>Ga0185299_10008473_pt1 | contig 10125 bp, 8 predicted proteins | sample PaiPotPPA55metaG_FD_128002 | JGI IMG/M metagenome (GOLD analysis project Ga0185299, IMG submission 128002) | Iron sulfur acid spring bacterial and archeal communities from Banff, Canada, to study Microbial Dark Matter (Phase II) - Paint Pots PPA... ...
TTCAACCTGCGGCGAGGCCTGCCGCTCGTAGGAGTACGCGTCCCTGACCACCTTCACCATCGACTGGGCGGTCGACGGGCGCTTGCGCTGCAGGTTGAAGAGCTCAGGCACAGACATCAGCAGACTGAGTCGATCGTCGATGCGCTCGAAGAGCTTGGCGTGCGCCTCCTCGACCTGCCGCACCACGGCCTCGTTCTCGATGACCAGCCGCCCCGCGATCTCCTCGATCGAGACCCGCGAGTCCGACTCGATCGTCCTCAGCACCGCCTCCACCTCGATCAGGTAGTCCACCACCAGCGCCACCCCGCTGATGACGATCGATATGGTGATCGCCGCGACGATGCTGGCGCTCGAGGCCAGCAGGGCGCAGCCCAGCGAGAGCCCGCCGCTGACCACGGCGATGATCACCTTGCGCAGGACGTGCGGGAACTGACCGCCCCCGCCCGCCGCCGTCTCCTCAGACATCGCCCACCCTCCCACAGCGTCGGCCGCCCATTACGAATCGTGGTTTATCAGTACCCCGCGTTGAAGCGCGGTATGCAGTGAGATCTGGTCTCGCATCCTCGACACCAGACTGTTCCATTGCCGGGTGAACCCGGGCTTCTGCTCGAATTCCGTCCACAACTCGGAAAGCTCAGGATTCACTCGGGCCGCGGGCATCCACAGGTGGAGCAGCCGGGAGACCACCGGGCTGATCTCGCGCACGTCCAGTTCCGAACCGTCCGCGGTCAACCGTTCCATGCGCCGGATGACGGTCGTCAGTATCCAATCGTGCAGCGCCAGATCACCGCAGAATTCCGCGACTTCCGTCACCGAGGAGGCGTTGACCGCCAAACTCAACGTGCGTCCGAGTTCGTCGCCCAGTTGCAATTTCGCCACGGCCGGCCCCCCTGATGCGCCCTGCCGCACGGTCGCCGCCCAGCGCAACCGCGTCCACTGGAACAGCAGCGGCGCGGCTCCCTCGAGCAGTTGGGAGTTCTGCACCTTGCGAGCGAGGCGGTCGCAGATCGAGCCGAAGTCGGCGCAGCCTTCGCGCGGCACGTCCTCGGCGAGGAACCCGGCCTCGAGTTGCTGCGGGGACGGGGGCTGGGCGGAGATCGTCTCAAGCACTCCGGGGCGTGCCGTGTAGTGCGACCAGTCCAGGCGTCGTTGCACGGCCGCGGGGCGCACCGTGGCCAGCGTCGAGCACTGCAGGATCGTCCCGCCGGTGATGGCGGCGTGCGAGACCGCCGTGCCGACGGCGCGCACCCTGCGTGCACCGTCGGCGCTGAGCGCCAGTTGGCAGTCGAGGCCGGTGACGGTCGCCGCGGAGGACGAGTGCGCGATCGGCCGCTCCCAGCTGAGCACCGGCTCGCCGAGCGCGAGCGGCGCGAGCAGCCGCTCGGTCTGTTCGCGGGTCAGCGTGCCGTGGTGGCTGACCAGCCCCGTGCGGACCTCGCCGAGCACCGTCAGCGGCGGTTCGGCGGCGGAAGCGGAGACAGAGGTCTGCGTCACGGCCGGCTCCTTCAAGCCTCGCGGTCCGGCAGGAAGACGTACCCGAGCCGGCCGAGGACGCCGTCCGCCTCGCGTAGCCCCTCACCCCGGGCCCGCTGCTCCAGTATCTCCAAGGCGTCAGAGTCCTGCCGCACCTGGCCGAGGATGACCCGGACCGCGTGCTCGACCGGCATGAAGCGGTGGTCCAGGATCGAGGCGGTGCGGTAGCCGGTGAACGGGGCGGCCCGCTCCTCCAACTGCAACACCGGCGGCAGCGCGTCCCAGGAGTCCGGCAGCCCCTCCTCGGGGTCCAGGGGCTCCGGCACGATGAGCGGGCGGCCTTGGTCGCGCAGCAGGCCTAGGCGCAGCAGTTGCCAGACGGCCGCCAGCATGGCGCAGGACCACACGCGCTTGCCGTCGACCTCGTCCCACAGCTCCACGTCCACGAAGACCGAGTGCCGACGGGCGTTGGCCTCCACCGGGGGCGTCCACTCGCGGCTCTGCATCGAGAACCGGCTCTCGGCCGGGGAACGGCGGCCGTTGGAAAGCCAGCCGGTCTCCTTGGTCGGCGGGCGCGACCCGTCGGTCTCGGCCGCGGGGGTCTGCACCAGGCGGTCCGCCGCGAGCAATGCGGGCGACACTCGGCCGATCTGCGCGCAGCACGACTCCCTGGCCAGATAGTCGATCTGCAGTCCCGCCCGGGCTGCGGCCTCGCGCAGCCGCGGCACGACGTCGGCCGGCGAGACCAGCGAGCTGAAGTAGTCGTCGATGAGCACGCAGGTGCTCACGCGTGGCCGCGAACGCAGGCCGGCGGCCGCGAAGGAGGCGACGATCGCGTCGTGCCAGGGGCGTACCCGGGCCATCCGCTCCCCCAGGTTCGCTCCCTCGCCGACCAGATCCTCCATATAGAGGTGGTCCAGCTCGATCGACAGGTGCGCGTAGGGGATCTGCGGCATACGCGGCCGGGCCGAGCTCTCCTGGAAGTCCGCGCTCATCGCCGGGAGTCCCGTAGCGCGCGGACCGGCTCGCACAGCCGGTCGGCCAGAGTCTTGATCGCGTCCACGGTCGCCTTGTTGGCGACCTGGGTCGCGTATACGTCCTTGTCGGTGATCAGCTGTTCACGCCACTGCAGCACCGGGTCCAGCGGGATCGTGCCGATCCGCAGGTCACGGCCGAGCCGGCACTCCGAGGCGAGCAGCTCGAGATCCCGATCCACCTCGACCAGCCAAGCCTGCTGCGCGGAGTTGAGGATCCGCGCCGAGTCGCCGTGCGGATCGATGACGGCGGTACGCACGAAAGAGATCATCTCCTCCAGCTCGTCCACCCCGAATCCGCGGCTGACCCCGAACTTGATCAGACCGTGGTCGCCGTGCACGAGGTTGCCGGCGGCGATCACGTGCTGCCTGGTCCAGCGGTGGAATACCAGCCACCGCTGCGGGATCGCCCTGGCCCGGCCGCTCGACGTGGCCCGCAGTACCAGCTCCATCGCCGCGGAACGGCCCGCGCTCAGGTCCACGATGCAGAACTCGAACTCCTCCTGCAGCCGAAGGAACAGATCGGCGCAGCGTTCCACCATCTCGTCGTCGACCCGCAGGGCCTCGCTCCCGCCGAGCGTGCCCGGCATCAGCGTCAGGGCACGGGCGCCGAGCGGACGCACGATGCTCTCGCGGTTGGACTCGGTCCACACGTCGATCCGCAGTGGACCGCCGGGCGCGCCGTCCATGTACTCGTGCAGGCCGTGCTTGCGAACGCCGGACCGGGCGTGGTCGACATCGAAGATCGCGCCGACGGTAGGCGAGCCGAAGTCGAAGTCGAGGTAGACGGTGTCGAATCCCTGGAGCGCGGCCCGGTACGCGAGGTTGGTGCTGGTGACCGAGCGCCCGGTACCGCCCTTATCGGAGACGGAGAAGACCAGCATCGGCGTATCACTCGGCCCTTTGCGCGTCGTTGCGGCCCAGGCTGATCCGGTCGAGCTCCTGCAGGATCGGAATGCACATGGCCATCGCGGTGGCGGGCTGCCCGTCGCTCAGGCCCTTGGCCCGGCCCACTGCTTCGCGCAACTCCTGCAGTGTGGCCTGCAGCGGGGTCTGCAACGCGACGGTGTAGGCGAGCTCCTGGTTCACCTTGTACTCGGCCTCGGAGATCATGGCGATCGCCATGTCGCCGAGATCCTGATTTCGGGTGGCCCGGTTGGCCTGGCTGGACCAGATGCTGACCAGGGCCTCGACCACGCGGAAGTTCAGCGTCCAAGAGGGCCGGATGGCGCTTACGCCGATACGGTCGAACACGCGGGACGGGTCGTCCCACAGCCCCTTGTGCTCGCCGTCGATGAAGGCGCGGCGGGCCAGGTGGTTCCAGACGTTGATGCCGAGGCTCAACAGGTCGTCGCGGCGTCGCTGGTTCGTGGTCAGACCCGCGGCCTGGGCGATGCGCCGCAACAGCAGGGGGGAGAAGTCGGTCAGCCGCCAGTCGAGCGGCGGCCCGAGCACCTCCGCGCCGTCGAGCGAGATCCGCAGGCCGGGGTAGTGGATCTCCACGGCCTGGTCGTTGTTCAGGGACCGGCGGGTGATCCGGCCGCGGTTGGCCAGCTCGGACAGCAGCGGCTGCAGTCGGCGCAGGTCGTCCTCGTTGGCCTCCCGGCGGGCCAGGTCCTGCAGCAGCACCGCGCAGACCAGGAGGGTGAGGTAGTCGGACTCGACGCCGTCCAGCGTGCGCCAGGGCAGGTCCTCGAGCGGCCAGCGCGCCGTACCGAAGCGGGCGAGGTTGGACCAGTAGATCTGGGTCAGGTCCCGCCGGATGAACAGCGCGGACGCGAGCCGCTCCTGGCGCGCGTCGAGCAGACCGAGCACCCTGACACGCTCGGCGCTGAGCAGCTCGATGGCCTCGAGTGCGACCAGGGTGAAGTAGAGGTACGGCTTGGAGAGTGCGTACCCCTTGCGCTGCGACCCGGCGATCTCGCCGATGGACTGGTCCTCGTCCTCGAGGTGGAACGGCGGCGCGTCGTCCGCGATGCTCCAGGTCCAGCCGATCTCGAACAGGAGGTTGGGGTTGTCCAGGTCCTCCGCTCGGGCGACGCCGAGGCGCGCCTCGCGCAGTCGGCCGCGCACCACCTGCATCCGCTGGTTGAACTCGGAGATCACCGCCGGATCGGGGCGGCCCTCCTGGTTCAGCATGGGGATCAGGAAGCGGCCGTCCTCCGAGTCGAGCGAGAAGACGTTCATGGTGAAGCTGCGCAGCAGGCCGGTGAGCGCGGCGGTGAGCCGGTCCCGCACTCGCGGAAGCACGTTGTCCACCCGGGACACCCAGTCGCCGCGCGCTCCGCGCTCCCGGTATTGCAGCAGGAAACCGAGGATGGCCAGGCACAGGTTGATCGACGTCGCGTAGGACACCACGCTGTCGAGGTCCAGCTGGTCGTCGCTGACGGACTCGGTCGACTCCGAGGAGACCACGTAGTAGCCGCCGGCGCCGAATCCGGGAGTGCCGTCCTCGCGGGTGTGCCGGTCCAGGTACTCCTCCGTCGCCGCGATGATCGCGCGGGGAATCTGGACACTGTCACCCAGGTTGTGCAGGGAGTCCAGGACGTCGTCCGGGATGGAGTTGGGTACCTCCAGGCTCAACTGCGGCCTGTTCGTCGCCGGGAACACGATGCACAGCAGCTGCTCGGCATCGCTGATGGAGTTGCGTAGCGTGTTCTCGGCCCACTGCCAGCGGCCGTTACGGTACGACTGCCTCGCCACGGCCCGCCACAGTTCGAGGATCTCGTACCGCGGCTGGATGAAATCGACGTCCGCCATCCTCAGTTCTCCTTGGAGAGACCCGCCTGCGCGGGCTCAGTCCTTGACTTTCCCTATAGCGACGAGGTAGCCGGTGTAGCCCGGCCGGATCGGCGCGGGGTCGACGTCCACGTGGTGCACCTCGAGGTCGGCCACCGTGCCGAGAGCCTGGAAGGACTCCGTCAGCCTGGCCGCGTCGATCGAGACCGCGGGGAAGAGGGTGCCGCCGACTTCGTAGCCCTCGGAGTTCTCCATGAAGGCCGCGGCGAACGGGGCGCCCGGCTTGAGCGCGCCGACGAAGCGGCCGAGCGCGGCGTCGAACTCGTCGAGGTCCTCGGTGAGCGAGTCGGCGCAGAAGAACATGGTGCCGATCTCCCACCGCGCGCTCGCGAGTTCGAAGATCGAGCCCTGCTTCACCCGGCAACGCGCGGCCACCCGCTCGCGGGCGAGCTCGAACAGCTCCTGCGGATCGCCGGCCTCCGGTGCCAGCACGTCGCAGAAGGGCAGCCAGCTCTCCGGCAGGTCCTTGATCGCCGACTCGAGCCAGTTGACGTTCTCCCGCGAGTACTCGTACAGGGTGACCGGGTCGCAGTACGGCAGCAGGGCGAGGGCGGGGTAGAGGTTGGCGCCGGAGCCGACGTCGATCCCGTCGAGCACGGCCGCGTCGTGCGGGACCGCCTTGGCGAACCAGTCGCGGACGATCGCGAGCATCCTCGCGTCGTCCTTGCGCATCTCGGCGTAGTTGTGCTCGAAGTACTGCTGGGAGCGGAAAAGATCCCAGTCGTATTCCTCATTGGAGTGGACAGGCAAGTCGATGATCCCTTGGGCCGCGGAGCGACTGGTGTCGCTCATGATGAGTCTCCCCGGTACTTCCGTATCCGATTACGGTCTACGCGGCCGATATTAGCGCATTCTGGAAGGATTCGAATATCATGATTCTTCCATGATTCGCTGAGCGCACAACCGCTCATCGCAGGAGTGGTCATCGCATGACCCCCAGCCTCGGCCTCGAGACCTGCTCGCCCAGCTCGGCCACCATCGTGTAGCGTCCCTCTCCGTCTCCGTAGTAGTGGGGTTCGAAGCCGGTCTTGACGAAACCGACGGCCTCGTAGAGCTTGATCGCCGCGATGTTCTCGGGTTTTACGGTGAGCTGGGCGCGCAGCGCGCCGTCCGTGCGCAGCCTGGCCAGGCAACGGCCCATCAAGGCTCGTCCATACCCGTACTTGCGGACCTCCGGGTGGACGCCGAGGCCGAGCACCCAGGCCTCCGCGGACCGGGCCGCGTACGCCGCGAGGACGTAGCCGAGCAGCGGCGGATCCGCGTCGACGACCAGGAAATGCCGCTGATGCACATCGACGAACTGACGTAACACGAACAACGGATAGGCGAATTCGCCGAAGACCGCCTCGTCCACATCATGCAGCGCCGGAAGGTCCCCGGCGTGCACCTGACGTATGTAGGCGGGCCTACGCGCAGGCACTGCACCACGGGTGATCTCGCCTTCATCCATGTTCGTACACCCCGCCCCATCGACACTGATGCACGGGCTGAGCGCGCAAAGCGCCCATTCGCGCACAGTACATAATAGGGCGAGCCGACGAGGCGCGGAAGGGGTTCCTGAAATCCCGTCAGGTGCCTGACGAGGCCGCCGTATCGCGCCACGATACGCCAGGATACGGCAAGGTTCGCAGGCCACGAAAACGCAGTTCCCGAGTCCGTGGAAGCCGAAAACGATGCGGCCCGCTCCGTTCCGGACACGGGGCCGGGACTGAGCGGGCCGCAGGGGCCTGAGGGCAAAGGGTCAGCCGGTCAGCTGCACGGCGCCGAGGGTCTTCTTGCCCCGGCGCAGCAGCAGCCAGCGGCCGTGCAGCAGATCGGCGGACGTCGGTACCGCTTCGACCTCCTCGACCTTGACGTTGTTCAGGTAGGCGCCGCCCTCCTGGATGGCACGCCGCGCGGCGCCACGACCGGCCACGATCCCGGTGTCGGCCAGCAGCTCGTATACCGGGCGCAGCTCGGCGACTTGAGCGGTCGGCAGCTCGGCGAGCGCGGCACGCAGCGTCGGCTCATCGAGCTCCGCGAGATCGCCCTGCCCGAACAGCGCCTTGCTGGCCGCCTGGGCGCGCCGCAGGTGCTCCGCCCCGTGCACCAGCGTCGTCACGTCCTCGGCCAGCGCGCGCTGCGCCAGCCGCAGGAACGGCTTCTCCTGGGTCGAGACCTCCAGCTCCTCGATCTCCTCCCGGCTGCGGAAGGTGAAGATCTTGAGGTACTCGATGACCTTGGCGTCCTCGGCGTTGAGCCAGAACTGGTAGAAGGCGTACGGCGACATCATCTCCGGGTCGAGCCACACGGTGCCCGTCTCGGTCTTGCCGAACTTGGTGCCGTCCGCCTTGGTCACCAGCGGGGTGCCGATCACGTGCACCGTCGCGCCCTCGGACTTGTGGATCAGGTCCACGCCCGCGGTCAGGTTGCCCCACTGGTCGCTCCCGCCGGTCTGCAGGACGCAGCCGTGCTGCCGGTAGAGCTCGAGGAAGTCGAGCGCCTGCAGGATCTGGTAGGAGAACTCGGTGTAGCTGATCCCCGCATCGGAATTCAGCCGCGCGGACACCGCGTCCTTGGAGATCATCTTGCCGACCCGGAAGTGCTTACCGATATCCCGGAGGAAGTCGATCGCCGAGATCGGCGCGGTCCAGTCCAGGTTGTTCACGATGCGCGCGGCGAACTCGCCCTCGAAGTCGAGGATGGCGCCGACCTGACCGCGCAGCTTCTCGACCCACTCCGCGACGGTCTCCTTCGAGTTGAGCGTGCGCTCCGCGGACGGCTTCGGGTCCCCGATCAGGCCGGTGGACCCGCCGACCAGGCCGAGCGGGAAGTTCCCCGCGTCCTGGATCCGGCGCATCGTGATCAGCTGGACGAGGTTGCCCATGTGCAGGCTCGGCGCGGTCGGGTCGAAACCGCAATAGAAGGTGACCGGCCCGTCGGCGAAGGCTTTGCGCAGCGCTTCCTCGTCCGTGGACAGGGCGATCAGGCCCCGCCACGTCAGTTCATCGACGATGTCGGTCACGGTCACGGCTTCTACTCTCGCTGTTCTCACTGTGAATGTCGGTGGACGGCCTTTCGCCCCGAAGGTCCGGCGCGGGCCGGACCCGGGTGCGGTAGGCCGGTGGTGTGTCGCTAGGCCTCTAGCCTACTGACCGAGCCGGGCCCGCTGCTCGGCAATAAGCCCGCGAACCTCCTCGAGCTGCTCACGCACCCGCACCGGCGCCGTTCCGCCGCGCCCGTCCCGTGCGGCGACCGAGCCGGGGACCGTCAGCACCTGCTTGACCTCGGGAGTCAGCCGCGGGTCGATCGCCGCGAGGTCCTCGTCGGTGAGATCGGACAGTTCGATGCCGCGCGCCTCGCAGTACTGGACCGAGGCGCCGGCCACCTCGTGCGCCACCTTGAACGGCACCCCCTGCTTGACCAGCCATTCCGCGATGTCGGTGGCGAGCGAGAAGCCCTGCGGAGCGAGCTCGGCCATGCGCTCGCCGTGGAAGGTCAGCGTGGCGATCATCCCGGTGAAGGCGGGCAGCAGGACCTCGAGGGTGTCCACCGAGTCGAAGACCGGCTCCTTGTCCTCCTGCAGGTCCCGGTTGTATGCGAGCGGCAGCGCCTTGAGCGTGGCGAGCAGCCCGGACAGGTTGCCGATCAGCCGGCCGGCCTTGCCGCGGGCGAGCTCCGCGATGTCCGGGTTCTTCTTCTGCGGCATGATCGACGAGCCGGTGGCGTACGCGTCGTGCAGGGTGGCGAAGCCGAACTCCTTGGTCGTCCACAGGATGATCTCCTCGGCGATCCGGGAGACGTCGATACCGATCATCGCCGTCACGAAGGCGAACTCGGCCGCGAAGTCGCGCGAGGCCGTGCCGTCGATCGAGTTGGCGCTGCTCGAGCTGAAGCCGAGCTCGGCCGCGACCGCGCTCGGGTCGAGGCCCAGCGTCGAGCCGGCCAGCGCCCCGCTGCCGTAGGGCGAGCAGTCCGCGCGCCGGTCCCAGTCGCGCAGCCGGTCCGCGTCCCGGCTCAGGGCGTGCACGTGCGCGAGCAGGTGGTGGGCGAGGAGCACCGGCTGCGCGTGCTGCAGATGGGTGCGACCCGGCATCACCACCTCGAAGTGCTCCTGCGCCTGGTCCGCGAGGACCTGCTGCAGGTCGGCGAGCAGACCCGCGATCACCCGGCCGTGCTCGCGGCAGAACATCCGGCCGAGGGTGGCGATCTGGTCGTTGCGGGACCGGCCGGCCCTGAGCTTGCCGCCGAGCTGCGGGCCGATCCGTTCGATCAGGCCGCGTTCGAGGGCGGTGTGGCAGTCCTCGTCGGCGACGGTGGGCTGGAAGGAGCCGGACTCCACGTCCCGCTCCAGCTTGTCGAGGCCCGCGATCATCCCGTCGAGTTCCTCGTCGGTGAGCAGCCCGGCCCGGTGCAGCGCCCTGGCGTGCGCACGCGAACCTGCCAGGTCGTACCCGGCCAGCCGCCAGTCGTAGTGCACGCTGGCGGACAGGGCCGCGAGCGCGTCGCTCGGACCGCTGGAGAAGCGGGAGCTCCACAGCAGGTTGCCTGGTTTGTCTTGCTCGTGCGCGTGCTCGGTCATGGTCTGGCTCTCAGTTCTCTGCGGTCGGCCGCCTCGGCGGGGGCCGCGGTCGTGACGGCGGTCGGTGCCGCCCGAAGGAGGCGGCGGATGCTGATACGGGGACAGTGCTGACCCGGGACTGTGCTGATACGGGACGGTGCTGATACGGAGGAGCGGGACGGGCTCCGCTCGACCCGCGGCGGTCAGCTCGCGGCGGCGCTCAGTCGCTTGGCCAGTTCGGGGCCGCCGAGCGGGTCCCGGCAGATCACCAGGACCGTG
>Ga0185299_10008474_pt1 | contig 10125 bp, 10 predicted proteins | sample PaiPotPPA55metaG_FD_128002 | JGI IMG/M metagenome (GOLD analysis project Ga0185299, IMG submission 128002) | Iron sulfur acid spring bacterial and archeal communities from Banff, Canada, to study Microbial Dark Matter (Phase II) - Paint Pots PPA... ...
GGAATTGGATCCGCCTAAGGGCCAGGCAGCGCTCTGAGCAATGCAGGGCGCAGTCAATCGCGTTAGCCGCGCGTGATAAGCACCGGCTCATCGCCTACATCTTAGGAGAACGTTATCCGAAGAGAGACCTGCTGGAGCTCGACGAGTTCGGATGGGCAGATGAAGCCGGCAGAGCCGCAATACAGACGTTGCTGAAGAATGCGGCCGGAGACTTGCGAAAGATTGGCGGCTGGCTTCCGCCATCATCGGCCCTTGAACTGTTGCCTCGACATACCAAGCGAAAACGTCGCGACGCGATTCTGATGATCGCGCCTCTCTCAGGCCTCGGAAAACGGCTCGGAAGGATCGCGAGCGGCGAAGGCGCAGCCGATGCCGTCTGGCCGACGGATCATATCTAGTTCACAAAGCTTTACACTAATAGGAGCCGCTTTATGCCAACCCCATCTATTTTGGTAGCAACGTGGGGCAACGGGCTATTCAGTGTGAATGGGAAAGTGGTCCATCAAGAACTGGCCGATCAATCGGTTCGCAGTCTGGTGGCCGATGGCGATGGAAGAGTGCTCGCAATCCTTGGCGGTCATTCGCTCTGTCGACGATCATCTGATGGCGAGTGGACCGAGATAGCAAAGAGTGAATTGGAGCTTTCCTGCTGCGTACCGATTGGCAACGTTGTCTTTGTGGGGACCGAAAACGCGCATATCGTGCGTGTTGATCCGGACGGTACACAACAACGCCAGATCGGTTTTGACGCCGTAGACGGCCGCGACAGGTGGTACGCGGGAGCGGCGGTCGTCGACGGAAAGCTGATGGGGCCGCCGCTTGGAATTCGCTCAATAACGGCGACATGCGACGGGACCGTGCTTCTGGCCAACGTCCACGTTGGCGGAATTCCGCGATCAACCGACGCCGGCTTAACCTGGCAGCCCACTATTGATATCGATAGCGACGTTCATCAGGTCTGCGCACATCCAACCCGCCCTGATATCGTGATAGCGGCGGCAGCGGCGGGTCTTTGCATTAGTCGGGATGCTGGAGCGACATGGACTATCGAACGGCAAGGACTTCACGCCCATTATTGCTCTGCTGTTGCTTTCGGGAGAAACGACATTTTCGTGGCAGCATCCACCGACCATTTTGCTTCGCAAGGTGCAGTATACCGACGCCCGATCGACAGCGACGGTCCGATGCAACCCTTGGGCGGAGGCATGCCGAAGTGGATCGACGGCATAGCCGATACCGACTGCATCGCAACCCGAGATTCAAGGGTCGCCGTGATCGACCAATCGGGACGTCTTTACCTCTCGTATGACGATGGGGCTTCTTGGTCGTATCCATTTGATCGTCTCCCCGCTCCAAGCGCCCTTCACATCTGTTGACGTCGCCACGTTACGAAACCTAACCGAACAGGTCGGTCTGGCGCGGTTCTTCTGAAAGGAGCGTCGCGCAGCGCGTCCCCAGCAGACGTACGGCGGCGCCCTCGAGTGCCGCGCGCCGCAAGCAGTGCGCACTCGCTGCGAAGATTCGATGCTCGTCGCGCGCGGGAATCTCGAGATGGGTTTGCCTGCCGATAACGCTGAAATCGGAACGCTTTATCTTGATCCCGACGGTTGACGCCACGAGACCTTCGCGTTCGAGTTTCCCAGAGAGCTCGCGCGCCTGCTCGCCCAAGATGCGCAAAAGTTCGGACTCCTCTCGAACATCGTATTCGAATGTTTCTTCTGTTGAGATCGATTTCGTTTCACGCTCCGGCTCGACGCGCCGAGTGTCGCGTCCGCGCGCGAGCTCTCGTAACTCGACCCCCCACGAGCCAAAGAAGGTGCGCGCCTGATCGTGGGTCAGCGCGGCGAGTTCCCCGATCGTTTCGATCCCGCGCGCATGCAGACGGGGAACGGTCTTGGGGCCGATGCCCCAAAGGCGACGCACCGGCAGCGGCGCCAGGAAAGCCGCTTCTTCTCCGGGAGGCACGACTTGCAACCCATCTGGTTTGCACAGATCCGAAGCGATCTTGGCGACCATCTTCACTTGCGAGACGCCCGCGCTCACGGTCAAACCAGCGTCGCGCCAAACCCGATCGCGAATCGTGCGCGCGGCCCGCTCGCTCTCGTCCGCCGAGACGTTGCCAAGATCAACGAACGCTTCGTCGAGCGATAGACCTTCAACGCGACGATCCTCCTGCCCGAAAATTTCGAAGATCTGCTGCGATGCGGCCCGGTACTTCGCATAATCGGGCGGTATGACGATCAGGCCCGGGCACGACTGCAGCGCTCGATAGAGCGGCATCGCAGAGTGAACTCCGAAGGGCCGAGCTTCATAGGACGCCGTGAGAACGACCGCGCGGCGGCTACTGCCGGCAACCGCGATCGGTTTGCCGCGCAGCGAGGGATCATCGCGAACCGCTACACTCGCGTAAAAAGCATCGACATCAAAGTGCGCGATCATGACACCGCAGCACCGCTGAAGATCGTCTGAATCATGCGCATATTGCGTTCGTCGTCCGCGTCATCGCCGGGTGTCTCGAGGATGCCGACCTTCTCTTGCAACTCCGGACGTGCGGCCAGCGCCCTGAAACCCGCAAAGCCGATGTTGCCTTCGGCGATGTGCCAATGCCGATCGCGATTCGCGCCAAGCGCTACCTGCGTATCGTTCAAGTGAAAGGCGTGTATGCGATCGAGGCCGACGTGCTCTGCGGCTTGATACAGAAAGTCGTCGACACCGCGCTCGGTGTTAATTTCATATCCGGCAGCCCAAGCGTGTGCCGTGTCGAGGCAGACCCCGAGTTGCGGATGGTCAACGCTCGCAATGAACCGCCCGAGTTCTTCAAGCGTGCCGCCACAGAGCTGTCCAGCGCCCGCGGAGTTTTCCATCAGCAACACGACATTGTCGGAGATGTTCGTCAGCACGTCTTCAAGGGCGCGGCATGCTGCGGAGAACCCTTCGGCACGCGAGCGCGTCCCGTAAGAGCCCAGATGTGTGTTGACGTACCGGATCTCTCCAATGCTCGCGACGTCGAGATCCGCTTTGAGCAGCCGAAGCGATCCCGCGACGATCTTTGGATCTTCGCTCGCGAGATTGATCAGATACGAACTATGAATGATGGCCGGCGAGATGCCCGCATCGTCGCGTAACCGGCGGAACAACCCTAAGGCGTTTGGATCGGGCGGCGAGATGCGGTACGTCCGAGGATTCGTACTAAAGACCTGCACGGCTCGGGCACCTGCACGCGCGGCGTGCTCTAATGCAGCCGCGTATCCGCCGCGCACGTGGACGTGGATGCCCAATCGCATGCGCTAAGAAAAATTAAGCGGGCGCGCTCGGTGCGGGAAGCTCGAGTTCCAGCGCGGCGCCCGGCTCAAGTTCCAGCGGTGGCAGATCCTCAAGCGAACGCAATCCAAACGACTCGAGAAATTCGGCGGTGGTCTTGTAGAGCAGTGGACGCCCGACGACGTCCTTACGCCCTGATTCCGCGATCAATCCTCGATCGAGCAATGTTGAGATGACACTCTCGGCAGCTACCCCGCGCACCGCTTCGATCTCGCTGCGCGTCACAGGCTGAGAGTAGGCGACGATCGCGAGCGTCTCCAACGCCGGCGTCGAGAGCGACGTTTTGGGCGGCAGCAGATATGCCTCGACGACGTCGCGCGCGAACGGAGCGCTTGCGAAACGGTACCCTCCGGCGATTTCACGCACCACCATGCCGCGATCGGCAAAATCGGCTTCAATATTCTGCAATGCGGCGGCTACTTCGATCTCGTTCGCATGCGTCAGTCTGGCGATCTGCTTGATCGAAAGCGCTTCGTTTGCAACGAAGAGCAGGGCTTCGATCGTTGGCTGCAGTTGTGAGCTCAAACCGACGCAGAGACGCGCATGCGAAACAAGCGTATATCGTCGAAGGCCGCCGGCTGCTCGAAGCCGACACGACGCCTGCGAATCAGTTCAAGGATGGCCAAGAACGTGACGATGATGGATTCGCGTCCCAAGTCGCGACAGATTTCCGAGAACCGGACATCACCGCGCTCGCGGACGCGCTGCATGATAAAATCCATTTGCGCGAGCAAAGAGAGGCGCTCCCGCGCGATCGTACGGCGCTCGGGACGAGCATTTCGCAACGCGAAGATCAACGCCTGACCGAGCCTTTGTGAATCGATGCGATAGCGTTGTGTCAGGTCGCTTGCCGGATCGGCGCCATCCCGGTAATAAAAGGCCGCGGCTTCAAGGTGTCGTGCGCGCAGGTCTTCGCCGACGTCACGAAACTTCGAGTAGACGATCAACCGCTGCCGCAGTCGCTCCTCGACTTCTTCCGGCGTCTCGGTCTCGTCATCGAGGAATTCACTGGGGACTGGCGGCAGCAGCGATCTCGATTTCAAAAATACGAGAGTCGCCGCGATCACCAAGTATTCGGCCGCTATTTCGACATCGATCTCTTCCATCAGATGGACGTACTCGAGATACTGTGCCGCGACGCTCGCGAGCGGAACGGTGGCAATATCGAGCTGACGTTCCTTGACGAGGTGCAGCAAGAGGTCGAGCGGGCCCTCGAAGACAGGGAGCGAGACGCGATACGCTCGCTGATCCTCGGCCGGCTCCGGTGCGAGTGCCTGAAGGCCCCCGCTCAACTCGTCAGATGCTCGGCGGTTCTGGCGACGATCGGCACGTCGCCGAAAGCCGCCGGTTCTGTATCAAGGTAGTCGAGAGCGAGATCGACCAAACGCTTTTCATTGACGTATTTCAACGCCCGTTTTGCGCCGAAAATGTCGAACCAGCGCGCTTCGTCCACTTCGTGATCGTGATTGGCAGTGTCGCCGGAGAGGTAGCGCATCAGGTAAAAGGTGACCGCTTTTTTGTGCTTGGTGCGGTTCAAGTAGAACCAATAAGAGATGTCCGAAAGCTTGGCGATCAGCTCTGCCCAGCAGCCGGTTTCCTCACGCACTTCGCGCAAAGCGGCCTGCTCGTGCGACTCGCGTGATTCAACGTGCCCCTTTGGCAGGGACCAAATCCGTGGTGTGCCGCGCCCGATCAGCAGTGCGTCATAGACAGTGTCATGACGGCGAAGCACCAGCCCGCCGGCCGAGGTCTCGTATTTGATCCGCATGTTCCGCTCTCTTGAGATTTTGAAAGGCGCCCCGCTGGGACGCCTCCGACTACTCCTATTATAACGAAGCGCACCAAGAAGCGCCCGGCGGCTAAAGCTGCCGCTTGCTTGCTCTCTAGGCAGGACTTGCAGGCGGATGCCAGCGCAGGTCCGGATGCCGTGCCGCGCGCGTTTCATCGACCCGCGCGACGGGGGTGTGCTCCGGCGCGTTCATCACCTTCTGCGGATCGCGTTTGGCCATGACGACAATCTCTTCCAGCGCATCGACGAAGCTATCGAGCGTCTCTTTCGATTCCGTTTCCGTCGGTTCGATCATCAGGCACTCCGGAACGATCAGCGGAAAATACATCGTTGGAGCGTGGAACCCGCGATCGAGAAGCGCTTTAGCAATGTCGACAGCGCGCACGCCGGTTTCTTTCTTCAGGTCCGCCGCCGATGCGACGAATTCGTGCCGGCACGTTTCCGGATATGGCGTCTCGAGAAATTTCTGCACCTTCACGCGCACGTAGTTCGCGTTCAAGACCGCGAGACGCGAGACGTCGGTCAATCCTTCGAGGCCGTTGGCATACAGGTACGCTAGCGCGCGCACGACATGCGCAAAATTCGACCAGAACGAGCGGACAGGGCCGATCGATTTGGGGACCTCATAGTCGAGCCAAAACGCCGTGCCGTTCTCATCGCGGCTCGCCCCATCGCCGCCGGCTCCCCTGACGCGCACCACGGGCGTCGGCAAATAATCGACGAGCCGCTGCGCAACACCGAGCGGCCCCGCGCCTGCCCCGCCGCCTCCATGCGGGATCGTAAACGTCTTGTGGAGGTTCAGATGCATGAGATCGAAGCCCATATCGCCGGGCCGCGCGATTCCCATCAGTGCGTTGGCGTTCGCGCCGTCATAGTACATCAGCCCACCGACGTCATGAACGGCGCGCGTAATTTCGGCGATGTGATCTTCGAACAATCCGAGCGTGTTGGGATTAGTCATCATACAGACGGCCGTGTCCGCGCCCAAGACGCGGCGCAGCGCTTCGACGCCGACACGCCCACGCTCATCGCTCTTCAAGGAGACGACTTTGAACCCGCACATCGATGCGGAGGCGGGATTCGTGCCGTGCGCTGTATCGGGAACGATCACCGTGGTCCGCGCATCATCGCCGTGTTCGGCGAAGTACTTCTTCGCAATCAAGAGCGCGGCCAGCTCGCCATGCGCGCCGGCTGCCGGATTCAGCGAGAAAGCGGCCATGCCGAAGAGGGACGCCAAACTCCGTTCGAGCTCGTACATCGCTTGCAAGGCGCCTTGCGAGAGTTCGTCGGGCGAAAACGGGTGTAAGTCTTTAAAACCGGGCAGGTTCGCCACCGCATCGTTGACGCGCGGATTGTACTTCATCGTGCACGAGCCGAGCGGATAGAATCCCGTATCGATGCCGAACGTTCGCTGCGAGAGGCGAGTGTAGTGACGAACGACGTCGAGCTCGGTGGAATCAGGCAGCGGCAAATCGCTGCGAATCGCGTCAGCGGGTAAATAACCTTCGAGGGTCGCGTCTGATGCCACATAGCGATTCGCGCGGCCGGGCTGACCCTGCTCGAAGATCAGTGGCGAAGCACGATCATGCATGGGTCGGAACCCGCGCGATTTCTTTTAGCGCCGCACTGAGAGCATCGATCTCTTGCGACGATGTGGTTTCAGTCGCCGTCATCAGGATGCAATCGCTGAGTTCGGGATAGAAGCGACCGAGGTCGAGCCCACCGAGAATGCCGCGCGACTGCAGGGCGGTGAGGACGTCGCCCGCGCGGCTCCCGACATTGAGTACAAACTCGTTGAAGAACGGCGCCTCGAACTGCATTCGGAATCCGCCCATGCGGGTTACGCGCGCAGCGAGTTCATGCGACCGCCGCAGATTCTGTGCTGCGCAGTCGCGCAAACCGCTTGCACCCATGAGCGCGAGATATATCGTAGCGATCAGCGCGCAATGCGCTTGATTCGTGCAGATGTTCGAGGTGGCGCGCTCTCGCCGGATATGCTGCTCGCGCGCCTGCAGCGTCAGGACGTAAGCGACCTTCCCGTTCTTATCCAACGTGCGACCGACCAAACGTCCAGGGATGCGGCGCAGATGTTCATTGGTGCAGGCGATGAAACCGACATATGGGCCGCCGTAGGCAAGAGCGACACCGAAGGATTGTCCCTCGCCTACGCAAATTTGCGCGCCCCACGATGCCGGCGTCTGCAGCGCTGCGAGGGAGAGTGCCTCCGCCACGACCGCAATCGGTATCGTGCCGCTTTGCTTGAGCTCGGGTCGCATCTCCTCAGGTACCGCCTCGACGATCCCAAAGAAATTCGGCGATTGCAGTGCGACGGCCGCGTACGTTTTTTCTGCGAGCGCATCGCGTAATGCGCTGTAATCCGTCGCGCCGTGCGCCGCGAGCGGAAGTTCATCGATGGCGACGTCGAGTCCATCGCAATACGTCTTCAATACCGCGCGATAGTTGGGGTGAACCGTCCTCGAAACCAACACACGTCTTCTGCCCGTCGCGGCTAGCGCCATGATGACGCCCTCTGCGAGCGCCGTTGCGCCGTCGTAGACCGAGGCGTTTGCAATCTCCAAGCCGGTCAGCAAGCAGATGTACGTTTGCCACTCGTAGACCGCCTGAAGGTAGCCCTGAGAGACTTCCGCCTGATACGGCGTATAGGATGTCAAGAACTCGCCGCGCATTGCCAGCGACATAATAGCCGGCGGGCAGTAATGCCGGTACGCGCCGGCGCCCAAGAAAGACGTCATCGTCGCCGCTCGATTTCGGGATGCGAGCATCTCAAAGCGGCGCATGATCTCAGATTCCGGCAGAGCTGAGACGACGTCGGGCGTCGTACGCAACGCGACGTCGGCCGGTACTTTCGTCAGCTCGTCGATCGAAGCGACGCCGATCGCATCGAGCATCTGCGCGATATCGCGCTTTGTGTGCGGAAGGTAAGGCACGGCGGTTACTGCGCTTCGGCTACCAGCTGAGCGTAGGTCTCGGGGCTCAACAGATTGTCTTTTTCGCTGACGTTCTTCAGGCGCAGCTTGAAAAGCCAACCGCCCGCAAACGGCTCCCGATTCACGAGCGCCGGATCATTTTGCAGCGACTCATTGACCTCGGTGACCTCGCCGCCGAGCGGCGTATAGAGATCCGAGACCGCTTTGACCGACTCGATCACGCCCGTCGTCGAAAACTGCGCCACTTCGGTGCCGAGTTTGGGCAGTTCGACGTAGACGATATCGCCGAGGGAGCTTTGCGCATACTCGGTAATGCCGACCGTGGCCGAGTCGCCGTCGACTTTGACCCATTCATGTTCGCGGCTGAAGAGCAGATCCGCCGGTTGCGCCACTAAACTACCTTCCCCTAACCTCGGGCACGTTTGTAAAAAGGAAGCCCGACGACTCGAGCGGTATGCCGGGTGCCCCGAATCTCAACCTGAAGCTCGTCGCCGACGGTTGCGGCATCGCGCTCCAGCAGCGCCGTCGCGATGTTCTGGTTGCCGAGCGAAGGCGCGATTGAGCCACTGCGCACTTCGCCTGCGCGCATATCATTTGCAAAGACCTGATATCCTTCGCGTGCCGGTGCGCGGCTCTCCACGATCAAGCCGGCGATCCGCTTGTAGTCGTCCTTCGTCTGCTGCTCTTGCAGTGCGCTCTTGCCGATGAACTCCTGCTTTGACAACTTGACCGCCCAATTCAGCCCGGCAGACAGCGGTCCGATCTCTTCGGTCAGCTCGTGCCCATAGAGCGGCATGCCGGCCTCCAGCCGCAGCACGTCTCGAGCACCGAGCCCAGCCGGCGCGAGGCCACCTGATTTTTTCTCTTCCAGCAGGCGCTTCCAGATCTGAGGCGCGTCTGCCGCATCCACGAATAGTTCGAATCCGTCTTCGCCCGTATAGCCCGTCCGCGCGATGATCGCGGGCTTGTCATAAACCGTTCCCTCAAGGCAAAAGTAGTACTTGAGTTGGCCGATGTCGGGTCGAGCAACGCCGTGCATCAGCTCGAGTGATTTTGGACCTTGGATCGCGATCAGCGCGCTAGTGCCATGCCGATTCTCGAGCCTGATACCGGAGGGCGGTCGGTGTTTCTGAAGGTGCGACCAGATCTTCTGAGCATTCGCGGCGTTCACGACCAGCAGCCAGTAATCCGGGAGGCGATAGAAGATCACGTCATCATGCGCGCCGCCCCTCTCGTTACAGAAGATGTTGTAGCGCGCTTGGTAGGGCTTCATCGTGGCAACATTGTTGCAGGTCAATCGATCGGCCCACTCCGCGACGTCGTTACCGCGCAGTATGAATTGTCCCATATGCGAGAGATCGAAGAGTCCGGCTCGATTGCGAACCGCATCGTGCTCCTTGAGGATCCCGCCATACTGCAGCGGCATCTCAAAACCACCGAACGGCACAATGCGCGCCCCTAAGGCGACATGTTCATCGTGCAACGCCGTACGATTCATGCTGTCCTGCGAGAGCGCCATTTAGGTCTTTTCCGGTCGATTTGTATTCAAAAAATTAAGTGTCGCATGAGCGACAAGGCGCTCGCCGCTGCGTACCATGACCTCACCATAGACGATGCGCCGGCCGGCCTTGAGGATCTTCGCTTCAGCCACCAGGTCGTGCGGCGGGAGAGCCGGGCGCAGGAAGTTGCATTGCAGCGCAGCGGTCGTTGTCTCTTGATCGCGACCGTAGATCGACGCGAGCGCACAGTAGAACACCGTATCGCACAAGCTGACGATTGCGCCGCCGTGGACGGCGCCCGTTCCGTTGCTGATTTCAGGGCGATAAGGCATCCGCATGACGGCCTGCCCGTCCGCCGCACTCTCTAGGTGCAAATCGAGCAGCTCGACGAAGTGCGAGCGCTCTTTGTCCCATTGACGGCGAACGAGTTCTTGGCGGTTGGCACGCATAATGTCAATCGCTTTCAATGCGTACCGATGGTCCGCCTCGTCGGCGTTAAAAGGTGTCGCCCGGCTTTTCGAGCTCGCGACGCAAGTATAAAGGAAGGGCGAAAAGCCGCCGGTGCGTC
>Ga0185299_10008476_pt1 | contig 10122 bp, 12 predicted proteins | sample PaiPotPPA55metaG_FD_128002 | JGI IMG/M metagenome (GOLD analysis project Ga0185299, IMG submission 128002) | Iron sulfur acid spring bacterial and archeal communities from Banff, Canada, to study Microbial Dark Matter (Phase II) - Paint Pots PPA... ...
CGAGGGCGACGACGTGGCAATCCGTGTCGAAACAGGAGACGTGGTGCTCCTTTCCGCGAAACGTGCGTTCGTGCTCGCAAGTGATCTTGCGATTGCACCGCTCGATGCGAAATCTCTATTTTCCGGCCAGGGGAAGAAATTTGTGACACTAGGCAATGGACAAGACTGTGTCCAGTTGGGCGGACACATCGTGCTCGACTCAGTGAACGGGGATTTTCTCGCCACCGCACTGCCACCGTTGATTCATGTCCAGGCGTCGTCCGCCCATGCGGCAGACCTGAAATGGCTAATCGAGAAACTCGTCCGCGAGCAGGCCGAGGAAAAGCCCGGCTCGGGCATGGCGTCCACGCAAATTGCACAGCTGATGTTCGTGGAACTGCTGCGCGCACATCTTGCGGCGTCCGGAGGATTTCCCGTCGGATGGCTGCGGGCGCTAGGTGATTCGCGGCTTGTCCCTGCACTGCGCTTGATGCACGGAGAGCCGGGTCGAGAATGGCAACTGAAAGAACTTGCGAGCGAGTGTGCGATGTCTAGGACGACGTTTGCCCTCCATTTTAAAGCGTCGGTTGGGGTTACACCTTTTGCCTACCTGACCGAGTGGCGCATGCGTCTGGCAGAACGGGCGCTGCACGAGAGCGATCTTCCAGTGGCCGTAGTAGGCCGATCGCTCGGTTACACGTCTGAGAGCGCGTTCAGTAACGCCTTCAAGCGCGTAATCGGTCAAGCTCCCAGACGCTACCGCTCTGCGCACGTCAGTTCTCGCGATACGCAACAACTAGAGGCGCAATAAGGTTGTTAGCCCGATGGTTAAGGCAGCCCATGGTGTTTTGCACGTCACGATTTAGGGAAGATGTTACGCGCAGGCAGGCCGGGGTGGCTTTATGCGAATGCGATAAAGGTTCTGGGCACGACGCCTGCGCCGCCTAGCGAACGGCCTCGAGTGTCCGGTTGAATCCGCCTTCGGGCAACCGACGTTCGGACGTGAATCGCGGGTGGGCCGCTGATGGCCGGTTATACCCACTGAGCTATGACGCCACAAAGCGGTCACTGGCCCGGGGGCATGTTTTCGAGCGGCGGCTTACGGTGCAGGAGGCTGGACGCGGACAGTCGGCCACCAGCGGACGGCGGAAATCCATTTCCGAGCGTGCGCTCGTTGCACCGAAGCTGTCCTTCGGCGAAGCAGGTCGTAGAAGCGCTGTCGTGCATGCCGGTCCTTGACGACCCCGGACCGTCATCGGACAGTCATAGCGCCAAGCCACCGTCGATGGTGATACTGGAGCCCGTCATGTAGCCTGACTCCTTGCTGGCGACGTACGCAACCAAGCCGGCAATCTCGTCCGGATCTGCCGCACGCTTGAGCGGACTGAGCTGCTTGATCGTCTCGATATGATCGACTGTCATATCCGTTACAGTAGGCCCGGGCTGAATGTTGTTGACTGTGATGCCACGGCCCGCGAGGTCGATAGCAACACCTTTCACCATGACTGCAACCGCGGCCTTCGTCATTGAGTAAACGCTCGAGCCCGGGTAGCCGCTTCGCACCGCGGTGTTGCTGCCGATCGTAATGATCCGGCCACCGTCAGTGAGACGCGCAGCCGCAGCTTGGATGGCGAGAAAGACGCCACGCACGTTGACGTTCAGCATCCGGTCAAGATCTTCCACGCTCACCGACGCGACGTCGCCACGCAACAGGATGCCTGCGTTGACAACCGCAATATCCAGTCTCCCAAAGCGATCTACGGCCTGCGCGACGGCCGCTTCGATCGCTGCCGGATCGGCGCTGTCTGCCTTGATGGCAACGCCGCTTCGTCCCGCATCCTCTATCGCCCCGACCGTTTCGGCCGCTCGTTCCGGCGCCGACACGTAGGTCACCGCTACATCGGCCCCCTCGTTTGCCAGACGTCTGGCTGCCGCCGCACCAATGCCTCGCGAACCGCCAAAGACAATGGCGACCTTTCCCGTAAGTTTGCGACTCTCGTTCATTCCATCTCCATTTTTGACACATCAGTCCATAAAAGGGCGCGCATAAGTCGCGCCAGGATTTTCATTGCCTAGCGCGATCTAAGGCGGTTGATTGCAAACCTGGCCAGCATGCACAGGCCCTTCGCGTCGCCGCCCGCGCGGGCGCCGAGCTGAATGCCCTGCATCGTCATTTGTAGAAAAGCGGCGGCTTCGCGGGCGTCGATGGTGGGATCGACCTCTCCGCATGCCTGCCCCTCACGGAGGCGTTCAGTCAGGCGTCTGAAAAGCCTTGGGCCCACTTTGCTCCGTAGCATCGCAAGCTCCGGATCCGCAGCCCCAAACTCACCGATAGCGCCGACGCCCATACACCCAAGTGCGCGAATGCTCTCGTCTTCGGCAATGAGACCAAGCAAAAGCGCTTCCATACCGTCTACCGGCGACGCAGCGCCATTCAAACGCTCCAGGTGGCCCGTAGTGCTTTCCTGTTGATATCGCTCGAGGGCTTCCAGGTAGAGTTTTCGTTTGTCACCGAACGCGTTGTAGAGGCTCTGTCGCCCAATTTTCATCGCGGCGAGCAGGTCCTCAGTTGAAGTTGACGCGTAGCCTTTCGCCCAGAACACACGCGTAGCGCGGTCCAGTGCATCGTCTCGATCGAACTCTCTAGGTCTAGCCATGACTCGAGATTATTTGTTCTGGACTGATCTGTCAATAACAATCCAATGCCGGTAGCGTCGCAGACGAAGGAAATGGCGCTACGGACGTTGTACAGCGTGTGGTCCTCACTGTGACGGGAGATATGAACGTCCGCATTCAGTGGGCGTTCGGATATACCTGGTCAAAAGGCGGATGTCGCGAACGGGTCGTCCTGAGCCGCTCATCGTCGGCCTCATTGCGGCCAGTTTCGGTCGGTCGTCGCCATGTAGCTTGCGGCTTTGGCCTCTCTTGCCAACTGCATCGCTTTTAAACTGTCGTGTGAGATAGTCAAACCTCACTGAGTGGCGCCTATGACCACAAGAAATCCAGCATACGTGGCGCATTGCCAATGTGGCGCGGTCAAGATCAGCGCCCGGGGGCAGCCCATTATGGTCAATGCGTGCTACTGCGACGACTGCCAGACAGCAGCCCAACGTCTCGCCGCATCCGCCAATTCAGGGCGAGCGTCCAGCGTCGACGGCGGCACGGAGTTCATGGTGTTCCGCCGCGATCGCATTGCCTGCACGCGGGGCGCAGACCGACTCCAGGCGATGAGGCTGACCGCCCCCTCGAAGACCAGACGGATGATCGCGAATTGCTGTGCAACACCGATGTACATGGCCTTTGACGACAAGCGGCCCTGGGTGTCAGCGTTCCGCACCCCTTTCGGAGCGGATGCGCCGCCGGTGGAAATGCGGATCTGCATCCGATTCAAACGCTCGGAAGTGGAGGCCGAAGACGGCTTGCCCAGCCATCCCGGATACCCTCCCGCAATGAGGGTCCGGATCCTGGCCGCCTGGCCGTTCATGCTGTTCAGCAGGCCGGTCGGCGCTTTGCCGTAGCGCGATTGTTCGATGCCATTGGATGCGTCAATAGCCGCTTGGGGAAACTGTGCCGACCGCGTCGGGCGGCGGTCGGCCACAAGCCGACATCCATCTGGGAACGCGACCGGACGTTCGTCCGTCCGTTCCCGGATATAAAGCAGCCCTAATCGCTGCGCTTTCGTATTGACTTAGACAGGCGCGAAATCTCATGCCGCCCAGCAACGGGGTCGATCCGTTGCGCCTGGGAGCCAGCCTTCACCGGTTTCGGCCGCCGGGCACGCGATTGTCACGGCTCAACGATCACGCCTTCAGACGTAAGGCATTAGCGAGCACGGTGAACGCTGGAGTCGGTTGGCGACGGCTCGGGTAGTAAAGATGGAAGCCGGGGAATGACGGACACCAATCGACCAACACCCGCAACAATTCTCCGCTTCCGATATACGACAGGACGCGATCCTCGGGAACGAAGGCGAGGCCAGAGCCGGCCCGCGCAGCCTTTACAGCCATTGTCGCCGAGTTGAACACCAGTTGCCCCTCGACGCGCACCTTCAAGGCGCGTCCATCTTTCTCAAATTCCCACGCATAGAGGCCCCCGGCCGTCGGCAGCCGGACATTGATGCAGTTGTGCGCCGTCAGGTCCTGTGGTGTCAGCGGCTTTTGATGTTGCCTGAAGTAGTCGGGCGTGCCAACGACGGCCATGCGTATATCAGGGCCGATGCGGACTGCGACCATGTCCTTGGCTACCTGTTCGCCGAGACGGACTCCTGCGTCGAGCCGTTCGGCAACGATATCCGTAAGCCCGTTGTCGACGACGATTTCTATGGTTACATCCGGGTAGTCGGGGAGCAGGCGTTCGATGACCGGCCAAAGGACCAATTCTGCGGCGTGCTCGCCGGCGGCAACGCGCACGGTGCCGGCAGGCTTGTCCCTCAACGCGGTCAAGGCGGCAAGTTCAGCTTCGACTTCTTCAAGCCTCGGGCCGACCGTCTGAATTAATCGCTCGCCGGCATCTGTGGGTGACACCTTGCGCGTTGTCCGGGTCAGGAGCCGAAGGCGAAGTCTGGCTTCCAGGTTCCGTATTGTCTGGCTCAGCGCCGATTGGGACACGCCAAGCTTCGCGGCCGCCTTCGTGAAGCTGCCTTCGCGCGCGACCAACAAAAAAGCGGTGATGTCCGATAGGTCAGAACGCGACATTCATAAGCCTGCCTTATAGCCTCATACCGATTTTAGCTCTTAATCGCATGGTGATGGACTGATAAATTGAAATCAAGGTCAGAAACGCAAGGAGCGCACGTGGATATCAGGAAATGCGGCTCGCAGTCGTCCGCCCCAGGACCTGCTGAATATTTCACCGGAACTGTACGAATCGACGCCCCGTTCGCTGGCGACGAGCCGGCGCGGATCGGCGGTGCGACTGTCACCTTTGAGCCGGGTGCGCGCACGGCCTGGCATACCCATCCGCTCGGACAGACTTTGATCGTGACATCCGGGCTTGGCTGCGTGCAGCGAGAAGGCGGTCCGATCGAGGAGATTAGACCAGGCGACATCGTCTGGATCGCACCGGGAGAAAAACATTGGCACGGCGCTACTTCCACCACCGCCATGACGCACATCGCCATCGCTGAAAAGCTCGACGGGAGCGCTGTGGACTGGATGGAGAAGGTGACTGATGACCAGTACCTACCCAAAGCAGGCACGCGGCAATCAAGCTGAATACGGGAGACATGAAATGCTAGGCACCATGCTGTACGGCCCTCGCGACGTGCGTTGCGAAGACGTCCCCGAACCGAAAATTCTCAAACCCACCGACGCCATCATTCGCTTGTCCGCTTCCTGCATCTGCGGCTCTGACCTGTGGCCTTTCCGTGGCGAGAACGATGTGACCGAGCCCAAGGCAATGGGCCACGAATATTGCGGCATTGTCGAGGAGGTCGGCAGCGCGGTCACAACCGTCCGACCGGGACAGTTCGTCGTCGGGTCGTTCTGTCTTTCCGACAACACCTGTCCGCATTGCCGGTTTGGCTTCCAGTCGTCGTGCGAGCAGCGCGAATTCATGATCGGAGCACAAGCGCCCCTGGCGCGTGTTCCGCTCGCCGACGGCACGCTCGTGGCAACGGCAGAAGTACCTGCCGATGATCTCATTCCAAGCCTGCTGGCAACGTCGGACGTGTTCGGCACTGGCTGGTATGCCGCCGACGCGGCACGCGTCCAGCCTGGCTCGACGGTTGTTGTCGTCGGCGACGGCGCAGTCGGCCTTATGGGCGTGCTCGCGGCAAAACAGATGGGGGCCGGACGGATCATCATCATGAGCCGCCACAAGACGCGGCAGGACCTCGCGCTCGAATACGGCGCGACCGACATCGTAGCCGAGCGCGGCGAGGCTGGCGTGGCCAGGATCAAGGAGTTGACGGCCGGCGTCGGCGCCGATTCCGTGCTGGAGTGCGTAGGCACCAAAGAGTCGATGGGGCAGGCGCTCCAATGCGCGCGGCCCGGCTCGATGATCGGCTATGTCGGCGTGCCGCATGGCGTTGAATTCGACGGGCAGCAGCTGTTCTTCTCGCAAAAGGGCCTTATGGGCGGCCCGGCTCCGGTGCGGCGCTTCCTGCCCCACCTGATGGACCTTGTGCTCGCTCGCAAGATCAACCCCGGCAAGGTGTTCGATCTTGAACTGCCGCTTGCCGACGTTGCCGAGGGTTACCGGGCGATGGACGAGCGCCGCGCCATCAAAGTATTGCTGCGCGTCTGACCATGACGCGTGTCCTGATCCTCGGCGCCAACGGACAGCTTGCGCGCAACACGACGCGGGTCCTGCTCGACGATCCCGGCCTGACCCTGACGCTCTATCTGCGGCAGGCCGGCCGGCTCAAGAATCCCGCCCCGGACAGGGTAACGATCGTCGAGGGCGACGTGCTCGACGCGGCCACGCTGCGCCACGCCACGCCACGCCACGCAGGACCAGGATGTCGTCTATGCCAATCTCGCGGGTGACATGGCGCGCCGGGCCCGTGTCATCATCGACGCCATGCACGCGGCCTGCCTGAAACGGCTGATCTTCATCAGCTCCATGGGCGTTTATGGCGAGGTGCCGGGAGAAAAGTACCGCAGCGTCCTTGATCCCTACCGGGATTCCACGGCGCTGATCGAAGCGTCTGATCTCGACTATACGATCCTGCGGCCTGGCGGGTTTACACGCGAGCCGGAAGGCTCTTTCCAGATCACGCAGAAGGGTGAGTCCTTTGAAGGGCACGACATCTCGCTCGATAGTCTGTCCGCGCTCATGGCCCAAATCGTAACGACACCCGGCCTCCATGTCCGCTGCAGCATTGGTGTCAGCGACAAATAAACATCGTTTTCAAAAAACAGAAGGAGGCGTCATGACAAAGGTTATGGTCGTTATCGGCCCTGGTTCGATCGGTCAGGCTATCGCGCGGCGGGTCAGCGTTGGCAAGCATGTTCTTCTTGGCGATCTGCGCCAGGAAAATGCCGACGCGGCGGCAAAGACATTGAGCGAAGCCGGCTTCGAGGTGAGTACCATGGCTGTCGATGTGTCGTCGCGTGCCTCGGTCGAAGCCCTTGTCGCCAAGGCCATCTCGCTCGGTGATGTTCATGGCGTCATTCATGCCGCCGGCGTTTCCCCATCGCAGGCCACGCCCGAAACTATCCTCAAAGTCGATCTCTACGGCACCGCGCTCGTTCTGGAAGAATTTGGCAAGGTCATTGCGGAGGGCGGTTCCGGCGTCGTGATTGCGTCGCAGTCCGGCCACCGTTTGCCGCCGCTTTCGACGGAGCAGAATCACGCCCTTGCCACAACACCGGTCGAGGAGCTGCTCAAGCTGCCGATGTTACAGCCCGATCAGGTGAAAGACTCCCTGCACGCCTATCAGGTTTCCAAGCGCGGGAATTCGCTGCGTGTGATGTTCGAGGCTGTCCGTTGGGGAAAACGCGGCGCACGGATCAATACGATCAGCCCCGGAATCATCATGACCCCGCTCGCGAAGGACGAACTGTCTGGACCGCGCGCGGCCGGCTACTTGAGCATGATCAACGGCTGCCCGGCGAAGCGCGCCGGCACGCCGGACGAGGTGGGAAATGTTGCTGCACTGCTTATGGGAACTGACGGCGGCTTTATTACCGGCAGCGACTTTCTAATGGATGGCGGTGTCACAGCCTCCTACTGGTTCGGCGAGCTCGCGCCTCGATGAGGCACTGAGCCGACCGCTCATCGAGGCTTACTTTGGAGAATTGGATTCCTGATCCAAGCGCCCAAACCGAATGCTTGATGCAATGTTACAGAGATTCGGGTCTGTTGATGCACTGGTGGTCAGCTTCCGGTCAAGAAGCGGTCATTTGTGCGGGCAAGACTTGAGCGTCTATAAAGGGTCGGGAGTGTGAGTTCACCGATTGGAACAGCGGCCGTTCAGTTGCTTGACGGCGTCAGCGTCAGCAATGGAACACATTGCTGACGCTGAATCCAGCCCGTCCCAATGTCGGCAATGGCCGAGTTTAAGACCTTCGCAGTCCGGGTCCAATTAAGCTTAACGCTGGCGCTCCGGAGTTTCGGTTCGATGATTTTGAGCGTTTCATTGACAAACGGCTCAGGACGGGCGAACACCTCCGCACGACCGTGACGAAATGTGGGTACTGACGATACCACCTCGAACAGAGTGTCACGAAGCAGTTTTCCTTGGTGCCAATCACGGGATAGCCCGTCTACCGTGTCGAAGGTTACAACGAGGGTCGTTTCGATCGACTCAAGAACCGAGTCTAGCCAGACAAATTCTTGAGCTGCGTCCTCTGGATCGGCGAGCTGCGCCATGACTGCTTTTAACTGACGTCTTGCCGATTGACGGGCTCATACTTCGAGCTGCTCGAGGACTCGCCCTTTCGTCTCGACGCCCAGAAAATGAACCGCTACTGCGGCCAGCATCGGCACGACTGCGAGCAAGTACAAAGCCGTGTCGAGATGACCGCCGACCAGCGTTTTTCCGACCATCGCGGGGGCGAAGATGGCCGCCAGCTTTAACCACGCCCCGGCTACGCCGCAACCGAACGCACGGATGCTGGTCGGATACAGTTCGGGCGTATAGACGTACGCCGTGATGAATCCGCACGACATGAACCCGATCGCGAACGCGCAGCATGTCGCGACCACGTACACCGACTCGTTATGAAACACTCCGGCCAGCGCCAGTGAAATCGCGCAGAACACGAACGACACGTTGATGACCGGCTTGCGGCCCACCGTATCCACTATCAACGCACAGATCACCGACCCCACCACGCCAAGGAGCGACGCCGCTACGGCCAGATTCAACGCCAGTTGCAGGGGCGAGTGATAGACGGTCTTGTAGATCGTCGGCAGCCAGGTCGACAGGCCATACTGGATAACGCCGCAGGTCATCCACAACAACGCGACCGCGATCGTACGCTTTAGATAAGCAGCCCCGAAGACATCGCGTGCACGACGCTTGGGGTGACGATGCGCCATCGCGTCGAACTCGGTCGTGGCCGACAGCGGTGGCAACGTGCCCTTGACCGTGGCTTCGAACGCGCTGAGCGCGTGGTCGGCGTCGTGCATACGATCTTTCGATGCCAGCCAGCGCGGCGATTCAGGAACAATCTTACGCAACGCGAAGAACAGAAGCAGAGGCACACCGCCGACGATATACATGGTTTCCCAGCCAAAGCGCGGCACGATCCAGGCACCCAGTGCATTCGATGCCAACAACCCGATCGGGAACACGATTTCATACAGCAAAACGAAACGTCCCCGGCCGTGAGCACGTGTGATCTCGTTGATATAGGTTGCCGCGACCGGCAATTCGCCACCCAGCCCCAGTCCTTGCGCAATCCGCAGCGCGACGAAAACGGCAAACGTTGGTGCGAATCCGCAGGCAATGCTCGTGATGCCGATGATCCCGGAGCTCCACGCAATCGAGCGCACGCGACCGAAACGTTCGGCCAGCGCCGGAAAAAGGAATGCACCAATCAACTGGCCAATGGAACCCGAAGCAATCAGGAATCCGATCTGTCCCGGCGTGAGACCCCACTTCTGGATCAGCAGCGGCAGCGTGGTCGCGATGGTGATGACGTCGAAGCCATCGAAGAAAGTCGCCGCGCCGATCAGGAAGCGCGCGCGCACCTGCATCGGGTTGGTCGGCAAACGCTCGATCCGCGCGATGATCGAACCGGCGGTAAGCGCCCCCGAGGCACTCGCCCCGCCCTGCGCTGCAATCGTATTGCCAAACGTTCTCATGTCTGTACCTCGTCCTCGTATGCCGTCCATGGGGTTAAGCGAGCGCTTTGGCCGTATCGGCAAGGGTCGCGACGTCAATCGCGCGGCCCTGGCTCATCCACTTGCGCGCGAGCTTTAGATCGCGCGGCATGTTGATCGAAATCACGCCGCGGATGACACCCGCTTCCAGAAAGAAAAAACTCGCGCGGCGAACGCTCAGGTCGCCACGTATGACCGGTTCGATGCCAGCGGGAATGTCGCCGAGGATCTGCAGGTTCACGTTGTACTGATCGGACCAGAACCACGGAATTTCCGCGTAGGGCTCGCGCGTGCCCATCAGCGCGCGTGCGGTTGCTATAGCCTGGTTTTGCGCGTTGGCCCACGATTCGAGCCTCACGCGACGCTTGA
>Ga0185299_10008479_pt1 | contig 10119 bp, 8 predicted proteins | sample PaiPotPPA55metaG_FD_128002 | JGI IMG/M metagenome (GOLD analysis project Ga0185299, IMG submission 128002) | Iron sulfur acid spring bacterial and archeal communities from Banff, Canada, to study Microbial Dark Matter (Phase II) - Paint Pots PPA... ...
GTGATGCGCGGCGTCGCCCTTACGAAAATCGACGGCAAGCTCCTCGAAGGCTCCGCAAACATCCCGCTCACCGACGACGGCGCCGAGCACAACATCCTGATCGTGCTGGGGTGATCCTAGGTGGCAGGGCAGCAGAAAATGCGAATTTGAGATTTGAGAATTTGAAATTTGAGAAAGACGCTGCAAGCGGAAGCGAGAACAAAGCAGATCCTTCGGCTCCCGTTGGCCGGTCAGGAGGACGACCTTGGCCATGTCGTCGTTTGTGGCGATTAGACGTCCAACTCCCAGTGATTTTGCAGGGCTTAAGCGGGTTTCTAATCGCGCAATGTTGCGATTAGAAATGCTGTTCTCGATTGAAGAGGGGTGACGAACGGCTGACTTATTCCGCAAGCTCCCGCCTGCGCGGCGGGCAGGACCGCCAAGAGACGCGATGCGGCAGGCAAGCTCCTCACCGGAGAACTGGGAGTCTCCACAATCGAGTGTTCCGTCTACCATTTCAGTTTCGCCCTTCTTTTTTTTAATTTTTTACTTCGGCTGCGATTCACTCGCGGGAAAAAGCGCGGCGGCGCTGAGAAGCATGCGCCGGAATCAGGTTAGCATGCCGGCCGAGAATTGAAACTGTCCTCGGTGCCAAAGAAAGTACAGCTGTCCTTACGTACCCATCTTTGGTCTAGAACATGCGATGGACTTAATCGGGAGTGGGAGGAGCGCGAAACCCCGCGCCCTTGCAAGAACCGCAAGAATGCGGCACCCTCCGGTTTTTCGTGCGCGCTTGGAATTGAATCCGTGTGAGTGTGCGGACGATGCGCTGTCCCTCGGCTATGCTCGGGATAAACTCCCGGTGACCCACCCGCCACCGCCTCCGTTTCTAGATGGGGGCAGATTTGGGCTATCTTTAACATTCCGTTCAGGCGTTAGCCCGGCCCTAAGTCAGGACTTCACCGGATGGCGTTGAGCGCAGTATTGAACTAAGCTTCCGTCCAAGATGCCAAGGGCAGCAATCTGAGTTGCAACCAATTTCGCTAGATATGCCCATTCGCTAGAGAAAAAACAGGTGAAATATGTGTCAAAGAAGTTGTCCCGTCTGCCGCCAACCACTCGAAAAGAAACACCCCGCTGATACAGTCTCCTGTCCCTGCGGAAGGTACGTCTGGAAAGGCTAGCGCGGCCGCCGCGATAGAACTCGGTTAGCCTTTTTTCGACACTCTACGGAGCGAAGGCCAGCCCACCCGAGACTGAATCCCTCTATTCCATTCGCTCGCAACACCCAAGTCGCTTAGTGCACCTCGGCAGCGCCTCTTCGTTGGAGTCTACTTGTCTGTTTGGGCCAATACGGTGGGGAGCGTGAACTGTACGACGGCTTGATCGAGCGGCGCGATGCACTCTTTGCGCGCCGTAGAAATCCTGCGCCATCGACTTCAGTCCTAAACATCCAAACTTTTTTTGGGAACGCGGCGAAGGCAAGCCGGTGTGGCGCTCAGGCCGATTTTGCGTTTTGCGCGCGGGGGAAACCGATCAGGTAGGTGATCGGGAGGACGTGCAGGACGCGGCTCTCTTCGCCGATCTGCCACTGATAATTCTGAGCGGGTAGGTTGCGCGTGAGGCGCAAGAGAGTGGAGGTTGAGTAGGCGCGCAGGCAGGACACGACGCCGTCGTAGTACAAGACGAAGGGGATGACTGGAATGATGTAAGTCCAGAAGAGACGCGAAAGACGGAAGGGACGAATGAAGGGAGTTACGAACAGCGACATTAAGGGCATCAGGATGACGAGAAAAATTGTGAGGGGATGGCATTTTGCAGCTTCGAAGATGCCGACGCCCTGGCCGTTGTTAACGGCGTTGAGAAGAATCGCCGCGGCTTGCTGGGAATCGAAGTGATGGTAGGAACTGAAAATGGTGCGGAAGCCGTGGAGCTGCGGCGGCAGACTAGCGGCGTCAATGGAGTCGGCGGAATAATTTATCTTTCCGTGCGAGGCCTGACGCACTTCTTTGAGCGTGACGACGTTCGGATACTTGTCCGTTAAATAGACATCGACGGCCTGATGCTTTTGTCGTTCGAGAATTGGTTGAATGCGGAGCCACGGGCCACCTGCACCGGAGCATAAGTCAACGATTCGATGCGCGCCGGCGGATTCCAGCGCGCTGTTGAGGCGCGGAACTATGGGATCGTAGACGCCGCCAAGATTCATGATGAACTGAAGGGCGTCGGTGACGCCGTCGCGAAAGGATCGTGGGAACCAGGGCTGGTCGTGAAACTCGATCCACTGCATCCGGTTCTCCTTTTCTCGCGAGAGCTTTTCTACTTCTTCGTTTCCGTTTTAGCCGGCGCGGCGGGATGCACTTTGCCGAAGTCTTTCATGTAGACGCGCAGGCCGAAGGTTGGGGTGAATTTTGAATAGCCGGGGACGAGCTGGTCCTTGTAATGATCGAGATCGAAATCGAATGGATCCTCGGGATTCATGTCGATCAGGATCATATCCGCGTCCGTCATGGTCAGTTTGCCGAAGCGAAGCTGGTTGCCCCAATAGGCCATATAGTTCGCGGCCGGCACGCGCTTGAGCTGCGTCTTTGCGGGATCGCCCATGACTTCCAGGAGGTTCTGGCCTTCGATGCGAATGGCGGTGATGTTTCCTTGAATGTGCGGCGGCGGAAGGACCAGGCCGAGGTCCATGATCATATCGTCGCCATCGGCGGAGATTCCCGGCATTTTGCCCTCTTTGATTAAGCTGGCCAGGTCGATGCCGAGAGCGTCCATCAGTCCTTTCACCGGAAGATGAAGGGCCCTGATTTTCTCGGCGTGGAGGCGAATTTTTCCGTCGGGAGTGGGACTCAAGCTGCCGGACGTTTCGAAGGGAGCGTCTCCTTTATCGTGAAGCTTGCCCTTAATTTTGAGGCGTCCTTTATCGACCGACATGGAAACGTCTTTCAGCGGGGAGCCGTGGGTGGCGAAGACGTAGGAATCGAGGACCTTCGCGAGCGAATCCGCAGCGATCACCATTTCTGCAGAGGTGACTCGGATGTCGTAAGAATTCTTGTCGTCGAGAGTTGGAAATTTATTCTCGCCCGTGGGAACGACCTCTCCTCTTAAAGTCTTGACGTAGGCCGAGAGGGTGTCCGTGAAATGGTAATTAACGTTTCGGATTTGAACCTGCACGGCGTTTGCGTGTTCGTCGGCAGTTTGTGCGGCGGCGGTGAGGGGAACGAGTGTGGATGAGAAAAGAATCAAGGCTAGAAATACCAGGACAATTTGAGATTTCGAGAAGATGTACGGAGTTCTACCAGAGATCATTGAAGGACTATCCTTTTATCGCGGCCTGCAAGGAACGACCCACCAGACTCTTTCGACAGAGTAAATCATTGGCGCGACGAAATGCGAGCGCAATTTAAATTTGAACGGTGGGGTGCGGAGAGTGCTATGGATTCAATTCGGCACAGTCAATTCCGCACATAGTGGATTGACGAACGTGAGGGTGATTTCCTCTTCCGAGTCGGCCGAGCCGTCCACTTCGACAGGGGGCGTTTCGAGCCGTGCGGGTGTTGCGCAATCGAGCCCGGGAGCGTTTGAAGCTTTGCGAAGCTTTGTTGAACGTGGGTTTGCGCGCTGGGGTGCGCGTGGAAGAGCGTGTGAGGGGGACAGCTCCTCGAATGCGGATACGTTGTAAAGCGCGTCCTGAAGCAGCGTCATTTCGTAGAGACCCTCTGAAATTTTGCGCACGGCGGGATTGATTCCGTGGACTGCTTTGGCCAAAACGACGACGCTGCCAGGGGGTGGCGCGCCGTTCCACTTCAAGCGCACGCGAAGGTTGCGGGTTGGAAATGGGCCGCCGAGCTTGATGTTTACGTGAAGCAATTGCTGGCCGTCTTTGAGCGCGATGGGTTCGGCTTGGGTCGAATCAGTGGTGCCGGGATAAAACGAGCGCGGGAAGGGAGCGTTGGGGTCCATGCGATTCAGGCGATTAAAAACCAGGACGTATTCGCCCGGGCCTACGTGATCGAAATCAAACACGCCCTTCGCACCTTGAAAGCTCCAGAGTCCCGAACGAGATTCGTCGTAGTGTCCCGCGCGATAAAGTTCGACGGCTGCCAACGCCAACGGTTTCCCATCGGGGCCGAGGACGCTGCCGCGAATGTGTCCGGTGGGCAGCGCGTCAATGTCGTACTCGTAGCAAGCGCCGCCGGGCAGCTTGAGTGGCGGGAGCGCGCCGGGAAGAGTTTTCAAGGACAACTGGGTGCGCGCGGGCATGGTCGCGGTGAAGGTGTACTCGCCGGCGTGCACGTTGTAGAAGGAATAGACGCCGTTGTCGTCGGTGCTGGTGGCGAAGCGGTCGAGGCGCGAACGGAGCTTGAGCGGAATATTCGGGAGAGCACCGTTTGCAGAACCGGGCGGATCGCCCGGAGAGGCACTGTTGAAGTTGGCATCAGGATCGTTGGCATCGTTGTCGGGCGGCCCGAGCATCGGTGGATCGGCGCGGCGAAGGACGCCGAAGACCGAGGCAACGCGCTGGCCACTGCGCATAGCGCGTAGTTGAGGAAGAAGCGCCTGGGCTTCGGCTGCGAGGCGAGTGCCGCCGCAAATCGTGGCGAACAGGCGCGCGTCGTCAGATCTGTGCGGGAAAACGACGTATTGAGCGCCTTTGCGGAAGCGGAAGGCGCAGTCGGCATCGTCTCCGCCGGAGAAAATGTCGATCTCAGGTAGAGCAGCGCCGGCAAAATTTTCGTCGACGCGGAAATGATAACGTGTGACAGGCGTTGGCGCCGCGCTAGTGTCGCTAGACGCGGCGGCGTCAGCTGCATGAGTTGGGTCCGCGTTGGCCTGCGGCTGCGCCTGGACGCGCAGAATTTCGGTTTCTATAACGGTGCCGAGGAAAACGGCTTCGTCTTTTTGCAAACCGGGGCACCGGCCGGGCGGCGATGGAGAGCAAGTGCAGGCGCGCGCGCTAATGGGCGCTGCTAGAACCGACATCCACAGAAGAAGAACGAACCGCCGAGGCATCACCCCCTATCCTACATTTATTTTTTTCGCAGCGATATGAAATGAGCGCAGCGAAAAATGTTGCTACACTCGGAGCGGCTCCCCAGCCAAAGAAGTCGAGGGGGAATTATGAAGGCAATTTTGATGGTCTTATTCTTAGCGGTTTGCGTCACAGTCGCTCCAATGGCGAGCGCTGATACGGTGACGATGAAAAACGGCGATCGCCTCACCGGAACCGTGACCGGCGCCGATGGAAAGCAATTGACGCTTAAGACGGATTACGCCGGAGACGTCAAATTACAGTGGTCTGCGGTGAAAGAGTTGACGACCGAGAAGGCTCTGTACGTGATGACGCCCGACAAGAAAACGGTAAGCGGAACGATCACGTCGACCGATACAGAAATCGTGATACATACGGGCTCTGGCGGCGATGTCAGAGTACCGTTTGCACAGATTTCCGTTGTGCGATCCATCGAGGATCAAGCTGGATACGAAAAGAGCCTGCACCCGAGCCTGATCGAGGCGTGGAAGGGCGGCGTGAACATCGGTCTGGCGTTTGCGCGCGGGAATAGCGAGGCAACAAATCTGAATACCGCATTTCTTGCAGACCGCAAGACGCTGTCGGATCACGTCGCGCTTTATCTCTCTTCGCTTTACGCGAACGACGGCCGGCCCAGCGGCGGGGTAACCGCCAACTCGATTCTGGCGGGCGCGCGGTACGACCGGAATTTGACGAAGCACGTTTTCGCTTTTGTGGGTGGAGATTTCGCGCACGACCAATTGCAAGACTTGAACGTTCGCGCGATCTACAGCGGCGGCCTGGGCTTGCACGCGATAAACAACGCGAACACCACGTTCGATGTCCTGGCCGGCGGCAACTACACGCGGGAAAGCTACAGCGGCAGCGGCGCGACGCCGGGTGTGACGAGAAATCTCGCCGGCGTGACGCTGGGTGAAGATTTCATTCACAAGCTTGGCAAGTCGACCGTTTTCACCGAGCACTTTTATTTTTACCCTGATTTGAGCAACACGGGCGAATACCGGATGTCGCTCGATACGGGAGCCGTCACCAAAATCAACAAATGGCTAGGCTGGCAATTGACGATCAGCGACCGTTACGTATCCGACCCGCCGATCCCGGGAACGAAGGCGAACGATTTAGTTTTTTCGACGGGATTGAACGTCGCTTTCAGCCATTAGTCATTCGCCATAACCAAAGCGGCGGGCGTTTATGATTACGCCCGAATCGGAGATGAGTGTGGAGGCGCGTTCATGATTGTTGGAGTGCCGCGCGAGAGCTTCCCCGGGGAACGGCGCGTGGCGCTTGTGCCGGCAGTGATAGCAAATCTTGCGAAAGCGGGGCTCGAAGTAGTGGTGGAAGCGCGCGCGGGAGCGGAGGCGGGCTATCCGGATGCGGACTACGTCAGCAAGGGCGCAAAAATTCTCGGCGAGCGGGCGGAAGTCTTTCGTGCGGCGGATATTGTGGTGCAAGTGCTGTGCCACGGCTCGAACGATAGAACGGGCGACGCCGATCTTCCTCTGATGCGGCGCCAGCAGGTACTGATTGGATTTCAGCGGCCGCTCGGGGAATTGCGGACGATTCAAGCACTGGCGGCGACGGGCGTAAGCGCGTTCGCGGTGGAGCTGATGCCACGAACAACGCGGGCGCAGAGCATGGACGCGCTGTCGTCGATGGGAACGATCTGCGGTTACAAGGCGGTTTTGATCGCCGCGAATACTCTGCCGCGAATTTTTCCGATGTTGACGACGGCGGCGGGAACGATCACGCCGGGGCGCGTTCTGATAATTGGAGCGGGCGTGGCAGGATTGCAAGCGATTGCAACGGCGCGGCGGCTTGGCGCGGTGACGTCTGCCTACGACATGCGTCCGGCGGCCAAGGAGCAGGTGCACAGCCTTGGCGGGCGGTTTGTGGAGCTTGCGATCGAAGCGAAAGATGCGCAGGACGCGAGCGGATATGCGCGCGCGCAGGATGACGCGTTTTACACAAAGCAGCGCGAGCTGCTGGGACGGGTTGTGGCGGACCACGACGTGGTAATTACGGCGGCGGTGATTCCCGGTAAGAAGTCGCCGGTGCTGGTGACGCGAGAAATGGTGGCGGGAATGGCACCCGGGTCGGTAATTGTGGACCTTGCGTCGGAGCGGGGGGGGAACTGCGAGTCGACGAAAACCGGGGAAACCGTGGTGGAACATGGCGTGACGATTATCGGGGCGATCAACCTGGCCAGCACGGTGCCGTATCACGCGAGCCAAATGTACGCGCGAAACGTGAGCGCGTTTTTGCTGCACCTGGTGCATGAGGGAAAACTCAATCTCGATTTGAGCGACGAGATCATTCGCAGCACGCTTGTGACGCGGGGCGGAGAAGTGGTGAACGCGCGGGTTCGCGAGTTTTTCTCGCTGCCGGCGCTGCCGAACGGGCCCATGGAGGGAAAAGCGAAATGAACGCGGATTTAATTACCAGCCTTTACGTGTTCGTGCTTGCGGGCTTCATTGGTTTTGAGGTGATCCGGCGGATTTCGCCGCTGCTGCACACGCCGCTGATGTCGCTGACGAACGCGCTCGACGCGATTGCCGTGGTGGGCGCGATCATCATGGCGGGAGAAGGAAAGAGCAAGCTTGCGACCGTGCTGGGCACGATCGCGATTGTGGCGGCCACCAGCAACATCGTGGGCGGATTCATGATTACCGACCGCATGCTGAAAATGTTCAAGACCAGCCGTTCTCCGAAATCATGAACTCTTTTTTCGGCACTGGGACAGCGATCGAGCTCACCTACCTCGCCGCAACGGTACTTTTTATTTTGTCGCTCAAGTGGATGAACTCGCCCGCGTCGGCGCGGCGCGGAGTGTGGGCCGGCGAAATTGGCATGGCGGTGGCGATCGTTGGAACGCTGCTGAACAGAGGGATCGTCGACTACAAGTGGATCGCGATAGGCCTCGTGCTGGGAACGGTCATCGGCGTTCCGCTGGGAAAAGTTCAGATGACTGCCGTTCCGCAGCGGACCGCGCTCAGCCACGCGTTCGGCGCGCTTTGCGTGACGCTCGTTGGCACTTCAGAATTTTATCTGCGCACGCCGGCAGTGCCGCGATTCACCATGTCGGTGCTGTCGATGGAGGTGATCCTCGGTTCGCTGACATTTACGGGCAGCCTAATGGCGGCTGGAAAACTTCAGGAATTATTACCACAACGTCCGATCACATATAAGGGGCAGAACCTCGTAAATTTGTCGCTGCTCGCGGTGGCTGTTGGAGTGGCGGTCTTCCTAGTGATGCATCCCGCTCACGCGCTTCTTTTTCCCCTGATTGTGGGAATTCCGCTACTGTTCGGCGTGCTGATGATTATTCCGATTGGCGGCGCGGACATGCCGACCGTGATTTCGTTGCTGAATTCTTACGCGGGACTTTCGGCCGCGGCGATGGGATTTGTCCTTAATAGCAAGCTGTTGATCATCGCGGGCGCGCTCGATGGCGCTTCCGGGTTCATTCTGTCGGTGAACATGTCGAAAGCGATGAACCGGTCGTTTTCGAACGTTCTGTTCGGCGCGTTCGGACAGGAACAAACCTCTGTTGCGACGGCTGGCGGCGAAGCGCGCACGGTGCGCAGCGCATCGGCCGAAGAAGCCGCGGTGATTCTTGGGGCCGCGAATAGGGTGGTGATCGTTCCGGGTTACGGGATGGCGGTGGCGCAGGCGCAGCACAAGGTGCGCGAACTTTACGACGCGCTATCGAAACGCGGCGTTGATGTGAAGTTTGGGATTCATCCCGTGGCGGGGCGCATGCCGGGACACATGAACGTCCTGCTGGCCGAGGCGGACATTCCGTACGACAAGCTGCTCGACATGGACGAAATCAATCCGGAATTTCCGCAGACGGACGTGGCGCTGGTGATCGGCGCGAATGATGTGACGAACCCAGCCGCACGTAATGAGGCCAGCAGCCCAATCTTCGGCATGCCGATTCTCGACGTGGACAAGGCTCGGACGGTGATGGTGGTCAAGCGCAGCATGAGCCCGGGCTTCGCGGGGATCGACAATCCCCTCTACTACCTCGACAAAACGCTGATGCTCTTCGGCGATGCGAAAGCATTCGTCGGCGCAATCGTGCGCGAACTCGCCGGGAGCCCAAGTGCCTAACTCCGACAAAAGCTGTCCGGCGGAGGCGCCGTTTGCGTGCGCCACGAGATCGTAGAACCCTGCTTTTTTACGCGGTGGCTGACCTGCCTCTCAGGAAGTGGAACAGAAGCATTATCAAGCCGACCACCAAAATGATGTGAATGAGGCCGGATGTTACGTGAAATGCGAAAAAGCCAAGTAACCAGAGAACGATCAGAACTGCGGCGATTATCCCAAGCATTTTCATCTCCTTAACGTTGAGCGCGACATCATCTGCGCCCTGGTTCTCCCGTAGTGCGTCGCGAGACATCGCGTGTCGGGAGCACCGTTCAAGCTTAGTCACACTGTGGGTGGGCGTCTGTCCCATTGTGAACACTCTTGCAATTTGATTTCAGGTCCTGACTTCAGCGTAGTTGCGCAGGGGTGTAACTGCGGTTCTCTTCCTTGGTGTGGCCAAATATCCGATCTCCACGCCCACAAGTCCCGGATATGCCTGTGTATAAAATAGAACAGACACACGAACCCCCACAGCAGAAGAATGTGGCTATTAGAATGCGGACCCGGAGAATCGCGATGATAAGTTGCCCGATGTGCCACAGTGACCAAATCCGCCGATCGAGGCGCCAAGGAATCATCGAGCGAACAATCCTAACAATGGTTTGGGTTAGGCCATTTCGCTGCGCGAGCTGCGACCGACGATTCTTCCGTTGGTCAATCGCCTCCAATCCCGTTTCATCCCGGCCAGCAACGACTTAATAGTTTTATTCGCACCTCATGCGCGTCTACTTTCGGACGCGGGTACCCGCATAGGCCTCCGCTAACCTGAAAGTGCGACACGGGACTGACCTCATTTTGGGAAAGTGTGCGATTGAAGCGAAGACGAACTGGCCGCGAGCTGGATGGCTTCAGCCAGATGGAAGGCGCGGCGCCCGGTGGACTGAAAGATTTGTTCGCGGCAGCTGAACCCGTCGGAGACGATGAGCGTATCCGCCGACGATTGGCGCACGGCGGGCAGC
>Ga0185299_10008482_pt1 | contig 10114 bp, 9 predicted proteins | sample PaiPotPPA55metaG_FD_128002 | JGI IMG/M metagenome (GOLD analysis project Ga0185299, IMG submission 128002) | Iron sulfur acid spring bacterial and archeal communities from Banff, Canada, to study Microbial Dark Matter (Phase II) - Paint Pots PPA... ...
CCCGTGGTGCCGGCGCTCGATCCGGTCAGGATTATCGAACCGCCCTCGCCCATCAGCGGCAGCGCCTTCTGGACCGTGAAGATCGTACCCTTCACATTGGTGTCGAAGTGTTCGTCAATGTGCTCGGCGGTGATCTTGCCGAGCGTAGCCTGGCTTCCCGCCCCGGCATTGGCGAAGACGATGTCGAGGGTTCCGCGCTCGGCCTTCACCGCCGCGTAGAGTCGGTCGAGGTCGGCCTCATCCGAGACCGAGCCCTTCACCGCGCGGGCATTGGGCCCGAGCTCGGCCACAGCGGCGTCGAGCGATTCCTGCCGGCGGCCGAAGATGAAGACGAAGGCACCCTCCTCGATGAAGCGCTTTGCTGCGGCGCGGCCGATGCCGGTAGCGCCGCCGGTGATCACGGCGGTCTTTCCATTCAGTCTGGTCATGTCGTGCATCCTTCCTTGGAGTAGTACGGAAGCAGGAAACTGCTTGCTTGAGACAAGTATGCAGTTCTGATAACCTAAGGACAAGTATGCACCTTTTGGTAACCATGAAAAATGACTGACTGTTCTCAAAATTGCGGTGGCCGCTACTCCTACGGGCTCGCCGCCACGCTCAGCATCATCTCGGGCAAGTGGAAGCCGCTGATCTTGTACTTCCTGCTCGACGGCCCGAAGCGCTACGGCGAGCTCAAGCGCAACGTCCATGGCGTCAGCGCCAAGGTGCTGATCCAGCAATTGAAGGAACTGGAGGCCGATCACGTGCTGGCGCGGACCGACTACAAGGAGGTGCCACCGCGCGTGGACTACGCGCTGACCGCGCTCGGCCGCAGTCTGGCCGACAAGATTGTCCCGCTGTGCACCTGGGGAACCGAGAACATGGCAGAAATGGTGAGCATTCTCGCCGAGCGCGACAGTTTGCTTTAGCAGGATGCTGAAGAACCGCTGAGTCGGACGACCCTCCGCGTTCGTGGGAGGGCGGCAGGTCGAATTCTTCCGATCAGAAGTCGGACGGTCTCTACTCCCTTGACCTGCCGCAGGATTTCCAGGCCGAGCCGCAGCGTGTAGGTCCCACGCTCTTCGGCGCGATTTCATATGGCCGAAAAGCCGCCGTCGACAGACGACTCCACTGGAATGAGTTGATGAGAACGACGTGAGAGACGTGTTGTTCCCAGTGGTGTTGTGGACCTGCCGGTGAGGACGTGGTGTCGGTGATTCAGCCGACATCGACGTTCAAGGCGATGTCGAAGGTGCCGGCGCCGTTTTTGGCTAGGCCGATGAGCATCAGGCCGAGCGACTCGAGCGTCGAGGCCATGTGCAGGGCGCCGACATCGAACGGACGCAGCCCGAGACTCTCGAGGAAGGTTGAGACGCGCGCCTTGGCCTTCGGATCGTCAGCGGCGATGAACGCGTCGAGGCGTCCACGCCGAGCAAGTACAGGGCCGAAGAGGGTGTTGAACGCCTTCACGACATGCGCGCCGGCGGGGGCGGCCTTGGCGATCTCCTGCGCGCCAGAACTGCCGTGGGGTGTGACGAGGCCCGTGGCGTCGGGGGAGATCGGATTGGTGATGTCGATGATCACCTTGCCGTCGAGCGCATCCCCGTACTCGGCCAACACCGTCGCCGCATTGGTGTAAGGCACGGCGAGGATGACGATGTCGCCCGCCGGCGCGGCGCCGTACGTCCCCGTGGTCGCTTCGGCTGCGAGCTGGTTGGCCAGCGCCCGTGCCTTGGCGGGGTCGCGGCTGACCACCTCGACGGTGTATCCAGCCTTGGCGGTACGGCCGCCGATCGCCGCAGCCATGCCTCCTGTGCCGATGATGCTGATAGTGCTCATGTGTAGTTTCCTTGCGAGTTGGGGTATTGCTCGTAGTCTTTAACCGGGGCATCCCCCGGTTAATATTCCTTGTGTGCCGAGCCGCGTGCCTCATCCCTGATGCCATCCCCGGGTCGACAGCGTCTTTGCCTGAACGGATCACGGCATCGCGACATTGCTGTCCGCCGGGCTCGCTGCGACTCGGCTTCCTGCCTCAGCTCAACTCAGAGGGCAGGGAAGTAGTGGCCATTGTCGAGGTCCTTGAGCAGGCCGGGCTGAGCAGGCTCCCAGCCGAGGGTCTGGCGGGTGATGAGGTTGGACGCCGGGAGGTCCAGCGTGACCAAATTCGCGAGGAACCCAAAGTATCCCGGCAGCATCAGTACGTCCACGGGAATGCTCACGGCCGGTAGGCCCAGACGGCTGCCAATGGCCTCGGCGATCTCGCGGAACCGGATGCCCTCGCCCTCAATCCCGTGCCAACTTTTGCCAGCCGGACCCTTCTCCAGCGCCAGGCGGAACAAGGAGGCGAGGTCGCGGCTGTGCACGGCCGGCCACAGGTTCGCGCCGTCTCCGGGGTAGCCGATGGCGCCCTTCTCCTTCGCGAGCCCGATCAGCAGCGGGAGGAAGCCGGCATCGGTCGTGCTGTGCGCGATGGGAGGAATCCGCACGACCGAAGACCGCACGCCCCGCTGCGCGAGGCCGACTACGGTGAGCTCCACGACGTTACGAACCCGCAGGGTCCCCTTGTACGCATCGCCGCCGGGAAGGGCCGGGTCCTCCTCGGTGGCTGGCCGGCCCAGGTTTTCCCACCCGGGCGAGCCAAGGCTCGCCGACACGACCAGCGGCTTTCCGGTTCCGGCTAGTGCCTCGCCGTACGCGAGCATGATCTGGAGCTCCGCAGCGGCCACGGCGTCAAGGCCGCCGGAGGGAAGCAGGTCCTGCCTATGCGCGACGTGGACGACGCCGTCGGACTCCGCCGCCGCCGCCTTGAGCCCATCGAGGTCGGAGATATCCCCGCGACGCACCTTGGCGCCGAGCGCGGACACCGCCGCCGCGGACTTGTCCGACCTGGCTAGGCCAGTTACCTCGTGGCCGGCGGCGATGAGCTCGGGGATGATGTACGAACCGATATGGCCGGTCCCGCCAGTGACGAAAACGTGCATATTATTGCTCCTTGTAGGCGATGTGATGCGAGAAGTGGTGGTACCGGAGCACTCAGCCGAGAAGGCTGACGCCGATTGAGAAGTTGGTGTGCTTGACGGAGTGGATGAGGAGGCCCAGCGACAGCAGGCAGGCGTGCTCCAGCGTCCTCGCCATGGGCAGCGGCCCGGTATCCATAGTGCTCAGTCCGAGGCTCTCGACGAACGCCGAGACGCGTACCTTCGCCTGCGCGTCGTCCCCGGCGATGAACACGTCCAACGGGTGGCCCTCGGCGGGACCGGCAGCCAGGACGTGGGAGAACTGGGTGTTGAACGCCTTGACGACTTTCGCATCGGCAGGGGCGGCCTTAGCGATCTCCTGCGCGCCGAAACTGTCGCCGAGGGTCACAAAGCTCGTGTGATCGGAGGCGACGGGATTGGTGATGTCGACAAGAACCTTGCCTGCCAGCTCTTCGCCGTACTGCTTCACCACGTCAAGAACGGCGGAGTAGGGAACCGCCAGGATGACCATGTCCCCGGCCGGGGCGGCGCCGAACGTTCCTGTCGTCGCGCCGGCTCCGACCTGCTCGGCGAGCGCCCGCGCCTTGGCGGCGTCGCGACTCATCACCTCGACGGTGTGTCCGGCCTTGGCGGCAAGGCCGCCGATCGCTGCGGCCATGCCACCTGCGCCGATGATGCTGATAGTGCTCATGTGCTGTCTCCTGGTGAGTTGGGTGGTGCTCGTAATCACTAGCAACCATCCTATTCACATTACTTGCAAAAAACAAGTAAACATGGGATTTTACTTGCGCAATGCAAGCGATGTTAATATCTAGCCATGAAGACGACATCTAAAGAAGACGTTCGGTCCCATTGCGCAGTGAACTACGGCGTGGAGATCTTCGGCGACCGGTGGTCGCTCTTGATCATTCGCGACATCGTTTTTGCTGGCAAGAAGACGTATGGCGAGTTCCTGAAATCGGAAGAGGGAATCGCGACCAATGTCCTTGCTTCCCGCCTCGCGTTTCTTGAGGAGCAAGGAATTCTCTCGAGGGCACCCAGCCCCGACGACAGGCGGAAGGACTTCTACACGCTTACCGAGAAGGGCCTGGACCTCATTCCCCTCGTGCTTAACATAGTCCTTTGGAGCGCGAAGCACGATTCGAAGTCGTACGTGCGGCGCCGTAAGGAATTCGTTGCTCGATTAAGTCAAAGCCCCTTACAGGTGAGCGAAGAGGTGAAGGCGCTGGTCCGCAATGGCGGATGTATGTTTCCTGAGAGCAAGGAATGAGCAAGACGGCAAGCGCGCCCTGTCACGCCGCACGAACGATATGCACACACCACCGGCTACGAGGTGCAGCGAATAGCGGGGCCGATGTCCGAAACGGTCCTGGAAGCCGCCATTAATGTTTCACCAACCCCAGCGGCTGCTCAGGGTCGGGAGTGTGAGTTCGCTGATGCAGGAAGCTGCCGTCGGGTTGCTCGATGCCGCCATCGTCAGCAATCCGCCAGATTACCGACGTAGAACCCAGCCTGGCCCAACGTCTATAAAGGCCGATGAAGCAACGTTCAACATCGCGAATTGAATGGCCGCTTCCTGGGTGGAACCGACGCCTGAATGTCCGAGCAACGGTGCGGACGAATGACGCTTCCTGGCCGTTCTCGGAAGGTCCGCGTCGCCTAGGTCGGCCGGCGAGCTGGCCTCGCAGCTTCGCTCAGTTCGCAGCCTTCGGCGTTAGCGGTTCGAGCCCGGTCCTCGCAATCGCGGAGGCCGCGTCCGGCGATGACAGAAAACGGATCAGCGCCTCTGCGCCGGCTGGATTTTTCGCATTGGTGGCGATGCCCCCGGAGAACACCGTGTACCTTTGTACCTCCGCGGGCAAACTGCCGACCACCGTCACCCCCTTCACCGGCAACAGTTCGACGACCTGCTGAAATCCGATCTCCGCTTCGCCGTTCGCGACGACACTGGCGACCCGCTCGGCTGGGATCATGCGGCTCTTGCTCTCGACCCGCCCCTCGATACCGAGACGCCAGAACAGTTCGCTGCCGATATAGACTCCACTCGCGCTGTCCGGATAGACGATCGACTTCGCTGCGAGCAGCGTGCGCCTCAACGCTTCGACCGAGCTGATATCCGGCTTTGGCGCCCCCTCGCGAACTGCCATGCCGATTGCCGAGCGTGCGAATTCCACCTTGCTGCCAGACACGACCTTGCCAGCGTTGATCTGATCGTCGAGCGCATAGCCGACCACGATCAGCACGTCGGCCCACTCGCCGCGCGCAAGTCGCACAGGGATGGCATTCGCGGCCGTGCCCGCCGCGGGCCCCCAGACGGTGACCAGCGTATCGCCGGTCGCCTCCTCGAATTGCGGGCCCAGTTCGCGATAGGCTGACGCAAACCCGCCCGAAATCATCACCTTGACTTCATCTCCCGATGCCGCGCCGCTGCCCAGTAATGCGCCCGTGACGCAGAATACGAGTGCGTGAACCCTCAGCTTGCGGCTAGTCACGGCCCCGCCCCATGTCGATCGGATGACTCAGCCCGGACATGCATCGAGTCCGGACGCCACTCATGATGTTAACCGGCAGCGCGGCATCGCGTGCAGCACCGATGCCGCGCCAATTCGGAGTCCCGCGACGCCGCCGTTTGCGCGATGGCCACCGTGCACAACCGTCCCTACGTGCGACGGGCTTCGTCGATGGCGCTTCCAGCGCCTCAAACGGGTACAACGATCTCTTCGAATTCCCTCCACTGGCATGATGATGCTGCCCGCATACCGAATTCGTTAGACCGTGTGGCCTTGTCAACCAATGACTTGCTAACGAATTCGGTCACTTGTTCCACACTGCCTGAACCGAAATCGCTGGACTGCCCGGATTGGTGACGCGAATTCGGAAGACTGGCTTACCCGCCCTGGCGAAGGTGTTTCGGTTGGTGGCATGGCCGGACAACGACAGTTGCCTTTCATGTTGACCGCTGATTGAAAGGATCGTGACGGCAACGTGGACGACGCCCTTTGCGGCGGAAGATCGGCCACTGCAGTCACTCGAGCCTCACGGCGCTGATCGTGCTCGCGACATCCAAGTCGCCGTGATGCTTGCCGAGAAAGACGGTGAGCAGGTCGTTCACTGCCCGAGCTTCTGACAAACATCGTCACTCTCTCTTAAACGCTACTGGACTATCGTTCAGTAGCGTTTTCACATGCACGGTCACCGCGCCGCCGCAGTGTACGCATCAGCCGCTCACGCGATTACTCCGCGAGCGTATGGGTTCCGTCGATGTTGCGCAGCTGAAACTGGGTGGGTGACTCCTCCATCGCATTGGTCTTCTTCAGGCTCTCGATGACCTCGTCCAGATTGCTATAGTCAAACTGGGCACACCAGCGCGCCATCTTGGCCAGGCTCCGGACAAAGTCGGCGGGCTCATTGTCTCGCGTGAGCTTGCGCAGACAATCGACGAACTGCGGATGGAACAGGGTGGGCACGATGATTCGGTGCAAGCCTGTACGCGACAGTTCGGCGTTCATCACCAGACGCGACACCCGCCCATTTCCGTCGACAAACGGATGAATTTCTGCCACGAGAAACAGGTAGAAAACAGCGCGAGCAATTCCTTCTGGAACGCTCATGGCAATGCGCGAGCCTTCTTCGAAAGTCCCACGTACCTGCGCAGAGCTCACGAACTGGGTCGTGCCGGCATAGTTGGTCTGCGTCTTGATGTTTCCAGGGCTGGCCTCAGGCCGCGCATGCAGCATTTTCGCGTGCCACTCCTGCAGCGCGGGCAGAAATTCTTCTCCCGATACTGGCGGGCTGTGCCTGTATGGCGCTTCGACCGCCAGCTGATATACGCCCAAGATGTCGTGTGAGTCCTTTGGCCGAGTCGTCACGACCTTATTGTTGATGACAATGTCGCGCGCTTCCTCAATGGAGAATTTCGTGCCTTCCACGTAGTTTGAAAAATACGACTCGATGAATGCCCGGTTATGCCGTGCGACGCCAGCCGGAACACCGTCTTCGATGCGCCGCAGCGCAGCCCCACGCAGGTAGCCGGCGAGCAGGTCGAAGCGCTCGATACGGTCCCGGTCGACCGGTTTGCCTTTGGAAACAAGAATCCCGTCAGTCGTCTTCAGTTCGCCCTTCTCGTGCGTCCCGAGGAGTTCGCCAATTATGCTGCGCAAGGTTTCGAGTTGATCCTTCATGCCAAGTGGCTCGGCCAGCGACGCAGCTTTGTCACGCAACTCGTTGAGAAACTTCTCTCCTGAGGCATTCAGTCGCTCGATGAGCCACTTCTCTACCTCCTCCTGACCCACGCGACGTGGTGCCTTGCGCCCAAGGTTTTCAAGAAGCATCCGGGCCGGGCTCGACCAGTGGAGGCCACTCTGGCTGAGAGGCATATCCCCTGGCAGCGGCCCGGGTCCTTCGACAAGCTGAAACGCGAGGCCAGGCAGCTCGAGCTTCTTGCGCACGAGGCTTGGGTGAGAGACCGTCCAGATATGGTCTTGCGACTGGCCACGGAAGGCGCTGATATGCGAAACGACACCTCCGGGAATGAGCATGCCGGCTATATCCACCCATTGCGCACGCACTCGCCGCTCTACTTCGGCTTGGCCTCCCTCATTGCTGACGTAGACCCCCTTGTACACGCGGGTCAGCTCTCCAGCGGCTGCGCTCCGGTGCACCTTGCGTCGCTCCGCGGCAGAAAAGCGTGACAGGAAAATCACGTCGTGCGGCGCAGTCTTGGGAGTAGCGGTCTTCTTGACGAAGGTAATGGTCATGGGAGGCGGAGGAGTTTGTCGCGTAGCGTCACATTTTACAGACCAACCGCCCGATTTTGTCGCGTAGCATCTCCGAAACAGCCTTATTTGTCGCGTAGCCGCGAAGGAAGCCGTGCGAGTCAAATGTGTCGCGTTCCAGCGAAGAAATACGCACGGTACCTCTTTTTTTGTCGCGTAGCGTCACCGAACCGACCGGTTTTGTCGCGTAGCAGCGAAGAAGCTGAGTTTTCACCCGCCTCACGCTAACAGCTGAAGTGTCGCTTTCCAGCGAAGAAAGTGCCCAACAATCGCAATAAATGTCGCGTAGCGTCTCCAGAACCCGCTATTTTGTCGCAAAGCAGCGAAAGAACGGCCATGCTGCTGAAACGGGAGCGATGGTATCGACCAACCATAGTGAACGCATCTAGCCTTGGAGACTCTCCCCTCCTGCGCCGCGATTACGTCGTGAAATAGCACTGAGCACTTACCGCCCCCCTGCCGGGCACAAAAGCGGCTCGGGTCCGAGGAGACTGGCGCCTGGACAAAACGGTAAAAGTACCGGAATGTCCGGGCTTTGGATAGCGTCAAGCAGCATGTCGCACAATCAGCCTCGTCGACGCGCCAGCCGTCATCGCCTCTAACGCGTTCGATGCTCGTCTTCAGCGCGGCCTCGACGATGGGGGAAAGGTGCGATGTTCTCGGGCTTGTGTTTCCACGCCGCGCAGAAAACACCCCAAGCAGACGATCTCCAGCAACCTCATGAGCAGCACAAGATTGCCTGCGACTGTCGTAGCACCTCCAGCGCGAAATGGTTTTCCAGCGAGCACGCCCTGAATAAGAACTGGGCATGAGACACCAACATCGGATACGGGACGCGAGGCAATCAAGATTGTCGCGTGCGCGGCGATGTGCGCACCGGGCTACTTGCTCTTGCGCGGGCCCGCTGTGGGCTTCGCTGCCCGCTTTGCCGTCGACACTTTCTGCTTGGCAGCGGCATGCGTCAGCGACACCGCCAATTGGTCTCGCTGATCACGCGCCTGCGCCGCTTCATCGATATAACGCGTGTTGGCGGTGCGCAGCGCGTCAAGCTTGCCCTCCAGAACACCGACCTGCTGACGCAGATTACCAACTTGGCCCTGCAGCTTCTGCACCTCATCCCGATGCCGGGTACTGCCCTGCTCCGCTTTACGGGTCGCCGCGTCCAGTTCCTTTTGCAAGCGGGCGGCCACCTGCCGCTCGCGCTCGATTTCCAGCAGCGCCCGGGTTTCGGCGGCTTTGAGCCGTTCCTGCGCCAGCGTGCCGTCGGCACGCAGCTTGTCCAGTTCAAAGGCAAAGTCACGTCGGGCGGTCTCGAGCGCCTGCTGCAAGTGGTGCTCGCCCTGTTGCGCGAGCCGTACCTGCTCCTGGAACGTCGACGCCGCGGCGACGGCGATCGCTAGCGCCTGTTCCCCTTCGGTGATGCGGATCTGCGCGCCATCCAGCGCGGCCGCACTGCCCGTCAGTTCCTGACGCAACCGGTCGCGTTCGGCCTCGGCTTGCCTCTGCCGGGTCTGCGCGTCCGCAACCGATAGCTGTGCCTCGTGCTGGGCGGTGGCCAGTTGTTCTTGCGCCATATCGGCCGCTCGCATCCACAGCGCCGCCGCCAACTCCCCGGTCGCGGACTGCAGTTCGGCCGGCAGGTCCGGGTGTTCGATGCGCACCCGGCTCTTGTCACGCAGGGTGGCCCAGAAGCGCGCCAGCGCCTCGGCCGGCGCGCTCATGCTGCCCTTCTTCACCAGCTGATAAAGCCGATTCGCGGTCGGCGTGATGCCGTGCCGGAAAAACAGCAGCACGCAGACTTCGCGATAGAGATCTTGCGTGCGCGGGAACTGCGTCCGCAGCTGCTCGATGTCCTGCGCGAGGTCCGCGTGCAGGGGCGGCTCCGGGGCGGGCGACGTATCCATGGCGAGCTTTTCCGGAGAGTCAACGTGTTGATAATATAACGTATAACGTTAAATCTCGCGATTTTCGATCTCGAATTTAGACATTATGCTGATAATGTCGAGTAAACTGGTGCATTGCCTGAATCGAGCGCGTCTCACGCCACCCTCACCTCGCCATGCCGCTTCCTGAGCCCCTCCGCGTGTCCGACGGCGCCCTTGTGTCGCTTGAGCCGCTTGAGCAGCTGTCTCTGCCGCCGGAACTCGACGGTGGCCACGGCACGAACCGCGCGCTCGGCGCCCGATCCCAAATCGCCGCGCAAACCGACGTCGACGCCATCCGGGCGTGGCTGGCGCGTTTCGTCGACACGCAGGCGACCTTCGACACCTACCGCAAGGAGTCCGAACGCCTGCTGCTGTGGTCAACCACCGAGCTGCGCAAGCCGCTCTCCTCGCTCACCCACGACGACCTGCTGCTCTACCAGCGGTTTCTGGCGGACCC
>Ga0185299_10008484_pt1 | contig 10113 bp, 14 predicted proteins | sample PaiPotPPA55metaG_FD_128002 | JGI IMG/M metagenome (GOLD analysis project Ga0185299, IMG submission 128002) | Iron sulfur acid spring bacterial and archeal communities from Banff, Canada, to study Microbial Dark Matter (Phase II) - Paint Pots PPA... ...
AGCCGTTTGCCAGGTGAACGGCGAAAGTGCCATTATCCAGACCCACTACACGCCACGGGAAAGAAAGTTGACCTATATTAGCAGATGGTTTGCCTGAGACGCTCCCTTAAGCCATCCTGAGAGAGGGTATTTTTGATCCAGATATAGATCAAAAATGTATATTCCAACCTGCGTCGGGATTCCATGGTCTCATCGAGAGGCTGAATCGGAAGTTCTTCCACATGAAGCAGAGCCTCGGGCAGTTGAACCTCTGCGTGCGAAAAGGTGACTCGGCCCGATGTAAGGTGGATTATTCGGTGTACCCGAGATCCATCCGGTAGTGTCTCGGCTGGCATCAGTCCGTGGTGTGTGATGAGCTTCTCCGCGCGGTACGCCGCCTTTCCCGACGGCATTCGGACGCGCCAGGATTCGATTCTGGTGCGTTTGACGATATGATCGAACGATGCCCGGAACCTGATCGCTTGACGGTCGGGTCGGAGTCTCGGTTTCCCGATGCTGGAACGCCGTCAGCAAGATCAATACCATCGCAACTCACCCATTTGGGGGAGTGACAACTGACGCAATCGGTGAGAAACTAGCATTGGATCTGCCCGAACATTATCGTCCAATTTCCTTCTCCCCCAGCGCCGTTATTTTTAAGCGTAGCTCGGTCTAGGTGTTTGACGATCCCCAATAGTCAACTCGGTTCAACGCTTGTTTCGACGTTGTCGCGATTTGCTGCTAGCAGGGCCCGCCAGAAAGACAGTCGAAGTTAGTCAACTTAAGACACCGAGAGTAAAGAATGAAAATCCGCTTAGTAGTTGCCCTTGGAGCTTATCGCCGCTTGGCAGATTGCTGCTAGTCGTGCGATATCACTCCCCCCGACCGGGAAATAGGTCTCAAACTCTCACGCTGAGGAATCAACAAAATGAATGCTGTCGAGGTCGCACAAAACAATTTCAATTCTTGGAACCGTCACGATGCCGACGCAATTGTCGCCGCATACGCTAGAGGGGGAACCTACCGCACCCCGCGCATGGGCCACGATCTTACTGGGCAAGCCATCGGCGACTTTGCTAAATCGGTTTGGAAAGCCTTCCCTGACGCATCGCTTGAGGTCATCAGTATCGGTGACACTGGGGGAGGCTTGGTCGCCATTCAGTGGATGTTGCACGGCACCCATACCGGCCCGCTAATGGACGGGACACCGCCTACCGGTCGCAAAGTCACCTACCCGGGGGCTTCTTTCGTTCAGGTCGACGGCGATAAGATCCGGTCGGAGCAAGTCTACGTTGACCGGCAGACCGTGGCGGAATTGCTGGGACTCAAAGCGAAGTAAGCCTTCCATCGCGAGCACCAAGTATGAAAAGGAATGCGAAACCTCATCGAAAGTTAATAGCAGCGATTGGGATTGCTCTACTAGTGGCGGGGATCACGAGAACCAGTCGGGCCGACGATGGAAGAGACTTTGCGGACAAAACCAAGTTCACGAAAATCGATGTACCCGGCGCCGCCGGAACTACGGAAGCGTTTGGGATAAACCCGCAAGGCGACATCGCGGGTACTTACTTTGCCGTCTCCAACAACACGTTGATCATTCATGGTTTTCTGCTGAGCAAGGGCACCTTTACGAACATCGATGTCGATATACCGGGAGCGCTGGCGGGGAGTACGAATGCGATTGGGATCAACCCACGTGGCGACATCGTGGGACTCTACACTGACAGCAGCGGCAACGGGGTTGGTTTCCTGCTGAGCCATGACACATTTACGAAAATCAATGTACCCGGATCGACATTCACGGTAGCGCAAGGGATTAACCCGCAAGGCGACGTTGTGGGGTTCGGCAACGGGCATGGTTTTCTGCTGAGCAAAGGCAAATTTACAAACATCGACGTACCGGGAGCGTTGGCGGGGAGTACGAGTGCGAACGGGATCAACCCACAAGGCGACATTGTCGGAACCTACGCTGACAGCAGCGGCAACACGCATGGTTTTCTGCTGAGCCATGGTAGATTTACCACCATCGATGTACCGGGTGCCTCTGGGCTTTTCGGGAGTTCCCCGTGGGGGATCAACCCGAAAGGCGACATCTCGGGGTACTATTCTGACAGCAGCGGTAACTTTCATGGTTTCCTGCTGAGCAAGGGCAGATTTAACGTCATCGATGTACCTGCGGCCTTTGGGATCGGGACGCAAGCCTACGGGATCAACCCGCAAGGCGACATCGTGGGGCTCTACTCTGACGGCAGCGGCAACACGCATGGTTTTCTGCTGAGCAAGTAGTGTTGCAATCCGAGTCGATCATGAGGTCGTGTGAAAACTGCTCCCCAATAGCACGCTCCATAAAAACGGGTTTCCGAAAAGTCATAGAGCCAACCATGAATGGTCGGTCCAGAACGGAGTTCACCTTTAAGCCCGTCCTTTTTGCAGCACTCTCAAGTCCTTCTCGCCCACGGTTGCCACAATGACCACGGCGGCAGCCAGAACCAGCCGCCGTGAGCTTCGCCGATGATTACCGCAGCGCCTCGGGCGGCAAGGGCTGCGGTTAAAAGGCAAATGAGAGCCGCCCGCAGTTCATGGTCGGTCTCTGTACCGCAACCGGTGCCAGACTTCATCCGGCAGATCCAAGCTTTTTGACGGCGTCGCTATTTTCATCAATTCCGGTGCCGCATCCCACAACGCCTTGAAATAGGCCATTCCCAGCTCCCGCCCGCCGTTTTTGCCATTTACCATTCCGCCAGCAATTCGAGAACACGCGCCGCAACCTCAGTTGGAACGAATTTCGCGCATAACCCATAGGCATCGCCAACCGCGTCATCGACCTGATAGACCGTTGTCGAGCAAATGACCAGACAGCGCCGATATTCCGGAACTTTCCTCATGGCTTCCGCAAGTCGCTTCCGTTGGTCGGTCGTTAAGGAAAAAAGCTCTTCTTCGCTCATGTCGCTAATACATTCGCCGCTCCAATTGCCAAAGGTCTTAAGAATTCTGGCCGAGCCCAACGATGTGTTCGGTACGATCACACTACTCGGAGCGCGATCGCTTAACGGCTGAACTTTCCCTAGCGGCAGACGGTCCCGCCTTCCGCCAATACCGAGCTTGCGAGGATGCTACTAAATTGAGTGCAAGCATCGCCTGAAGCCCGCCTAAACTCGAATCCCACGCCATCTGGTATTTGCCCCTGAATTCCTTGCGTCTCTTATCTTAACCTTGGCTTGGTCAATGGATACATCCACTTTCAATCGGCATTTTTAGGCTGGAAACGCTTTCTCAGGCCCGCTATGCGAATCCAGGAATTATCCAGTGATGTAGTTTCATCCGAAGCGAGTTCGCCTCTTCGTCTTTCCTTGGAAAGATTTTCAACAACATCGATCAGCTCGCGAATGCCGTCTTTCAAATCCTCGATCTCGGCCTTCAATGCGGCGATCTGATTTGCGCCTTCGGTAACTGGGTTGTCCTCACTCATGCCCGCATCATGGATCAAATTCCATTCGTCATTGGTTATCGTTCTGGATGTCGGTAGGGGCAAATGGCCGACACCGGCCTTTTAAGTCGAAATACCGGGATGCCGGAAGAGATAGAGAGAACTGCCTTTGAAGGCTGTTGCGATGTCATTAAGAGAGAGCTGCGCAACGCCCTACAAGACATTACGCACATCAGAGAGAACAAGCCCGAAGCAAAACGCCGTTGTTTTCTTCTGAGGGTGGCGCTGGCTAATGCGCGACATTATCTGCTCGAATTGGAAACTATCCTGTGAGAAGATGAAAGCCCAGGATGAGGGTGGTCTAACTCCAACGATCTTCTGGACATCCACCGGAGTTTGAGGTCTTCTCACCCGATTCGGATATGGTATTTGCCCTCTTTCAAATTCCTTCCTTTTCGTCATCCTCGGTCTTGAAATGCTGTTTCAGACCTTCGATCCTGCGCCCGAATCTCTTTAGTGCTTCTTCAGACGGCGTAGTAATTGCGACATTTCCCTTTGCTGTCGAAAGATCCTCAACAGCGTCGATCAAGTCCCGGATGCCCTCTTTCAAATCCTCGATCTCGGACTTCAATGCTGCGATCTGGATTGCGTCTTCTGTGATTACCTGTTCATGACGGTCCACGTCACGCTTCAGATTGATCAAATCTTCTTCTTCGCTCATGACCGGCATCATGGGCAATTTCCTTATCCGAAGCAATACGGCGGAGATGAAAGCCGGGGTGAACGTTTAGCCTTTCAAAGCAAGTCAATCCAAGTACCCTATGAGCGTGGAGGACGGGATCTACCGCGCCGTTTTTGATTCCGAGGACACAGTCCTTGGCGAAGGCATTGTGGTGGTGAGAAAGAATAAGTTACATGGTGGTGATTCGGTCTGCATCTACCGAGGCGAGTACAGGCCGGAAGACGAAAGACTTAGAGTGGAGGTCGTCCGACACAAAGATGAACCGACGATTTTTGGCGACCTGAGCTACTACACCTTCACGCTAAAGTGCGACGAGAACGAGGATAAACTCTTGTTTTCTGGGCCGGTTGAGCAGCGACCCGATCGTACTATCACCGTCGAACTTATCTGGCTCGGATTCCTTATAGGGTAAGAGTTTGAGGTCGGCTTGAACCATGTCGATCACTCCGCAAGACCTCCAAAAACTACTCGACGAACGGGAGGCATCCAGAGCATCACGCAAACGTGCCTGGGAGAATCTTCAGGAGATCAGGTGGGTGTTGAAAGACATAGTCGGTATGGATCTGCCTCCACCGGCCCGCAAGACGATCGATCTGGAAGGCAGACTGGTTAAGGACGGCGTGCGCACCGCTCTTAGGGACCGCCAGGATGCTCTGAGCGAGTTGGTCGAGGCTATCCGCAAGTACCGGAAGCTTGCCGAGAAAACACCTCTGACGTTGCAGGGTTCGGATTTTGCTCAAGCTGTCGAGGAACTGAACAAGGCGATTGATCGGGCTGATGGATTGCTGTTGGACTGTTCCTGACGGGATTTCGGAGCGAGTCTGGCGTTTTCCGTATCGATCTGCTCTAATCGCAGTTCCCCGTTCCGATCGATGCCCTACGAAGCCACAGTCCATAACGTATTCATCGCCTCGCCGAGCGACGTCCGACCGGAGCGTGAAATCGCCCGTGAGGTAATTTACGAATGGAATGCGGCCCATGCAGAGTCAGAGAAGGCAGTTCTTCAGCCGATCGGATGGGAAACGCATTCTTACCCGGAGATGGGCGAGCGTCCCCAAGAAATTATCAATCGCCTTGTGATAAAGAGCGACATTTTGGTGGCGATATTTTGGTCTAGGCTGGGCTCACCTACGGGTGTAGCTGCCAGCGGTACGATTGAGGAAATCGAGAAACATCTCGGGGCAAAGAAACCGACCATGATTTACTTCTCGAATGCGCCAGTCCCGCACGACGTCGACACGAAACAATTGGAGGACGTTCGGAAATTGCGACAGAAGTACGAATCCGAAGGGCTGATCGGGACGTTCGCAAATTCGGGAGATTTTAGGCGCATATTCACTCGGGATCTCGCAGCCAGCATGGCGGAATATCTCAATTCACAGCCTTCACAAGGCCGCCATGAGTCCAACTCTCCGACCACCTCGTTGCAACCCGACCTGCGTTTCGTGATCGTTCAACATCAATCCTTTGTGGGTGTGATGCCACGCAGAGACGAAAGACCGAACGCGCAGATATCGACAAAATGGAATGTTACAAACGCATCGGTGTCGGGACTGCCTGTGCGGCTCCTGCGAGCACGCTTGGTAAAGCCACAGATACGAGATTCTCCGGCTCACGATATCGTGGCAACAGCCAATGCTACCGAAAACCTTTACAGCGAGACCAATGCAATTTCATCAGGAGAAACCCGATTGGTGTCCATTTCGCTCTTTTGTGCTCTGCCGTTAGAAATGCTGATCAGACAATTAGAGCTGCAAATTGTTGCCGTCGATCAGCTCTCACATGAACACGCGATGCCTTCGGTAACGCTTCCCGTTCTTGATCCATTACTGGAGAATTTGACGCGAAACAGGGAGGCTTCGCACCTGAAATGGACCGTCTATAAGTACGGATACCTTTTGAAGTGCAATCATGGCTATTATTTCGTCTACCTACAATTCGACGAGGAGAAAAGAGCTGACCGCTGGTTTACCGAATACGAGCCTAGAGATCAGGTGTTCGGAGAAAACGGGACCCTCACTGGTAACGTGCACGGGTTTCAGACTTTCGAAGAAGCTCAGGCGTACTGCGAAAAGGATGCCGAGGTTGTAGCTAGGCACCTGGGACTTTAGGGGTGATTGGGTAACCTGCATGCGGTGGCTCGTTCGTGGCATAGTTGAAGAACCGAACGATCGAACCACCGATCAACCGTTGTGGAAAAGATAAATATGAACACGAAGACATCCGAAGGAATAAAAAGCATTTCAGACCATCCAATCGTTTCGCGAGAAGAATGGGTTAAAGCTCGTAAAGAGCTGCTTAAGGAGGAGAAAGAGTTTACGCGGTTGCGAGATCGCTTAAGCCAACAACGAAGAGACCTGCCTTGGGCGAAGGTGGAGAAGGAATATATCTTCGACAGTCCAAAGGGAAAGGAGACCCTCGCGGACCTCTTTGAGGAAAGAAGTCAACTGGTTGTTTATCATTTCATGTTTGCCCCAGACTGGGATGAAGGCTGTCCACACTGCTCCTTCTGGGCCGACAATTTTAATGGGATCGGTGTGCATCTGAATCACCGCGATGTAACCATGGTCGCCATTTCCCGTGCTCCATTGGCCAAGCTGGAGGCGTTCAAGAAACGGATGGGATGGAGCTTCAAATGGGTGTCCTCCGGCAACAGTGATTTCAATTACGATTACCACGTATCGTTTACATCGGAGGACTTAAAGAAAGAGGTGTATTACAATTATGACCGGTTTAAGACCGATATGTCCGACCGCGAAGGGGCCAGCGTCTTCTACCGGGACGAACACGAAAATGTATTCCACACTTATTCATCTTATTCCCGGGGGATAGATATGCTGAATACGGCCTACCACTACCTCGATTTGGTCCCGAAAGGACGAGACGAGGCCGAGTTAGAATTCACGCAGGCTTGGGTGCGCTATCACGACAAATACTGACTAGACTCCTCCCGTGATGTCGAGTTCAGTTAGCCATCCCACTGCGCCCTGGAGACGTACCGGACAATCTGCTCGCCCGATGCCCCGTTTCGCGTTCGCCGATACTCAAATTCTTCGCGAGCGCAATCGAGCCTTCGCTCAATTGGTTTTGAAGTTAAACATCAACCAACCTGGTCCTGAGGTGCTCTATCAGATTATTTCCAAACGTGGACATCTGCGTCGCTCAGATCCTTGCATTGGGTTCAAATTGTCCGCCCTGATGAATTGCTCAAACACAAGCCGACTGGGAGGGTACGAGGGTCACGCGTATAGCCGACTATTTGACCATTAGAAGATGAATCGACTCAACGGCTTGAGCGTGTATTCGCAGACCTCTGATTCGGTGACGCCAAGGCAGGTTGCTATATCGTGGTAGTACATCGCCAGAAATTCTTTGATTTCGGTGGCAGCTTTGCGAGTAGTGAAACAACCTCTTCGCGCCCAGGCTCAGACACACCGCGTTTCTGTGCGGGTTCTACCAGTCCGCCATGCTCTGCTATCGGATGCATCTCTCCCCCTTTCCATCTCCGAACTGACGAGTGGATCACACTAACCCTACAAAAGAAGAACGCACCCGTAAAGCTGCTGATCCACGCAAAATGCTCCTAGAATGTGGCAAATGCAGCATCTTCACAGACTATGGCAATTGTATATTGCCCGAGCAAAGGCAACTTAATGGTCCTAGCGCAGTTTGCCAGCGGGGCTGGAAACGCGGGGCGACACGGTTCTTCAGTGTCAAATTGACAAGGTGTTTGAGTCGATGCCTCGCTTCCATAGAGCGCCAGTGTAGCGTTTCGATAAACCGGGTAACTTGGTCAAGTTATCCTTTGCCAAAGATTGCGTCGAAAAGGACTCCGAGCGCTACAATTATACCTGGGATAGTCAAAATTATGTCTGTCTCATTCATAGGTGAACTTAACGAGATTGTGATTTTTCGGCCTGCTACAGCCCACCCAGAGCCCATAGCACTCATAAGAGTCATAAAAGTCAACTACTTCTGGCTTGGACACTCTACGAGCATCCCGGACAGGCATTTCAGACCATCACATCAGGCTGACCAGGGAGCACCAGCAATGGCAAGGGAGTAGCACACAGAAAGCACTCCGTTTTGCCGGTAGTGCACGATTGTTGTTTGTGCACCGTGCACCTGCACTTCCGATGGTAGTGGTTGCCTAATGCTCAAACAGCAGAAAAGGAAGGTTCGCGTCGGCTTCAATCCGAAGACGCAGCAGAAGATCAAGATTCCGGCCAAGACCGTCGTCAAATTCCGAGTCGCCAAGGCGGCAAAGGACGCGGTTCTGGGGGTAAAAAAGTAGCCTCGCGGGTAGCCAAGAATTTATACAAGTTCTGGCCAGGTATTGATAGCCGTATAGTGGTGCCGCTGCCAAATTTTTGCTCCTGTTCGTTCTTTTCGGCCAGTGAAACATTTCGGGAGTGCGCCGCGCTCAGAGGTAGAACCACGCCGACCAGACCGATGATAATGAGGTAGATTGCCACGATATAGTTGAGTAGGTGCGGAATGATCAGAATCAGAATACCGGCTTCGCATCACCAGTGACGCGAAGGATGAGCGTCCGGATGTCGAATTGGTGAGAACGCGATTCCAAAGGCCTCCCCAAGGCCAGTAGTCAAGTCGGTGAACGACCGCAATGGTAGCACGTTCCCGTTAGCCAGCCGCGCGAAGACGATGACCGAACCAGGAGCCGAAAAAGGCGATGGGTTTGTCATCACAAAGACATCGCCAGTGTGGGGATTCCCAGCGAGTCCGTAAATGCTCGTACCGTTCAGTCCCGTAAGTGTGCCGCTGATCGTTCGTACAGGAGCGGTGTTTCCATTTCCATCGGACGGAAAAACGCTGACGTGCGCGTTGGGATTGGGTGAAGTGCCTCCTCCCAGGAACTCTCGGGTCGAGACGCCTACGTAGATTCGGTCGTTTAACGGCGAATAAGCCACGGTCGGAACGGTACCGTCGTTGCCTCCCAAGCCTGTATTCGATCCTCGAATGATGCGTTTGGGCGATCCTCCTTGAGCCTGAGGCGCAAAAATTTCGATGGCGTTGCCAAGAGTTGAACTATTCACTCCCACGATCACGTTATCCTCGTCGTCTATGGCAACGCTAATCGGGGTTCCGTCAAAAGAGACCGTTCGCAACGGAGAGACTGGCCCGCTCGCTCCAGGCGTGAACACCTGCATGAACGGGCCTTGTCTGCGCACAATAATGACATAGCCTTTAGAGTCGACCGCGATCGACAGATTGTCGCGATCACCGGTGTTACCGGAGAAAGATCGAATCGGCGCAACATTACCATTGGCCTGCGGCGGAAAGATCAGCGTCTTTGCATCGCCACCGATAAAATTCTGCACAAAAAGGTCCCCGCTCGTATCAAAAGCCAAGGTCTGATCGTCGGAAATGAGCGTGTTAGTTCCTCGAATCGTCAGGATCGGAGACACGGAACCGCATGAGCCTGGATCGTAAGCTGATACGAAACCGGGACCACCACCGCTGGAATCCGCAGCGTTAGCGACATACAGGAGGGGTACGGCCTGGGCTGCTAGCGGCGATTCGTCATCCACCGCGGCTTGTGTCTTCAAAATTGCGATAAGCGCAAGGCTTCCAATCATCAGCGAACGTGTTAAATTTTTCATGGGGAACTCCAGTAGGTTCGAATTAGTCGGCCTAAATGAAGTATACCTCGGGAACCCATCTGTTGAACAGTCGTTCCCCTCGGTAGCTCCGAGGGAGTCTCTCCCTCTCTGACGAATTTGTTGCGACCAGGAGCGGGGAGACCGGTAAAAACCTGGGAGCCCGTGACGAACCTACCACGACCCAGCAATGCAATCAGAGTTGCAGGTTCGAGCACCCGGAACGTGATCGCTTGACGGTGGGATCGGAGTCTCGGTTTCCCGATGCTGGAACGCCGTCAGCAAGATCAATACCATCGCAACTCACCCATTTGGGGGAGTGACAACTGACGCAATCGGTGAGA
>Ga0185299_10008485_pt1 | contig 10113 bp, 9 predicted proteins | sample PaiPotPPA55metaG_FD_128002 | JGI IMG/M metagenome (GOLD analysis project Ga0185299, IMG submission 128002) | Iron sulfur acid spring bacterial and archeal communities from Banff, Canada, to study Microbial Dark Matter (Phase II) - Paint Pots PPA... ...
CGTTGGCCTTGACGACGTTGCCGTTCGGAAGGGTTATAGGAGTATTAGTGCCGTTCGGAGCGCACGGCGTGTTTATGTTAGAATTAAAGCATTGCCCACCCGGGTAATAATAATACCAAACACCAAAATCGAGGGCGAGCTTGTCGAAGGTCGGGCGTACGCCACCGTAGAAGTCGATTTCCGCCGCGGCGCGGTTCGGGAAGTCGATGCTCTCGCCGGAAATGCCGGCGTAGTATTGCCACATCGGGTTGACTGTGTAGCGCAACTCAAAGCCGGCCTGGCCTGATGCCCGGTGATTCGACTGCGTGACGCCGCGGAAGTTGTAATCGGTCATGAGAGCCGCGGTAATCGCGACATCCCACGGCGACGGCGGCGGTGGGGGCGGCGCCGGCGGCGCCTTCTTGGCCATGTCGGCGGCGAGCGCCGAGGTGGTCAGGCCAGCCACAATAAGCAACGGTAAAGCCAATCTTTTCATAACCAACCCCTTCTTTCTATCCCCTGCCGGCAGTTTGATCAGCCAACCGCTGCAAACCCGCGGCACACCCTGCGCACCCCGCATGCGCGGCTATGAACGTCACGAATTCTTCAATTTCCCTAGCGAACAGCCAAGCTTAAAACGACAGCAAATGCTGCCTTTTTATGCTTTCGTTGGAAAACTTCACACTTTGCTAGAAAGTGTGGCGGGGAGGTTACACCTCATTTGGCTGGAGTTTTCATTCGCCGCGGCGTTCGCCGGAAGATGACGCGCCTATATAGGCGAGACAGCCCTTAGGAGCAGAACAGATGAAGGCGATGGTCGATGGCCAAGCGGTCGCTGACAGTAAAGATGTGATCGAATGCAAAGGATATCAGTACTTTCCACCCGATTCGGTGCGTTCGGATTGGCTCGAAAGGGCCGAGAAAACTGCGGACGATCGCGCCTGTCCGCATGGCGTTCAGTTCTATGACGTGATCGTCGGCGGCAGGCGGCACAATCGCGCCGCCTGGTGCTACGAAGCCCCACGACCGGAGATGCGACAGGTCGGCGGCCGCTTCGGCTTTTGGCAGGACGTTGAGGTGGTGGACGCTTAGCCCGGATTGAGCCGGGCCGCATTGCGCTAGGCCGCTTGTTTCTTACGGTTTGCCTCGAGCCGGGCGTCGACCAAGGCCACCTGGGCGTCAATGGCTGGGTGGCTCAAGCCTTTTTGCCTGGCAATGAGCTGCACGAGCTTGTCGGCGCGCTCAATAAACGGCGCGCCGTTCTGTAAAGCGCGCGCCGCCGAAGCCGGCCGTGTCAATGATTGCGCCGCAGCCGCGTATTTCTCGAATGGGACGAGATCTTCAGGCTTGGCGCCGAGCTTGACGCAAAGATCGAAGACAAAGTTGTAAACCGACCGCGAGGTGGCAATGTCGCTGTGCACCGCCTCTTGCGCCGTGCGCATGCCATCCTTGGTGACGCAGCGGTAATTGCCGGCGAGCAGCATCGCCCATTTGGCCAACGGCACGAAGATCGAATCGTAGACCTTGAGTTTGACCGGCAGCTCAGTCTTGCCTTCCGGCGTGTCGTAGCGAATTGCTTCAATCTCGTCCTGCAGCTGGCGCAACATCGCGGTCGATTTTTCGTCGTCGAACCGCGCTACTTTGAAGTTGGTGGGCAACGTGACCATCAAGACGTTGACCTTTTCATCCGGGGGGCGGATCGCCTGCGGATCCGGGCTGTTCAAAGTGATGGTCGCGGGGTCAAACGAATCCCACACGGTCGGATCCGTATAGGCCGGCTTGAGCGCCTCGTAATCGAGGCCCGGGACGCGCTTGATGTAGGGCAACGGCGGCATGTTCATGATCGACATGCAGGGCACGCGTGACTTGCCGACCGCATCCAAAAGCTCGCGTACGCCAGGGGAGCGATACTGCGGCTCTTGCATGGCAAGCCCGACAAGATCGTAGTCCTTCGGATTGACGCCCGCTGCCGGACCGGCGGTGACCTTGCCTGGAAGCTTGCGGGAGTCGAGTTCTACCGGGTCTTTGCGTCCGCGTACCGGCAACCGCACGCGAAAGCCTTCGCTATTGATCAGATCGGCCTCCGCGGGGAGACAAACCAGATGCAGCTTGTGCCCGCCGAACAGGATTTTGGACGCGAGGAGCGAACCATAAGACGCTCCCATGATCAGAATTTTGTAGGTTCCCGGCATAACGCACCTCCTCGACAGCGCTCGGATCGGCGGAGCAGTCGCCCGCCGATCTTTCCGCGTATGAATGCTATTGGCCCAGCCAGGGCCATGCAATGCAGGCTATGCAATGCAGGCGGCGGCGCTTGGCGCCGCCGCGCTTGGCTTTGGGATCCCTTGATACTAAGCGCCGGAATCGCCACCGCCGCCAAAGTCGCTCGGTGGGCTCCAGGAGGGCACCGGCGCCGGTTCGGCTGGAGCGGGAGCGGGTCGCGGCGCCGAGCGGCGCTTGGGCGCAGCCTTGCGGGCCGACTTTTTCTTGGTCGACCGCTTCTTTGCCGCTTTCGTTACCTTCCGTCGCTTGCGGGCCGAAGCAGCCTTCTTTTTGGTGGACCGTTTCTTCGCTTTCTTCCTCTTCGCCATGATCGACCTCCCGATCCTTTACTGATTCAAAATTCGTGCGGTCTCGACGCCAAAACTGGCACCTGACGCGCGCTATGACACCTCACATCTGACACTCGGCCACCCCTCTTCAGCCGATTGTCATCGAAGGCTGCATCGTCGGGCTCGTTGTTTCCTCGGGCCGATGCTCCCGCAGCCGATACTCCCGTAACACCGGCGGACAAGGCCCACCTGTAGCCCAATCGACCAATTCGACCGTATGGACCACCGGAAGGTTCGTGCCCGCTGCGATCTGCATGATGCAACCGAGATTGCCGGCGGCGATCACGTCAGGTCGCAGTCTCTCGATAGTCCCGACTTTACGCTCGCGCAACCTCCTTGCGATGTCCGGCTGTAGAATATTGTAGGTTCCTGCCGAGCCGCAGCATAGGTGACCCTCGGGCACATCTTTCACAACAAAGCCCAGTCCGGTGAGGATCTCCTTCGGCTGCTGCGTTACGCGTTGGCCATGCTGCAAAGAGCACGCCGAGTGATAAGCGACAACCAGCTCATTTATGTCTTGCTTGCGCGCAAGCGGCAGCGTGACGAGGAATTCGCTGATGTCCATGGTTAGTTTCGCCACGCGTGCGGCGCGCGCGGCATAGGCCTTATCCTGGCGCAGCATGAAACCGTAATCCTTGACGGTCGTGCCGCAGCCGGAGGCGGTGATCACGATGGCGTCGATATCGCTTAGCGCGCTCCAAGCGTCGATATTTGCGCGCGCCTGCGCCAGCGCCTCAGCTTGGCGACCCAGGTGATGGACCAGGGATCCGCAGCAGCCGGCGCCTTGCGCCACCACGACCTCGACACCGTGGCGCGTGAGGAGTCGGATCGCGGCGCCGTTGAGTTGCGGCGCCAGCACGTCATTGACGCAGCCGGCGAGCAGCGCCACGCGCACTTTGCGGCCGGATGCAGCCGTCGCAGGAAACGTCTGTGCCGGCCGCGGTGCGTGCGGCCGCTGCGATGGTGACAATTGCAGCATGGCAGCGAGCCGCTTGAGCCCTATGGCCTTGGCGACTGGCGCCAGCGGCTTGGCAAATAACGCCGCATGGATCGCGAACTCAAAGCGTCGCGGATAAGGCATCACGTTCGCCAGCACCCAGCGCATGAGCCGTTCGGCGAGCGGGCGCCGATAGGTTTCTTCGATGTGGGCGCGGGCGTGATCGACCAGATGCATGTAATGCACGCCCGACGGACAGGTCGTCATGCAAGCGAGGCAGGACAGGCAGCGATCGATATGGATGGCGACTTCGGCGGTTGCCGGCCGATCGCGCTCCAGCATCTCCTTGATCAGATAGATGCGCCCGCGCGGCGAATCGAGTTCGTTACCGTCGAGCACATAGGTCGGACAGGTGGCGGTGCAAAAGCCGCAATGCACGCAGGCACGCAGGATCTTTTCCGATTCCGCGACATCGGGGTCGGCAAGCTGCGCGAGCGTGAAGTTAGTCTGCATCGTGAGCTCTAGTATGTCTCATACGCCTGCCCACATGCGGCCGGGGTTAAGGACGCCCTGCGGATCGAAGCCTTTGCGCACACGCTGTGTCAAAGCCGCAAGCGGCGCCGGCTCCGGCATGAACACGTCGACCTTGGCGCGGACCGCGACCGGGGCGCGAATAAGTGTGGCGTGGCCGCCGGCCCCGGCAACGGTTGCGTGCACCAGTGGCGCATGCGCGTCATCGGTGCGCGGCAATGCCGCCCAAACGAGACCGCCGGCCCAATCGTAGAGGATGTCACCGCCCGCTTTGTCAGTAAGCGTGCGGCCGACATCGGCACCCCGCGACGGTGCCGTCGAAATACGCCAAATATCTTGGCGGCCCCGCGGACCCTTGGCAGCAAACGGCGTCACATCCCGGACCGCCTGCCAGAGGGCGCGCGAGGCTGTTTCTTGCAGGGTTGCGAGCGAGCCGAACGCGCCGAGTAGCTTTTCCAGCACGGCTTTGCGTTGCACGACCGATGGCGCAACGCCTTCAAGCCGCAGCGCCGTGATTGCAGCTCCGGCCGAGGCGGCCTCCGGCACATCCGCTGCCAGCTCGGCGGGCAGATGCGCCGCAGCTGAAACATCGGCAAACGAGCCCATCGCCGCCACCATGACTTTACCGGCGGTCGCCGCATCGAACCCAATAACGAGTATCGATTGCTCCGTTTCCGGTCGCGGCAGTGTCTTGATCGTGACATCGGTCAGCGCCGCGAGCGTCCCCCAGGATCCGGCCATGAGCTTGCAAAGATCGTAGCCGGTGACGTTCTTGACCACGCGGCCACCCGATTTGAACGTCTCGCCGCGACCGGAAACAGCGGAAAAGCCGAGGAAATGATCGCGGGCCGCGCCGGCTTTGATCCGACGCGGACCGGACAGGTTGGCGGCGATCGCGCCGCCGATCGTGCCTGCACCAGGCGCACCGTCCAACAACGGGCCGTAATCCATCGGTTCGAACGCGAGCTGTTGGCGTTGTTCGGCGACGAGCGCGTTGATCTGCGTGAGCGGCGTGCCGGCTTTGGCGGACAGCACCAGTTCTTCCGGCTCGTACAGCGTGACACCGGCAAGTCCGGAGAGATCGAGCGTCGCATCCCATTGCGCGGCGCGGCCAATCACACGCTTGGTGCCGCAGCCGATCAGTTCGAGCGTTTTGCCTTGCGCCAGCGCCCAAGCGATCGCTTCTTCGACTTGTTTCGGCTCGCGCGGCCGCAGCGGCTCACTCATGTGACACCAACATTTGCGGCACCAATCATTCGGCCGCCCGCGGCGTGCCGGTAAGACGTGAAAATGACGGCATGACCTCGCACGCGAAGCGATGAAGCTGCGCCACACCGCCAGAGAATGTCAGAAGGACGTATTCTGCCCCGGCTTGCCGCAGCTCTTCGAGCTTCGCGCGGATTTCCTCCGGCGTGCCGTAAAGCGCGTGCTCCTCGGTGCCGCCAGCCCTATCGGCGTAAGCGAGCACATGAGAGCCGATTTGCGAGCCCTCGTTGCCGCCGCCCGCGTGCGTGGGCGCGCGAGATACCTCAACCGTGCGCTTGGTGTAGGCCGCCTGGCGTCGCAGCGCTGCCTCTTTGTCGGCTTCGTCGTTGGCAACGTAAACCTGGCGCGCCACCGCGACTCGCATTGGATCAAACGAAAGGCCATGCGCTTTAAGCTCGGCTTTGTAGAGCGCGATGCGCTCGGCGATCAGCTGCGGCCCCGCGTACTGGTCGAGGATCGGATTGAATCCGCGCGCCGCGGCGCGCCGGATCGAATTGGCGCTGCCGGCGGCGACCCAAAGCGGCGGATGCGGTTTTTGCGCCGGCGGCGGTTCGACCACGATGTCTTCGAAGTGCCAGAACCGGCCGCGATGCGAAAAACGGCTGCGCTCGGTCCAAGCGCGTATCATGATCTGAAGCGCCTCGTCGAAGCGCGCCTCGGCCTCCTCGGGCGCGATCTGAAATCCTTTGAACTCGCTATGCCGATAACCCTTGCCGATGCCGAGATCGAGCCGGCCGCCGGAGATCAGATCGAGCGTCGCCGCCTCTTCCGCGAGCAGCACGGGATTGTGCCAGGGCAATACCATCACCGCCGAGCCGAGCCGCAGCCGCGTCGTGCGCATGGCGAGCGCGGTCAACAGCATGAGCGTCGAGGAAACCTGGTTCCAGCCGGTGAAGTGATGTTCAACCAGAAAGCTCGACTTGAAACCGAGCCGCTCGGCCGCGACGTTGAAATCGAGGTAGTCGCGAAAACCTTGCCCGCTCTCCGGACCCAGATCGCCGCTATTCGCCTGCGCCGACGTGAACAGACCGAATTTCATGGCTGCGTTTGATTGCGCATTGCGATGTTTCAAAACCGCGGAAGGTCGGGAAATGCGACCCGCCCTGCATGCACGTGCATGCGGCCGAGTTCGGCGCAGCGGTGTAAGGTCGGGAACACCTTGCCGGGATTGAGCAGGCTCTTGTCGTCGAAAGCACATTTGAGCCGCTGCTGGTGATTGAGATCGGTCTCCGAGAACATGGTTGGCATCAAATCGCGCTTCTCCACGCCGACGCCATGCTCGCCGGTCAACACGCCGCCGACCTCGACGCACAGCCGTAAAATATCGGCGCCGAATTGCTCGGCGCGCTCGAGTTCGCCCGGCTTGTTGGCGTCGTAGAGGATGAGCGGATGCAGATTGCCGTCGCCGGCGTGAAATACATTGGCGCAGCGCAACCCATATTTCGCCGACAATTCCTGCATGCGGCGCAACACCAGCGGCAGTTTCGCCCGCGGTATCGTGCCATCCATGCAGTAATAATCGGGTGAGATGCGGCCGACCGCCGGAAAAGCAGCCTTACGCCCGGCCCAGAACAACAGCCGCTCCTCTTCGGAGTTGGAAACGCGACAGGTCACCGCGCGGCATTGCCTGGCAATGTCCTGGACGCGTTCGAGCAGATGATCGACCTCAGCCGCCGGTCCATCGAGTTCGACGATCAGCAAAGCCTCAACGTCAAGCGGATAGCCGGCATGAACGAACTGCTCGGTCGCGTGGATGGCCGGCCGGTCCATCATTTCCATGCCGCCTGGAATGATGCCAGCGCCGATGATCTTGGCGACGCATTCGCCGCCGTCTTCGGAAGCGGCAAAGCCGATGATTGCAGCGCGCGCTGTCTGCGGCCGCTTGAGGATCCGCACCGTCACCTCGGTGACGACGCCGAGCAATCCTTCGGACCCGGTGACGATGCCCATGAGATCGTAGCCGCCGGAATCGAGATGCTTGCCGCCGAGGCGTACAATCTCGCCGGTCATCAGCACCAGCTCGCAGCCCAGAACGTTGTTGGTGGTCATGCCGTATTTGAGGCAATGCACGCCGCCGGAATTTTCCGCGACATTGCCGCCGATAGTACAGGCGATTTGCGATGACGGATCTGGCGCGTAATAAAATCCGGCCGCCTCGACCGCCTGCGACACCGCCAGATTGGTAACGCCCGGCTCGGCCACGACGACACGGTTATCGTAATCAATCTCGCGGATGCGACTGAGCTTGGCGAGACCAAGCAGCACGCCATCGCCGAGCGGCAAGGCGCCGCCGGAGAGCGAGGTGCCGGCGCCGCGTGGCACCACTTTGATGCCTTCGCGGTGGCAGTAACCGAGGACAGCCGCCACCTGCGCCGTTGTTTCCGGCAGCACGACCACCATCGGCAGCTGGCGATAAGCCGTCAGACCATCGCTCTCGAACGGCCGCATCGCCTCATCCGAAGCAATCACGCCCTCCCCCGGCACCATGCGCTTGAGCGCTGCGACGATCTCGGCGCGGCGCGCAAGGACAGCGGCATCGGATTGCGGCATCAGCAGCGACATCGGACCCTCTAACGCGCTTCCAACGACATTATAGCCCTTTGCGTAGCCTTTGGCGGCATCGGCGCGCAGACCTTCGCTGCGCAACAGAAGAAGCATCGGCAGGCGGATATAGCATTTCGGTCGGCGTTGACACGCCGCGTCCGGCTCGCTTGAAAAGCCATGTCAGCACATGTCATGTCAGCACATGTCCTGCATTTGCGCCGCACTGGTGGGACACTAGCGATAAGGAAAGCACGGATGAAAAGAACATTGCTCGCAGTTGTCACATTGATCGCAGCGACTGCCCTCCCCGCGATGTTGCAAAGAGCCGCGGCGCAAGATGTCGAGAAAGGCCAGCGCTCATTTAACAAGTGCTTGCCGTGCCATGCGATCGGTCCCGGCGCGGAAAACAAGGTCGGCCCCCCGCTTAACGGGCTCGACGGCCGCCATGCCGGCGCGGTGGCAAGTTTCAATTATTCCGATGCCAACAAGAATTCAGGCCTGGTGTGGAACGAGGCGACCTTCAAAGACTATATCAGGAGCCCGCAAGCCAAGATCCCGGGGACCAAAATGGCCTTCGCCGGAATTACCAATCCGCAGGAGATTGACGATCTGTGGGCCTATCTTAAACAATTCGACGCCAACGGCGACATCAAGAAATAACCACCCACCACAATGATCCAGCGCAAAACGACAGCCGGCAGTTATAAGATACAAAGGCCAAAGATAGGAGACGCCGTCATGATCAAAGACATTATCGTCAATCTGAGCGTCACCAAGAACGACAGCACCGTTGGCAATTATGCAGTATCGGTCGCCGCCGCGTTGCAAGCGCACTTGACCGGCATCGCTTTCATCTACGATCCCATCGTCCCCATCTCTGGCACCGGCTACATCCCCGCCGACGTGATCGAAAGCCAGCGCGCCGACAACGAAACGGCGGCGGAAGCGGCCATCAAGGACTTCACCACCGCGACCGACCGTGCCGGGATCTCGGCCGAACCGCTGATGTTGAACGCGAGCCTCACCGGCGCCGCCGATCAGTTTGCCCGTATGGCGCGGCGCTTCGATCTCGCCATTGTCGGCCAAGCCCTGCCGGAGATGAGCACGATGGAGCAAATCATCGGCGAAACCACATTGTTCGAATCCGGCCGCCCGATGATCATGGTGCCCTACATTCAGAAAGCGCCGTTCAAAACCGACAACGTAATAATTTGCTGGGATGGCAGCCGCACCGCCGCGCGCGCTGTTGCCGACGCGATCCCGATCCTTGGCAAAAGCAGCCGTATCGAAATCGTCAGCGTTTCCAACGAACGCGGCAAGGAAGACGAGATCGAGGGCGCCGATATCGGCCAGCATCTCGCCCGGCATGGACTCAAAGTCGACGTCCACCGCGTTTCCAGGGGCAATATCGACGTTGCCGACGCGCTGTTGTCGCACGCCGCCGACAGCGCCGCCGATCTCATGGTGATGGGCGGCTACGGGCATTCGCGGTTGCGCGAATTCGTGCTCGGCGGCGTGACCCGTTCGATATTTCAGTCAATGACACTGCCGGTACTGCTCTCGCATTAAAGCCAGATGAGCTGTGGTTGAACCGCTGTCCGTCATGGCCGGACTTGTTCCGGCCAACCACGTCTTTGCCTTAGCCCGCATTTGAGACGTGGATGCCCGCCATAGGCAAGCAAAGCGACGCCGTTCTGCGAACGGCTATGCGCGGGCATGACGATTCAATCAAATCTCATCCCACACATTCGTTTGCACGACGAGGCCGCGCGCCCGCGCGTCAGGAACGCCGAGCGCGCGCAGCGCCGTCAGCGCCAGCGACTGCACAAGTTCGCGCTCGCGCCCAGCCGCTGGCGGCGCCAGCGGTCCGATCGAGCCTTCGACCAAAAGACCGAGCACGGATGCAGCCGCGAGCGCTGTATCCTGCTCCGGCAGATGCCCGCCGGACACGGTGGCGGCGATGCGTACCGCAAATTCGCCGGCCAGTAACTTCCGAAACTTCAGCCGCACCGGATCGAGCTCGGCATCGACCGGCTCGGCGATCGCCGCGAAAGCGAGCCGCCGGTTGCGCAGCGCCCGCGCGGCGAACGTCATGATCGTGCCGGACAGCGCCGACAGCGGCCCCGGCGCATTATCGCCGGCGCGGCGCAGCGCGGCGATCTCGCGCTCGGAAATTTCGGCAAGCAAAGCGGCGACCAGATCGGTCTTGCCGGGAAAGTAACGATAGACCGTGCCGGCGGCAAT
>Ga0185299_10008489_pt1 | contig 10110 bp, 9 predicted proteins | sample PaiPotPPA55metaG_FD_128002 | JGI IMG/M metagenome (GOLD analysis project Ga0185299, IMG submission 128002) | Iron sulfur acid spring bacterial and archeal communities from Banff, Canada, to study Microbial Dark Matter (Phase II) - Paint Pots PPA... ...
CAGTTACCTTCAGCTACGGAGCTGTGGCCAACTCCGGCAGGGACTTTCACCCCGCAAATGGCACGCCATCACGGGCGTACACTAAACCGCTCGCGCGGTATGCACTCCGTTTGAACGTGGTGGTTCTTCATAGGAAACCCACTCGGTTTCCTATGTTGAGCAATGAGGCACTCCGCCTCGTTACTCGACAGGAGCCGAGCCATGACAACCCCCAACCCAGGCATCAGTCCGTTACGCCAGCGCATGATGGACGACATGCGCATGCGCCGCCTCGCGCCCACCACGCAAGCCAACTATCTTCGCGTGGTGCGACAGTTCACCGTGTTTCTCGGACGCTCGCCCGACACTGCCACCGTCGAGGACTTGCGACGCTATCAACTGCATCTGGTTGACCACGGCGTGTCGCCAGTTTCTTTGAACGCGGCAATCACCGGCCTGAAGTTCTTCTTCGGCACGACGCTCGCTCAAGAGGCCTTGATGGCGAAGATGCGTCCGATTTATCTTCCGCGCACCTTGCCCGTCATACTCAGCCGCGACGAAGTGGGCCGACTGATCGCGGCGGCCGGTCATCTCAAGCATCAGACAGCGCTCGCGCTAGCCTACGGCACAGGATTACGCGCCAGCGAAGTGGTGGCGTTGAAGGTCGGGGACATCGATAGCCAGCGCATGACGCTGCGCGTTGAGCAGGGTAAAGGTCAGAAGGATCGATATGCGATGCTTTCGCCGATCCTGCTTGAGCGACTGCGGGTTTGGTGGCGAGTCGCCCGAGCCCAGGGCAAGATGCTCGACGGCGGCTGGCTCTTTCCGGGGCTCGATCCGATTGAATCGCTCAGCACCCGCCAACTCAACCGGGCGATCCATGCAGCCGCCGAGGCCGCGGGAATCGACAAGCGCGTGTCCATGCACACCTTGCGCCATAGCTTTGCCACTCATCTGCTCGAACAGAAGGTCGATATCCGCGTGATCCAGGTCATGCTAGGCCATAAGAAGCTTGAGACCACAGCGCTTTACGCCCAGGTCGCCACCGACATTCTGCGCGAGGTGGTCAGCCCTCTTGAGAGTTTGCATCCTGAGTAGGTCGCCGTTGTGGCGCATTGCGCGCTCGAGGTGGCGGACGTCTTTCGCTCTCTTGGCCCAACGTGGCGTCAATCCGCCCACCTGAGCCTCGGGCAACTGAAGGTCATGTCCGCAATCGAACAGTGCCGCAGCGCGGCGCTGGGAGGACATGTGCTGCGTTGCGAAGGGTGCGCGGCGATCGAAGTCGCCTACAACTCGTGTCGCAATAGACATTGCCCGAGGTGCCAAGCTAGCGCTGCGCGCCGGTGGCTAGAAGCGCGTGAGGCCGATCTCCTGCCCGTCGAGTACTACCATGTGGTCTTTACACTGCCGGCTGCGATCAGCGCGATCGCGTATTACAACAAGGCCGTCATCTACGGGCTGCTGTTCGATATCGCGGCCGAGACGTTGCGCACCATCGCCGCCGATCCGAAGCATCTCGGCGCACAGATCGGTGCCACTCTCGTCCTGCATACCTGGGGCTCGGCGCTCACACATCACCCCCATGTGCATGGCATCGTTCCCGGCGGCGGGTTGTCGCCGGACCGAAGCCGGTGGGTAGCGTGCAAGCCAGGCTTCTTCCTTCCAGTGCGCGTACTCTCGCGGCTGTTTCGCCGACGCTTCCTCGAAGAACTGGAGGCCACCTATCGCCGGGGCCAGTTGCGCTTCTTCGGCGAATACGCCGAGCTCAACGAGCTCGCAGCCTTTGCTAAATGGCTTGCGCCAATGCGCGCATGCGAGTGGGTGGTCTATGCCAAACGCCCGTTTGCGGGACCCAAAGCGGTGCTCGCCTATCTGTCACGTTACACGCACCGGGTCGCTATATCTAACCAACGCCTGGTCGCGCTCGACGAACACGGGGTGACCTTCCGTTGGAAGGACTACCGCGTCAACGCACGCACACGCAACAAGACGATGACGCTCGAAGCGGATGAGTTCGCGCGTCGGTTCCTATTGCACGTGCTGCCTGGCGGCTTCCATCGCATCCGCCATTACGGTCTGCTGGCGAACCCCTCGCGGCGCGAGAATCTCGCGAAGATACGCGAGTTGCTGGGCGTCGCCCCTGCCAGTATCTGCTGCAGTACCAACGACGTAGCCACAGTCGCAGTGCCGCCAACCTTCGTTTGCCGGCACTGCGGTTCGCCGATGATCATCATCGACATACTCCAGCGCAGCAGACCTATCCGGGCACCGCCGGTTGAGCGAGCCAACGCATGAACGCTATCGAGTCAGGGTGCACACATCGACTGTCGGCTCTTCGGCAACGAGAGCCAATAGGAGACGCCTGCGCCTATCGTTCCAAACGGGCGGTTTGGTGCTGGCCGCGTTGGCGTGATAGCAACGCTCAGCAGCCTCGCTGCTGCGATCGTGGTTGCCCAGGCTCAGATTTACGCGCGTTTATATCCACCGTGCCCTCAATGGGATCGAACAAATCGCCATAGCGGTGAAATGTTCAGATCATGTCGGACCACTCCGCGGTTTCCTCCCTTGGGGCTTGTAGGACGCCTGCCCGCTGGCGTCTGGGTGAGTTAATGTGCCGACGGATCAGGGCAGGTGTCCTACAACCCTAAACAAGAACGGCCATAGCTGCGGTGCCAGGACGAATGACGGTTGAGGGTCGAACTGGGGCGTTCCGCGTTAAGGAACGCAGCCCATCCAATACGAAAAAAGCCGCGCTCGTTTCCGAGCGCGGCTTTTCCCAAAGGTTTAACCGAGCGGCATTACCGCCTGGCACCGGGTTTCTTTTGGTCTTATCAACTCCCGAGGCCTATTCAGGGGCAGATGTTCACTTGAGCGCCGTCGATAACGCCGTCAAAACGAGGCGGTACGCCACGTCGACGATCCCGAATCTCGCGTGACCTGATATATGCCCCAGCCTTGGTTGCCAACACCCATATACAACGAGCTCTACCCACTCAGCCCGCTGCCCAAAGTAGTCCACGCAACATCAGTTCACGGGCTTCCAGGACGTCGAAATCGGCGTTGACGTGACCAAGCGACGAATAGAAAACCCTTCCTTTGCCCCAGTGGCGTTTCCATGCGACCGGCATGATGACGCCCGTTACTTGTGGCTCATGTTCTCGTACATACGGCCCGTCGAAGCGAGTGGTCGCAAGAACCTCGTTGCTCGGATCAAAATGCATGTAGTACTGCTCTGAGCGCATCGAAAAATCGGCGAGACCAGAAACAACAGGGTCATCGGGCGCAGCGATCTGAACAGTGTAGTCAACAATGTTGCCGGGATGCGCGACCCATTGGCCTCCAACCATGAACTGATAGTCGGTATTCGCGCGGAACGCGTCGCCGGCACCGCCGTGCCAGCCTCCGAAACCGGCACCGCCACGAACCGCGGCGAGCAGATTTTCGGTATGAGTTTTGTCCAACTGGCCCATGGTGAAGCAGTTGACGATCAGATTCTGTTCAAAGAGATGGTCACGGTCGAGGTACACGCCAAGGTCATTGTGAATCTCTACCGCGAACCCTTGCTGCTCGAGCAGGCTCGCGAAGCGCTCGGTCGTGAGGCGCGGTTCGTGGCCGTCCCAACCGCCCCAGACCATCAATGCCGAGCGGCGCGGTGTCAGGTTATTTTCAGGCATGTGTGAATCTCTCGTTTGTCATCGTCAGGGGCTGCTCCGACATAGGTGCGGGCCGTTGGAAGGTGCTGTCGATCGATACGGTCTGGCGCCGGGTTGCCGCGGCAAGAAAGCCATGCATGACCTCCAGCACGTGGTAGCCGATCTCCCCGTCCGTGCGCGGCCGCTCACCCGTCTGGAGTGAATGTGCCAGTTCCGCAATACCAAGCCCTCTAGTGTTCTCGCTATAGGGATGCGAGAGCAGAACTTCATTCCAGTCACCGTCGCGAACCTTCAGGCTTACCGGACCACCGAACGTATTCGGGTCGGGCACACTCAGGCTTCCCTCTGTTCCATGGACTTCGATGAAGGGAAGTTTTGCACCCCAGATATCGAAACTCGTCACAATAGTTCCGATTGCACCGTTGGCGAACTGCATCTGACCGGCTACGTGTGTAGGCGTATTCACTTCGATCCGCTGACCGCGTTTAGGCTTGCTCCCAATGACTCGCTCGGGAAAACTCGCGCGCGCAAATGCCGATACGGAATCGATGGGCCCGATCAGATTGACAAGCGCGCTCAGGTAATACGGTCCCATGTCGAACATTGGGCCGGCGCCCGGCTGGTAATAGAACGCCGGGTCAGGGTGCCAGCCTTCATGGCCGTGGTTGGTCATGAACGCCGTCGCGGCGATCGGTTCGCCGATGGCGCCGCTATCGATCAATTTGCGGCAGGTCTGAATCCCCGCGCCCAGTACCGTGTCCGGCGCGCAGCAGATTTGAAGAGCGGCAGACCGCGCCGTATCGATCAACCCGCGTGCTTCATCGAGATCGAGGGTAAGCGGCTTCTCGTTGTAGACGTGCTTGCCGGACTGAAGCGCGCGTCGCGCTACCTCTGCATGCCCGGCCGGATGCGTGAGATTGAGGATCAGGTCAATACCGGAGTCGGCATAGACCGCGTCGGCGGTAAAGACACGCGCAACCCCGTGACGGAGTGCTGAAGCCCGTGCCCGTTCCATATCGAGATCCGCAACAGCGCAGACTTCGATGCCGCCGAACTTCGGAAGGTTGGTAAGATAAATGTCGCTGATATAGCCGCAGCCAACGACCGCGACGCGCAGCTTATGATGTGGTGCTGAAGTCATATGACGTTGCCTCGAACGAATGAACACGTGCCCATCGGCGGGCAGATGGAAAAACATTTCACCCCGCATTTCAGCCCTTTACGGAGCCGACCATCATTCCTTTTATGATGCGTTCCTGGCCGAACGCGTAGGCGACGATCAACGGCAGGGACGTCAGGGTAACGACCGCCAGGGTTGCTGGAATGTTCGATGCGTATTGACCCTGGAAGTCCCACACCGCGAGTGGCAGCGTGCGATTGGCTGGCGTCGAGGTGAGTACATAGGCAAAAATGAACTCATTCCACAACGCGATCGCGTTGTAGATGGCGACCGTGGCGAGTCCCGGCCCGGACAGCGGAACGAAGATACGCCAGAAAATGACAAACGGTCCGCACCCGTCGAGTCGCGCGGCTTCTTCCAGCTCACGCGGGATCTGGCGCATGAACTCCGTGAGAATGAAGATCGAAACCGGAAGGCTCGACGCTACATAGGGGCCGATCAAAGCAAAGGGGGTGTCGTACAGTCCCGCTGTGCGCGTCATTAGATAGACCGGTACCAAGGTGACGTGCAGCGGCACGATCATTCCTGCGACAACAATCGAGAAAATCGATCTATTGAGCCGGGAGTTCATGCGCGCGAATACGTAGGCGGCCATTGAGCCGGCCAACAGGATCAGTACGGTCGACAAGCCCACCACGAAAAGGCTATTGCGCAGATAAACCCAAAAACCGCCTTCCAGGACCGCTTGATAGTTGCTCAGGTCGAGGGCCGACGGCAGCGACCAGGCCGACCCGGAATACGTGTCCTGCTGGGATTTCAGGCTGGTTACCACGACGAACAAAAAGGGCAAAGTCGTTACCGCAAGCCAGCCGACACCGAGCGTCAGCACCATCGCACGCGATACGGAAAACCTGGGTGCACGAAATGGGGCACTCGATTCAAGATGAATGTTGGGGATCGCTTTCATATCTCCGTCTCGAAACGGCGTGTCAGGGTCAGGGTGACGCTGGCGACTACGAGCACAATCAAGAACATCGCCGAGGCGATGGTGCTGCCGTAGCCGAGTTGAAACGAACTAAAGACTGTGCGGTACATGTAGGTCGCCATGAGCTCCGATGCGCCGTCAGGACCCCCGCCGGTCATCACGAAAATCAGATCGAAATAACGCAGCGAACCGATCACGGCAAGCAGCACACCGGTGCGCACAGTGCCTTGTAGATGCGGCAATTCGATGTGCCAGAACACTCTCCATGCGGAGGCACCGTCAAGGCGTGCTGCTTCACGGAGTTCCGGCGAGAGGGACGACAGTCCGGCCATGAAGAGAATCATGTAGAACGGGATGTTCTGCCAGCAGATCACCGCTAACGTAGCGGCTAAAGCGAAGCGCCCGTCACCTAACCAGTCTTGCGCCAGGTTGCCAAGCCCGAGGGCGTTCAAAGCCGCGTTTAGCGGACCGAAATTCGGGTCATACACGTTCTTGAACACGACACCGATGGCAACACTCGACATCAGCAGGGGCAGGAAATACAGGATCTTGAGTGTGCGCGATCCCCGGCCTGCCTTGTCGAGCATGACGGCAAGAGTCAATGCGATCGGCATCTGGATAAGCACGGAGAAGACCGCGAGTATCAGGTTGTTGCGTACCGCTTTAAAAAATGCGGGATCGTGCGAGAGATGAACCCAGTTCTGAGCGCCAATGAAGCGTTCCGTGGCGCCAAGTCCGTTCCAGTCGAGCGTTGATAACCGGAAGCTGGAGATCAAGGGGTACAGTAGAAAGAGGCCGAGCAACGCGATTGCGGGCGCGAGAAACGTAACCGAGACTACCCCGGAGGGTCTTCCCAGACGCGATCGCTTCGGCATGTGCGCCATGGGAAGCTTCGTAAAACTCACATCTTCCTCCGTCAGTCGAGGGGAATCGGCTAGTAGCTGGGCGCGCGATGCTCAAGCGAAATACAGGCAGCTAGTTGAGGTCCTTCTTCGCTTCGGCTTCCATTTGTTGTGCGGCTTCCTGCGGACTCGTCGTCAGCCCGAACAGAGCCTGCGTTGTGTTCTTGTGCAACTCGCCGAGCGCCGGTGGCAACTCCTGGTCGTACCAGAGTTGCACCGCGGGCGCGTTGGAGACTGTCTTTAGAAAGCGTTTAAGCAACGGATCGCTCACTTCCAGGTTCTTGACTGGCGGTATGCGCGTGTCCGCAACGCGTTCTCGCATGGATTGATCATCCGTCATTGACTGGATCAACCGGAATGCCGCCTGCGGATCCGAGCAGGACTTGGAGATACTGTAGAAGTTATCGCCCACCGTGCCGATAACGTCGTTCGGGTTGCCTTTTCCACCCGGTACGGCGGGAAAGGGAAAGTAGTCGAGCTTCGAATAGAATGCCGGATTCTCCGCCCTCACGGTTGACGCTTCCCAACTCCCGATGAGTTCCATCGCTGCACGCCCGGAATAGAGAAGGCGCCTTGATGCGCCGATGTCGTAGTCAAGCCCATTGAATCCCTGCGCGAAAGCGCCGGCCTTTACCAGTTCCTGCACGCGCGCTCCTGCTTCTACGAAGGCGGGATCGGCGAAACTGCCGCCCGGTGCTCGCATGACCGCGCGGCGGACCACATCGGAACCTCCTATGCGATCGACCAGGTACATGTAGTACATGGACCCAGTCCATTTGTTTTTGTTTGCCAACGCAAAGGGAGCGATATTGTTCGATTTCAGCACGCTAATCACATGGAGCAACTCGTCCCATGTCTTCGGGGGTGTCAGCTTGTACTTCTCGAAAATCTCTTTGTTGTAGAACACCACGGCTACTGACGTGTTCTCGGCGGGGATGCCCCAAACCTTATTGTCGAAGGTGGCCGCTGGCCACGCGGTTGCCAAAAAGCGGCTTTGGAAAGATGCGTTCTGCCGAAGATAAGGCGTGAGATCAACCACTTGATTGGACTTCACATACTCGCGCAGAGGACCGCCTCCCCAACTCGAAAAGACACATGGCGGCTGGTTTGCACCAAACGCGATTTTTAGCTTGGTCTTGTACGCATCGTTAAGGACATGCGATGACTCGGCTTTGAAGCCGGGGTTCTCCTTCTCAAAACGCGCGGCTGCATCATTGATGATCTTCGGACCGGCGCCGACAGTCTGTGAATCCCATTCGGTAAGCGTTTTCGTTTGAGCAGCGACAATGCTCACCGGCCCTAACGAGCCGAGGCCTATAGAGAGAGCTGCGCAGGCTATGGCAAGGGTCCGGCGGCGGTCGAAGACCGAAACGACTCCGTTCATATCTTTCCATTTTTAGTTATAAAATGTTTTATAACGTTATCGCTAACGTTATGTAACAATAATAGGGAGCGGCCATCCTCTATGAAATGCGTATTTACCCCAGCCGGGATAAGACCTCGGACCGTGTACTTCGACGGATGCAACTTGCAGAGTGATAGCTGGCTTTAATGTTTGATTAATCCTACTAAGTTGATTTTTGCTCATGGCAAGACAGACCCCCACGTTGGCTCGGCTCGCGGAGCTAGCCGGCATTTCTCAGATGAGCGCGTCGCGCGCCATCAACGACCGTCATGGGGTATCGGAGCAGACGCGCAATAAAGTTCTGCGCATTGCCGCTGAGATCGGCTATGTCGCCAACAGGACCGCGCAGAAATTGTCAGGCGGACGTACCCGTATTGTCGGCTTGCTCACTCCAGTCCGGCAGGATCAGTTTGTCAGCGAGTTGATCATCGGTGCGGGCCGGGCAGCTCGAAACGCGGGTTATGAGATGCTTGTGTATCCAATGTTCGATGAGGATCGTGAGACGCACCACAACGTGTTGACGCTACTGGAGCAGTTTTCGGACGGACTGGTGGCTATCCTTCCACACGATGACGCGCCCTATCTAAAGGCGCTCAATGGGGCGGATATACCGGTGGTGGTGGTGGATCAGCGCGGTGTTTTCCCGCAATATCCCTCGGTTGCATCCGACAATTACGAGGGCGCGCGTCTGGCAGTGCAGCATTTGGTCGCACTCGGCCATACGCGGATTGCATTTATCAGCGGTGACGAGCGGCTGACAGCAGCGCACGACAGGGCGCGGGGTTTTAATGACGCAATGCGACAGCAGGGCCTGCGTCCTGAAGCGAGCTTGACGGCGATTGGGCGGTTTAGTCAGGCGATGGGCTTCAAGGCGGCATCGCACCTGTTGAAGTTAAAGCGACCGCCGACCGCGATCTTTGCCGCGAATGATTTGAGCGCGTTTGGTGCAATCGCCGCGGCGCACGAACTGGGAATGCGCGTCCCGGAGGACCTTTCCGTGATCGGGTTCGACGATGTCCCGATGGCGTCGCAGGTTTATCCTCCGCTTACGACCATTCGTCAGCCGCTACAACAGATGGGGAGATCGGCGGTCAACATATTATTGGCCCGGATTGCCGGGATCGAATCGCCCTCGGATCGCATCACATTGCCAACAGATCTGATCCTACGCAGCTCGACTGCGCGACCCGCGGAAAAACGTGTCGCGCAGCGATAAAGCCACGTAGGTGTAGCGCACGTCAATTCATCAACTCGCGTTCTGCGTTGGAGTCAGGGACGCAGTCCCTCAGCGTACTTCTGACTCGAATAGCGGCTACTGACCACCCATCACATCGCAAACCGGCGTGGGCTCATCATCATGCGTACGGCTTCGGGCGGAAACACTTGCCACGATCCGTCGTCGTGGCGGAAGAAGAACAGCGCGAGCACGCCGGTCGGCCTGAGCGCTTCCACGCGAACATAGCGGACATGGTTCGCTTGCATGCGGCACAAGCGGATGTCGCGGACCGGAGCGGCGGGTGTCGGCGCGAGCCATTTATCGACTATCCGGCGCAGTGAATCACGTTGCGTATTCATGATGTTTCTCCTCGATAATTGCAGCGAACCGGATCAGGCGGCGAGCAGGTCGTCATGACCTTTTGCGTCGATCCAACCCTTGAGCATTGCTATTGCCACACGGCATGCGACGCTCGGATGAGCGAGGCAGGCCTCCACTTGCGAACTGCGGTTCTCGCCGAAAAGCACCCAGGCGCACAGGTGCTCGCAGTTGTTGCTCAGCAGCCGATAGCGGTTTTCGCCCAGCCTTGAGCGAGCGCGGCGGACGGCATCCTGTCCCGTGAACGTCGCCATGGCGTGCATCCGGATACGGATCTCGCGGCCTGCGGCGAAGCGCTCGAGGGTGGTCTCTTCAATCGGGCCGCGATGCAACGAACCGGCGAAGCCGGCGTAGTGCACGACGCGGCCGTTGCCAACGTAGATCCCGTGATGTTCGTAACCCGAGCGTTGGGTAACGAGATGAGCACCGGGAGCGGGTTCGCTGTCGACGGCAACATCGGGAGTTGAGCGGC
>Ga0185299_10008491_pt1 | contig 10108 bp, 10 predicted proteins | sample PaiPotPPA55metaG_FD_128002 | JGI IMG/M metagenome (GOLD analysis project Ga0185299, IMG submission 128002) | Iron sulfur acid spring bacterial and archeal communities from Banff, Canada, to study Microbial Dark Matter (Phase II) - Paint Pots PPA... ...
TTCCGTCGATGGGATCGCCGAGAGCGAAACAATTTGTTGGCGACGAGCAAGCAATGGAGTCCAGGAAGAAAGCATTGTTTAGATCGGTGTATTGCAGTTCCCAGTTGATGCCGCCGTCGATGGTTTTGTGAATTTTGGATTTGTTGCCTTCGCCGCTGGACATGAGATACGCGGTTTTGTCGTCGAAAGCGACGATGCCGCGAAAATCGAGATCGGGCTGGCCGGGAATGGAGAGGCGAGTCCAGGTAGCGCCATCGTCGACAGAGCGAAGTATTACATCGTGCGAACCGGAAGCCCAAATAGCGATGTGGCCGGTGGCGGCGATTTTTGCCGCACTGATGCCGCGCAAGTTGGTGTCAATACCGGAAGTCAGCGTGACCCAGGATTGCGCGCGGGCACCCGGCAAACAAACCGTCAGAGAGAGCAGGGCCACTAACCAGGAAGCGGTTCGGCTACGCATAGAAAGATTGTAGCAATGCTGCTGGCATACGTCAGGGAAGAGCGAACGCCAGCAGCGAGTCTCCTTGTTTGGTCGAGAGTTTGCCGTGGCCGCCCGCGGCGATCACTACATATTGTTTGCCTTTGAAGGTGTAAGTCATGGGCGTGGCTTGGCCGCCTGCGGGAAGTGCAAATTGCCAAAGTTCTTTTCCATTTTCTGAGTTGAAGGCACGGATGACGTTGTCCATCGCGGCGCCGGTGAAGACCAGCCCGCCGGCAGTGACCATGGGTCCGCCAAGATTGATGGTGCCGGTTGGCTGGTCGGGAGCGAAAGAACCTAGAGGAACATTCCAGATAATTTTCCCCGTAAAAAGATCGACGGCCGCGGTGGTGCCCCAGGGCGGTGCGTTGCAAGGTGTTGCGCCGGGTGAAAAAAGAAAAGTTCGGTACAAGCCGAACGCTGCGCCTTTCTGCTCGCCGAATTCGCCGTAAACGCGATTGTCCTGATCGGTCTTGGTTTGCGCGTCATATTCGGCGCGCCGAATTAGTTTGATCCACGCAATCAAGCGATTGGTATTCGCGAACATGAGATGGCTTTGCGGATCGTATGCGGCGCTGCCCCAATTCACGCCGCCAACATTGCCGGGATACACGACGCTGCCCTTCAGACTTGGGGGTGTGAAAATTCCTTCGGAGCGCGATGCTTTCAATTTTTCCTGGCACCATTTCACATCTTCGGGAGCTTTTCCCCACAAATCCTCGAGTGCGATTTTTTCCGGTACCAGTGAGATGGTCGAAAACGGTTGGGTTGCAAAGCTCTTTTCGCCAGGGATGTCGGATTGCGGAACGCGGCGCTCCTCGACGGGCAGAAGTGGAGCGCCGGTCAAGCGATTGAGAACAAATACGTGACCCATTTTTGTGTTGATGACGACAGCGGGAGTGCCATCTTTCCAGGCGAAGAGGGTAGGCTGCGAAGCGACATCGTAGTCCCATAGATCGTGATGAACGACTTGAAATCCCCAAACGAATTCGCCGGTGGAGGCGCGGAGAGCGACCACGGAATTGGCCCACTTGTTGTCGCCGAGGCGAAGTCCGCCGAAGTAGTCCGGGCTGGCGCTGCCGGTGGGAATGAAAACGAGATCGTGTTCGGAATCTACGCTCAGGGTGGACCAGGCATTGCCGGCTCCGGTGTGTGGGTTGGAAGTGGTGGCCCAGGGGATGGGGTCCCAGGTCCAGCCCAGTTTGCCGGTGCGAGCGTCGAATGCCCGGACGATGCCGCGACCAACGTCTACTTTCCAGTTGTCGGCGATGGACGAACCGGTAATCACCAGATCATTGGCGATGGCCGGCGCGGATGTGACTTGATAGCCGCCGCGCCACTCGGGGGTGGTGGACGCGTCGGCGGAGAGATCGAAAGCGCCAGCGCTGGCAAAGTCAGCGCAAGGCTTGCCGGTTTGAGCGTCGAGAGCGATCAGGCGGGCGTCGAGAGTGCCGAGGAAAATACGCAGAGCGCAAGGTTGACCTGGTTTGGCTTGTGTATCGCGCCAGGCGGAAACTCCGCGCGAGGTTACTTCGGAATAGTTACGGGTGAGGTCGACGTGCGGATCGAAATCCCATATTTTTTCGCCGGTGGCTGGATCGAGCGCGAAAACTTTGTCATAGGGCGAAGTGAGAAAGAGTTTGTTGTCGAAAAGGATGGGAGTGGACTCGAACGCGGCTTTGCGAATGAGTTTGGTTTCGAGCTGTGAGGCGCCGGTGTGAAAGGTCCAGGCGACTTTGAGTTGCGCGACATTTTCGCGGGAGATCTGCGAGGCGATGGAATAGCGCGAACCGCCGGGATCGCCTCCGTAGGAGTTCCATCCTTCGTTCGTTTGAGCACTGGCTTGGGCCTTGGGTTGAGTACTGGCCGCGATGGGTCGATCTTCGATTACGCCTGGTGGTTGCTGTGCCACCGAGAGCGGACTGCAGAAAGGCAGCAGGAAAAATATTGCGAAAACACAAGCCGCATGAACGTTCTTTTGTGTGGGGTACATGGTAAGTAGATATCATTTTCCGGGCGGAGCGACCAGACCAAAAAAAGCGAGAAAAAAGCAAAAGGCTTGATAGATTGAGACTCGGCGGCTGCACGAGGATGGATGATGCCGGGAGAGAAGCGGGTTTTTCTGACAGCGGAGTGGCGAGACCTTGCAATGCTGAATTACGAGGTGCAGCCTGGCTTGTTGGCTGGGTATGTTCCACCGGGAACTACGCTGGACTCATTTGAGGGGAAGACGTATGTGAGTTTGGTGGGTTTTTGTTTCAGTAGGACCAGACTGTGGGGGAACGTCGCCGTCCCGCTTCATGGCGAGTTTGAAGAGGTAAACTTACGTTTCTATGTGAGGCGACGGGAGGGAAGCGAGGAGCGGAGAGGCGTCTGTTTCATCGCCGAGATTGTGCCGAAAAGAGCGATCGCTTGGACGGCGCGGCTTGTGTATGGAGAAAACTACCGCCGGTTTCCGATGGAGCACCGGGTTGCGCGCAACGCTTTAGGAAAAACGGCCGAGTACGGGTGGCGAGTGGGCGACCGAAGTTGCCGGTTGTTGTGCACGCAGCGGATGAGCCCGGATATCCACACAAAGGAAGTCTGGAACAGTTCATTACCGAGCACTATTGGGGATACTCCAAGCAGCCGTCAGGCGGGAGTCTTGAGTATCGCGTCGCGCATGCGCCGTGGCGTGTGTCAGTGGCGGCAAGCTCGGGATTTGAGGGCGATGCGAAGACGACATATGGGACAGCGTTTGCAGAGATTCTTCGAGGGAAACCTGATTCCGCGTTTCTTGCGGAGGGATCTTCGGTTGAGGTATTTGCTGGAGAAAGAATCGCATCAGTGAAACGGAGCGTGATTCGAATGTGGCGCGCCCGCTGAAAGGATGGATTCTTTATGATGGCGGATGGGGTTTTTGTTTTCGATGGGTGCATTTCTGGGAAAAGGTGGTTGCGCGGCGTGGATTTGACCTCAAAGACTTGCAATCTGCAGAAGAAGAGGGAATTTTACAGGTATCTTTGTCGAATTTGCTCGACGATATCCGAGTGTTGAAAGTGGATGGCGGGTTGGAATGTGGAGCGGATGCCTATCTGTTTGTGGCAAAGGCCGATTGCGATCCTGTTCGGCCTTCCTGGGTTCAATTGGGTTTTGTGGTGTGGGTATCGTTGGTTCAACCGGAAACGCTATCGCGTTTCGCGGCACTGCCTGTTGCCAGAGAAGAGGTTGACGGGAGCGCAGGAAAAACTCTGGTCTGGCGATTATTGCGCGCCGGATCGGTAATGGCCCACCCTGTACAAGCTGAAGGGAGCGAAACCTGCGACTGCCCGTATTGCGGGAAGCAGATAGGAGCACATGTAGAGCGCTGCCCATTCTGCCGGGAAGCGGTTGCGACAAGTCGCCGTGTTGTCCGTCCTTTCGCGGCAAAAGGGCGCGCCATGATACGGCGTGGAATGTTGTATGTGTTGTTAGCTGGAGTCGTTCCTTCGAGATAGGAATCTTCCAATCGGCATCGGAAATGTAATCTCGATGGAGCACATGCCAGCCAAAACCTAAAAACGGTACGACAAGAAGGAAGAGACACATTACGGCAACGAATATCGTCAGTAGCATTAAAAGGAACCGAACAGTTCTTGCCATAAGACTCCAGCGCTGAGAGGTTTCGGGTGCGATTGAGAATAGCTCTCAGCAGCAGGATTTATCACCAACCGATTGGCGTCAGTGCCTTCGCAACGATGGCGGGAGATTCTTCGCCCCTGGGATCGGGCAGCAAGGGAGGACTCGAATTACGAAGTTGCTCCGGCACCTCTGGAGAACGACTGGATCGCAGCGGTTTCGTCTTCCTGGATATCGAACACGCCATACAGTTTGGTGGTTTTCAGCAGATCGAGGACGTGGACAGACGGCTTCAGCAGCTTGATATCGGCAGCTTGATTGCGCGCAGTCGTCAACGCACCAACGAGCTGCCCGACGCCAGAACTGTCGACGTAAGTCACGCCTGCAAGGTTGAGTAAAATCTTCTTTTGGCCCTTCTTGGTCAATTCGCGAATGGTTTCGCTAAGTACGAGACCACTGCCGGGACCGAAGGCCAGTGCTTCACCGAGACTCAAACGGCCGTTCAGGTCGAGAATCGCGACATCGCTAGATTGCCGAACATTGGTTTTTAGCGACATTGTTCAGGTCCTCCTTTGCTTCGGAAATGGTGGATGCTCATACTTATCACAATTGGTACCCGCTTCGTCGGAGAACTTGTCCAGGGCCTGATTGATCTCATAACGATGCCGGCCTCGCAACGGCCCCGAGTAGACTGTTCGGTATTCACTCTAACAGAGCTCGGACCGAAGGAGGCCGAGATGCGAATTATAAGATGCGATTTACACTGCTTTCGCGGTTCGGCTGCTCGAATCTCCCCTGGATGACCCACCAGACATTCGATTCCAAGTTCTTCCATCAGGTTCACACCACAACCGGAGAAGTAGTGAAGAAAACTCTGAAACACGAAGCACTGCATTGATCCCGTGGCTTCGATTCCCACACGCACCGGTCGTGGAATCCGGCGAGGTTCCTCACTATGGACGCAAGCAGGCCAACACGCGATCGCGTCTTTGCCGTTGTCACCACATGCCGCTTATCGGCGGAATGAGTTGCGGGCAATGTATGCAAAATTCCAGACAGAGACAGAAACATTGAATCAGCGGGTCGAGCAGCAAGCTTGTGAACGTCCCGCAGCACGATTATTGGTGACGCACCCCGGAGTGGGACCGATCACGGCGCTAGCGACCGAAGTGTTCCTGGGCGATCCGTCCCGATTCACAGACAACAAAGAACTGGCTAGTTATGTTGGGATGATCCCTGGTGAACATTCCAGTGGAGCACGACAGCGCCTTGGTGGACTTACCAACCCGCCTCCCTGAAGGGGAGATCGAACAACTCATCGTGGTCGCTGGTGATCGGAGAGATGACTGGTGGGCAAGACCATAAAGATGAAATACAAACGGCTGGGCAAGTTAGGGTGACGCAGATGGACAGAAGCTTCAGATACAGACGCGATCCGTGCGCCAACGAGGAAGTGTGCCTGGTTCGAGTGATGAGCGTAAGAAAAAACTCTTGCATCGGCCGGCGTCGTTAGAGATAACGCGGTAACCGGAAACTGACCCACCTAGCGGCTGTACTGCTGAAGAGGGCGCCGCGCTATCTACTTTGGTTCTGCTAGAATCGCGGCGAAATGGCGGAAATTCGAGAGATGCGGATTGCTATAGAGAGCGGAAGCGAGACTTCGGCGGTGTTGATGCGACCGGCGAGCGCGCGGCGAGAAGCTTGACGGCGGCAAAGGAAAAACTCTAGTCTTGCGATTGTTGCGCATCGGATCGGTAATGGCCCACCCTGTACAAGCTGGAGGGAGCGAGACCCGCGGCTGCCCGTATTGCGGGAAGCAGATAAGAGCACGGGCAGAGCGCTGCCCATTCTGCCGGGAAGCGGTTCCGACAAGCCGCACTGTTGTCCGTCCTTCTGCGGCAAAAGGGCGCGCCATGATACGGCGTGGGCTGTTGTACATGTTGTTAGCTGGAGTCATTCACTATGTTGCAGCTGGATATAGCGGAGTGGCACTGCCCGTTGCCATTCCCTCGATGGTCACTCAATACCTGACACCTATCTTGCTCTTGTGTGGTCTGAGCTTGGGCTTGTACGGCATTTACCTTCGCGCGCGAAGTTGACTGCGTGGGCGAGGTGGGTTCGGTGACCAGCGAAGCGAAACAGATTGAGAGACACCGCACCGCCGGTGGCGCAGTCGTCCTCGGCGTAGTGGCTGTGCTATCGCTCATCGCCGTTGGCATCGCGCGTCATCCTGCGAGCATTCAAGGCACTGGAAGGGGTTTGCTCCTAGCGGACATTGGGCTCCTGCTGGCATACGGTGTCGCGGGAATTTGCGTCTGGTATCAGCGCCGCGCGGACGTAAGCATCGCGCTTCGTGCCGGCACGTTTGCCGGGCTAGCTCTGGGCACAGTACAGGTCGCGAACCATGCGATCGAATCATTTATGCCGAATAGACCCTTTGCTCTCGTCATCGGTCCCATCTTGTTGATGCTGGCGCTGTTCGGGTCGGCAGGTTCTGCCGCGTGGGAGCGCACGCGGTCGTTCACGTTGGCGGTGATCGCCGGCGTGTGGTGCGCACTGGTGGCGATGCTGAATTTGATGTGCTTTGCGTTTTCCTTCAACCTGGCCTTCGAGCCGCGCGTAGAGTTGCAGCTGCACGAGGCGTTTGCCGCGAGCGGAATGAACGATCCCGGCGCTTTGGTGGTGGAAAACTCACTGGAGGCGGCATCAGAGGGGCTCGTCCGCATGCCAGCCTTTGCGATGTTCCTTTCCTTGGCTGGGGCTCTCGCGAACGCGTGGATCAGCAGGCGTTCGCGGACCAGCGTGCTTGCTGCGGCCAGCATCACACCACTGATGCTGGTGGCGGGTGTGGCGGCACTATCGTATGCGAACTCACTGGAACGTTCCGCTCGGCCACCATTTGTAATGGCAGGAGTCCTGCTGGCTAGCATCGCCTTCTCCTTTGGACATCCGATCTGGTCGGCCTTGCGCCGGACGGCACCACAGTAAGAGTTAACAGGAGAATACAAAAGAGACTAAGCGCAACATTTGTGCTCCTCCATTTGGACGAATAACGCGTAGACCCACTCTTCCGCGAACCGGGCAGTCAACGCGAGGTGAACCTCTGGAAATCGAGCGCGGGATCAACCCGCCGCCACGGTCGGAATTGAAGTCCCGTTGGCGATCCGAAAAGAAGATGGCCACCTAACGGTGGCCGCTACACAAAAAAAGTAACTGCCTAGAGCCGGCGCTACGGAAGAAGGTTTAGATCGACGAGAGATTTACAGCGACTAAGAGCCGGACGGAAGCCGTCGCTATGTGAAGAGGGCACCGCGGTTTCGACTTTGAGTCTGCTAGAATCGCGGCGGAATGGCAGAAATTCGAGAGATGCGGATTGCGGTGGAGGGAACGGGCGAGGTGTCGGCGCTATTGGAGCGGCCGGCTGATGCGCGGTGGATGCTGACATTGGCGCATGGGGCCGGCTCGGGTATGAATCATGCGTTTATGGAAGCGCTGGCCGAGGAACTGGCTAGGGTTCAAGTGGCCACTTTGCGGTACCAATTTCCTTACATGGAAGAAAGACGAGGGGTTCCGGATCGGCCGAAAGTACTGACCGCGACGGTTGCGGCTGCAGTGCGCGGGGCGAGGGAGGCTGTTCCCGGGCTGCCGTTGCTGGCGGGAGGCAAATCGATGGGGGGACGGATGAGTTCGCAGGCCGCGGCGGATGGTTTGTTGGATGGAGTGCGAGGACTGGTATTTTTTGGATTTCCGCTGCATCCGCCAAAGCTACCGGGAACGAGGCGGGCGGAACATCTATCTAAAGTGCCGGCGCCGATGCTGTTTTTGCAGGGGACACGGGATGCGCTGGCGGATTTGAAATTGTTGCGGCCAATCTGTAAAGAGCTTGGGCCGCGCGCTACTTTACATGTAATTGAGACCGCGGATCATTCGTTTCATGTGCTGAAGAAATCCGGGCGGAATGATGAAGAGGTTTTGCGGGAACTGGCGGCGACAACGGCTTCTTGGGCCGAGAAAATATAAAGGAGCCAAACCCGATTCGGAAAAATAACTGGTTCAGTGTTGGTGGGCGGGTTTGGTGTTCCGCGGAGTGTTGCATTTCGAAACGAGGATGGCCACCTCAAGGTGGCCGCTATATTAAGAAGGAGCCGGACTAAAAGCCCGGCCAGCAGAAACGAAGAAGGGCACGATATATCGTGCCTCGACGGGAAAACGGCAAAAGAAAAAACACGAAGAAAGAGCCCGGCTGAAGCCCGGCTCTACGTTTTCTCGGCGAGGCGCGGTGAACGGCAGATAGCTAAAGAATATTGTGCAGGGATATTGAGGGCGCGGGTTTTACCGCGCCCCCCCTTTTGGAATTAACAGAGTAGAGATGAGATGTTGCTTCAGTTTGCCGATAGATTGGTAGTAGCGGTGATGGCGCTGTGATTGACGCCGATGGTTGTTGTGCCAGTAGCGAAGGTCGTTGCCAGACCTGCGTGGACTGGGGCATTGGCGATGGTGGCGACGGTTGGAACGGTGGAACTCCAGTGAGAGTTGATGGTGACGTCTTGAGTGGTGCTGTCGCTGAAGGTACCGGTCGCGGTTAATTGCTGTGTACTACCAGCGGCGACCGAAGAGTTCGCCGGAGTAATGGCGACGGATACCAGGGTGCCGGTGCCGACGGTGACGGTGGTTGAGCCGGTTACACCGGATGAAGTAGCCGAAAGGGTGAGCGTGCCGGCCTTCTTGGCGTGCAGGATGCCGGTGCTGCGCATATTGGCGAATTGCGGTTTCGAGGAGTGCCAGGAAACGCTGGGCAGTGTGGAAGTGCTGCCGTCGCTATACACGCCGGTCGCGGTGAACAAGAGAGAAGTATGTATTTCGACCCGCGAGTTCGCGGGTGAAATCGTGATCGATACCAACTTGACAGTGGAAATTGTGAGCGTGGTGGAGTGCGAGACGGCACCCGAAGTTGCGGTGATGGTCGTGGTGCCGGTAATGAGGCTGTTGACAGTGCCAACGTTGTTGATGACTGCGACAGCCGGGTTTGAGGTGCTCCAGAGGACGGACTGGGTCAAATCCTGAGTAGAGTTATCGCTGAAAGTACCGATGGCGCTGAATTGTTTCAGCGCTCCGACAGGCATGGAAGAATTAGACGGTGCAATCTGGAGGGAAACCAGGGTGGCGTTGGTTACGGTGACGGAAGCAGTTGCGGCGATGCTGCCGGAAGTGGCGGTGACAGTAGAAGTGCCGGGTGCTACGCCGAGGCCCAGGCCGTTGGCGTCCACGGTGAGTACGCTGGTGGCGCTTGAGGACCATTGCAAGGAGGTGAGCACTTGGGTGCTGCCATCATCGAAATTACCGGTCGCGGTGAATTGTTGTTGCGTCCCAGCCGCGATGGATACGGTAGCCGGAGAAATCGTGAGAGAAGTGAGATGCGCTGGCACGACAGTGATGGTGGTTGAATCGGTGAAAGAGCCGACGGTTGCGGTAATGGTGGTGGTGCCCGCAGCGAGAATCGCAGCCAGACCGTTGTTGTCGATGGTGGCGACAGAAGTGGTGGTGGAGGTCCAAGTGACTGCGCCGACCAGGTCTTGGACGGAGCCGTCGCTATAGTTCGCCGACGCGGTGAATTGTTGGTCGATGCCAATGGCAAGGGTCAAGTCGTCTGGCGTCACCGAGATGGACGTGATGGTGGGAGCGGTGACGGTCACAGAGGTGGACTTGGAAACGCTGCCCAGCGTTGCAGTGATGGTTGCAGTGCCAGCAGCGACAGCGCTGACCAGACCGGTGGCGTCTACGGTTGCGTCGGCAATGGTTGAGGAAGACCAAGTAACAAGGTTAGTCAGATCGCGGCTGCTGCCGTCGCTGTAACTGCCAGTAGCTGTAAGCTGTTGCGTGGTATTGACGGGAATAGAAGGGTTGGCGGGCGAGATGGCGATCGAGGTCAGATTGGGGCTGGTTCCGCCGGTGACCGTGATGGCGGCCGAGCTGGTAAAAGCTCCGGACTTGGCAGCAATCGTCGCGGCACCGCTTGCCACGCCGGTCACGACG
>Ga0185299_10008493_pt1 | contig 10107 bp, 13 predicted proteins | sample PaiPotPPA55metaG_FD_128002 | JGI IMG/M metagenome (GOLD analysis project Ga0185299, IMG submission 128002) | Iron sulfur acid spring bacterial and archeal communities from Banff, Canada, to study Microbial Dark Matter (Phase II) - Paint Pots PPA... ...
GAGCGCCAGAATTACGTCCGCCGGTGGCGATACGGTAGCAAGCTCCTCGGCGAAGGCTTTGAGCTGGTCAGCGTCACCTTCCGCGGATCGCGCATCGATCGCCACCCGGTCTGCGGCATTACCAAGGACTTCGCTCATTCCCCGTCGAACGATGTCACGTCTGCGTGTTCCTATCCTCCCTGGGAACAGGATGCCGACCCGGAGCGACGGCAACGATTGGGTCTGTCCCCGTGCGGCCGCCATCGAGAGAATCAGCCCCCCGAGAGCAAATGAGGTCCCGATAAGCGTCCGCCGCCTCATTCGATTACCTCGTCGGCGCAAGCGGCGAGGAGCATCACGCCGCCATCCGAGGTGATCCGTCCGCCATCGAAGGCGGCGCTGACCTTCTTGCGTGCTACCGCTGGTAGGTCGAATGGCAGACGGATATCCTCGCCCATCAAGTTTGCCGATCCTTGATCGGTGTGTGCATCATCCACGGGAATCATGCCGCACAATCAGCTTTCGAGCTACTTCCGGATACCTGTCCGCGCCTATGAGGTGATCAACTGAACGAGGGCTCTCTGCCACGGGCGGGTGTCAACCAAGGTTTTATGCGGCTGGGAGCATGGCCAGGCGGGTAAGCAAATGACTGCGATGCCCTTTCGGAGCACTGTCAAGTTGAGGCACTACGGCAAAGATTGGGTGCAATCGGGCTCCGTCTCATGCCGCGATGGTCGCGGTGCGCCATTGCGCTGCCGCTTCCGATCGGAAGATGCGAAGCGTTGACCGGGAGACGAGATGGCGCTGGAGATAGAAGGTATTATGGACGGCGGCGTGCACGCTCAGAAAACGTTGCGCCGAAGCCGGTGATTTGAAGCGCTGCATCTTGCGCTCGCGCCGGCGCACCACTTGATGCGAATTCTCGGCCCGATTGTTTTGACGCAGGCCCTGCTCATGGTGGCAGGAAAGCCCGAGATGCCGGAAGGCAGCGCCGTACGAGCGCAACTTGTCGGTCGTCACCTGTTTCGGCGCGAAGCCCTGCTTGCGGAGCAGCTTGCGCATAAGCCTGACAGCTGCGCGCTTGTCTCGTCGGCGCTGAACCAGGATCTCGAGGACCTCGCCCTCATGATCCACCGCGCGCCACAGGTACATATGCCTGCCGGCGATCCGGACGACCATTTCGTCGAGATGCCAGCGATCACTCGGTCGAGGACGGCACTGCCGCAGAGTCCGGGCGATCGCCGGTCCGAATTTGAGCACCCAACTGCGAACGCTCTCGTAGGAAATGTCGAGCCCGCGCTCGGCAAGCAGCTCCTCAACATCGCGATAGCTCAGGCTGAACCGGAGGTACAGCCAGACGGCATGCTGGATGACGACCGGCGGAAAGCGATGCCGACGATAAGAGAGCGGATGCATGGGCTCGCAACCTACGGCCGGTCGGTCGCTATAGCCAAGTTATCCTGACAATGCCTGAACGGGCTATGGAGTAGTGTGCGGCGTTACGACGCCTGCGATCGTCGGCATGTCGGCGAAATACCGCAAGCTGATGTTCTTGCCCGATGCCCATACCTCGTAGCACTCCATCTGTCTGTTCCTGCCACTTGGGCTGCAAAGCTTGTTGTCCTCGATCTTCCACGAGCCCAGGCGCTGCTTTCCCATTTCGACACTGACCAGGGTGCCATCGGCACGGTAATACCAGGACCAGTGCACGCCATCCGTCAGGTCGCGGCCGATAACCTTGAGCCGTATCTCTTTTGCGCTCAGCAGCCGGAACGGTTCGTCAGCGCTGGCCGAAACTGCCGAGGTGATTGCCACGACCACGACGGCCGGGAACGCAACAGACCCTCTTCGCTTCCTCACGATTGCAGTTCGGAATAGCCGCTTGCGACATTCGGCCAGTTGATCGCGGCCATGAACGCATCGACATAGGCGGCGGCGCGGGCACCGTAATCCATGTGGTAGGAATGCTCGTACATGTCGAGCGCGAGGATTGGCTGTCCACCGGCCAAAGTCGTCGTATGGTCCATCGCCCATTGATTGACGAGCTTGCGGTCGCGCGGCGACCAGGTCAGCAATACCCAGCCCGACCCGCCGCCCTGCGCCTTGCCCATCGCGGAGAACTCAGCCTGCCAGCGCTCGATGCTGCCGAAGTCGCGGGTCAGCGCGTCGCGTAATTGACCTTCGGGCGCACTCTCATCGCCCAGCGAGGCGAAGAACAGCTCGTGCAGGATCATCGAATTGGTCGCGATCAGCTCTTCGCGTTTGAGGCCGTTGACGACAAAAACCGGCGCCGCCGGGAAGTCGAGCTTACCAACTTGGTCGACGATAGCGTTCAAGCGCCTGACCGCGCCGCCGTAATTGTTCTCGTAGTGGCTGGTAATCAGCTTTTCCGACATGCCCTTGATCCGTGTGGGATCGCAAGCGAGCGGCTTCATCTCATAAGCCATCTCTTTCCTCCGCGCTTAGTCAAACGGTGTAATCTCGATCGTGTCGAAATGCGTCACGCTGTCGGACTTGGTCCAAAGGGCGACGTTGCCGGCATCGGCGAAGGTCTTGTCTTCTGCGATGAACAGGGCCTTGCCGTCGAACGAGACGGTGAAGCGGTCGCCTTCAGCGCGCAGCCCGAGGGTGTGCCATTGATTGGGCGCGACTTTAAGGTCCGCTCCCTTGATCTGCTGCCGCCGGCCGGCAACGACCCGATAGAACCGAACATTGTCTTCGAGCGCATTGGCCCGTACCACGTAGTAATCGTCCGGGCTCGCCAGTCGCACCGCAATGCCGCCGGCCTGATCGACCGCGCCGGCGACCGGCTTGAACCTTACGCTTACCTCGACATTCGCCGCCGTCAGAGGCTCGTACACGGCGAGCGGGAACCGGTAGTCGGTCCGGTCCGTGCTCGTTTGCGCGATCGCCTTCTGCGCGGCGGCGGTCGGATCCGCCACGACTTTCCACGCGCTGATAGGGCCCTCCCCGGTAAGCGCAAACCCGAAGTTGCGCGGCACGGTTCCAGGCTGCATGGCGGCGATATTGATTTGGGTCGTTGCCCGCTCCGCGTGTGAAGTGCCAGTCATGAAAGCGCCTCCGATCATCAGGAAGACGAGTGCGGTGAGCCGGCTCACGGCACGACGAGGCCGGCCAGATAAAGGGCGACCCCCGCGGCGGAGCAGGCGGCGAGGACCTGAAGCGTCCCGGCCTTGAAGCGGAAAATCGCGACCAGCGCGGCCACCGACAGCGCGAGCGCCCAGGGATTGACGCTCGCCAGGACCGGCATGTCGAAGCCGAGGCCGAAGCCGCGCACCGGAACGGTCTCGCGGAAGATCGTGTGCAGCGCGAACCAGATCGCCAGGTTCAGGATGACCCCGACCACCGCGGCGGTGATGCCGGCGAGCGCGCCGGAGAGCGGCTTGTTGTCGCGCAGCCGCTCGATGAACGGCGCGCCGAGCCCGATCCACAAAAAGCACGGGACAAAGGTCGTCCAGGTCGCGAGCAGCCCGCCCAGGGTGCCGGCCAGCAACGGCGGCAACGAGCCGGGATCGCGATACGCCGCCATGAAGCCGACGAACTGCACGACCATGATCAGCGGGCCCGGCGTCGTCTCGGCCATGCCGAGCCCGTCGAGCATCTCGCCCGGCCGCAGCCAGTGATAGTGCTCGACCGCCTGCTGCGCCATATAGGCGAGCACGGCATAAGCGCCGCCGAAGGTGACGACCGCCATCTTCGAGAAGAACAGGCCGATATCGCTGAAGGTGTGGCCGATACCTAAGGTCGCGACGATCGCGATCACCGGCCCGAGCCACAGCACCAGCCAGATCGCCGACACCCGCAGCGCCCGCCCGACCGTCGGCCGGACATGCTCGGGCAACTCGTCGCCAAGCCGGCTCTCCTCGGCACTGACAGCCTGGGAGGGCCCATGTCCCCCGCCGACGACGAAAGCCGAGGAGCCGGAGCGCGCTCCAATAAATCCGATGACGCCGGCCGCAAGCACGATCAGCGGGAAGGGCATGTGGCTAAAGAAGATCGCGATGAAGGCGAGCACCGCGAGCGCGATCATCGCGCCGCTTTTCAAGGCGCGGCTGCCGACCCGGTGCACTGCATGCAACACGATCGCCAACACCGCGGCCTTCAGCCCAAAGAACAGCGCCGCGACCTCCGGCACGTTTCCGTAGATCGCATAGATCCAGCTTAGAGCCATGATGCTGACGACGCCGGGCAGGACGAAGAGCCCGCCGGCGATGATCGCACCGGGCCAGCGGTGCATCAGCCAGCCCATATAAATCTTAAGCTGATGCGCTTCCGGCCCGGGCAGCAGCATGCAGTAGCTAAGCAAGTACAAGAAGCGCGACTCGCTGATCCATTTCTTCTCGTCGACGACGATCCGGTGCATGACCGCGATCTGCCCGGCTGGGCCGCCGAAGCTGAGCGCGGCCACCCGCAGCCAGACCCGCGTTGCTTCACCAAGAGAGACACCGTGTGCCGGTATGGTACGGGCGCCGCCGTTGGCGGCGAGATCTGTCACGATACTTTTCCTTTTCTCAGGCTGCGGCGGGCGTCCAATTGTGCTTCTCGTCCTGGCAGCTGCGGCACCAGGCGTAGAACGCATCGTACATCGTCAGCCCGTGCTCGAGCATCTCGTGGTCATCCGCGAAATTCGCCGACAGCCCGAGCGACAAGGCCAACAGGCCGGGCGATTGCGGCGCCAATTCCGGGCGCGAGGTGTCGGCGCCGCGCACGATCAGGGCGAGGTCGTCGAGCGCCGGGTCATCGATGGCGTAGACCTTCAGGAAAGCATCGAAGCTGCATTGCTCGCCATCATGCGAAAACGGCTCGGAGCCCGGGATGTCGTAGGCGACGGCGCCGGTCACCCGCGCCACATCGAACACCTGCTCGGTCGGGACAAACAGAAACGACGCCCCGGGATCGATGAAGCGGCGGATCAGCCACGGGCAGGCGATGCGGTCGATCTTCGGCCGCTCGCGGGTGACCCAGCCGTGCTCGCCGACCGCCACCTTCTTGCGCAACGGCAATTTGTGCTCGGCCCATCCGGTAATGCCGTCTTCGAGATAGCGGGCGTCGAGGCCGATCCCGCGCAGCGCCACCGCGGTCTGCTGGCTGACCTCCTGGCCGTGTGCGCAATAGACGACGACCGGCTGGTCTGGGCGGAGATCGCCGGACCAATGACGAACTTCGCTGGGCTCGCGCCGCACGGCCGCGATCAGCATCCGGTCGTCGGTATCGAACGCGGCGGCGCGGCGCACATCGATGACGAGGGGCGCGGCGGCGGTGCCGAGTTGATGGTAAAGCGCCTGTGCGGAAATGGAAAAACGGCCTTCGTCCATGAATGCGCTCCTCGCGATGCGAGTGGCGCAGAGCTTGGACGATCGGCCATCTGACGGGGTGTCTGCCCGACCCCGTGGCGAGACATGTAGGCGATGATACCCGCGTCGGCAACCCCAAAATTTGCACAACGCGCGGTTGACTTCGGGGAAACCGCTGCCCAAAGATAAACGCAGGTCCAGGCAACCACCCCTTAGCCACTTCGGTCGGCCAAGGTTGCCCCATCGCCCGCCGCGCATAGGCCCGGCGGGCCAGCATGGGGTATGCCATGGACGGAATCTTGACACTCGATCTCTCGCTGTTTCTCGCCGGCGCCTTCGCCGCGGCGTTTGTCACCGGCCTCGCCGGTTTCGCATTCGCCATCGTGGCGGCAGCGGTGTGGCTGCATTTCATGGCACCAGCGCAGGCGACCGCGCTGATCGTCGCATACGGATTGATCGTGCAGGGCGTCTCGGTGTGGAAATTGCGCCGCGCATCAAATGGCCGCGCCTCGCGCCGTTCCTGATCGGCGGCGTCATCGGCGTGCGGATCGGCGGCGAATTGTTGCGCTGGACCGCGCCCCGCAATCTGCGCATCGCGGTCGGCGCGATCCTGGTGATCTTCAGCCTGTGGAATTTGTTCCGCCCGAGCCTCGGCTCCATGGCGCGCGCCGGGGTCGTCGCCGACGGCGCGGTGGGGGTCGTCAACGGCGTGATCGGCGGCGCGACCGGGCTCGCCGGCCTCGCCACGGTGATCTGGTGCAGCCTGCGCGGCTGGCCGCCGCCCGAGCAGCGCGCCGTGTTCCAGCCCTCCGGGGTCGCGGTGTTCCTGATGACCGGGCTGTGGTTCGGGGGCACCGGCATGATCGGCGGCGACACGATGATGCTGTTTCTGATCGGGCTGCCGGCCTTGGCGATCGGCACCTGGGCCGGGCTCAAACTGTTTGTCAAGCTCGACGACCAGGCGTTCCGCCGGATCGTGCTGGTGCTGCTCTTGATCTCCGGGGCGAGCCTGCTGGTCCTCGGCCGATGAACGCCAATTCGCAAAAACGGAGGAGTATATGAAGTCATACCGAATTGCGGTTTTGTGGCGCGGCGACCGCGAAGCGCGAAACAGGGCAACGCCGCAGAACGACCGTTTTCACCGCATTTTCGAGGAACTGGCGGCGCTCGGCATCCATGCCGAGCCGGCGGTCTACGACGAGGCGTTCGCCGACGAGGTGCGGGAGCAGCTTCTGGCGGTCGATGGCGTGCTGGTGTGGGTCGATCCGCTCGGTAGAGGCCGGACCCGGGCTGCGCTCGACGCGATGTTGCGGGATGTCGCGGGTCGCGGACCCTGGGTCAGCGCGGATCCCGACGTGATCCTCAAGATGGGCGTCAAGGAAGTGCTGCACCGCACGAAGCATCTTGGCTGGGGGGACCGATACCCACCTCTACCGCACCCCTGCCGAGTTCCATGCGGCGTTCCCATCGCGGCTCCAAGCCGGCCCGCGCGTCCTGAAGCAGAACCGCGGCGATGACGGTCAGGGCGTGTGGAAGGCTGAACCGTTGCCAGGAGGTTCCGCGACGGTTCGAGTGCTTCATGCGCAACGCGGTAGCATCCCGGAGGAGTTGCCGCTGCGTGATTTCATGGCGCGCTGCGAGCCCTATTTCGGCTGGGGCGGGTGCATTATCGACCAGCCGTTTCAGCCGCGCCTGGCCGAAGGAATGATCCGTTGTTATATGGGGGTCGATAAGGTCGTCGGCTTCGGCCACCAACTGATCAAGGCGCTGATACCGCCGCCGCCGGAGGGACCGGATTCGCCTGCCGCGCAACCCGGACCGCGCATCATGCACGGACCGGATGTCGAACCGTTCCAGGCGCTGCGGCGCAAAATGGAAGATGAATGGGTGCCGCAAATGATGGAGGTACTAGGCGTCGGCCGCACCCGGCTGCCGATCATCTGGGACGCCGATTTTCTTTACGGCCCACGGACAGGATCGGGTGAGGACAGCTACGTCCTCTGTGAGATCAATGTCAGTTCGTGCTTCGCGATCCCCGATGAGGCGCCGACGGCGATCGCTCGGCTCGCCTTGGACCGCTGTCGGGCGACGGCAAAATAGCCGCGGGTGACGGCACAGCCCGTGGCAGTTCAAGGCGATAGCCCCGATCTTCAAACTGTGAGGCCGCTCCTATCGGTTCGGGATCTTCAAACAAACCTTCTCAAACCCGCTTCGTTCTCGCTGTCGGCCGGGGAATGCATCGTCATCCGCGGTCCCTCGGGCGGCGGCAAGACACTTCTGCTGCGGGCCATCGCGGACCTTGATCCTAACGAAGGTGAGGTGCGCTTGGACGGTCGCGACCGCGCGACGATGTCTGGGCCGGAATGGCGTCGGCTGGTCGGTTACTTACCGGCCGAGCCGGGTTGGTGGGCGGATACCGTCGGCGAACACTTCACCGACTGGACCGCAGCGCTCGCCGTCGCCCGCGAGCTGGGGTTTCCCACAGACGCAACGGATTGGCCGATCGCGCGCCTATCGACCGGTGAGCGGCTGCGGCTCGCGCTCGTCCGCACGCTGATGGTGGGGCCAAAGGTGCTGTTACTCGATGAGCCGACCGCGTCGCTCGATCCCGCATCCGCCAGGGCAGTCGAGACACTCATCGCTGCAGGTGTGCGGGCTGGTCTCGCCGTGCTGTGGGTGACCCACGATGTTCAGCAGGCCGAACGTGTCGCGGTTCGCCGGCTCGTCGTCAGCGGCGGCCAGGTGCAGGAGGAACTCAGCGAGTGTCCAGCTATATCGAGCTGAGCTACTGGCATCTGGCAGCCACCAGCGTTTTTGTTTTTATCGACGCCGCCCTCTCGGTCCTATTTGGACTGAGAGTTCATCGTAGCCTCCTGTTCGCCGCCATCCGCATGGTGGTGCAGTTAGCGCTTGTCGGGGTGGTGTTGACGACGCTCTTCTCGGTGATTTCGCCACTGTGGACCGGGCTGGCCGCGCTCGTGATGGTGCTTTTTGCCGGGCACGAGGCGGCACAGCGGCAGGAGCGACGGCTTTCGGGTTGGTGGTCGTACGGATTGGGCACCGGCTGCATGATGATGTCCTCCGTCGTGGCAACCGTCTTCGCGCTGCTGATCGCCCTGCAGCCGAACCCGTGGTACGACCCGCGCTACGCGATACCGCTTCTCGGCATGATTTTAGGTAACTGCATGACCGGCGTCGGGCTGGGTCTCAACACTCTGACGACGAGCCTTGTCAGTCGCCGTCCGGGCGTCGAGGCGCAGCTCATGCTCGGTGCTTCCAGACAGGTGGCTACAGCCCCAGTAACACGTGATGCGCTTCGCAGCGCACTGATGCCCGTCATCAATTCCATGGCTGCGACCGGCGTCGTCTCTTTGCCGGGCATGATGACAGGGCAGATTCTCGGGGGGGTGCCCCCCGTCGAGGCCGTCAAATACCAGATATTGGTGATGTTCCTGATTGCTGGCGGCACCGGTCTGGGCGCGGTGACGGCGGTGCTTGGCGGCGTCTACCGTCTCACCGACGCGCGCCATCGGCTTCGTCTCGATCGGCTCTCAGCGCCGAAGGCGAGCTAGCACAACGATCTTGTGCCATGACCAACGCCGAAGGGGCGCTTTTGGGGGCAGGAAGAGCCGTCCCAAATGCGAAGATTGAGTGCAGAGAAGCGCCGAGAGCAGACCTTTAGACCGCTGAGACCGGGCTGCCGGATACGACCCAAACCGTCCGTCGGCCGCCTCACCGCGACAGATTTTTTAGACGGCGCACGTCATCGGCCGCCTCCCCCAGCAGCCAGTCGCGGAAGCGGCTGACCTTCTCAACCTTCGCCGTCGCTCTCGGACTCATGATCCAATAGGTTCCGGCGGGCCGCCATGACAGGTCGAATGGTCTGACGATCCGCCCGCTGATTAGGTCCCACGCTGCAAGGGTGGTGCGCGCGAGCGCGACGCCTTGGCCGTCGATCGCCGCATCGATCAACATGCTCGCCCGGTTCAGAACCGGCCCCGGCAATCGCTCCGGCGCCGCCACTCCGGCGAGGGCGAACCACCGCTCCCAGGCCTTGCTCTGATCCTCCAGCCGCAGCAGCGGCCATTTCAGCACGTCGGCCGGTCGCCTCAGGCGGTCGCGCCCAGCAAGCAGATTCGGGCTGCAGACCGCGAAGATCTGCTCCGCACACAACGGCGTCGCGTCGAGACCTGGCCAATTGCCGTCGCCGTGTCTCACTGCGACATCAACGTCCTCGCGGGCGAAATCGACGTTGTGCATCGTCGCCGAAACTCGCAGATCGATGCCTGGATGCGCCGCGGCGAAACGGGCCAGCCGATGCACCAGCCATTTCGCGGCGAAATCCTGCGAGGTACTGACCGTGAGCACGCCGGCACTCTGCCGCTGCATCAGCCGCTCCGTGGCGGCGCCGACGTGATCGAGCGCCTCGCGGATTTCGACGAGATAGTCCTGGCCGGCGGGCGTGATCTTGAGGCGCTGGCGCTCGCGGTTGAACAGCTTGACGCCGAGCTGCGCCTCCAACGCCTTCACCTGCTGGCTGACCGCGCTCTGGGTGACATGAAGTTCCTCGGCGGCGCGCGTGAAGCTCTCGTAGCGGGCGGCGGCCTCAAACGACCTGAGGGCATTGAGCGGCGGCAACCGGCGTGGCATCGCCGCCAACTTAATGCAGAAAACTTGCTCTGACGACAGCGGATGCACAGACTTTGCGCCCGGCGTTGTCACGGTAACGGTCGCCGGGCGAAACGAGGCGACGGCGAACCCGATCTCATGCTGCGGCGACGGCGTCCTGCCATTGTGCTGTCGCTTCGGCTCT
>Ga0185299_10008496_pt1 | contig 10105 bp, 8 predicted proteins | sample PaiPotPPA55metaG_FD_128002 | JGI IMG/M metagenome (GOLD analysis project Ga0185299, IMG submission 128002) | Iron sulfur acid spring bacterial and archeal communities from Banff, Canada, to study Microbial Dark Matter (Phase II) - Paint Pots PPA... ...
CATATGCGCGGCGGCGCCCAAGAGCCGCTCACGCGCGCCGACATCGAGGAGAAGTTTCTGCTCAATGCCAAGCACGGCGGCTGGAGCGTCGCTCGCGCCGGTTCAGCGCTCAAGCTGATCGCGGGCCTGTTCGAGGGGCCGCTCGATCTCTCGCCGCTGCGGGGATAGGAGCGCATCGCGAGAACGATGATGCTCACCCTCCCCCTCCAGGGGAGGGTCGCGCACCAAAGGTGCGCGGGGTGGGGTAAGCGGCAATGACGTGTGTTGCAAGTGACGGGATCCGTTCACCCCCTCCCGCTCGCTTTCGCTCGCGACCTCCCCCCTCCAGGGGAGGTGAAAGTGAGTGAGCCGCGAGAACCGCTTTCTATTACGGGCGTGCGGAAAAGGAGCCCAGCCCGATTGGTTAATCGCGTCTTAACCTCGCCGCTTCTATGGTATCGGAGGCTCAGGTGCGGCGGGCGGCCCCGCTGTTCATGATGTACCAGGGTCAAGACTCATTATCGCCGTGGCCGCGACGCTGGGTATTTTGGTCGCTGGCTAGGCGCGAGGAGCGACGTGATCTATCGGATCATGAGCGACGAGCAACGATGCCAGCGACCAAAAGGCCCGCGTCCCTTCGGGTTGCGGCGAAAATCGCGCCCGGGTTCGTCGAAAGGCTCGACCGTATTGCCGATACGCTCGTCGCCTTTCTCCTGCCCGGAGCGCGATTTTGGCCGCAACGCGGCTTACGGGGATAATGAGTCTTGACCCTAGTGACTCGCGAGTCTGCCCCGAACCTTGTTCGCGCCACGGCTGTCGGCGCGCCGAGCGCGCGCTCGCCGTTCGTGCGCTTGCGCGAGTTGCTCGCCGACACGCCGCCGGGACAATCGCCGATCAGTCTCGCCGTTGGCGAGCCGCAGCATCCGATTCCCACTTTCGTCGGACCGGTGATCGCCGCCCACGTCGCGGAATTTGGCCGCTATCCGATGAATCGCGGCCTCGACGAGTTCGGCGAAGCGGTCGGCAAATGGCTCGATCGCCGGTATCGGCTGCCGCGACGCGTCGATCCGGCGAGCGAGGTGCTGGTGCTCAACGGCACGCGCGAGGGGCTTTTCCTTGCCGGCATCGCGGCGCGCAATTACGTCTCGCCGCGCGCCGGCAAGCTCGGCGAAAAACCCGCAGTGCTGATCCCCAATCCGTTCTATGCCGCTTATGCCGCCAGCGCGATCGCCGCGGATTGCGAACCGGTCTATCTGCCGGCGACCGCAGCGACCGGTTTCCTGCCGGACCTCGATGCGCTCGGCGAAGATCTGTTGGCGCGCACCGTCGCTTTTTATCTAGCGTCGCCATCCAATCCGCAGGGCGCAGTGGCGGAGCGCGCCTATCTCGACAAACTAACCGCGCTGGCGCGGCGGTTCGGCTTTCTCGTTCTCTCAGATGAATGTTATTGCGAAATCTACAGCGACCGCGCGCCGTCGGGAATGCTGGAAGCCGCGGGCGCCGATTTCCACAACGTCGTTGTATTCCATTCGCTGTCGAAGCGCTCCAGCCTGCCCGGCTTGCGCGTCGGCTTTGCCGCCGGCGACCGCAAATTCCTGGCGAGCTATCTCGAACTACGTAATGTCGCCGCGCCGCAGGTGCCCACGCCGCTGCAGCATGCGGCGATCGCCGCCTACAGTGACGAAAAACATGTCGAGGATAATCGCCGCCTCTATCGCGAGAAATTCGATCTCGCCGACCAGATCATCGGCGACCGTTACAATTATCGGCGGCCGGCTGGCGGATTTTTCCTCTGGCTTGACGTCTCGGCTCACGGCGGCAGCGAAGTTGTGACGCAGCGGCTATGGCGCGAAGCGGGCTTGCGCGTCGTGCCGGGGCGCTATCTCGCGCGCGAACAGGCCGACGGGACCAATCCCGGCGCCGCCTATATCCGCGTCGCCATGGTGCAGGACAAGGAGATCACCGCGGAGGCGCTGCATCGCCTGGTCGCGGTGCTTGATTAAATCATGACCCGGTTTTCGGAAACGAAGCGATGTCGATGATCGAACGCAGCCTTGACGGCATGGCCGCTTTGTCGAGCGAGCTCGGCGCCATTTTGCGGCGGCGGCTATGCGAGGTAGGCGGAATCTTTCTTATCAGTCTCGCCATGATAGCCGCGCTGGCGCTGGCTAGCTGGTCGGTGCGCGACCCATCGCTCAGCCACGCCACCGATGCGCCGGTGCATAATCTGCTCGGCTGGCCCGGTGCGGTTGTCGCCGACCTGATGATGCAGCTTCTCGGCCTCGGCGCGCTGGCGCTGATCTTGCCGATTGCGGGCTGGGGTTATCGGCTGCTCGGACACCGTTCGCTCAGACGCGAGCGGCTGCGTGTCATGTTATGGCCGCTTGGTGCGGTGCTGGCTGCCGCCTTCGCCGCATGCCTGCCGCGCAGCGCGCATTGGCCACTGCCCTCCGGACTTGGCGGCGTGATTGGCGACGCGATTTTGCGGCTCCCGGTTCTGCTGTTGCATGTGCCGGTAAGCGGAATGAACAACATCATTGCCGCAATCGCGCTCGGCAGCGCGGCGCTGGTTGCGACTGCGATCGCGTCCGGCCTGCTATGGCGCGATGCGCAATCAGATGACGAAGAGGAAGACGAGCAAGCGGCAGACGAAACCGAGCGAGAAGACGAGCGTGGCTGGATTTCGCTCGGCTTCCTGACGCATTCGATTTTGAGTTTGCGCGCCCGCTTGGCGCGGCTGTTCGGCCGGCGCAAGCGCATGCCGCTGCCGGCTCGAGAAACTGTTGTAGGCCGGCGAATCGAGCCTCGCTTCGACGAATTCGCCGATGACAGCGAAGAAGATTTGAGCGATGAGGACGAAACCGCGCAGCCGCGGGCGCGCAAGGCGCGCACGCCGAAGCCCCGCCGCTCCAGCGGCGGTTACGTTCTCCCCGCGCTGGAATTATTGAACCCGCCGAGCAAAGTCGGTCGGGCGACCATGTCGAGCGAAATACTGCAGGAGAACGCCGTCGCGCTCGAAGGTGTGCTGGCCGATTTCGGCGTCCGCGGCGAAATCATTAATGCGCGGCCCGGGCCGGTCGTAACGCTCTACGAACTCGAGCCGGCGCCGGGTATAAAATCGTCGCGCGTCATCAGCTTGGCCGACGATATTGCCCGCTCGATGAGCGCGCTCTCTGCGCGCGTCGCCGTGGTGTCGGGTAGAAATGCCATCGGCATCGAATTGCCGAATCCGAGCCGCGAACGAGTTTATTTGCGCGAATTGCTCGCCTCGCGTGACTATGCCGAGAGCTCGGGTCGGCTGCCGCTGTGCCTCGGCAAAGCGATCGGCGGCGAAGCGGTGCTGGTCGATCTGCAGCGCATGCCGCATCTGTTGATTGCCGGCACCACCGGCTCCGGCAAATCGGTTGCGATCAACACCATGATCTTGAGCCTGGTTTATCGGCTGCGCCCGGAGCAGTGCCGGCTGATCATGGTCGATCCGAAAATGCTCGAACTGTCGGTCTACGACGGCATCCCGCATCTGCTCACCCCGGTGGTCACCGACCCGAAAAAGGCGGTGGTGGCGCTCAAATGGGCGGTGCGCGAGATGGAAGAACGCTACAAGAAAATGTCGAAGCTCGGCGTGCGCAACATCGACAGTTACAATGCGCGTCTGTCCGAGGCGCGAAGCAAAGGCGAAAAACTCAACCGCACGGTCCACACCGGCTACGATCGCGAAACCGGCGAGGCGATTTACGAGAACGAGGAGCTCGATCTCGACCCGCTGCCCTATATCGTCGTCATCGTCGACGAGATGGCCGACCTGATGATGGTTGCGGGCAAGGACATCGAAGGCGCGGTACAGCGCCTGGCGCAAATGGCGCGCGCGGCCGGGCTGCATGTGATCCTGGCGACGCAGCGTCCCTCGGTCGACGTGATTACCGGCACGATCAAAGCCAATTTCCCGACTCGCATATCCTTCCAGGTGACCTCGAAGATCGACAGCCGCACCATTCTCGGCGAGCAGGGCGCCGAGCAGCTGCTCGGCCAGGGCGACATGCTCTACATGGTCGGCGGTGGCCGCATCAGCCGCGTGCACGGACCGTTCGTTTCCGACGAGGAGGTCGAGCGCGTCGTGCGGCATTTGAAGGCGCAAGGCGTGCCGGAATATCTCGAAGCGGTTACCGCCGAAGACCCCCAGGACGAGTTCGGCAATCCGATCTTCGACGCTACCGCGATGGGCGCCGCCGAGGGCGGCGATCTCTATCAACAGGCGGTCCAGATCGTGACCCGCGACCGCAAGGCTTCGACCAGCTACATCCAGCGCCGGTTGCAGATCGGCTACAACCGTGCTGCGTCGCTCATGGAGCGGATGGAGCAGGAGGGTATCATTGGTCAGCCGAATCATGCCGGTAAGCGGGAAATCCTGGTTGAAGCCGCCGACGAGGACGCTTATTGAGGGCGAGATTTCTTAATGACTGAAGCGTGATGCCGAAAAGTGGATGCCGGTTTTCGGGAAAGATCATGCTCAAACAAGAAGCTAAAGCGAAATGGCGATTCAACTTAAAGACATTTTGCTTTAGCCAGTCGCGAATTTGCCATAACGCGTGATTAGCAAAGATCGTTTTGGGCAGGGCGTACGCGCAGAGCGTATCGGCGGGAGAGGGCATATGGGGGCAAAGCGCCCGGCGAGGCCGAGTCTGATCAGGATTAACCAGATCACGATCAAATCCCGCACGATTATCCCGATCGCGATTCAATCGATAGTTCGTCACACAGCCGTCGCTCTGTTTGCCGGCATGGTTGTCACGGCCGCCGCTTTGACCGAGCCGGCTGCAGCTGAAAACGTCCCGCTGCCCGTCCCCGCGCCCTTGCCGAAAATCGGCGTCGCGCCGCCGGCCGCAGCCCCCGCCAAGACGTCCGAAACGCGGCCACCCGCCGAGACGCGGCCAAGCCCAAGCTTCAACCCGTTCTCGGCGCTGTTCGGCAACAAGTCGTCGAGCTCCGGCTCGTCCGCCGTCCCGGAGCCGGCCTCGCCGTTCGACGCGAAGCAGCGCGCACTGCTCGATCGGGTCAGCGCCTATCTGTCGAGCGTGCAGACCATGGTTGGAAAATTCGTTCAGGTCGGTCCCGATGGCGGGCGGACCGAGGGTATCTTCTACATACAGAAGCCGGGCCGGGTTCGCTTTGAATACAATCCGCCCAGCCCGATCGACATCGTCGCCGACGGTTCCTCGGTCGTGGTGCGCGACCGCAAACTCGCCACGCAGGATCTCTATCCCTTGTCGCAGACGCCGCTCCGCTACTTGCTCGCCGATCGCATCGACCTGTTGCGCGATACCGACGTGGTCAGCGTCACGTCGGACAATAGTTTTGTCACGGTCGTCATCGAGCAGAAGCAGCTTGTGGTCGGCACCGACCGGCTGATGATGATGTTCGATGCCAAAGACCTGGTGCTCAAGCAATGGACGGTGACCGATCCGCAAGGGTTCGACACCACGGTCGCGGTCTATAATCTCGATTCCAGCAAGAAGCCCGATCCAAATCTGTTTGTCATCAATTATCAGCGCGAAACTGGCGGGGTTCAGTAATCGGGATCAGGGATCAGGGGATTAAGCGATTATTCCACTAGATTGTATTTGACTAACGCTTATCTATTTTTGATCCCTGAATCCGATTCCCGAATTCCTGATCCCTGTGAAGCTGACCATTACAAGCTGGAACATCAATTCGGTACGGCTGCGCATCAATCTGGTGGCGCGGTTCCTCAAGGCTGTTCGTCCCGACATATTGTGCTTGCAGGAAACCAAATGTCCGGACGATAAATTCCCGCTCAAGCGCTTCAAGCGGCTCGGCTATGAATATGCCGCGCTCAATGGCCAGAAGGGCTATCACGGCGTCGTCGTACTGTCGCGGCTGCCGTTTGAGCGCTTCAACGTTCAGACGTTCTGCGGCAAGGCCGATTGCCGCCACGTCGCGGCGGAATTCGGCGAGCGCGCCGGGTTGCGCGATCCTGTTACGCTGCACAATTTTTACGTTCCGGCCGGCGGCGACATCCCCGATCCCAAGATTAATCCGAAATTCGCTCACAAGCTCGGCTTTCTCGACGAGATGCGCGACAGCGCGTCGTTGCGTCCGCTATCGCGCGAACGCGCCATTCTTGTCGGCGATCTCAATGTCGCGCCGCTCGAACACGATGTTTGGAGTCATAAACAGATGACTCGTATCGTTTCGCACACGCCAATCGAATGCGACAAACTCACAAGCGTGCAAAAAGCCGGCGACTGGGTCGACAGCATGCGCCAATTCACGCCCGAGCCGGCCAAGCTCTACACTTGGTGGAGCTACCGTTCGCCGGATTGGCTCACCGCCGACAAAGGCCGGCGCCTCGATCATGTCTGGACTTCGCAGATGCTGGCCGACCGTGTCTCTGAGATCGCGGTGGCCAAGCATTATCGCGGCGCCGCGCGGCCGTCCGATCACGTGCCGGTGACACTGACGCTGGAGGTTTAGCGCCCGGGACATGAGGTAAGCGCATGCGAACCGGCATTTCCCGGATGCGGTGCCGATCCCTCGCCTCTCCCCGCGGAGTGGAGAAAGAGCCTGCCCCCAAACTTTGATCCGAAGAGCGACCGCTTTTCCGAAAAGCAGGAAATATGATTACGGTCATTCTGCAACATCGGCAGGAAATCACAGCTTATTTTATGGTTTATCGACGTTCCATAATTGCTGGAGTGCGGGGGGGTCGGTAAGACACGCGAACCGCAAAGGCCGCACTTAATTCGATTGGGTGTGCGGAGGCCATTTAGGAGAAGGTCACTTGAAAAGGCTTCTGCTCGTTTCTTTATCGGTTTTCGCCTTGACGTCAGGCGCCGCGCTGGCCGCCGACATCGCGCGCAAAGCGCCGCTCGCCGCGCCGCCACCGCCGTCCGCGAATTGGACCGGCTGCTATGTCGATGGCGGCGCCGGCTACGGCATGTGGCAGCAGAACCATTTCATTGAAACCTTCCCTGGGCTCCACCAAATATTCTCAGCGGAGGACAGTAACGGCCGCGGCTGGCTTGGCCGGTTCGGCGGCGGTTGCGACTATCAGTTCACTCTCGGCACGCTGGGCAATTTCGTGATCGGCGCCTTGGCTGATTACGATTTCATGAGCCTCAAGGGTTTCGCCGCCGATGCCAGCGTCGGAGGCGAAACCAAAGAGTCGAGCGCTTGGGGCGTCGGCGGCCGGTTCGGTTACCTGGTGACGCCGTCGCTGCTGACCTATATCAACGGCGGCTACAGCCAGACGCGCTTCGACCGAGTTGATCTGTTTAGCACCACCCTTCTCACGCCGTTAGGATTTTTTATTCCAGCGCACACCTATCGCGGCTGGTTCTTCGGTGGCGGCACGGAATACGCTTTGACTTGGCTGCCGATCCGCGGCCTGTTCTTGCGCAGCGAATATCGCTACGCGAGCTATCAGGCCGCAGACGTTCCGCAGCTCAACAGTATTACGGGGACGCCGACAGGCCTCTCAGGAGAGCATATCAAGAACGCCGTACAGACGGTCACAACGGCACTCGTCTGGCGTTTCAACTGAACCGCACGCGCTAACGCATGATTCAGAAAAGCCCGCTTCGGGTTTGATCCGGGGCGGGCTTCGGTTTTTCTAAGTCCGATCAGTTTGGGATCGAGGACTTTTCCCGGGCGCAGCGCCGCGCGGCCATCCGACCATGTGCCGGTGACGATGACGCTCGAGGTTTAGCTTTTCCAAAGAGATCATGCGCGCAAAAAGCTCAAATGATCCTGAAAAATGCTCACCCCCCGGATTAAATCCAGGGCGACAGCGGGCTTCCGCAGGTCCTTCCTAAAAATAGAAAGAAATAGGTCGGTGGTCATGCGGCAACATTCGCGGAAAATCATCGACTTGTGTCGTGGTTTGCCGACATTTTTTCAGCCTCGTTTTACGCGTGTTGCGTAGCAATATAAGCAAAGCTGTAGGTTCCAAAAATTTCCAATTAACATCATGATTTTGATTAACAATATCGTGATTCGCGAGTGATCGTTCTGTCCTTGTGCACCGCCAAAATTCCCGTAGGTATGCCACGGGCGAACCCGTGCAAATCAACGCAAACTTAGGAGAAGGACCATGAGGAAGCTCATCGCGATTGTTGGTCTCGCCGTCACTCTTATCTCGGCTTCGACCTTTGCTGTCAGCGCATTGCCCGTTTTCGAGGACGCCCAGCATGGCGCGGGAGAAGCGTCGCAAAGGTAGCTCTGAACAGACGGAACTTTGAACTGAAAAGAAGCCCGGCCTGTTTGGCCGGGTTTCTATAGCAGCAACCTACAACTTTGGCCGGCGCCGGCTGAGGCCTAATTAACGCGTGGTGAAGGGGCGGGCTTTCGTCTGCGGCTTCGATATTAAGACTGCGGTCCGGTGTCGCGCACCAGCATGGCTTGGACTTTCTCCATATCGCGCGCCAATTGATCCGCGCGCGACGCGAACAATTCGCGCAACCGCTGCGCAGCCTCCGCATTGCTTTCGAGCATCTTGAGAAACATCGCGCGGGAAATGCGCAGCACGATTGAATCCTCCCGCGCTGTTGCGGTCGCGCGCCGCGGCGCTTCAATGAGCAGAGCGGATTCATCGAGCAGGCTGCCGGTTTCGGCGACGGATTCACTATCGGTCGGCGATTGCGGTGTCAGCACAACCGAGCCCTGTTGGATCACATAGGCACAGTCGGCGCCCTCGCCGGCAGCGAACAGTTGCTGGCCGGCCTCGACGGAATAGCTTTCGGCGCCGATGGCGAGAATGCGCAGCGCGCCCGCGCCAAGCCGCTGCAGCATCGGCACTCGTCCAAGGAATGCGATGTCATCTTCGATCGTCATGACGAACCGCGGTAAAGCATGATCCCGAAAAGTGGACACCGGTTTTCGGAAAGGATCATGCTCAAACGACAACCTGAAGCGAAAGGGCGATTCAATCTAAACCCATTTCGCTTCAGGGCACGAGTTTGTAGCCGCCGGCCTCGGTGACAAGAATAGCGGGCGCGGCGGCGTCTTTTTCGATCTTCTGCCGCAAACGATAAATGTGCGTCTCCAAAGTGTGCGTGGTGACGCCCGAATTGTAGCCCCATACTTCCTGCAGCAGCGTCTCGCGCGAAACCGGCCGCTGCCCGGCGCGGTAAAGATAACGCAAGATCGAAGTTTCCTTCTCGGTCAGGCGGACTTTGTTGCCCTTGGGATTGAGCAGGAGCTTCGAACTGGGCCGGAACGTGTAGGGGCCGATCGTGAATACGGCATCTTCGCTGGCCTCATGCTGGCGCAATTGTGCGCGGATCCGCGCCAGCAGCACCGCAAAGCGGAAGGGCTTGGTGACGTAATCGTTTGCACCCGATTCGAGACCGAGGATGGTGTCGGAATCGGTGTCATGGCCGGTCAGCATGATGATGGGGGCCTTAAAACCATTCTTGCGCAGGATGCGCACCGCCTCGCGGCCATCGATATCCGGCAGCCCCACATCCATGATGACCAGGTCGATCTGCCCGGCTTTGGCGGCTTGCACGCCTTTGCTGCCATTCTCGGCCGCCACGGCCTCGAATTCTTCGTGCAACGACAGCTGTTCCGCCAGCGCATCGCGCAGTTCCGGATCGTCATCGACAATGAGAATTTTGCGCGTATTCGGCATTTATTCGAAGCCCGCCCGCCGCTTTGGCGCGCCATTGGGCGCGCAATGAGACGGTCAACAATACTAGAGCATGATCGGCAAGACCGGAAACCATTCCCGAAAAGATGATGTGAGGGCAAAAAGTTAGAGCGACACTCGGCTTGAATTGCAACGATTGCGCTCTAGAAAGCCGCGATGGCAATGATGCGCCGGAACCGTAGCGCGACGCGCAAGAGCTCTTTGTCCGCGATCCATCTTTCCGCGATCCATGTCCGTGCCCGCCCGCAACGGCGCTCGCAGGGCTGGGTGATGGCGGGAGATCGCGCGATAAGGGCGGCATTGGGCCGGTCCGGCATTAAATCGGCCAAGCGGGAAGGCGACGGTGCGACGCCGGCGGGGGAGTTTCATCCGGTTCGGCTGTGGTGGCGAGCCGACCGCTTGGCGCGGCCGCGCACCTTGCTGCCGGTCCGGCGGATCGGGCCCGACGACGCCTGGTGC
>Ga0185299_10008498_pt1 | contig 10104 bp, 8 predicted proteins | sample PaiPotPPA55metaG_FD_128002 | JGI IMG/M metagenome (GOLD analysis project Ga0185299, IMG submission 128002) | Iron sulfur acid spring bacterial and archeal communities from Banff, Canada, to study Microbial Dark Matter (Phase II) - Paint Pots PPA... ...
CGCGAAACCCGGCGGAAATGGCGACTCTGCTCAAGTCGGTGCTCTAGCCGTGAGCGCCCGAGGCTGATCCGGTCATGACCCGCTGGGCGCGTTTTCGCTCGAACGACGGCCAAACCGGTTTCGGTGTGTTCGAGGAGACCCACATCCTCGAATATGAGGGTGACCTCTTCGCCGGCGCGCGGCCGACGGGCCGCACCTTCGCGCAGGACGAGTTCACGTTGCAGAGTCCATGCACGCCAAGCAAGATCGTCGCCTTGTGGAACAACTTCAACGCGCTCGCCATAAAGCTCGGCAAAGCGGCGCCGACGCATCCGCTGTTTCTCATCAAGCCGGGCACATCGGTCATCGGCCCGAACGAACCGATACGCAGGCCGGCCGGCTATGCGGGCAAAATCGCCTACGAAGGCGAGTTGGGCATCGTCATCGGGAGGCCCTGCAAGGACGTGCCGGCGAGCAGCGTCGCGGCCTTCATTTTCGGCTACACCTGCGTGAACGATGTGACGGCTGCGGAGGTACTCAATGAGAACGTCGACTTCCCGCAATGGTGCCGCTCCAAGGGCTACGATACCTTCGGTTGCCTCGGCCCAGTCATTACCAGCGGTTTGGATTGGTCGCGTACCCGGGTGATCACCCGGCTCAATGGGGTCGAACGCCAGAACTATCCGTTATCGGACATGATCATGCCGCCGGAGGAATTGGTCAGCCGAATTTCCCATGACATGTCGCTGTTGCCGGGAGACGTGATCGCGTGCGGAACGTCCGTGGGAATCGGATCGATCAAGGATGGGGGCACCGTCGAAGTCCATATCGACGGAATCGGGTCTCTGGTGAACGTTTTGAGTGCCAGCGCTCGATGAGCGCTGGCGCAGTCCCGCTCGAGCCGCGGGTGTTGCTGCGGCGCATGTTCGACGCCGCGATTGCGTCGGCGCAGCCCGCGCTGTGCGTTCCGCCGCACCTACCCACACCGCCTCGCGGCAAGCTCATCGTGGTGGGGGCGGGCAAGGCGTCCGCCGCCATGGCGCGGGCGGTGGAGAAGAACTGGTCCGGTCCGCTGTCGGGGCTGGTGGTTACACGCTACGGCTACGCCGTACCGTGCGAACGCATCGAGATCGTCGAGGCGGCGCATCCGGTACCGGATGCAGCCGGAATGCACGCGGCGCAACGCATGCTTGAACTAGTGGGCAGGCTGCATGAGGACGACCTGGTGCTCTGCCTGTTATCCGGCGGGGGTTCGGCTTTGTTGCCGCTGCCGGCGCCCGGGCTCGACCTCGATCTCAAGCAAATCGTGGGCCGCGCGCTGCTGGCCAGCGGCGCCACCATCAGCGAGATGAATTGTGTGCGGCGCCATCTCTCCGCCATCAAGGGCGGCCGGCTGGCCGCCGCGTGCCATCCGGCGCGGGTGCTCACCTTGCTCATCTCCGATGTGCCTGGAGATCGGCCGATCGACATCGCTTCGGGACCCACGGTGGCGGATCCCACGACCTGCGCCGACGCGCTCGGCATCTTGCGCCGCTACGGCATCGAGCCGCCGGGGCCGGTGCGCGAAGTGCTGGACAGCGGCCGCGGCGAATCGGTGAAGCCCGGCGACGCGCGTTTGGCCCGTTCCACGGTGCGCATGATTGCCGCGCCGCAGATGGCCCTCGAGGCCGCGGCGGCCGCGGCGCGCGCGGCGGGCTTTGCGCCGCACATACTCGGCGACGCCATAGAAGGCGAGGCGCGCGACGTGGGCAAGGTGTTTGCCGGTATGGCATTGCAAGTGGCGGAGCGCAATCAGCCCTTCGGCGCGCCGTGCGTCCTTCTCTCCGGCGGAGAGACCACGGTCACCGTGCGCGGCAGCGGGCGGGGCGGGCGCAATGTGGAGTTTCTGCTGTCGCTCGCGATTGCGCTCGACGGCCACCCGCGCATCCATGCGTTGGCCGGCGACACGGACGGCGTCGATGGCCAGGAAGAGATAGCGGGCGGCTGCATCGGACCCGACTCGCTCGCCCGCGCCTGGGCGCTTGGCCTAAAGCCGATGGACATGCTCGCCAACAACGACGGTCACAGCTTCTTCTCGGCGCTCGGCGACTCGGTGATCACCGGACCGACGCTGACCAACGTTAACGACTTTCGCGCGATTCTTATCGGCCGTTGAGCCTGTCAACCGGATGGGAAATTGTGAGTTAATCCTGGTTTGCTAGAAAATCGCCGGCGTACCCACCCACAGGATCCGCAGCACGCGCTTGCCCGCGTTTGACATTTGAAAGGGATGGCGCTGATCGAAGTGCGCGCTGTCGCCCCGGCCCAATGTGAAGGTCTCCTTGCCCAGCGTCACCGTCAGCTTGCCTTCCAGCACATAGTAGAAGCCCTCGCCTTCACGCGCCGTGGTCGGCGCCACGAAGCTGGGCGGGATGACGATGAGCAACGCCTCCATCTGACGCTCGGCATGTCCGCCCGTGAGGCGGATATGCCCAAGCTTGGTGCCGGTCTCCAAGTATTCAGGCTCCGCCGCGCGGCGCACCACGTCGCTGAACGGCGGGGGATTGATGAAGTACTGAATGCCGACGTCCATCGCTGCGGCGATCGCGATCAGCGAGGTAATGGACGGCGTCGCGTGGTTGCGTTCCACCTGCGACAGAAACGGCGCCGACAGGCCGGATTTCGCGGCCAATTGTTGCAGGGTCAGTCCCAACCGGCGCCGGCGCGCACGGATCGCCGAGGCGATCGGCAGGGGATGCGCCGCGGCTCGCTTCTTACGTGCCATGCATGGCTGCGGCGGAATCAGCCGGACGTGTGGTCGGCGGCAATGCGCCAGCCCACCGGTGTCTTGCGAAGTACCAATGAGAAAACGCCATCCCCCGGTCCACCATTTGATTCATCGCGACTCAACAAGTAACGGCCGATCGCGAGCGAATGTTCGGCGCTGAGCGCCACCACCCGCGACAGCGACATGCTGAGTATGCCGCGCCGCGCGGTGCTCACTGTAGCAAAGCGCTCGGCGTACAACCTCTCGATTTCCGCATAGCCGACCACGATCTGGTCGGAGGTCAGATAACTGGTGTGCGGCGAGTTTTCATAGCAGTCGAGAAACCCCTTGAGATCACCCGCGTTCCAGGCCGCCATGCTGCAATCCAGGACCGCCTTTACCTCTCCAGAGAGGCGCTCGGCGTCGCCGTCCTGGCTGCTGGGTATTGTCGTATTCAGGGACATCCGCTTGAGTCTCAAAAAACGCACAGCTTCCCGCGATCCTCGAATTCAGTCAAATATAATTCATTTATCAAAAAATTTTGACGTCATGAAAATTCGATGACATGATCGACCGCGATCAATCTAAGGGGATGACAATGAAGCGGAACCTCGCGGTTTTTCGACGGCTAAGCATAGCGGCCAGTGCAGCCGCGCTATGTGCGGCAGTGCCCGGTGCCGGCCGGGCGGCGGGCGCGGACGATGAATCCGCCGGCATTCCGGACGTTGTGGTCACGGCGCAACGGCGCAGCGAAAGCCTGCAAAGCGTACCGCTCAGCGTCACGGCGGTGGACGCCGCCGGCCTCGAGCAGATGGGTCTGACCCGCCTGTCGGATCTCGCGCGCGAAGTGCCGGGTCTCAACGTGGTGTCTTCCGGTCCCGGGCAGAACATTCTGATCATCCGCGGCATCTCCTCCACCGCCGGCACCACCGGCACGGTCGGCTTCTACCTGGACGACACGCCGATGCAGGCCTCCAGCAATGCCGCGCAATTGTCGGCGCGCGGCGTGTTCGATCCGGCGCTGTTCGATTTGGCGCGCGTTGAAGTCCTCCGCGGCCCCCAGGGCACGTTGTACGGATCGAGCTCGATGGGCGGGACCATCAAGTATGTGACCAATCAACCCGATACCGGCCGCTTCGCGGCGAGCAGCCGCTCCACGATTTCCTACACGGACGGCGGCGGTCCGAACGTCGAGCAAATCGGCACGGTGAATCTGCCGTTGTCGGACATCGCGGCGGCGCGCATCACGGCCTTCTATCGGCACAACGATGGTTTCATCAACCGCTACGGCATCGACTCGGCCAGTTATCTCAACATCAATCCGGCGCAGGTGGACCGCCGCGTCAATTCCGAAAACACCGACGGGATCCGGGCCGCGGTGAAATTCGAGGTGATGTCCGGCCTCACCGTGACCCCTTCGGTGATTTTCCAGGAGACCCGGCTCGGCGGTCCGTTCAACATCGACGAGCCGCAGGGAAATTTCCACGACCTGATCCAGGCTCGCGATACCGCGGAACCCACCACCCAGAAAACCTGGCTGGGAAACCTCACGATTCGGCAGGTATTGCCGAGCTTCGAGCTCTTGTCGTCGACCTCGTACTACAACCGCGACATTCTACTGCACGAAGACGCCTCCAACGTCCTGTACTTCTTTTTCTCCCCGGTGCCGCAGAACTCGGTGTTCCCGGTGGGCATGACCGGCGACTACAAGAACAAGGAGTGGACGCAGGAGTTTCGCTTCACCTCCAGTTTCCAGGGACCGTGGCAGCTCACCGGCGGCCTGTTCTACCACAATGTGTCGGCGCCGCTCGAATCGCAAATTCCAGATCCGCCGGGCTATGACGCGGCCTTCGGATCGCCGTTCGGCGGCGAGACCTTCTTCCACGGCATCCGCAAGGCCGGACTGCGAGAATACGCCGCGTACGGAGAAGGGTCCTACGCCTTCGACGATGGCTGGAAGATCACCGTCGGCGCACGCGCCTTCAAGGTGAACCAAGACTTCTACCAGGAAGGCGACGGCGTGTTCAACGGCTCCACCACCTACTCGTACAGCAATTCGGCGGATCATGGCGTCAATCCCAAGGTGACGGTGTCCAAGCAATTGGACGCCGACGATCTCATCTATGCCACGGCCTCGAAGGGCTATCGCCCGGGCGGTCCCAACAATCCGGCGCCCGCCTCGGTGTGCGGCAAGGAGGTCGCGACTTTGGGATTGAGCGCCAGCGAACTGACCAAGTACGGCTCCGACAACCTGTGGAACTACGAGCTGGGCACGAAAACCCGCTGGCTGGATCGGCGCCTGACCGTGAACGCTTCGGCCTATTACATCGACTGGCGCAATGTGCAGCAGCAAATCGTGCTTCAGTGCGGCTTCAATATCACCGCGAACTTCGGCGGCGCGACCAGCAAGGGAGCCGAGATCGAGGCCGAGTACGTACCCGTGACGGGCCTGACCCTGTCGGCCTCCGGCGGCTATGTGGATGCGACGCTGAGCAACGCGATTCCCGGATCCAAGGCGCAGAAGGGCGATCAGCTGACCGATGTGCCGCGCTGGAGCACGGCGGTGTCCGGGCAGTACGATCATCCGCTGTTCGAGCGCATCTCGGGATTCGTGCGCGCGGACTTCACCGACCGCGCCGGGGCGAATGCGCTGTATGATCGCACCAGCCCGTTCTATCACTATGACGGTTTCGCGCAGACCAATCTGCGCGTCGGCATCGAGCAGGCGGAGAAATGGAAGGCGGCGATTTTTCTCGACAACGCGTTCAACAGGATCGGCGAAACGGCATTACCGGTGGCCATCGCCGCCGACTTGCCGACGACGCGCCGGATCGCGATCAACACGCCGCGCACCGTCGGACTGACCTTCGACTATAGCTTCTGAGCGAATCCGACTCATCAGCCGCCGCGCCCGCCGCTCCACAGGGAGTGGTCGGCCGCGGCGGCTTTTTTGCGCTGTCCTTCGGCAGCATCGTGGGCTCAGGCTGGATCGTGCTGCTCGGCGAGTGGCTCAAGCTCGCCGCCCCCGGCGGCGCGTTGCTCGCGCTGCTGGCCGGGGGAATGCTCATGGCGGCGATCGGCCTGTGCTACGCCGAGTTGGTGGCACGCATGCCGCACGCAGGCGCGGAGTTGCGCTATGTGGCCGATACGCTGGGTCCCAAAGCCGCCTTCCCGGTCGGCTGGTTTCTCACCCTGTTCCTGGTGGCCATGTGCGCCTTCGAGGGCACGGCTCTGCCCTGGCTCCTCGGTCTCTTGCTGCCCGTGCACGCGACCTCGCTGTATCGATTTTTGGGCGAGCCGGTGAGCGGTTGGGGACTGTCCGTGGGGTGTCTCGGTGCGGCGGCGATCTGCGCGCTCAACTTGGGCGGCGTGCGGGTGTCGGTGCTGTTTCAGCGCGTGATCACCTACGCCTTTCTCGCCGTGATGGTGTCGCTGATCATCGCCGGCCTTAAGTTCGGCAGGCTCGAGAATCTCCAGCCGGCGTTCTCGCCGCCCGGCGGAAAATCCTGGCTGCTCGGCTTCACCTGGCTGTTCGGCACCTGCGCCATGCTGCTGTATGGCTTTCAGAGCGCCCTATATCTCATCGAGGAGCGTGCCCCACACGTGTCGGTGCGCGCGGCCACCGGCAGCATGGTGATCGGCATCGTGGCGGCGGCGCTCTTCTATGCGGCGGTGCTGCTGTCGGCCGGCAGCATCATTCCATGGCGAGGCATTCTGACGGCGGAACTGCCCTCGGTCGCCGCCTTCGATGCCCTGCTGCCCGGCCGCATTGCCCCGGTGATCTTGGTGGTGGCCATCTGCTCGCTGGCGAAAACCTGGAATGCCGTGATCATGATGGCCTCGCGCCTGGTGCTCGCGCAGGCGCGGGCGGGACTGCTGCCTGCGTGGCTCGGCCGCATCGATGCGCGCCGCAAGACGCCCCGCAACGCGCTGCTGCTGGTGACCGGCGCCAGCATGATCGGAATATTCCTTGGGCGCGGCGCCATCGTTCCCATCGTCAACATGGCCACCATCTGCGTGTCCATGACCATTGCGCTGATGCTGGCGGTGCTCATCGTGCAGCGGCGCCGGCAGCCGCGCTCGCCGGGATTTTCCGTGCCGGCGCCCAGGCTGCTCATTCCCGTGTGCGCGGTGGGCGCCGTCCTCATGGCGGGCTTCGCACTGTTTCAGCCGCTCTGGGTGCAATCGGGCATCCCCTTGGAATGGAAACTCATTGCACTATGGTCGTTGCTGGGTTTCAAATTCCGTTTACTTGTGCGCAGGTGACCACGATGCTGACGCTTCTTGACCCGGGCCCGCTGACGCGCGCCGAGAGCACAGGCTACAGCCAAACCTCCACCCACGCCGACGTGCTGGCGTTCATCGAGGCGCTGCGCATCCGGGGCGACGCGCGGCTGCACGTCACGGATTTCGGCCGCACTCCGGAAGGGCGTCTACTGCCGCTGTTGATTCTTTCCAATCATGGCTGCTTCACACCCGAGGATGCGGTGAGTGCGGGGCTGCCTGTGGTGCTGGTTCAATGCGGCATTCACGCCGGCGAAGTGGAGGGAAAAGAGGCGGCCTTGATGCTGGTACGCGATCTGCTCGACGGGCGTCATGGCGCGGTTCTGGACCGCATCACTCTGCTGGTGGCGCCCCTGTTCAACGCCGACGGCAATGACCGCATCTACCCTGAGAATCGCAAGCTGGAGATCGAACATTTCCGCGGCCAGAATGGCCCCTTGGGTGTCGGTACCCGCGAGAATGCCGCCGGCATCAACTTGAACCGCGACTACATGCGCCAACAGGGTGCGGAGATGCGCTTGATGCAAAGCCGCGTCTGCCATCCTTGGAATCCGCACCTGGTGATCGATTGTCACACCACCAACGGCTCCATTCACCGCTTCGCGATGACCTTCGACATTCCGCATGTGCCCGACAGCGGCCGCCGCGAGCCCATCGACTACATGCGCCGGCGCCTGTTGCCTGCGGTGCAAGCCGCGGTCAAGGCGCACGACGGATTGGATTCCTTCTGGTACGGCAATTTCCTGCGCGACGAAGGCGGGGAGGGCATAGGGTGGATCACCTACCCGCATCATCCCCGCTTCGGCGGGAACTACCGCGGCTTGACCAATCGCCTCGACCTGCTGCTGGAGACCTATGCCTACCTGTCCTTTCCCGAGCGCGTGCGCACGACGTATGGATTCCTGCGCGAATCGCTCAAGCACGTGGCGAGCCACGGCGATGAGATCCTAAGACTATTGGCGGCGTGCGCAACACCGCGCGCCGAGATCGCAGTGAACTATCGGCTCGAGGCCTTCGATCACGAGCCCGCCGAGATTCTTACCCGTGAACCTTACACCTTGAGCGGCGCGCCGATCGAGGTCGTGGTGCCGCACATCGGCCGCTTCGTCGGCGAGCGGCCGGTCGCGCGGCCGCCGGCCTATGCGGTACCGCCGCGCGTCGCGGAACATCTGGTGCGGCATGGGCTTGACATCGACGCGCCGGCGGGCGCGACGTTGGATGCGGAGATCGCCGTGGTGCGCAAGCGCGTGGTGGTCGGTGGCCGGGGGATCCTCGAAGCCGATTCGTCCGCGCACCTCGACGTCGAGTTCACGCGGCAGCGGCGCATACTGCCCGATGGTTGGCGCCTGGTGCGCACGGCACAGCAACGCGGGGCCATCGCCGTGTATCTCTGCGAAGCGGGCAGCGACGATGGCCTGCTGGCGTGCGAGCTCATCGATGCTCCGGAAGCGGGCGCGGAATTTCCGGCGTGGCGGATTCATGGCGCGACCGATGCTCTGTGATTCACCGACCGGGACGCAGGCGTGACACAAATCGATGATGCACAGTGCCAGCAACGCAGGCCAGTTCGGACAAGGGTCCAGTCCCCGTCGGTAGGAACCGCAACGCCTTCACGGCAGGTCCTGCAACGCACCGAAGCTACCCGGTGAGGTGGCGCTCTGCAGCAGCACTCCCGGATGCGTCGTCACGAGGCGGTTCACGATCGGGTTCGTCACTCCGTTGCTGACGACGACGTCAGGTCTGCCGTCGCCGTTGATATCCGCCACCGCGATCTCGTAGGCGCCCGGCGCCGGATATACGGTTGCGGCCATGAACGTGCCGGGCGCCGCCGGCGCGTGATTCTGCAGCAGCACCGTGACGGTCTGCTGTCCGCCGATGACGATATCCGGGCGGCCATCGCCATCCACGTCCTTGACCACGATCGACTGCGATAGATCCAGCGTGGCAATCGGATAACTGACCGGCGCAAGAAAGGTGCCCGGGCCGGCCGGATTCTGGAGCAGGATATTGACGGTCGCGGCCATGCCGCCGGTCGGTCCCGGGTCGGTGATGACCAGGTCGTTCGCGCCGTCACCGTTCACATCCGCGATCGCAATGATATTCGCGCCGATCACGTTCGCATTGGCGGTCTGGGTGAATACGTTGACCGGCGCGGCAAACGTGGTCGAGGTTGCGGCACCGGTGTGCAGCAGCACCTTGACCCCGACATCGTCGGTCAGCGCGACGTCCGGCGCACCATCGCCGTTCAGATCGCCGACGGCGACCCAGTTGGCGCCGCCCGAATACAGGCTGATGGGCGCCGCGAATGTGCCCGGGGAAGTCTGCACGAACAGCGAGACGCCATAGTCGGCCGAAACCAGGTCCGGCAAGCCGTCGTGGTTCATATCGCCGATCGCAACCTGCGAGGCGCCGGGACTCGACAGCACCAGCGGTGTGTTCATGGTGCCCGGGCTGTTCTTGTCGTTGAAGAACACGGCCAGCGAGCCGTCCTCGTAGCTCGCGGAGACCACATCCGGCAGGCCATCGCCGTTCAGGTCGGCCATACCTACAGGTACCCAGCCCGCGATCGGACCCGATATAAACGCGAAACCGGTGATCGTGGTGTGCTGCGGCCCGCCCATGTACCAGACACCGACAGAGCCATCGTTAAACCGCAAGATCAAATCCGGAATCCCATCGCCATTGACATCGGCGACGCAGCGCGGCGTCGCTGTCGAGCGAGGCCAGTTCACCGAGCAACTGACCGGCGGTGGTAAACAGAACAGTATGACCGTGGATCACTGCCTCATGAGCGAGATTGCGGGCCAGGGTGGATTTGCCGACGCCGTTCGGGCCAACCAGCACGGCGTTGGTCGCGTCCTTGAGGAAGTCGAGGCTCATCAACGCCTCGAAGGTTCCCCGGTCGATCGCCGTGGGCCAGTTCCAGTCGAAGTCGCACAGGGGTTTGAAGCGGCCGATATGGGCGCTCTGAAGGCGCCGCTCGAGGCTGCGACGGGCACGTTCATCCTCTTCCCAGCCGATGAGGACTTCCGGCCAGCCGGCGGCGGCGGCTTCGGACCAATGCGCCAGCAGGCCGTGCAGATGCAGGGCCTTGG
>Ga0185299_10008499_pt1 | contig 10104 bp, 13 predicted proteins | sample PaiPotPPA55metaG_FD_128002 | JGI IMG/M metagenome (GOLD analysis project Ga0185299, IMG submission 128002) | Iron sulfur acid spring bacterial and archeal communities from Banff, Canada, to study Microbial Dark Matter (Phase II) - Paint Pots PPA... ...
CTGCACGAGCGGCAACTATCATCGGCCCCGGTCTATGCGGTGAGCGAAGCTCAGGCACGATTGTTACGTTTCGGGATAAGCAGCAGGCGTTCGCCGTGGTGAGCTAACGACGGACATTTCTGTCGTGCCCAACCGTTAATTAGCCCCCTGACCGCGCAGTTCGGCGCCGGACTGAATTTGGCCGATTCACGACGATCGCGACCGGATGCCTTCACGCTGTTCTCTGAGACGTCAATGGATTCCAAAGTTTTCTACGCCGCGCGCGAGATGACCCCGTTTTTGTTCTGTCGCAGTCCCCTCCGCGCCTGCGAGCTTCGCTTGGCGCTCGGCTTTTGATGCGCCGAGGTGACGCGCGCTTTGGCCCGCTGCGCATGGGATCGGAGACGATTGTCGCGACGGAAGGGCAGTGCATTTTGATGCGGGAAGGACCAACTAACCGCTACACGGCGAACTCGATGTGTAGCAAAACTCCGAGACATCTCGGAGGAGCCCCAAAGCGCGGGGCAGTGGTACACGACCGGGAGACCACCCAACCAGCCGTGAGTCCAACTATCGCTACAGACGAACGCGGATCGGACTACAGATACGGGTCGGCAGCCGTACGTCTCGAAGTTGGCGTCGGCGTGACAACGGACACAACGACGTTCTCAAGTTACGAACTGTGGTGTCGGCTGGAGTTCTAGCCAGCCGAAGAAAATTGTCGAATTGGCATAGAAAGGACCAAAAGAGGTATCCAATACCTCCTTCAAGCGATCAGGAAAAATCTGCGCCCCATTAATACCGTCGTTACCCACAATGTCCCACGCATAGTCGACTAGTGCAACCTTTAACGCGGAGATGGTTTTCGAATTATTATCTACGATGATGTCCGTCAAAATCATTAATACAGGATAGTAGCTTGAATTTTTGTCGGATATCGCAGTAGATCGAGATTGAATGTTATCAGTGAGCTTTTGCAAATCATTGGGAGTTGCACTGGCTATAGCGTTGATTTTGTCGGAACACTCTTGTGCGCTCGCACAAGAGCCGCAGGCTTGTAAGGTCCTTGCTTCAATGTCACCGAACGCGCTCTGCAGGTCTTGTTGCGCCGCGTCGATGAATGATTTAATAATTGCATCGTCTATGTTAAGGCTCATACGCCCTCCAAAAGTATGGGTTGGTAGCAAGAATCTATGCCCGCTGCATATTCCGGAATGTTTCATCATACAAATCCAAGCGTAGACCATCCTCTCGACGTTCGCAACGTCGCTTATTGAGTTTTTCATCGTCGAAATACCGGACGCATAGCTTCCGTGGGCGGAAGATGTTCAATAGTCATTGATCGTGTGCTTTTCTCGTCGTGTTGCCGTTCTCGGCGGCCGAAGGCAGATCCTCCCTCAAAGTCGACCGGCGCGTATTGCGATATGCGGCATGAGGAGGTCGAGTTTCACGCGGTCATCTTCGTATCTTTCGAGAATGAAGCGATACGAGCGCTGATGCCAGCCGTGATGGCGGCAAAGACCGTGCCCCAAAGCGCGTACGCTAGTACAGTGAAAATACAGTTTGGACAGGCTCGGATGGCCTTTGATGAGCTTGATCAGCCTTGGTTTTGCAGTTTGCGAGTTGCGCAAGGCGTTGATTTATAAGGGATCGTGGTGCGCGGGTAAAACTCCGAAGGCAGGGGTTGCTGGTTCGATCCCAGCCGGGCGCACCATCCAGTCTTCCCATGTAAGCCCAGAAAAGCCCGGAACACCCGATAGATCAAGGGTTTCGGCGAAATTAGAAGCTTACAAAATCTCGTAAAATCCCAAGAAATCCCGTGTTTGCTGGTACACGGATTTGTACCCTAGACTGGACTCTCCTGATTTTCGTTTCGGGGGTACAAATGGGAATGCTCACCGACGTGCGGGTCAAGACCGCCGAGCTTCGCGACAAGGAATATTTCCTGAACGACGGGGACGGACTTTACCTCCGTGTTCGCCCGACCGGGAGAGCGTGGGTTTACCGCTATTACCGGGATGGGAGGAACATCAAGCTAGGGCTTGGCTGGCGGCTCGACTGCATGCGGGCGAAACAATAGGCCCCAGTCAGGCGTGTGGCATTGGCCAAGCCGAGCGGGAAACTGCGCTACCGGTCCGATGCCCGCGTGGCAAGGCAGCACGCGAGAGCCGACGTTGAATTGCGAGGCTGGGGGCTGAGGATACGATACAGAAATCTGTATGAAGGCTACATCGAGGCTAGGCCATGAAGACCACACTTGACCTGAATGACGCGTTGCAGACTGAAGCCAAGACGTTGGCCGCTCAGCAGCCCACGAGTCTGACTCGCTTGATCGAGGAAGGACTGCAATTGCGCCTGCGTGCGCAGCGGGCGCCAACCCGACCCATGCGCCTGCCTGTCTATCGCGGGAAAGGTGGGCTGGCTTCGGGTCTCGATGGGCTGAGACATGGCCATGCTGGAGGCCGCCGACAGTGACGCCTGACGTGAACGTACTGGTCGCTGCGTCGCGCAGCGACCATCCGACTAGCCCTACGGAGGACAGGTCTACGTTTCGGCATTGGCCCGAGAGGAGCCTGTCAAGCCGGTGAGCGGTAGCTTCAATCGCGCGATGCGTTCTCACCGCTCGCGACGACGCGTAGCATGTAAATATTGAAAAGAGTCGCTGGTTCCTGGAGGTTTAAGGCTGCCCGAGCGACTCGGTCGTCGCTGCAATCCGCCGTACCAAACGCATCGCGCGTTGCGCACGCGCTTCGTCGGCCGCATGTTCCAGCATCTGCGCAACATGGATCTTGGCCGCACCCGCGCGCTGCAACAGCACCGCGTTCACTCGCAAGGCCTCAGGCAGCAACCAGCCACGGCCACCGCTTCGCAAGCTTGCCACCGTCTGCTCATAGATACGCAGAAGCAAGTCGCTGCCGACGCGACGCAACGCCAGCGAGGTAAACCGCTCCAACGTCATCAAATCGATCAGCGTCGCATGCCGCTGCTCAATATTCCGTAGCGCCCGATCAGTAAGTTGGCGCGCAGCATCCCCGTTTACATCGGTCGCTTCAGTCCATAGCAAGAACGCCTGACCAACGTTGGCCCAGGATTTCATGCCATGTTGTATCGCGGTGTCACGAAGCAGACGAGCCTGTTGAGTGAGGCGAGAATCGTTCTCTTCGAGCATGAACAACACGCAAGCAAGCGCCGCCGCAGCGCATCGAGAGACCGGATCGGGTTGCTGCCGCGCCTCGGTCAGCGCTCGCAACAATTCAGGATTTGACTCCAAGCTGGCACCTGTCAGCCACAATGAAATTGCGAGCGCGTTGTAAGAAAGCGCCGCCAGATGATCACGCGCACTGGAATTGTCGTCGTAAGGACTCTGCTCATCCGTGAGCGGCGTAAGTACGTCAATCGCGTTGCAGTGGCATCCGTCTAAAGTCATTAGTACACCGCGCAAGTGCGTGAAGCCACGATGCGTTGATGATCCGTCGCATTCCTGTGAAATGCGCACACGCGCCAATTCCAGCAGTTCAGGGCGATCGTCGCCATAACCGCATTGCAATGTAAGCAGCAACAGTACCGAAAGAGCGAGCACTCGCGTTTCATCATCGGCACAGGCGGTGGCAAACTCGTACACACGCCACCAAGCACTCACCAGATCAACATCCTCGTTCCTGGGTTCGCTACGCATCGCCTTTTGCGCGAACGACAGAGATAAGATTGTGCGGGCGCGCACATTGAGGGTTGCGGCCGCGTCCTCAGCTTGCATCGTTCGTTCGATCCAGTACAACTGTTCGTCGACAAGTTGTGTTTTGCGCCACAGATGATCCGAATGTTGCAAAAGCCGCGCAGCGAACTCAAGGCGGCCCATTTCGAGGGACCATGCGAGCGCTCGACGCAAGTCGGCAATCGTCGCCTCAACTCGAAACAGCGTCTGACCATCTCTGGATAACTCGTCGACAAGCAAGTGCGCGTGTCGTTCGGCAATAGCGTTATAGTCCGGGCGATGCACAATACGCCCAAGCGCGAACCGCCGCACCGCAGGCGACATCCGCAACAGATCGTTCTCACCAACGAGAAGACCGCTATCGATCAGACTGCGCGCAGCGTCGCGATCAACCTCTTCGCCAGGCGATAGCACCGAGAGCACATGCGTTAATGAAAACGGGCGAGCATAGAGGCTCGCACAACACAAGGCATCTCGCGCGCGTGCATCGAGTGCGTAATAGCGCTGCGCAATTACAGCGTTCACAACGCCTGTCGCATGCCATGCAACATGAGGTGCGCCTCTACGTCGCGACAGCGTTCTCTCGAAGCGCCGCAGCCAGAGGGTGATGGCGTCATCAAGTGTCGCGTGCGCACGGGCGTCCGCTGCAATCTGCCGCGCGGCAAGCTTCAAGGCGAGGGGGTTGCCTGATAGCACGCGGCATACCGGCTCTAGGTGCGCGTGGCTGCTTGTCGACTGCAGTTGCGCCATGAAGAGCTTGCACGCGTCAGACGGCGCGTTATCCGCCTCACTAAGCGCTGCAAAGCGCAGCGGCGCCAGCGGCAACACGTATTCGCCCGATGCAAACAGCGGCGCCTCGGCGCACACAATCACGCTCGCCTGCGTACCGGCAATGATTGCTTCAATCACGCTCGCCAATTCATGCAGGACGTGATCGCAATGATCGATTACGACAAGTGCCTGCCGCCCTGCAAGTCCCGGGATCAAAGCCGTGCCGTTCATGCCGATCTGCGCGGCGACGGTCTGCGCGACGCGATCCGGCAACGTCAACGTACCGAGATCCACTGTGTACGCGTTTTCTCCAAACAGCGATGCGGTGCGCGTCGCCGCTTCATGCGCGAGGCGCGACTTGCCCGTTCCCTGCGAGCCCATTAACGTGACCAGCCGATGTTGCGGTATGCGCATAAGCAGCTCGGAGAGTTCGGCGTCACGACCGATCAGAGGCAGGCGAGTCGAGTGGTCAGCCTGCGCTGCGGGACTCTGCAGTGCGGAACTCTGCGGGACAGCACCTAAATCGTCGACGGCCGATGACGTGTCGTCGTGGATCTCATACCATTCCGTCGCCAGCCGATAGCCGCGCCGCGGTACGGTCGCGATCAGCGCACGATCTTCGCCTAGCACTCGCCTTAATTGCGAGACGAGCGCGAGCACACTGTTGTTGGCAACAGCCGCAGACATGGACGACGACTGCTGCAGCAGTTTGCCGGCGGGCACGATCCGGCCGCGTGCATCGATCAGCGCGATGAGCACATCCATAACGCGTTCGCTTAGGGCCACAGGTTCGCCAGCGCTATATAGCGTGCGCGAAGCGCGATCGAGCGTGAAACGGCCAAAGCGCGTGACGCCTAGGTTGTCGGCGGTAAGAGGTTCGTGTTGTTTCATGCAGCCGGCCGGCGAATCGGAACCGGAGACGCACTGCGCGGGATGCGAAGTGTGATGCGCCTACTGGTTGGCGAGCGTGGTCGCCGTGACTATCGCATATTGTCTGATGTTATGTGCAGCGGTCAAAAACGCCATGATTAAAGCAAAGCGATGTTCATCGCCGCGTCACGTTGGAACCCTATCACTACGCGCGTAGCCAGATGAACTCGCCCGCGGCGATGCCTTCGAACTGTTCATCGCTTGATTCAATAATGTTTTGCTGCCAGTAACGCCCGTGGTCCGCGTAGTGAGACAGCATGTCGGCAAGTGTCTCGCCGTCGAGATCGTCGGCAAAGGGCGCACGCACGATCAGCACGACGCAGCCCGTATCCGTATCCATGCCGAGCTGCGCCTGGTCCTGGGCGTAGATCAGCAGGTTGGCTTCGAGCATCAGGCGAAACACGGTGAGCGCGCGACCCGCGCTCACGGCGCCGTACTGGAATGTGACATAGACGGCTTCGGTATCGCTGTCGAAGTAGTCGATGCGCACGTCGAAACCTTCGACCTCGATCGATCGTGTTTCCAGCACATGCTCCGCATCGGGCAAACCGACCGCCGCGCACAGCTCGCCGATCAGCGTTTCGTACAGGGCTGAGCTCATCGATACCGCCACAAAATAAAGAGCCGGCCGCCACGCGGCCGGCGCATGCAAACGCTCGGAAGACGGCTCGCAGGCCGTCTGCGGAACCGCTTGCTTACGAAGCCTTCGCTGCGTCCTTCAGGCCTGACGCGCCGCTCTTGAGCGCTTCGCCCGCCGCCGATTTCACGCTTGCCTGCGACTGCGCTTGCGCGATTTCAAGACCTTGCTGCGCGTTTGCAGCAATCTGGCTCGTGATTGCGTCGGTGCTGACGCCGCTGCCTGCTGCGCCGCCACCGCTTGCGGCCACGTTGCCTGCCGTCGAGGTAATCGTACCCATGATGCACTCCTGTTCCGTTGAGAAAGAGATGCCATTCGGACATGACCGCTCGCCCGGCCCTTGTCGTAGAACAGCGCGTTGCAGACCGCGACCGGGCAGGATTGCCCGGGGTCACGGGGTTCCGCGCGCGACACGCGGAATTTTGTAGCGCGCTCCGGCGCTCGTGTTCTTCAGCGAGCCGCTTCTTGCTCACGCAGCTGCGCGATCACACGGCTTGCGGCCATCAGCCCCTGATAGATCTTCGAGCGGTTGCTGCGGTCGAGATCGTTGCCACCCAGCGCGTCACTCACAGCCTGCGCGCTCTCCTTGAGCGCACGTTCCAGGGCGTTCAGACGCTCGAAAGCGGACGGGTCGGCAAGCAGCGTCTGCAGATGATTGAAGTCGTCCGCATGGCGTTCTATGGCTTCGTACATGACTCTCTCCTGTTTCATCGCGACCCTTGCGCCGCGATGGTGTCGCCGGAAGGCATTGCCTCGACGCCCGAGGCGCCAACCGCGTCATCCGGCGAGGTGTAGATATGCTTGACCCCGTCGGGTGTCTGCGCATACTGCACATCCCCGGATGACACCAACGAAATAAACGTCCCCTTCGCCGGCTCGGATGCCGGACTGCCGACCTCGGCGAGCGCCACGTGAATCTGCCTGATGCTCTTGCCAAAGTCACCGCGCACGCGGGCGAGCGCGTTCTCGACATGCTGTTTGTCCGCAACGGTGCCGGACACGGTGAACACGCCTTTGCCGTCGTACTTCACCTGCACGCCGTCCATGCCGATGGCATCGCGGATCCCGCGCGCCGTGTCCTCGGCAATGCTGTAGCGCCGAGTGACGGCGCCCGGCTTCATGCGATCAAAGAGTTGCCGCGCGATGTAATCATCGCTTGCCGAGCGCACCATGCCCGTGACCACCACGCGTGGTGTGCCGCCGTTGTCTCCAGCGTTTTCGCGTGCAACATGCAGTTCCGGCAGACGTGCCTCGGCCAGCGCCCGGCTCAGCCGTTGTTCAAGCACCACGTCGGACGGCGCAAGTGCTGCGCGGCTCACGCTGGTCGTCAGCGCGAAACTTATTGCAGCGATTCCGGCGCTCATCGCCACGCATACCGCCGCGATCTTCGTGTAGCGCCGGCGCATGCGCGCTGTATCGCCTGCGGTATCGGCGGGGTCGTCTGGCGCATTGAGCAGCGTCGAGAGCAACGCGAGATCGCTCGGCCACGCAGCGTCCGGCCAGCCGACACACAACACCGTGTCGTCAAACTGCATCGGCACGAAGTCGATCATCCAGGTCTTGCATGGATCGAGCGTCGCCTGTTGCTCAGGAGCGGGCGTATCGGCCGATTCATCAGCAGACCCTTCGGCCGGCGGAGCCGCCTCCAGCCGCTCGGTGCAGACCGCGCCGCTTTCGTCCATCGTGAGCAGCACGTCCGCGCCACGCCAGTCAGTGAGATGGATGTCCGCGTCGTCGTCGGTGCCGATCCGATGAGTGCCGGGCGTGAGCACCACCTGCGCGCCAGCGTGATGCCCCGTGAGAATGCGTAGCAGTTTCATGACGGGATCGTGTCCTGCAGTGTGGCGCTCCCACGATGCTTCGGGCGCAGCGAAAGCGCTTGCTGTCGATGCATTCACTGTAGCGGTGCCACACGCGCGCTCTCGGCGGCGACGCGAAGCGGATCGCACGCAGGCGAAGTGTTCATGCGGCGCGCGCTTCGAGTGCCGCGAGCGTGCTGCTGGTACGACACGCGCTGGATTGGCGCAACGGGCGTTGCATCATCAGGACATGCAGCCCGAGCAGGAGGTTGAAGTGCGCGAGACGGCTCGACCCGGGCGCGTGCGGGGCAAGTGCGTTCGAACGCAATGCAGCGCGTGTGCCGAGGCGTGCAAGGACCGCTGCCAGCTGCGTTGCTTCCGGCGCGGCAGCGGATAGACGTGCTGTCACGATTTCGCGCGCAATGCGCAGAACAGGTTGATCGATGCGGGCGTGAGGATTCGTTGCAAGCTGTTCGCGCAAGTCGAGAAGCGCATCGCAGCATGCATCTGTTGGCGCATGCGTGCTCGCCTCCTGCCGATCGAATGCGGCGCCAAGCCACGATGCATTCGATGCGCGCGCCGCAGAACTGCGCTTGATGAACTCCCGGCGTTGCTGCTTTTCGCGGCCATCGCGTCGTTCTTGGCCTGGCTCCTGCTGGCCGTCCTGGTTGCCCTGACCGCCCTGGCCACCGCGTCCGCCGTCGCGCGTCACCCGCATTCCATTATGTCGATGCAAGTGGCTACGCAGGCCACTTGCTTGAGCGCCGCCATGCTTGAGCACCGGTGCGCTGGGCTTGCGCTGTGCTTCGAATTTGCCGCGTTTGGCCGCGCGTGTCTTGCGCGCCTGCGCGAGGCGCGCGCGCACCGTGTTCGCCCGCAGCTTGTTGGCGAGCAGCTTCGCGTGCGCGCGATGCGCGTGGGCGAACACGGTGCGCCCTTTATACAGTGCGGCCCGCCGGTCCGTTTGTCCCTCGTTGAGCGCGCGGTCCTCGCGGACGCGATCAATCTGCGCGAGTGATTCCAATCTCGCTCCAACCTGATTCGACGGAGCAGGGCTCATAACGGCAGCGCAGTACGCATCATCTGGTTGGCGAACTGCAGCACGGCAGATGCAGCGAACGGCCCGGCAATGACGATGGTGATGACCACCGCGATCAGCTTCACGCCGTGCGGCAAGGTCTGATCCTGCATCGACGTGATGGCCTGCAGGAACGAGACCGCGAGCCCAACGAGTGCAGCGACGAGAACGACCGGCAGCGAACAGTAGAGACACAGCAGCATGCCTTGCGCGGTGGCGCCGGTAAGCGCATCAAGGTTCATAGGCTTATTTGTAGGTCAGAACGAGACCGTGAATGAGGGTTGACCATCCATCCATGACGACGAAAAGCAACAGCTTGAAGGGAATGGCCACATTGGTCGGCTGCACCTGATTGAGCCCCATCGCGAGCAGCACATTCGCGATGATCAGATCCACCACGATGAACGCGATATAAAGCAGAAAGCCGATCTTGAACGCGTCGGTCAGCTCACTCAGCGTGAACGACGGAGCAAGCACGAACAGGTCAGTCTCCTTCAACTGGCTCGCTTCCTCCTTCGGCCACACGAGCGAAGCGGAGCGCAGGAAGAAGCGCTTCTCGCGTTCCTTGGCATGGGTCGCGAGGAACTTCCGGAACGGTTCGCGCGCCGCGCTAAAAGCCTGCATCACGGCCTGCGAACTGGACTCTCCCGGCACCGGCGTGGACGGCATGTTCTGGGTGGCGGCGATCGCGACTGGCGCAAGCACATAGGCCGACACCAGAATGGCAATGCCGTTGAGCACCATGTTCGGCGGCACCTGCTGCACGCCGAGGGCATTGCGCAGAAGACCCAGCACCACCACGATCTTCATGTAGCAAGTCACGACCATCGCGACGAACGGGAGAATGCTGATCGCCAGAACGACGAGCAGCAGCCCCGTGAGATCACCGAACTGGACCATCGCCGTGCGCCATTTTGACAATGCGGATACCAAGATGCTCAGCGACCGAAATCAGTTCGCCATAGCCGATGGTCTGCCCATGCGCGACGAGCCGGATTTGTGCTTCGGCGACAGGCGTTTCCAGTTCGATCACGTAGCCTGGGCGCAGTGAGGAAAGTTGCGCGAGGGGCAGCGCAACGCTGTCGAGTTCGAACTGCACCGGCAGCTCGAGCGCGCCGATTTCAATGAAGTCGCCGTGCAAATCGGGCTGCGGCCCTGTGTCGTCCAGCGGCTTCAGGTCGTCGGTCATGATGGGATC
>Ga0185299_10008500_pt1 | contig 10104 bp, 9 predicted proteins | sample PaiPotPPA55metaG_FD_128002 | JGI IMG/M metagenome (GOLD analysis project Ga0185299, IMG submission 128002) | Iron sulfur acid spring bacterial and archeal communities from Banff, Canada, to study Microbial Dark Matter (Phase II) - Paint Pots PPA... ...
TGAAAACGCTTCGAATCCTGGCGGCCAGCGCCGTCGTCCTCGTGTTCGGACACGCCCAGGCGCAAGATGCGCCCGTAGCTCCGCAACCGTCGCCAGTCTCCCAGGAATCGGCGACGCCCTCCGTAGGCGGGGTTTCCGACGCGAGCAGAAGTGATGCGGGTTCGCCGATTGGAAAGACAAGACAGCAGGTTTATCAAGAGTATCTGCGCGCGCGTCAGTCCGGAGAGATGGACCGGATACAAAGCTTATACGGCGGACAATGAGGTCAAACGAAATCGCCGCCAACGCTTAAGCGATGCTAAGGACACGGCACGAGCGCGCAAATGGAGGTGCGAGCGTCCGCGCTTGCCAGCGCGGACGCGGCGGATGCACGCTAACGCTCGCGGCTTTCTTCTTCAAACTTTTCACCCACAACACTCTCTTGCGCTCGCATCGTACATGCCGGCGTTGGGCCGCACGTTGTTATTCCGTCCAACGCAGTGAAAGGGCCGGCAATTTCTTGATGGCTTACAACACCGTAAAGTCGATGGCCCCCTTCGGTCACCACGAATCTAACGTCGATGATGGTTGAGGCGATGGGAGCAGGAAACGTAATGTGCATGATACCCGTGCAGTTCGGGAAGACAGTGTATGTGCCGGTTTCGCCCGTATCAAATCCGGTCGTCGGGTCTGTCAATCCGGGGCGTTTAAACCCATCACTAGAGACGTAGTCGGACCGGGTAAAGGCACCACTGCCATCAAACTTCTGGATAAACACGGCGTCAACGATGTCAGGATTGGTTATTCGGTGTGGATTGCCGCCTGCGTCGAAAAAACCGATAAATTCGCCGCGGAGCGAAAAGCCGTACAGTCCCTTGAGTGTTGCGTTAGAGCATTCGTCCTCGGCATGCGCGGCACCACTCACAACCATCATTACCGTAGCTGCAATCGCCATACTTTTCCAAAGTCTCGCAGACATGTTCATCTCCCTTTTAACGGTCTCAATGTCCCCGGAAAGGCCTAGTCAAAAGCGTCTGTTTATATTTCGAATTCCTCAGCAATCGTGGGTAATTGTCGATAGTTCCCGATACGCATACATGGCCATACAGGCTGCGGCAACGCGCATCGCTGGGCGCCGCTCGCCGTGGAGCACGCAGCGGCGCTTCGCAGGAGACGAGTGGCGAACATGTTTTCGCAGCTTTCCCGAATCCTTCTCGCCATGTTAAGAACAGTTTACGAACTCAGCGGTATTCCGCAAGAATAGATTCGTCCGCCGCAGTGAGGGAGGTGTCACTTTTCTTAATGAGCTAACTTGAACCTTCGCGATAGACTGCGCTCGAGTAGCGACTCTTGTGACTTTGCCCAGATAGCTGGTTGCACGGCCGGAGCGAGAGCCTCCTCCGCATGTGCACAACAGAACAGCAATGGCGAGGTGTTGAGCCCTGCGGCGATTTTTTTTGGGGTTCCAGCGCATTGCGTCCTCCGAGTATTACGTTGGCGCCCCCGGAGCCCTGCCTTGGTGCGGCGCAAGAGCACGACAGAGCGGGGCGTTTTCGCGCTCAACTGTTATGAGGGATGCTATCCACGCCACGTTCCGTTCGACGGCCCATGGCAGGCCGCACTGGCGAAATAACCGCCTCCTTTGAAGAGTTCGCGCATACGGGCAGCCTCGCCATTGCGTTGCGAGTCAAGAAGCGCCTGGTTGACTTGCACCCGCGTTTTTCCCAAGGAAGCGGAGGGCCCGCCCGACATTGAGGCGGTGGCGGGTGTGATAAAGAGATCAGCTAACTCACGCAGACCACTAAGGCCGAAAGCACCAACCCGGCACAGACCCCGACCACCGGCACCGTCAGACCCAAACCAACCCCGAGGGCGAACGAAGAAAAAAAGCGCATACTATCCCCCCTTCCGCCAGCGCGACCCAACACCGCGCGCCCTTAATGCCCGGTTACCTGACCAAGCAACAAAACATCGCCGTCGCGGGCGTCGACGACCTGATCATCCGCTCGCTGCTAGACCTACAGCAATTCTCCGATCCCACCGGCGACGCCGAACGTATCGGCATCTCTTCCGCCATGTGGCCGCTGTTCGGCATGCTGTGGCCGTCCGGCGCGCACCTCGCCGCACGCCTCGCCCTACGGCCAGTCCTGATTGGTGAACGAATTCTCGAAATCGGTTGCGGACTGGCACTGGCCAGTCTTGTCGGCCACCGGCGCGGCGCAGACGTAACCGCCAGCGATTGCCATCCATTGACCGCGGACTTCCTGAAAGAAAACCTGCGCCTGAACCATCTGCCTCCCATGAAATACCGGCACGGCAACTGGTCCATCCCCGAGCTCGAAGACACACTGAAAGACGAAGCCGGACGCCGTATCGTCGACGGTCGCTTCGACCTGATCATGGGCAGCGACCTGCTCTATGAACGCGATGCCAACGCGACGCTCGCGGCGTTCATCGGATTGCATGCATCGCCGGCGGCCGAAGTCTGGATCGTAGACCCCGACCGGGGTAATCGTGCCGCGTTCAACCGCCAAATGGGCGAACGCGGTTTTCAAATGCGCGAGGAACGGCTGGATCGCATCGCCTTTGACGATATCGCCGCGTATAAAGGCCGCCTGCTGATCTATCGTTTCAACGACGCATGAAGCCGCATGCCGCTGAATCACCCAAACGTGAACGCATACGCCTTGACACCCGGGTCCAGGAATTCAATGGTGAAGGTGCGGTCCTTTACGTCACCTGTCTGGCGCACCAGCTGATATAAGCGCTGCTCAGTCACCGTGCCGGTGCCGTCGGCCTTCACATCCGTACCGTGCGCGTCGCCCGGCGCGGCGCCGTCTATGCTGACGCGAAACCTCACCGGCTTGTTGTCCATTCCAGGTCCCAGCACGAGATGCAGGTCACGTGCATGAAATCGATACACAATGGCCCCCGTCGATGCCGCGAGCGTCGCTTGCTCCGCGCCCACTTTCCATGCACCCGCAAGGCCCCAGTTGTTGAGTTCGAGTTGCGCCGGCGCGGCATACGCGTGAACCCGGTCGTGCGACTCGCCTCCCCGACCAGCAAAGTTCTCGGCGCGCTCGTAGCCCACATAGGTTTCCGGTGACAGCATGTCGGTGTTATCGGCGGCCATTTGCACGCCCTTCGCGGCGGTGTCGCTGACCATCGCCGCGGCGCTCGCGTGACCGGCTTCTGCCAGCAACTGCTGGATCACCTGTTCCGAATGCGCATAGTCGCCCTCGCCGAAGTGGTGGAAGCGAATCTGCCCCTTGGCATCGACGAAATAATGCGCCGGCCAGTACTGGTTGCCGAACGCACGCCAGATGGCGTAGTTGTTATCGATCGCAACCGGATAGTCGATGCCGAGATCGTGCGTCGCCCGCTTGACGTTGTCCACGTTGCGCTCGAATGCAAACTCCGGCGCATGCACGCCGATCACCACCAGCCCTTGATCGCGATACTTCTGCGCCCACGCTTTCACGTAAGGCAGCGAGCGCAGACAGTTGATGCACGAGTAAGTCCAGAAGTCGACAAGCACCACCTTGCCGCGCAGATCCTGCGCCGTCAGCGGCGACGAATTGAGCCACTGAATGGCGCCGGACAGCGGCGGCAATTCGCCTTCCACGGGCAGCGGCGCCTCGACGCTCGCGGCTGCACGCATCATCGCGGGTGCGGCGGCGACATCGGTTGCTGTGGCGGTCTGGGCGGGCGTGCTCGTGTCATTGTTCACCGCCCTCGCAGGCACCGAGCCGCCTGAAAGCCGGTCCACCAGTTTCTGCTCGATGCCACCCGTTGCAAGCGTCGATACACGCGCCAGCACGCCGGTATCAAGTCCCAATGAGATCGCGACAACACCCAGCAACATCGCAGCGCCAATACCCCGACGAATCCACTCGCCCGCGCCAAGCGAGCGTTTCATCGCGGCAAACACCCGCCCGCCGATCAGCAAGGCCACCGCCAGCGATGTCGCTGCACCGCCCGCGTAAGCGACCAGCAGCAGCGTCGTGCCGACGCTTGCTCCGCGCAGTGCTGCACCCGTCAGCACGAGGCCGAGAATCGGGCCGGCGCACGGCGCCCACAGCAAACCGGTGGCAATGCCCAGCAAAAACGATGAGCTCGCGCGCACTTGCTGTCCGTCGGCTTGGGCAAATTCGGAGAGCCGGTTGCCGGCGCTGACCAGCGGGCGCATCAGGCGCTCGGCGAAACTCGGCAACAGCAAGGTCAGGCCGAAGATGCCCAGCAAGGCGACAGCAAGCCAGCGACCATACTGGTTCGCTTGCGTCACCCAGCCGCCACCTACGGCTGCGAGCGTCGCGACTACCGCGAAGGTGATGGCCATGCCGGCAAGCAGAGGCAGGCCGCTACGCACGAACGGTTGATCCGCACGTGAGAACACGAAGGGGAGCACAGGCAGGATGCAGGGGCTCAGGATGGTGAGCGCGCCGCCAAGATAAGCCAGGACGATGAGTAACATGAGCGTGAGGTTTCTTAGGGGTTTTAGCTTCGCGTATTCAGACCGCGGCGGGTTTGAAAGTCATCGCCAGACCGTTCATGCAATAACGCAGTCCGGTAGGTTTGGGACCGTCATCGAAGACATGACCGAGGTGGCCGCCGCATCGCCGGCAATGCACCTCCGTGCGCGATACGCCGAAAGACAAGTCCTCGTGCGTGCCGATCGCATGGTCGAGCGGCGCCCAGAAGCTGGGCCAGCCAGTATGGCTGTCGAACTTCGTGCGCGACGAAAAGAGGTCGAGCTGGCAACCAGCGCACGCAAACGTGCCACTGCGATGTTCATCGTTCAAAGGGCTGCTGTAGGGACGTTCAGTGCCTTCGTGCCGCAACACGTTGTACTGCGCGGGAGTCAACATGCGGCGCCACTCGCTATCGACATGAACGACTTCGAACGATTCATCGGCCTTGCCACTGCTTGGCCCGGTCGCGCCTGACACGCGCCGTTGACTGAACGTGGCAAACGTTGCTGCGGCCAGGACGCTTCCTGCTAATAGAAACCGGCGCCGGGTGTGCATGATGTGCTCCTGAACAAAACTAGCTCTTTTAGGAATGCCGTACTTTGTACGGGCGGCTTCCGGGTCGCTGCAGTGAACCGCGATTTTGCATCTGCATCTAGATAGGCAAACACTTCGATCACAGCTTTAATCCGTCGGAGCGTGAAAATCGTGCGGAATATCGAAGTTGTGTGGCCTATTTCAACCGGGTCTTGAATGCGGCGAGGTTTTAGCACCGCCAACGTTCTCTGCGCGTCTGTTAGCTAGTTCGTCTTGGGGTCGCGGCAGGTTACACGTGGTTGCTCAAATTCCCTGATCGGCATTCGGATGCGTGTCTATGAACGCCCGTATCGTATTGCTTTCTCCGCTATATTTATTGAAATATAGCGTAACGCGGTTGACATCGACTTGACATGCTTAGGGCGCGGACGCCATCAAACCCGATGGATCTGATGGCGTGCTTTGGCGGTAAAGAAAGAGGTGATGCCCTGAACAGGGCATCGGTAATAGACGCAAGTCGTGGCGACTTCAAGAGGCTTCAGCAGCTTGTACAGCGAATCCCATACCCCGGCACCAGGAAACGCTTCACGTGCCCTTGAGCACTGAGGCCCCCCTCACCGCACCATATACCCGCGATCAGTCATGCATTCGCTATACGAGCGCCAGTACTGGACCATTGGTGGCTCGGGCGGAGGCAGCGCGGGCATCGGGGCATCGGCGGAAGTCGAACTCGCGTGCGCGGCAGCGCGAGCGTCTGCAGCCACGCCGGGCGTCGGGGTTCCTGACGTTGCCACCATCGATGCCGCAACCGGTGCAGAGCCCGGCGCCATCGCCGATGGCAACGGCGTCGCCACCGCGACCTGGTGCACCGCAGCAGGCTTCGTGGTCGTCGGCTTTTCAGGCGCCTGGGACTGACGCGCCATATTCACGCCGGTGTGTTGATTGGCGTAGCTGTAACACATGGCGGTATCGATACTGGTTTGCGCCGGGCTTTGGCTGCGCATCGGAAAGGCGAGCGGCTGCTGCGCCAGCGCGCTTGCGCTCAAGAACAGGACGGCAATGCCGGCGGATAGGGGGATTACTCTCATAGCTCGTGCACTCCGGAAACGAGAATGACGACGCCCGGATCGGAAGCCAATTCCGAAGCGCCGCCAAACGAGCTTTCACCTTACTGTCCGCGTCTCGCACCCATGCGAAAGACTATCGCTCTAATCCGCCAACTTCTCGCATTATTCTCCTGCTTAGCGCGCTGGACCGCGTTTTTTCGAAGGTATTGATCGATTTAAAAACCCTCGAAGCCACGACCTGCGATTCGAGAATCAGCATGACGCATCGCACCACAAAACCATCCGCTTCGCGACGATGCCGGGATGTTTGTACTATCCGGGGCATCGCCATGTTCCGGCGGGCTTGCGCGCGTTCATCGATGTGATTCGCGAGTTCAACCCGCCCGTGCAACCAGCCTGACTCAAAGGCTTTCCAGCGCCAGCGCAATACCCTGCCCGCCGCCGATACACAGCGTGACCATTGCTCTTTTCAAGCCGTCGCGTTTCATCGCGTGGGCGAGGCGCGTGACTAGCACCGCTCCGGTTGCGCCGATCGCGTGACCGTGGGCAATCGCACCGCCTTCGGGGTTCACCACATCGTCAGGCAAGCCCAATTTGCGCGCGACCGCAATCGGCACCGCAGCGAACGCTTCGTTGATCTCGATGCGCTCGAGATCACCTAATTTCCAGCCCGCGCGATCCAGCGCTTGCTGCACGGCAGGCACCGGTCCGAGGCCGAACATGCCCGGCTCGACCGCCGCGATGCCGTAAGCCACCAGCCGCACCGAAGGCTCGATCCCATTGCGCTCGGCGAACGCGCGGTCTGCTACCAGCATCGCCGCTGCACCGCTGTTCAAACCCGGCGCATTGCCCGCCGTGATCGTGCCGTCCGGGCGAAATGCGGGACGCAGCTTTGCCAGCGTCGCGAGCGTGGTGTCGGGGCGCGGCTGTTCGTCGGTATCGAAGACGATGGTTTGTTTGCCCGCCTTCACCTCCACGCCGACAATCTCCGCCTTGAACAAACCCTTCGCTTGCGCCGCGGCGAAACGTTGCTGCGAACGCTCGGCGAATCGATCCTGCGCCTCGCGCGTGATGTCCACCTGCGTCACGAGATCTTCCGTATGCCAGCCGGAATGTTTACCGGAGAAGGCGTCGTCGAGACCGTCGCGCAACATGCTGTCGTGGATTTCCGCATTGCCCATCCGATACCCGAAGCGGCCGTTATCGAGCAGATACGGCGCACGGTCCATGTTTTCCATGCCGCCGGCCACCGCAAGTTGGATGAAGCCCGCGCTTATCTCGTTGGCCGCAGAGACGATCGCCTGCGCGCCCGATCCGCACACGCGGTTCACGGTCAGCGCGGGCACCGAGACCGGCAAACCGCCGTTCACGGCCGCCTGGCGCGCGGGATTCATGCGATTACCGGCCTGGATCACGTTGCCGAATGTGACCGAATCCACGCTTTGCCCCGCCACGCCGGCACGTCGCAGCGTCTCACGGATGACCGCGGCTCCAAGGTCCGTCGCGGGCGTGCCTTTCAGCGTCCCGTTGAAAGCGCCGATCGCGGTTCTGACCGGCTCACACAGCACGATTTCAAGTTGTTGGCTCATGATTCGTCCTTTCAGCGTTAATGAGCGCGCGTGAGAGTAAGCAGGCCTTGCCGACGACAGCGACGCCTTCGCGTTGCGCCCGAGTTCATCGATGATAGTCTCTTTCGTGCATATGCACTTTGTAAGGCAAAAAACGCCCGGCATGGCACCAGGCGCTTGATTTATTCCAGCGATGTCAATTCGAACAGCGACTTCCTCAGTTCCCCGGCGCGTTCCCGGCCGAACTTTTCCTCGAATTCCTTTTGCGCCTCGCGCCATTGCAGCGAGGCTTCGCCGAGCGTTTTCCTGCCGGCGTCCGACAAGCGCAGCGCGACGGCACGCGTGCTGGCATCCTGTTGCTCGGCGGCGACCAGGCCGTCGCGCTGCAACGGTTTCAGTGCGCGGACCAGCGTGGTGCGCTCCATGACCATGGCGTCGGCGAGTTCGGCCATGGTCATGCCCGGACGCCTGTGGATTGCCGCGAGCAGCGTGAACTGCGCCGCCGTCACGCCCGCCTGGCTGACATGGCGTTCATACAGCTGCGACACAAAACGCGCCGCCTGACGGATGGCGAAACAGTTGCAATCGAGATAAGAGAGATTCGGGGTAGTCATAGGACCGATAATATTTGTGCATATGCACTTTGTCAAGCTCGACGGTTTGGGCTCGACGACAACCGGCCCTATTTACCCTTTGGGATAAGCCACGACCTCGCCTTCGACCGACAGCGAGATGCGCTCGCCGACACGCGGATGCGAATGCCCCGCCACGCGAATCTGAACGCCGCGCGCCCCTGCGATGGATCGCAGCATGACGCTGGCATCGTGGCCGTAGAACACGACTTTCTCCACCACTGCCTCTACACCGTCACCTTCCCCACGACGATCGGAAACAATCCGGATCTGCTCCGGCCGGATCATCACGTCGACATCGATATCGTTCCCGGTCATCGCACGCGCGATCGGCAAAGTGCCGAACTCACACACCACCTGCTTCGAATTCGCGCGATGGATCGATCCGGGCACGATCACCGCATCGCCGACAAAACTCGCCAGCTCCCGCGACACGGGCCGCCGATACACCGCTTCCGGCGAATCCGTCTGCACTAACCGGCCGCGCCACAACACCGCGACTTCGTGCCCGAGCGACAACGCCTCGGCCTGATCGTGCGTGACGAGCACCGCGGTTGCACCGGTGGCCGCTAGCGCGTTCGCCACGGCCTCGCGGGTTTCGATCCGCAACGCGGCATCAAGGGAAGAAAACGGCTCGTCGAGCATGACAAGCGATGGCGACGGCGCAAGTGCGCGCGCCAGCGCGACGCGTTGCTGCTGTCCGCCGGATAACGCCTGCGGCGGCCGGTCGCCGTACGCGGCAGGAAGACCGACGAGCGCGAGCAATTCGTCCACCCGATACCGCACCCGCCGCTGCTGCCGCGGCAAGCCGAAGACAATGTTATCGGCGACGGAAAGGTGCGGAAACAGCGCGCCTTCCTGCGGCACATAGCCGATCCGGCGCGCTTCCGACGGCACATGAACGCCCGGCCCGGCCACGCGCACGCCGTCGATCTCGACCGTGCCGCCGTCTGCTCGCTCGAAGCCGCAAAGCACCCGCAACAGCGTGGTCTTGCCACTGCCGGACGGCCCGAGCAGGGCTAACAGGGTGCCCCGTTCCACCGATAAATCGACCCCATGAAGCACGGGTTGACCATCGAAGGATTTGGTCAGGCTGGTAGCACGAAGTTCGCTCATATCGATTTACTTGTCAGGCGGCGAACCGGCCTGTAGTCCTGCTTTTAAATCAGCCGCTCGTCCTTCTACCGCCGATCGCCCGAGTAACGTGAACAGCCCGATGGATGCCGCCAGTGAGATGCCCACGAGCAACGCGGCGTACGGCGCGGCAGCGGCAAACGCGAGCGTGGAGGTATCGATCCAGACTTGGGTGGCGAGCGTACGCGTGCCGCTTGGCGAAAGCAGCAGCGTGGAGTTGAGTTCGGTGACGACCGAGATGAAGACCATCGTTGCGCCCGCCCCGAGGCCGGGACCCGCCAGCGGCAGGAGTACACGCCGCACGGTTTCGCGCCAGCTCAGGCCAAGCGATCGCGCGGTTTCTTCCAGACGCGGCTGCGCTTGCGTGAATGCCGCGCGTACGCTGACCAGCGCGAGCGGCAAAAAGAGAATGGCGTAGGCGACTACCAGCAGCGCGGCGCTTTGATATAGCGGCCTCAACGCGTGCACGGCCAGCGACACGATCGCCAGCGCGACCACGAGGCTCGGCAAGCCTTGTGCGAGAAATACGATGCGCTCGAACGTCGTCGCAATCCGGCTTGGAAAACGCACCAGCAAGAACGCCAGCGGCACGCACGCGAGGGTAGTGACAACCGCGGCCGCGCAGCCATAACCGATCGATGAGAACGTCGATTCGAGCAGCAGTTCCGGCGACACTTCCGCCGGCGTGATGGCGGCAGCACCGCTTTGCGTCAGCCAG
>Ga0185299_10008502_pt1 | contig 10101 bp, 10 predicted proteins | sample PaiPotPPA55metaG_FD_128002 | JGI IMG/M metagenome (GOLD analysis project Ga0185299, IMG submission 128002) | Iron sulfur acid spring bacterial and archeal communities from Banff, Canada, to study Microbial Dark Matter (Phase II) - Paint Pots PPA... ...
AGATATCACACGACAAGCCGACGACGCAGGGCGCGCCATTCCTGCTCGGCCCGCTAGCATGAGTTCCGGACATCGGCACCCCTCCGACTGACGGGTCAGTCATCTGTCCTCCGGGCACGGCTGGCGCCGCCGGCTGCTGTGCCGAAGGCTGGTCAGTGGACCATGTTGGCTGAGTGACTTGAGAATGGGCAACTCCAGACACGGAAAGTAGTAAGGCGGTGCCGGCTGCTGCAATCAGTTTTGATTTCATGACAACTCCTTTGTTAATGAGGACTTCTCCGGTTAGCGGTTAGGCTGCGCGGACAGCGATATTTCCGCACCGTCAAATGGCCAATTTGCCAGGTGCATCGCTGCGAATCGAACGAGACTTACCGGACCGTTTGACGGTCGAGACAGGGAACAGTAGGCGGCTTCGGCCGCCGAGATGCGCTACGAGCCCGATGTTGTAGAAGAGAATGCGTCTCTGCCAAGGCTCGAGGTGAGCTTGGTTTGCCCAGACAGACATAAGTGATCGGGCGGCACAATAACTGCGGACATTGACCTTGTGAGTCGGCAACGCAGAGAAGTAGTGTGCAAGCTTATTTATAGGGCGGCGTCGAGGCGAATACTAGAAGAAAGAGGAAGCTTTTGAAATCAGACGCGGGTTTAAAAACCAGCCTCCACGCGAACACAAAAAAGACTCGAATGATTGATTGCCAGATGCTTGGCCGCAGTCGATTGCGAACCTCACCGACCAAAACCCGACGCGTCGATTTTACGGTGAGCATCAGGCTAAAAGAAGCGCAACGGGCTCCCTAATAGCTCTGCATGCGCTAGGTCCGCTGCGCGATGTCCTGCATTTCGTAAAGACCTATACGCAGGGTTTTGCTGATGACCCGGCTTGGTCCACGGAAAGCTTCTTCGATAAGCCGCGAACCTCCGGCCGTTGGTCGGAAATTCCCTCGCAGCAAGTGAGCCTCCCTTAAACGCTGGAGAAACGTCTTGCTTGCACATGGGCGAAGGTCAATGGGAACAGGTCCGGGTTTTATGTCATGGGTATCGCGCGTCTTGTCGGTGCCATACGCGCCGTACCGCCGCACCTTCATATTTCATGGTTATACGCAAGTTCTGTAGTAATCGCTTCGGTACACGTATCGACCCGAAAAGCCACGTCAATCTGTGGTGAAGCGAACGGAACAACGGCAACAGCGGTCCATTGTACGTAATAGCTCTACTAATTTCGCATGCCTTAAGGATTGGTTTTGCTCACGAGCGGTCCGCGGGACGTTCGGGGCAGGAGGTCACAGATTGGGCGTTGTCATCGACCTTGCGACAGGAGAAAGGCATGTCTCAACGCCTAGGGAAGAGAAACTTGCGCGCTTAAAACGTAAAAGAGTCGCTTTCTTCAGGCGAGTGGCGGCAGAAAGTGGCACCGGCCCGGCCATGTTCACCTCAGACGACGTCGTGTTCGAGATCTACCGGAAAGTTTTTCATGCGTTCGCGGACGGCTGCAAGTGCACCGGCAAGACGATGCCGAATCGCTGGACGATGAACTACATAGCGCTCAAATTTCTTGAGGTGAACGAGGTCGTCGGCGGAGAAATCATCGATTCATTGCTTGATTGCGAAGTACGGTGGTACGTCAAGTCGGGCCTACGAACTATGTACGATTGCGAGTTACGGCCGTAGATAGAAACCGAGTTTAGTTTATTGCTATCGCCCTAGATATGTGGACCTTGCGGCCAGCGTCTCACCGGCTAAGTCGAACGACCGGAAATTTCTCCGACATTTCTCGTCTGCCCCGCTTACTCAACGAGGCAACGGTGCAACGTTTCCAGCGAGAGGGGGCTTTGTGAGATGGAGGTCGAAGCCCGACGCAAGCAACGCGCCTTATCGGCCTCTGAAGAGTGACCCGTAAGCGCAATCAACAAGAGTTGGACCACCCGACGCCGCTGTGACCCATATGGACGCAGCGGTTGTAAGTCTTTCTTGCCCTGACAGGACCGAGTGCTCGCTTGTCCTGGCTTTCAGAGCGGACGGACCGCGAAACGAGAAGCTGGTTCGCCCCCTCGATGATTCGAGCAGCGAGACCTCTGTCGAATCGAATAGATGCACTGCGCCACCGATACTCGCGCCTGACTATCGGAGCGATTTCCGGGGTCCTTTGCTGTGGCCGTTCCGGCGACAAAGCTGCGAAGAGACTCAGGCGTCGCACGATATCTACCGGAACGGTGGCAACATCTAATCGATGGGCCTTAGCGAGGAACGGATATGACGCTGTTGCTTTCCGGCCTGCGGGTTGCGCTCATTGTCTACGTTGTGGCAGTGGTCGCCCTGTACGTGTTACAGGACCGGCTATTGCTGCCGCCGGTTGAAAACGTGACTGATATCCGGATGGGGCATCATGCGGATTATGATGTCCAACCTTGGTATCCCAGAGACGAGTATGCAGGATACGTCATCGCACCGGTCGGCCACGAGCCGATTGGAACGATCCTCGTTTATCACGGCAACGCAGAGTCAGCGGAAAACAAACAATCACTTGCCGAAGTGTTCGTCCGTTTTGGTTATCGCGTCGTCCTGGTCGAGTATCCCGGCTATGGCAAGCGACAGGGCGCTCGGACGATGAAGGCAGCGTTGGCCGCGTCGCGAAGTGCGTTGTCCGACGCTAAGGCCCAATGGGCGGGAACGATATTTTTGCTTGGCGAGTCACTGGGCGCCGGCATGGCGGCGAAAGCTGTCGCCGGCGAAGAGTCAGCGGTCGCGGGTGTGCTGCTCGTCACGCCGTGGGATTCGCTGGAAAGTGTTGCATCGGAGAAGCTACGGCTGTTTCCAGTGCAATGGATGCTGCATGACCCGTTCGATACGGTCGACGCGCTCAAGCACTACGAAGGTCAGGTCGTCGTAGTCGGTTGCGAGAAAGATACCCTCATCCCCGTATCGCACGCCGAACGGCTCACCCGCCTGCATCCGCACGCGCAATTCCTTTTGTTGCCTAACGCCGGCCACAATGACTGGTTCGGCTTGATGACCGCCGACCGTTGGCAACAGGTTTTGGTCTGGCTGCAGCGCTGACCATGCACTCTTCCACGGCTAGCAAAAACATCTCTCCCTGTTCTTACAGCGTATTGGCCGAGACGCGCGTCAGCATCCGGCAACTTGGAGGAACTCTACTAGGTTAGCCAATGCTGGCTGGCGCATCGCCCCCGAGCAACGCCGTCAATAGGGCTTCTTCATTCCGCTGGCTGAGGCAGGTGTGTCCATCGTCCCTGTAGTCCCTGTATTCATTTTCGGCTGCGAATCTCCTGACGACGTTCCCATTGTGCTCGACTGCGATGTCCCGGACGTTGAACCGGTAGTACCGTTTCTGTTCGGCGTTGCTATCCCCGTTCCACCTTGTCCAGCGCCGTTGGCTCTCGCAGTGCCACCAGTGCTGCCAGTACCTGCGCCACCGGCGCCCGCACCCTGTGCGTGAACAGCACCGCAGAGACCCAGGATAAACGCTGAAACCAACAGGCCCTTTGTGGAAGCTCGCATGACAGTCTCCATCTAGTCGTGGGGCGGAGAGTGGCTCAATAGGCACATTCCGCTGTAAATTCAGGTGCAATCGACATGCCACGACGGACCAAATGATGAGGTCTCGCCTGCCAAGTTCGGGACGACTCTTGGCAACGCTTACTGCTTCTACGAAGCCAAAGACACAAGGAAGTTTTTAAACAAGCTTAGAAAAAAGCGATACCGGCGAGCGCCCTCTATGCAATCGAAAGCAGGCAGGTCGGATACATCGAGTCGTTCAACCAGTACGTACTTACGCAAACTTGGCATCGCATACGCTGATAGCTCGGGTACGCTGCTTGCACATTGAAAGAGCACCATTTTTTTTAGGAGGTGAATCATGGGCTCAATCAACCCGCAAGGCAGAACCCGAGGTGGAGCTGACATTGTCGGCGGTGGTATCGGCGAAGGACCGGGGCCGGACATCATGGCAGCAGCGACGCTCGACGGCGACAAGGTGATGTCATCAGACGGCGAGCATGTGGGAAAAATTTCAGACATCATGCTGGACGTCCGTGGCGGACGCATCGCCTATGCGGTCCTGTCCGAGGGAGGCTTCCTCGGGATGGGGTCTAAGCTGCATGCCATCCCGTGGAGTGCGCTGACTCTGGACACGGCAGAGAAGTGCTTCCATGTCGACATTGCAGCGCAGCGTCTCAAGGACGACCCCGGCTTCGACAAGGACCACTGGCCGTCCATGGCAGATGAGGCCTGGGGAACGTCGACCCACAGCTACTACAACCGGCAGCCGTACTGGCAAGCGACCAGGGACGTGGTGGAAAGCGACCCTGCCACCAGGCCACTCGAGCATTGAAAAACACGTCCCGGTAAGCCGTCCCAAGCGGATAGTTAGTCTGTCGCTCTAGCCGGATACACCACCGCGTTGCAACGCGGTGGCGCAGACGCATCAGACGCAAGCACGACCGCCGCCAACGGCGCCAAGGAATGTGCATCCCCGTGCTCCGTCCGCTAGCAGCATAAGCTGCGGTGTAACTGTGGGCGGTTGCCGCGGCTTTGCGATGCTGCGCGGCGTGATTGTCGGGATGTTGGCGGCTCGCGGACGAAACGAATGTCGGGGCAGCCTAAAAAACGAACGGATGTTGCATTCCCACTGTGCGATGCAAGCGCTCATAGGCCGGGGCAGCTTTAATACAGTTACTGCGCTGAGCAACCCGGTTCGCAGACTTACACAGTGCCAGCGGCACTGGACCGCCGCTGGCGAAAGCCGGACGGGACTACTTTCCCAGAGCCTCTGCCGCCTGTTTCTCTTCAGCAAGCAGGGAAAGCTTCTCATCGGTAGCTTTCTCTTCCTTCAACGTGTCGCCCAGAAGTTTGACAGCGGCCATTTCGCCCAGCTGTTTCGCCAGCGCTATCAACGAGCCATATGCTGCAATTTCGTAGTGCTCAACCTTTTGGGCCGCTGCGATAAGCGCGGTATCGAGGACCGGGCCCTTTTCAATCTCGTCAATTTGCTCCTGGCCTTCCTCGATTAGACCCTCCATGGCAACGCACTTGACGCGCTTGAGCTTGATTCCGCTAGCCTCGACGACCTGGTCAATTCTTTCAATCTGACCTTGTGTTTCCTCCAGGTGCGTCTCGAATGCCGACCTAAGGCCCGGATTGGTCGACGCCCGCGCCATCTTGGGCAGGGACTTCGTCATCTGCTTTTCCGCGCTGTAAATGTCGGACAGCGAGTGGATGTACAAATCCTTCAGCGTCTTCGTCGTCATGGCTACTCCTTCGGGTCGGTTTCGGGAACGCACGCCACCTACCAGCGTGTGCGTTGTGACGGTCATGATTGCAATCGGCATGCCCGTGCTGGCCGCTCACATGACCCCCGACTCCCACAGGGCGCCCCCCGCGCTTTGCCGCTCTGCTATCGCCGCACCTACACCTTGTACGTAGGCGGCGTCAGATAAGCCCAACGTCAACTCGGCAACTGCGATTCCTTTCGTAGCAGCTAGCGTGGCGGTCTTGCGACGGGAGAACTCTCCATCCTGTTTCGCATTGTTTAAGGCGAAGGTGCCCCGGAGTGCGCGTTGCGCCACCAGTGTTCGGCGAAATATCCACGTTGCTGCAGTCCTTTTACATTGGCGATAGTTTCGCCGCCGGCGGGTTCCGAGCACAGCGAAGTTATCCGCTGAGTCTTCGATAAGCACTGAGGTGCCTAACCAGACCCTGCTTGTCGCCTCGTATTTCGCTCAGCCGGGCAAGATTGAAGTGAGCATCGGCATGAGTAGGGTCCAACTCGATGCATCGCTCGTACGCCGCCGCAGCAGCATCGCAGTGCTTGAGTTCTTCCAGGGCGACGGCGCGATTGAAGTGCAGCAGCGCGTCATCGGGAAAGTGCTCCAACGCCCGGTCAAAAACCGACAGCGCCTCTTCGCACCGCGTTTCAGCCTCACAAAGCAGCACACCCAGATTGGTGTACGCGCTGTAGTGCGGGCTGGGAGCCAGTTCGAGCACTTTCCGGTAAGCCTGCTCTGCGCCGACGACATCGGTGCTTGTGAGTTGTTCTCCGAGGGCGAACCACTCATCAGCCTGCTGCTCTCGGCTCTTCAGATTGCGCGGTATAGAGTCAAGGAACGCGACATCGCCCTTGATGGGCGCCACCTCGAAATCGAGCAGATGTTGGCCAGAGACGGCGTCCCATTGTGCTAGTCCCGTCTTGACAGCTACGCTGTCACCGACGGCCGTAATCCGGATGCCTGACAGAGGCAGCTCTTCGGGCAACTCGGCCTTGAGCTTGGCGAGCGCGCGCAGAATCTTGCGCGACGCGATTTTCGCCGACTGCAGTTGAAACGCGGTGCGCAACACCACCACGTCCTGAAACGTGAAGCGCAGCTCGTTGCGTCGGCCGCGCGTGGGTTGAACGAACCCTGCGTCTATCAAGCCAGTCAACACGCTTTTGGAAACGCCCAGCAGAGACTGGAGGCTTCTCAGCGAATAATCGTGTGAGCTGTTGCGCTTTGTCACTTGCGAGCCCGGACCTTCGCCGGCGGTGCTTCTTCGATCTTGGGTGCGACCCGCTTTGCTGGCCGCCGTGGTTTGGCCGCCAGCACTTCTGCATCAGCAGGCGCTGCTTTCCTGACCGCAACAGCTTTCTCCGACGGAGCTTTCTTGGTTTTAGATTTAAGACTCGCGCGAAGCGCTTCCATCAGGTCAATAACCTGGCCGCCCGGCTCGATGGTGGACGGCTCTGGGGACACAATCTGCTTGCCCGCGATTTTCTGGTCGATGGCTTCGAGAATCCGCTTTTTCTCTTCATCCTCGTAGGCTGATGGGTCATAGGCATCTTCCGAGACCTGGTCGATGATTTGCAGCGCAAGCTGAAGCTCCGTATCGGTCACGGGCACCTCCTCAATGTGCAAATCCTTCAGTGCGCGCACCTCGTCTGCGAATAAGAGCTGCTGGAAAATCATGCCGTCTTCCGCTGGCCGTACCTGCACTATGCGGGTCTTGCCCTTGTAGGACCACTTGGCGAGTGCGCACCGCTGGCTTTGGTGCATGGCCTCTCGCAGCAGGCTGTAGGGCTTGCCTCCTCGCTTGTCCGGTGCGATGAAATAGGCTTTATCGTAGTAGAGCGGGTCGACCGACTTCTCCGGCACGAAGGAGACAATCTCGACAACATGAGTGGCGCCTTCTTCAAGCGCCTTTAGTTCATCGGGAGTGAATACAACGAACTGCCCTTTCTCAAACTCGTAACCCTTCTTCATGTCAGCGCGTGCCACGACCTCGCCGGTGGCTTCAGACACGTACTGCTGCTTCACCCGCCCGCCTTCAGGCGACAGGAAATTGAAACCCACCCCTGAGGCACTCTCAGTGGCCGAATACAGTTTGACCGGGATGGAAACAAGCCCGAAGGAAAGGGTCAACGATGCGATTGAGCGCGCTGTCATGGACTTCTCCTCGTAGCCGGCGGCAGAGAGGTCGCGCGGCTTCTGATTACGGCTGGACCAGCCAGCAGTCGGAGGTTGGCCAATACCTTCCCCGGCTTTCACAAGCTTAGCACTGGAAAACCAATTCTTGGATGGCCCGGACAAAAGGGAGATGCCCGTCAATGTTGGTCATCCGCCCTGAGGCGGACTGCGCCGCTATTTGCAAGCGAGCGGAAATTCATAATCGTCCGAGCGTGAGTGCGACTCTGAGGCGCTGCCAGCCTTGCTCTCCCAAAGCCCAATCTCCAGGGGAAGCCTTTCTCCCGCCCTTCCTGATTCCTTACGTCGCACTCCGGATAAACGCCGGTTGATGGTCTCGCACGATCGAATATGGTTGGTTGCACCGCAAAAAAACAGTGCAGCCAATTAGCAAGCACGGGGCTGTGTGACTGTTAAAACAGGCCTCGCGCAGCGAAAGGTAAGCGTTACCGCTACGCAGCAAAGCGACGGAGTCTAGCCGGAACGCCCTTTATTAACACTGGAGTTAAACCGATGAATACGCAAGCCCCGGAACAGATAGTTGCTGCACAGAAGGTTGGCGTTGAGGCCCTTTATGGCTTTTTTAATACTGCTCTTGAGGGTTACGAAAAGCTCGTCGCGCTGAACCTGCAGGCGGCCAAAGCTTCAATATTGGAAGACGAGGCCGTCACGTCGGAGGCGCTTGCCCGTTCCGCGAAGGACCCTCAGTCATTCTTCGAACTGCAGTCCCGGCAGTCGCAAGCGACGACGAAGGCGCAAGCCTACTGGCACCACGCAAACGAAATTGCGACAGAGACGCGGAGCCAACTGCTCGCCTCAAGCGAAAAGCTGGTCAGCGAATACTTTCGTGAGACGCAAATGGCCTTTTTGTTGAGTGCTACTTTGAGCATGTAGTCAACACGACTGCGTTCATCCACCGCACCTCTTTCTCCAGGCTTAACTGCTCAAGACATCGCGCGGAAGCTGCTTTCGAGCCGCATGCCGGATATCTATACCGTTGACAGCGTAGACGACGCACTCGGCGATGTTGGTCGCATGGTCGCCGATACGCTCGATAGCCTTCGCCACCGACAGGTAGTCCAGTCCGACCGAGATTGTCCGAGGGTCTTCCATCATGTACGTGATGAGCTTGCGCACAAAGGCTCGAAACTCACTATCAATGGCTTTGTCATCCTGGACAATCTGTGCTGCAGCGGCGACATCCATTCGTGCGAATGCATCGAGCGCCCTACGAAGGATATTTGCAGCCATTTCGCCGGAGACCTTGATTTCAGTGGTATTGACCGAGCGCGCGGCGCTATTCTCGGCAATGCGGCGCATGCGCTTCGCAATCTTCCGGGCCTCGTCGCCCGCGCGTTCGAGATTGGCAACGCACCTGGAGGTGGCCATCAGGAGCCGCAGGTCGCGAGCTGCCGGCTGTCGACGAACAATGACGTTGCTCACTTCTTCGTCGATTTCAATTTCCATCGCATTGAGCCGGTGCTCGCCCTCGATGACCTGCTCAACGGGTGCCAAATCAAACGTGGTCAGTGCCTCCATCGCACGTGCAACCTGTAACTCCACCAGTCCGCCCATTTCGAGCAGTCTGGTTGAAAGCAGATGAAGGTCAGCTTCAAACCCGCTAGAAAGATGTTTATTCGACATGTTCTTTCCTCTGCCAAAGCGGCAGGTGACGCAATCCATAGTTGCCGGCTGTACCGCGCTCTAGAAAATCTGTTCGGTTCTACCAAACTCGACAAGCTCGCCGAAATGCATGAAGGCTGTGTGACACGCCGACGCGCAGGGCGCCTGATGCACGTTCAGCGTCACGACGACCACAGGTAAGTTTGCGCAAACCAGTATGCATCGGGTGGTTCCGGTTGAGGCCGGGCTCCTAAATACCTGGACCATCGAGTCCGGCGCTTCCGGTTATAGTCTAAACAGTATATACCGTATTATCTTTGTCCAGACTTTCGACACGCGCAACAGCGTCGCCTTTCCGAGTTGGAACTTGCCGACCACGGCGGCTACCTCCCAATCTGAAAAGTCGACGGTAAGGTTGAACAACGCTTGGGCTTACTTTCCCGCGATTTCCTGACCCCGCCGTCGGTCAAGACATTGATACGTGCCGACGAGACATTGAGAAGCTTTGCAATCGACTCTGACGACAGCCGGTCTGAACATCTGTCTGTATCGTTTATCGGCATTTGCCGAGAGGACGCTCTGCGCTAGGGTGTGTCACCTGCGCTCAACGGACGAGCGTCGCCCGGCGTTCTAAAGCCACGACACTGTTTGCGAGCAATTCGTGTTCAAACGCTCGTTGGAGTAACTCGGGAACGGCGTCGCTTAGCGCCTGCGACAGTCGGTCAAGCGTCTTTTTCTTTCTACCATCGAGCGCAGCTGCAAGCAGAGCGGCGAGTTCCTCCGTCAGCGCGGCGGCTACGGGCGCAAGCGCCGGTTTCAGGTAGTCGCGGGGACTCGGAAATTCCGATGGGTTGACGCCCTTCGATGCAGACTTGCGCTTTGCCGCCATTGCAGGCTCCAGGGGTCTCTCAGTGGGGCGAGGTGAAATAAAGCGGCGATAGTCTGCCTTCATTGTCCATTGCGCGGGGTGATTAGGAAGCAGGGCGGCACTCCTTATGGGACCATCGAGTGTTTATTCCTGTTTTGT
>Ga0185299_10008503_pt1 | contig 10099 bp, 9 predicted proteins | sample PaiPotPPA55metaG_FD_128002 | JGI IMG/M metagenome (GOLD analysis project Ga0185299, IMG submission 128002) | Iron sulfur acid spring bacterial and archeal communities from Banff, Canada, to study Microbial Dark Matter (Phase II) - Paint Pots PPA... ...
CGGTCGACGTGTTCCCGAACATCAAGATTCCGGCGGTGGTGGTGGCGACCTTTTACCAAGGCATGCCGCCGCTCGACATGGAGGACAACATCACCTTCCGCTACGAGCGCTTCTTCACGCTGGGCAGCAACATCGAGCATGTGGAATCGCGCTCGTTGTCGGGTGTGAGCATCATCAAGGTGTTCTTTCAGCCCGGCACTGACATAGAAGCGGCGGCGGCGCAGATGGGGACGCTGGCGATGGCGGACCTGGGGATCATGCCGCCAGGGACGTTGCCTCCGTTGGTGTTGCAGTACGACGCCTCTTCGCTGCCGGTGGTGCTGGTGACGGTGGAGGGCAACGGTTACAGCGAGACCCAGCTGGAGGACCAGGCCCGCTACAACATCCGCAATCAACTCGCCACGGTGCCGGGGGCGTCGGTGCCGATCCCGTTCGGCGGCAAGTTTCGCCAGGTGATGGCGTACGCCAATCCGCAGGCGCTGCAGGCGCGCGGACTATCCCTGATGGACGTGGTGCACGCGCTCGACAAGTCCAACCTGATTCTACCAGCTGGCGACGTGAAAATCGGTGCGAAAGACTACTACATCTATTCCAATAGCATGATCGAAAAAGCCGACGACATTAACAAGGTCCCGATCAAGATCGGCCGCGGCCAGGCGCCGGTGTTGATGGACGACGTCGGCAAAGTGGAGCTTTCCTCCCAGATTCAATACAATAAAGTGCTGATCAACGGTCAGCCGTCGGTTTACATTCCAGTGCTGCGCCAGGTGGGGGCCAACACCATTTCGGTGGTGGACGGGGTCAAGAAGCTGCTGCCCAAGGTCTTTGGGCTGCCGCCCGGAATGAAGCTCAAGACCATTTTCGACCAGTCCACTTACATTATCGCTGCCATCAAGAGCCTGGAGCACGAGGCGGTATCGGGCTCGGTGCTGGCCTCGTTGATGATTCTAATCTTCCTGGGCAGCTTTCGGTCGACGCTGGCGATTTTTCTTTCGATTCCGCTTTCGATCCTGGCCGGGGCGTTTGGTCTGTACATGAACGGGTCGACCATCAACATCATGACTCTGGGCGGGTTTGCACTGGCGATTGGCCGACTGGTCGACAACTCAGTCATCGTGCTGGAGAACATCAATCGCCACCTGGCTGAAGGTGAGGAACCTGTTGTCGCGGTTCGCCAAGGTGCGGACGAGGTGGCGCTGTCAGTGCTGGCAATTACCCTGACCACTTGCATCGTGTTTTTTCCGGTGATGTTCCTATTCGGGGTGGCGAAATATCTCTTCAGTGCTTTGGCGCTGGCGGTTGTCCTGTCCATCGCGGCCTCGTATGTGATCGCCATGACAGTGATTCCAATCTATTGCGCTCGCTTCCTTACCATCGAAGAAGCTCGGTCGGTGGAAACTGGCGCTGGCCCTTTCGCGAGATTCCATCATGGCTATGAAAACTTCTCTCGTCGTTATGAAAATTGGTTGCGCACGGCTCTGAATCATAAGTGGCCAGTGATCGGTGGCGTAAGTTTGCTGTTTGTCGCCAGCGTAGCGATTTATCCACTGCTCGGTACTGAGCTCTTTCCTCAAACGGACGCGGGGGCATTCACGGTCAACTTTCGTGCCCCGGCTGGTAGCCGTCTTGAGGAGACGACTGAGGTAGCGCGCAAAATCGAAACCTTCGTCAGCCGTGCGATCCCGCCGAGCGACCTCGAGATGGTAGTGTCCAACATCGGTCTTGCACCGAGCATCTCGGCGATCTACTCCCCGAACGCGGCCGAGGATTCAGGATTTATCCAGGTTGAACTCAAGCAAAATCACAAACAGCCAACAGCTTACTACGTGGCCCAACTACAGCATCTACTACCGACTGAGCTCCCCGATATTCGAACATTGTTTTCATCGGGCAGCATCGTCGACGCAGTCCTTAACTTTGGCATGATGGCGCCGATTGATGTGCAATTTGCAGGAGGCCAATTCGCTTCGCTCTACAAGGCCGCAGACCAGGCACGGGAAGCGATTGAGGGTCTTTCGCAGGTTTCTCAAACCTTTGTGCAGCAGGAATCCCAATATCCGACGTTGAATATCGAAGTTGATCGCGTCAGATCTGCTCGTCTGGGTATCAACCAAAAAGATATCATCTCCAACGTAATAACCGCGCTGAATTCGAATCTCTACATTAAGCCATCGATCTGGATAGATCGTGCAAACAACAATGATTACTTTCTGACGGTCGAGTATCCCGGCGCAGACCAAGGTTTCAATTCCCTAGGAACTCTGGAAAGTATTCCGGTGCAGAGCAATTTGCGGGAAAACGGCCACACTCAAAGCCTGCTGCTGCGTGACGTGGCGACGATCGTTCCCGAGTACCATCCATCCGAGGCGGACCATTACAACATTCAGCGGACAGTTGATCTCCTGGTATCGCCGAGCGGTGAGGATCTGGGAGGCACGCAGACCGCAATCGAAAAAGCGCTCCACCGTCTCAGTCTGCCCAAGGGCGTCTCGGTCAACTATCGCGGCTCGATTGCGGCGATGCGCTCGTCCTTCGCAAGCATGGACTTTGGCTTATTCATCGCGGTGATCCTTGTGTACCTGGTGATGGTGGCGCAGTTTCGCTCTTTTCTCGACCCCTTCATCGTAATGTTCGCCGTGCCAATGGGCCTGATCGGGGTAGTCTGGACGCTGTGGGCGACAGGTACGACGCTCAACATCGAGTCCTTCATGGGTATCATCTATATGGTTGGGATCGCGGTCTCCAATGCGATTCTTTTGGTTGATTTCGCTAATGAGCGAGTCCGTCAAGGCGACGATCTGCGCACGGCGGTGGTGGATTCGGCGCGGATCCGGATGCGGCCGATTCTTATAACCGCTCTAGCCACTGTGGTCGGGCTGCTCCCTATTGCCCTGACGTCTGAAGCCTCGGCGCCGCTCGCGCGAGCCGCGATCGGGGGTCTGGCCGCTTCCACAGTTTTGGCGCTCGTCTTGGTTCCATGCGTGTATGAGCTTTTGTACTCACGTAGAAGAACCCAAGTCGTACAGTGAGTGGTTACGAAGTTTAGGAGGGCCCAGGTCGTAGAGTGAGTATATGAACTTGAAGACGGCGATGATCGTTGTGGTTATGGCTACGCTAGCGTGGGCATGCGCTAGGAAACCTGATCCGAGCGGCGACCCGCCGGAGCCTACGGTAAGCGTCATTCATCCGCAGCGGGGTGAGATGGTGCGTACCATCGAGTTGCCTGGCGATGTCGTGGGTTTCTATGAAGCCGCTTTGCATGCCAAAGTCACCGGCTATCTGCAATCCATCAGCGTGGACAAGGGCGATTGGGTAAAGGCAGGACAGGTATTGGCGCAGATTCAAGTGCCAGAACTCCATTCCAACCTCGCTCGCGCGCAAGCAAATCTGGAGATAGCAAAGATTACTTACGAGCGGCTGAAGCACGTGCAACAGACCGATCCCCGGCTCGTGTCGCAAGAAGATGTCGACATGGCTTACGCCAAATATCAAGAAACACAGGCCAGCACGCGTACCCTCCAAACAATGGTCGAGTATACGAGAATTATCGCGCCATTTGACGGAGTGATTACGGGACGCTTCGCCGATCCGGGCGCTTTGATCCGTGCCGGCGGCGGCGATTTCGGAATCGACGAGACATCCGGATTGATTTCTCCCGGTGCGACTGAGGGCGCCGGCGGCCACCGCAGTGGAGGCGGACCCATTCTCACACTCGCGGGCATCGACAAGCTGCGCATCTATGTCTATGTTCCGGAAGCATCGTATCCGTTGATACACCGTGGAACTCCGGCCATTTTACGCTTCAACGAATTTCCCGATCGCATTTTCAAAGGGTCAGTGGCGAGATTTGCAACCTCACTGGACCTTGCTACGCGAACGATGTTAACCGAGGTCGATATCGACAATCCGGGTCGCGTGCTCTACCCCCGAAGTTATGCGCATGTGACTCTTGACTTAATTCGCCATTCCGACTCTCTGAGCCTTCCGGCTGCTGCGATTCAGGGCAATGGAAAATCGGCGCGCGTTCTGATTGTCAAGCAAGGCCGCATAGCCGAAGTTCCAATATCGACCGGCATCAATGATGGCAGTCAGGTGGAGGTCACGTCGGGACTTGAAGGTGAATCACTGGTTGTCGGCACCTACAGCAATGCGCTTAGCCCTGGAGAAAGGGTTCGCTTCAGGTTGCTCAAGATCGTTCATGAAGCAGGTACCTCGTCCGGAAGCGTCGGCTGAAACTATGTGCGGAAAGGTCTCGCTTCGCAAATCCATAATCTTGCTGGAGTAAACTTATGGCGTACCGGCGTACTCTCGCGCTTCTCGTGTGCATTCTGTCCTTTGCGCATAGCTCTGCGACCGCAGCGCAGACCAGCAGCACACTCACGGGCCAAACCGGCATCAATTTGGTGACCACGATACCGCCGTTGTCTCCCGTTTGGCCAGGATCAACAACTCCAAGTGTCCCGCAGAGCTCCGGAACCACGACAACCGTGGCGCCGATCACCACAGGGGCTGAACTGACGCTTAAGCAAGCGATTTCCATCGCGCTCGAGTATCACCCGCGGATCAAGGAGGCGGCGGAGAATACCAGTGCCGCTACCGCCCGAATCGGCCAGGCTCGTTCGTTTCTCGGACCTCAGGTCTTCGGTGTCGCCCAGGATTTGGGTAACACGGTAAACGGGATCTCAAACGCGAGTTATTACGACGCTGAGGGTGCATTCCCGAGAATGACAGGGAGAAACCATAATTTGGCTAGCAACGACTTCTCTCAGAGCTGGGATACAAGTAACAGTTACATGGGTGGGGTGGCTGTCTCTCAGTTTCTCTTCGATTTCGGCCGGCGTCACGGTTTCGTCGCTCAGCGCAAGTTCGAAGCCGCCTCGGTTGCAGCAACCGAGGAACTTGACAAGCTCGATCTGATCTTCGAAGTCTCGCAGCGCTATTTTGAAGTTCTCCGGGCCAAGGAGCTGATTGGCGTTTACAAAAAGGCTGTAGAGCAGCGCGAGTATCATCTGCACGAGGCACAGGTAAAAGCTGATGTAGGGCTTCGCCCGCGGCTGGACGTGTATGTTACTCAGGCTGAGGTTGAACGCGCGCAACTTCATCTGGTCGACGCACGAAATGCTTATGCGGACGCCAAGGCCGCACTCAACAACGCGCTAGGCTTGAGCGACCGCGCACCCGACTACCATCTTGCAGACGTCCTGACGTACTCGCCAGTCGAAGAGAAATTGCAACCGCTGCTAGCGACCGCCTTGCGGCAGCGGCCAGATCTGAAAGCACTCGATGACGAGGCGAAGGCTCTCGCAGCTCAGGTCGTCGAGTACAGAAGCGACTACTATCCTACAGCCAACGCGGTAGGCGGCTATTCGGCCCTGGGCATCGGGCTGCCGGCCGCCAATAATTACAACGTTGGCATCCTCATTACATGGCCAATCTTCAACAGCTTTCTCACGACTGATCAGATAACCGAAAGTAACGCCAAACAACGCGCGGTTCGGGACGCGATCGAAGATCTGCAACAGCGAATCATTCTTGAGGTGCAGACCACATTCTTGAACTTGCAGGCCGCCTTGCAGCGCATCCGGCGGGCCGAGAAAGCTCTGGCAGCCTCGCGCGCTGAACTCGAACTCGCGGAAAAGCGCTACGAATCAGGTCTGACTAATATCGTGGAATTGGAAGACGCTCAGCGTTACTACACCTACGATGATGCCGCATACGCTGGCGCTTTGTATGGGTTTTCAGTGGCAAAGGCCGCGGTAGATAGGGCTACCGGGCGACCCTTGTCCTAGCTCTAATTTAGAAGTTGCTCAACTACCATCGCTTCGTTGTCACGTGAAATAGGGCTTGCGCCGCACTGTAGATCATGTTGCTTGGAGGTAATTATGGCATTTCTAGACAGCGGGTAGGGATGTGGCTAATTCGACAAAGTAATTCTCCGGATTTCTGCAATTCTGCAATACTGAGAACGAACCGACTGCGGAAAGCAGTGGATTCGGCGATAGGATTAATGTCACCGGTAAGGCGCTGAGGACAAGCAGCTTTCGCTCCAGGCGAAAAGGTTCCCGAGTCTGTCTGATCCGCTGGATCAGGCCGAGGCCAACTGCGTTGGCCGCATATCGCATCGGAGCGGGAGATCTTCAGAGGCCGACAGATGCGCGGAGTTAACAATTACAAAGAGAGCCGTATGGACGAAAGCCAGCAAGTGCGGCTCGTGCACCGTACGTGCCGGGTACCGCTCAGGATTTCGAAGGGCACGCAGTGGATTGAGCTGCGACGCATTGCATACCTGTGCGCGAGTTTCGGCAATCACCTGTTAACCGAGTCGTACGCAAAGGCCAAAGGTGTGAGCGGGCTGCATCCTTATGCCGACTATCGCGCGATGCTATCGGCAGCGGTCCGAGACGCAGTCAGTAGTGAGTGCGTTAGCATATGGCACAAGCTTGGAAGACAAATCCTGCGCGGTGAGCAAACCTTGGCGCGCTTTGCCGTGGATCGCGCTCTGGTCGTACGCGGCCAGGCAGTCAGTCTGGAGCGCGCGCCGGACAACGGGCTAGTCCTTAGGGCCCGATTGATTCCGGCTCAGGCTGGGCCTGCGATGATATTTCCTGTTTGGATGCCCCCACTCAAGCGCGATCGCTGGCTTTCAGATGTCCTGGGCAAGCTCGAATCGGAAAGTTATCGGATGACCAAGCTGATTGTGGTGTTTGAGCGACCGGGAAGGAAAGTTGCTGCGTTGGTCACATACTGCAAGCCGGTCGACGCGTCTGCACCCAGTACTGGTGAGGCCATGTTCGAGTGCACCAACCAGGACTGTCGGCTCCGGTGTGGCGGGCACGCACTTTCGCTAAATGATGCAATTCACCGGCTTAGCGTGATGAAGCAGCACTTCGCTGGAATTCACACTCGGCTTAGAAGGCATCTCGGTAAACGAGGGCGGCGGCACGCGTTTCGTCAGGCACTGCTAAGAACCGGAACGTTCGAGCAATGGGCACAGGGCCCGATACACCAGTTGTCACGACAGATAGTCGACTGGTGCAGGGAGCATGAAGTCGGGGTACTTCGGTGGAACGTCGAGCAGACATCAGCAGAACTGCCCTGGGCGCGCCTAGAGGCCTTTGTCACATACAAGGCTGAAGATGCCAATATTCAAGTTCTCAGCGTTGCATCAAACGAAGCCCACAGCTCCAAAGTGTTCGTGAATACGGTAATGCGGCCGAATCAACTGTCTAATGCTGAGGAATGATGTCGACGGGTTACGCGAACTCGGGGAACCTAACGCAGGGTGATTATCATGTTGTTGAAGACTCTACTGAACAAAGCGCTAACCACTATCGCCGGGCTGCGAAAAAACAGCAAGCATTATACTTTAGCAAATGATTCTAAATACGCCTGCGACGGCGTTTCTGCGTATCGACCGGGCAAAGTTCGCATAAGCGATGCGGGAATTGCGTTGCGCGAGGACGGGCTTGAATCAGCGAGCCAGGCCCCTCGCCCAAGCCTACCACGCGGGGAAGCTGATGCACGCCGAGCAATTGCTGCCTCGGATCCGGGACGGCTAGGCGGCCTCGGAGAACGCTCTCAAGTAAGCGCTCAGAACCCGCCAGACTGGGGACCACGGCGCCGCTTACTGAGCTTCGACGGCAGCCGCAAGGCTGGCGTGCAGAGCGCGTTCGAAGCCTGGCGTCCGCGAGGATGGGGGGTAGACGATCGCGTGGCGCGCCTGCTCCGAGCGGGCGGCGCGGAGGAAAACGGCTAGCGGTAATTCCCATGCTCCGGAGATTGTCCCTGTTCGCGGCAGCATTCATGTCCAAGTGCGCTGCCCACGGCCTGCTCGCTCCGTTACTTGAGGAGTACGCGCGCGAGTCTCGGTCTGCAGAACCAGATGGTGCTGGATTAAAGAAAATCACGAGGTAGGCGTCATTCGGTGGAAAGTAGTCTGGCTCGCCAGACGCATAACGTCATCAAGATGGAGCAAAGACGATGTTAGGCTATACGAGAATTCTGTGTGCTCTCGACTTTGACGAACACTCAACATTGATTTTTCTTCTGGCGGCTGCGCTGGCAAAGGAGAGTAATGCCACGCTCTGCGTGCTTCATATAGCCAGGGTGCCTACACCTGATATGGACGTTCCATCGTCCTTTGACGCTGATCCTAGATGGGAAAGAGAAGCCAGGCTGCGTCTCGAAGATATCATCCGCAGACACGTCGAAGAGGGATTGTGTTACGAAATCCATGTCAAGAGTGGGCTGCCTGATGTTGATATTGTGCGGGAAGCGACTCGTTCGGGAGTCGATCTAATAGTAATCGCTACTCACGGACGACGCGGGTTCAGTCATCTTGTACTCGGAAGCGTAACCGAGCACGTTATTCGCGATGCCACCTGTCCTGTACTTGTGGTATGGCCACCCAAGCCGAGTCATACGGTCGCGACATCATCGATGTGAGTTGAAGAGTTATGCGAGCTTGCCCAATATGCCTTCTTGAATTCGCGTGCTGTCTAACATTCTGTGTAGCGATCGAGAGCTGCTCGTTGTTGGGCGTGGACCAACAGACGCCGCAAGAGCGGGCAGACTATTTGGAACCGATGCTTTCAGCCGCTGGCTTTGACATGATCCCGGCCAACACACCGGACAAAATGGCTCATCTCAAGACGCTTCCACCCCTGAAGGTGAACTACTACGAAAACAAGGAAGGCGAGTTGCGGTATTGGTTTGCTGATCCGGATTATTGCCATTGTCTCTATCTAGGTACCGAAACCGAGTATCAGAAATATCAGAACCTTAAGCTGCAGGCGCAGATGGTGCGAAGCGAACAGGAGGCGGCGGAGGAGAATTACGGGGCATCGCAGCAGATGCAGATGGATCCATTCGGTGGTTTTGGATGGGGACCGGGTATCGGGTTTTCATTCTGACAGGGCGGACGCTTGCAACGGCGACGCTGAATAGATCGACCTCAGTACTGGCCAGGTGGAAGCATGCACATCTTCTGGGCGCGCGGAAACTATGATTGGCACTAGGAGGAGCCAAGGAAATGCTCGATGTGATGCGTAAGCTATAGTCCAAGGCCGTCCTATGCAGTGGCGTTTGATCGTGACCTAGTTGCGCCACGTTCAGACAGCGAGTGCTCCGGAACGCGATGGAGGACTTGCGCCAGAAGATTGCCCGGTCACCTGTTTCACGGCGGCTTTCGCGGCCGAGTACCATACAGGGCCTCAGCGTATTGCGCATTGTTTGAAGTATAATGGACGCTCCGCATCCTCTAGTTTGACGATGTTTGTAAGGCGCTGGAAAACGTGTTGTCAGTTCTTCGTTCGGCGAAAGGATCCCCATTGGGCGAGGTATGCCATAAGGGCTAAACCGGAGGCCAACTGCATTGGCCACATATCGCGACAGAACGGAGGCAACAATCGGCAGAATGCATGGCACGACCACGGCAGATGCTTTTGCGAGATCCGATGCAGGGGCGTCAGCATTATAAAGACGCCGAGAATTCTCAGTGTGCGAAGAAGTGAATTGGAATCGGTCATGTTCTACTTTTGACATCTGGCTCCAAAGGGGCGGCCCGGGCGGCTGGCAGTTTCCCCCCCAACTGCCTTCCGTTCTCTCCTCGCTGAAGAAGACGGGCCGCCCCCCAAGTTTCCTCGTGGTGGGAATGTCCCGGCAGGCTGCCGGGGCGCCTTCGCTAACGAGGATCATCTGTTCGCGCGCAGGAACCTGCTTTTTATCATAACGGTCCGCCCGTCAGCATTCTGCCCATAGTGTTAATCGGTGAAACTGGTTTGATTGTTCGAAAAGCAAGCACCTCTATGTTTATTCTTTGTTAGATCTCTTGAGACGCGAAAGCTCATGGTTTCCTTTCGCACTGCCGTAGGTCCGATTTCGTCTCTGTTTCACCGCTCTGCTTTGATACGGTCTGAGGCTTGCCTGGTAGCCCTGGTGATCTTGCTTTCGTTCCCTGTCGTCCGCTCGCATTGGCCTGCTCCCCGATGCCCGTCAGATCATAGATAGAGTCTTTGGTTGTTTTCCCCGTCCTGGGGCGGAATCAATTTCTCCATTTTTAGCTGCGCGAACTCGACTGGCGTCAGAGCGCCGAGGCTCG
>Ga0185299_10008506_pt1 | contig 10099 bp, 18 predicted proteins | sample PaiPotPPA55metaG_FD_128002 | JGI IMG/M metagenome (GOLD analysis project Ga0185299, IMG submission 128002) | Iron sulfur acid spring bacterial and archeal communities from Banff, Canada, to study Microbial Dark Matter (Phase II) - Paint Pots PPA... ...
GTAGAGGCGCTGACTCGCGCCGGTCTGGCGGATGCCGAAAAGTTGGATCAAGCCAGGCTTCTGTTTGAGCGTGTATTGGGTTATGCCAACCATCTCGGGCTTTATTCAGAACAAACCGGGCCGCAAGGTGAGGCACTAGGTAATTTCCCGCAAGCCTTTACACATCTCGCTTTGATTAGCGCTGCATTCAATTTGGACCGAATGTTGGGAAGCCAGGTTTGAAAAAACGCAGGTCTTCAAAAGACTAGGAGAAATTCATGCCAGATCTCAGACAAGGATGCACGTCAGGTAAGCCCTCGGAAGACACCGCCCCAGCCGATGCTCTGGTTCTATTCGGAGCCATGGGAGACTTGGCTCACAAGAAGATCTTCCCCGCTCTTTATAATATGGTCCGACATGGTCACTTGGACGTGCCCGTGATCGGCGTTGCCAGGGCCGCGCGGACGGACGAACATCTTAGAGAGCGCGTGCGCGACAGCATCCAGCAGCAAGGCGGCGACATTGATCAGTTAGCCTTGGCCAAGCTCCTGAAGTTGCTTCGCTACGTTGGCGGCGATTATGAGAAACCTGAGACCTTCGACCTATTGAAGAAAACGCTCGGTTCAGCCAGTCGCCCTGCACATTATCTGGCGATTCCGCCAAGTCTTTTTACAAGTGTTGTCGAGTCTCTCGCAAAGTCGAACTGCATGAAAAATGCACGAGTCATTGTCGAGAAGCCCTTTGGACACGATCTTGCCTCGGCCCAGCAGTTGAACGCTGCACTTCATGCGGTGCTTCCGGAGTCGAAAATCTTTCGTATCGACCACTACCTCGGTAAAGAAGCGGTTCTCAATCTTCTGTTCTTTCGCTTCGCCAATAGCTTTCTGGAACCGATCTGGAACCGGAATTACATCGAGAGTGTGCAGATCACGATGGCAGAGAAGTTCGGGATCGAGGGAAGGGGTACGTTCTACGATGACACCGGGGCGATCCGCGACGTGGTCGAGAACCACATGCTTCAGGTCGTAGCTTTTCTGGCCATGGAGGCCCCCACCGGCATATATTGCGACTCTATCCGCGACGAACAGGTCAAGGTATTCCGCACGATTTCCCCGCTGGACCCACAGCATCTGGTTCGAGGACAGTTCGAGGGCTACAAAAGCGAAAAAGGAGTTGCTCCTGATTCCAAGGTAGAAACGTTCGCTGCTGTGCGTCTGGAGGTTCAGTCATGGCGCTGGTCGGGCGTGCCATTCTTGATTCGCGCCGGGAAATGCCTCCCGGTTACAACTACCGAAGTGCTGGTCAAACTTAGAAAACCGCCGCTAGACAATTTGGCGGGTGAATCGAGCAATCATTTCCGCTTCCGTCTCGGTCCAGGTGAGATCTCGCTCAGCCTAAGCGCCCGAGTGAAACGTCCCGGCGAAGAACTCATCTCCATGCCCGCACAACTTTCGGCAGTCGAGGAACACACTGCGGACGAGGTTGATGCCTATGAGCGTCTTCTTGGAGATGCCATGCATGGAGATGCCATGCTGTTCGTTCGGGAAGACGCGGTGGAAGCGGCCTGGGCTATTGTCGACCCCATCCTCGCGAACGCCACACAATTGCATTCATACGAGCCAGGATCGTGGGGACCTCATGAAGCGGATCGTTTGGCTATCGATTTGGGCGGCTGGCACGACCCCAAAGAACGTAAGGAAAGTAAAGCTCCTGCTCCGCGCGCCGCGTAACAAAAATGATCGGACTTCCGATCGCGGACAAAGATGGCTTCGACGGACTGCGGACCACTACGCCGATCGTCTCAGTGTGCTCTGATAGTCAGCCCAAAACCTTCTGGATGCCCTTTGGACAAAGTTCCAGAGCCGCTCCCGGTAGCAATCGACAAAGTGAGATTACGTTCACTAAGCAACGCGACGCTCTGGTTAGCCTAGCTTGATGGTGATCGTCCGTGGCGTCCGGTGTAAACTCGATCCTCAATTCACTATTCGGCTAAGACCTTGTGCACAAATTGAACAACCATGAATCCCTCGCCCACCGCAGACGCGACACGCTTCACGCTCTCAGCACGGATATCGACAACCGCAAAAACTCCGGGAAGACTCGTTTCGAGCAGATAGGGAGCCCGGTGGAGAGGCCAGCCGTCTTGAACCTCAGCACCCGTATTGATGAAGCCCTTTGCGTCCAGCGCGAGACTTCCTCGAAGCCATTCGGTGTTGGGATCGGCGCCGGTCATCATGAACACGTGCTGATCTCGCGGGTTTCGCTCGTTCCCGTCTTGGTGTTGTGCAAGATGACGCGCTCAAGGTGCGTGTCGCCTTCGAGGGCTTCGATCGTGGTCCATGCCATGAGCGTAATCTGCTGGTTCGCTTCGATTCTGGAAATCAAGTATCGCGACATCGTCTTAGCAAGGCATGGCCCGCGCACTAAGAGATAAACATGTTTGCCAGTTCCAGAGAGGAAAACAGCCGCCTGCCCCGCCGAGTTTCCACCGCCCACGACGGCGATCTCCTCGTCGCGGCAGACTGTGGCCTCGAGGTGGGTAGCGCCGTAGTAGACTCCAACCCCTTCGAACTGGGCAAGGTTCGGCAAATCAAGTCTCCGATATCGGCTGCCGGCGGCTATGATGACCGTTCGACCCCGCACTGATCCTCCGTCGTCTAGTTCGATCGTATAGGGGGGATGGCTGGTCTTCGGTCCTTTGGCGGATTGAGCGATAGCGATGTGGGCACCGAATTTCTCTGCTTGAACGAACGCGCGATTGGAAAGTTCCTACCCGGAAATTCCCATGGGAAAGCCGAGATAGTTCTCAATCCTAGAACTCGATCCTGCCTGACCACCCGGTGCGTTCTTCTCTAGAACGAGGACATTCAGTCCCTCGGAGGCTCCATAGACAGCCGCAGCCAGCCCGCTTGGTCCCGCACCGACCACAACCACGTCACTCACGTCACCCTGATCGATTCCGGCGTTCAATCCGAGGCAGGCAGCCGCTTCGGAGTTGCTTGGATTGCGAAGGGCAAGTGTGCCGCGACAGATCAGAACCGGAATGTCCGCTAGTGGAACTCCGAATTGGTCAAGAACGGTCTGCACTTCGGGATCGACCTCGACATCAAGATAGGTGTGAGGTTGGCCGTTGCGAGCAAGGAATTCTCTCAGACGCAGCGTGTCGCTCGAATGGTTCATCCAATCAGTACCGCATCGCCTATGGAGTTGGAGATGAGGTATACCCGGCGCAGCAGAAACGCATTCAGGAATATCTCCCCGAGCGCGGCATCGGTCTCCATGATGTGGCGCAGATTAGCCCGGTCGATTTCAAGAAGCGTACAGGCTTCCACCGCCCTACCCCGGATCAGCGTCTCGCGGCCGGAGAGCAGGTTCACGTCGCCAGTGAATTCTCCGCGACCGAGAACATGGAGGACAGTCTCGTCACCGCCGAGACACGAATCACTTCGATGGTGCCACTCAGTACGACGAAGATGCCGCGATGCAAATCTCCCGGTTCGAGAATAACTTCATGTGCCTGCGCATCGTGCTGCCCTCCAAACGACGCCAGTCGAGCAATTTGCCCGTCGTCCAGCTTGGGAAACATCGCCTCGGTTTGTTCGGGAGATTCCGGTGTCAATTCACGCGCGGCCATCGGCTATTTGTGATCGTACTCGAGCTTCGGGTACCAGTCGGTGCCGCGACCTTCCGGCGTCAGATCCAACATCAGCCAAAGAGGGTCGAGGTCTGGGGCACCGCGCGGATCCTGTGCGGGGTCGGCCATCGCACCGCTCATCTCACCACTGTAGAAGTGGTAAACCGTTCCGTTACGCCGGGTGAAAACACTGAAGCCTGGTACGTCGGCGTCGCTGGGATTGACGTAGGTGCGTGTGTAATCGCCGGACACGTCGGAGACAAACGGGAGGTTCGCGAAGCCGCGGTGTTTCTTATATACCACCAGCCGCTCTATGGGCGAGCGCGCCGTAACGGCGATTGCCGACCGCTGGCGTAGATTGACAGCGATGCCATTCCAGGAGCTCAAAAACGATGTGCACATGGGACACGGCGCTTTGCGCTCTGGACCGTACATCATGCTGTATACCATCAGTGTGCCTTGATTGCCGAACAGGCTGGAGAAGCGAATGGGACCAGTCTCGGAAACGACCTCGAAGTCGTGCGGGACCTCTCCACCATCGGGTAGCGCGCGCCGCTGGGCTGCCACGTGCTCGATGTGGCGTCGCAGTTCGATTTCTTCCACGAGAAGCGCATTTCGAGCCGTGCGATATAACGCACTCTCGTTAGGAAAATGAGCCGTATTGGTGGCGACAAGCTCACGGGCGGGTGAAAGCGTCTGAGCGACGGACATAATACCTCCCGGTCATATTCTAAGCTATTTCATACTGCGCGAAGAGCCGCTTGGCAGGATCAATCACGTATCTCGTCGTACTCGTTGTGTTTTCAATCAGCGCTCTCTCGGCGGTGGAGAAGAGAAGCCGCCCTGCGTCAATGCATGAACGACTTTCCTAATTAAGAGCAAGTGCAAAGCCGTGGACTCGGAGTCGGATTGGTAACGGCAAACGCGCTTGTGGCTCGGCGTCAGGTCGGTGGACTATACCACCGCTACGAACGACACGCCGCCGCCTGAAACCGCCAAGACTCCCAAGCGCTGAAAGTGCGGCCGACCTTCGCGTCTGAACTGCGGTCATTGCACACTTTCGGCTTTGCCCAATCTCGTCACGCACTCAATCCCCTTCCCCAACTGATCGGGAGATCTGTATCCTTCTGCGGGATAGCGTGGACCGAATGCCTTTGTAAGGTTTCGTTAGCCACAGATAAGCATCACACTTGCAACACCGCCATCACGTATTTGCGGCGATCGGTCACCGCCGCTGTTCAGTAGTTAGAAAGCGGTAATGGCTAGAGCCTTGGCTGAGAGTCGTTCGCACAAGCAGATTATGGTTCCCAGTGATTTCCCACGATTGTGAGCAATTGTGAGCAGGCGCATCCCGAGTAAGCCTTTATTCTTGCTTCATTGGGAATTTAGACTGCAATTAGAGAGCGGCCCAGGTTTTTGTCGTTTCCCTGGCTTGGACCCGACCAAAGCGGAACGACCGTCAGGCGGGTCACGCTTCCCAATTCTCGGGTGCGCGGTTCCTAAAGGAGTGGCGCTCATTCTCAGCATCGTGCGATTCGTGCCATGCAGGAGGCAATGAGTTCTGCCCGCTCATGCGGTTCAACATTCATACGAAAGGAAAATAATCATGTTAATACTGATTATCATCTTGGTGTTGGTTTTAGGGGGCGGTGGAGGGTATTACGGTCATAGCCGCTGGGGTTACGGTGGGGGTGCGGGCATAGGGCTGGGCACCATACTATTGATTCTCCTCGTAGCGTACATGCTGGGGATCTTCCACTAAACTAAGGCGAAGTCGGCATAGCGTGGTTGACCTGTTTGCCATCTCTTCCCTGCCCTCCAATACTTCCGTCTACGCTTCAAGCAACAACCTCTCTGTGTCGCCGTCCAGGACTCAAGGCCAGGATGGATTTGCGGCTTTGTACGAGATAATTGATGTGTTTACCACAGCGGATGTTCGACGAGTTTTCTTCCGCTATTCGTGAAACCATAGGACTGATGATTGACGGCGGCCATGTTGATTGATCGTTGTCGCTGCTTGCGTTATGGTATTTCCGTCGTGCGGATCGAAGCTGCTGACGGCTACTCTGTACTGACACTGATTGCATACGAAGTGCAAACTGCCGTTGATACGTTTTGTCGAGTAATATCGCATTGGTCTAGTCTACGCCTTATTTATTCCTACTTTTGGAAGTGTACCTTCTAGCTTTGCGTACTTAGCCCCGCGTCTGTCACCCATTCCCAAATCGGGATGACTTATTTCACACACTGAGCAATAGTGAACAAGTCCCCGATATCCCACGGACATAAATTGACTCCAAGGAGTTGGATGTTAAAGGGAACTCACTCGGCCCTCCCCCCGTTGTCCGCGGTTTCCCTCGTGATGGGCGCGGTTTAGGGAGATACTGCGCCATTTCCTTTAGAAGGATCGCGCATGATAAGCAAAGCACCGACTCACGAGTTTGACCAGCGTCCCGACGATAAGCCTAAACAATTACAAGTCCTGACTTACAAACCCAAAGCTACGTTCCACCGGCCCCCGGATTGTTTGTGGCCATTCATGGATCACGGACCGGAGAAAGATACGTAGCCAACCTGCCGGCAAAAGAAGTCTAGAGGATATGCAAATCATGACCAATCTAGATCAAGTCAAGGTCACGCCCCGCGACCAGCAAGTCTTGCACTTGCTGAAGCAGGGATATAGCAACAGGGAAATCGGAGACGAGCTAAGGATGAGTCCGAGCACTGTAAAACAGCACCTTCGCATGCTGTTTCTGCGTGCCGGAATCCTCGATGGACGTAAACGGGTGAAGTTGGCTCGCTATGCCCACAGCGACAAGAGTACAGTCATGACACCTTGCGCGGGTCTCAACCCTGTGGAAAGTCAGATTTCGATTCTGGTGTGGGAAGGCCTGACCAATCAAGAAATTGCCAAGATCGTCGGCACCAGCGAACAAATGATCAAGAACAACCTGAGCAGTGCATTTGACAAACTCGGAGTCTGGAGTCGGCTGGAAATGGCAATGTACATGGACAGCCACGGCGGAAAGAATCGACTTCCCGAGACCAAGCGCCAAGATTCCTTAGATGCTGGATCGATCTACACAAGTGTCTGTATGGCGTGAGCTTCAGGGGATACCTATTACGCCTATTGAATGCGTTCTCCGGTCGAAAAGGTGCTTTGTTAATTGGCTGCGGATGCGCCGAGAGAATGCGCGATCGCATACACAGAGAGCGTGATGCGATTCGAGACTCCGACCTTTCGAAACAGTTTTGCTACGTGTGCTTTCACCGTGCGTTCTTCGATTCCGAGTGGAGCAGCAATTTCCTTGTTCGAGCAGCCCGCCACCAGCATCCCGAGTACTTCCTTTTCACGGCTTGTGAACGGTCGTGGGTCCGAAAAAACACCATGCTCCGGGCGGTATGCCTGATCCACGAACATCGAGAGAACTCGCCTTGGAGCCCAAACCGATCCTGTCAACACGGTTCGAATCGCCCGCGCCAGTTCGCCGACCGATGCGGCCTCATCGACGCAGCCCTTCGCCCCCGCCGAGATTGCCTTGAGGATTGCAGCATCGTCTAAGTTGCATCCGGTCACAATGACATCGACACCGGGACGGAATGCCCTCACTGTAGTCAGGACTTCAACGACACTCTTGCCGGGATGACTACCCAGCAGCACTAAGTCTGCTGCTTCTGTTGCGCCGATTTCAGCCAGTGCGACCGAGTGAAGCTCGAAATCCGACTCTGCACTCAGCAATACCCGAAATCCGACAAATCGTAGGGGATCGCTGTCGATCACTGCGATGCGGACCATTTTTTTCCGCACCTGAGGAGTTTTCATGGAGTCGTGAGGTCGATTACTTGTGCCCGTAAGCCGATTTACATCATTCATATTTGTATTGTAATAGGACTAGTTACGTTATTTGACATAAAGAGTAGGTGACTGGGTACCCAAAGTTCCGATGAGAACAGGCTGTCGTGGGTTAGTTCGGCTGGGTCATGGCTCTTTCCAGTCGGTCAGCGCCACCAACTGGTCTAGGATTTCCTGCAATCGTTGAAGCCGACGTTCGTGATCCCCCGCCGCGCCCTGAAGCTTCTTGCCACCTTGCGAGTAGAGGCGGCCCGCTTCACTGATTTGCGCTATTTCTTCCCGCAACTTGGCGATGCGTTCTTTGACCGAATTCTGCGTGACCATAGGCTATTAAAGCGGAGCGGGCGGGCGGATCACAGTCGCTAAGACTGCCTATTCATTGACGGATCGTTCAAGACGCTTCGCAACGCGACTGCTTTACCGCCGTGCCATGACTCCGTAGTTGTTCGGCATGGGCTTGAATACCGATCCTAGGCCGTGCTGCTCGCGGGAATGAATCTGCATCGCTCGTGCGGCTTGTGTACGCTGACTGCCGACGCTCTTATCGAACCCATCGATGCGCTCAACGTGGAAGCAGTCGTGACAGACTAGAACGATGCCATCCGGGTCTCGGCTGATTGTATACATGCGTTGAGACTACTCCTTCCGTTTCCACAAGATGTGCAATATGGAACAGATGAAACTGGCGAATGGTTCCCTACAATGCATCGCGGTTGTGGCGCTCGGCGCGGATTCCGACTTAAGACTGTCGAGGAGTTACCACATTGGGTGTTCGACGAGTGTTCTTTCGTTATTCCACTCGTTTCGTTGAGTAAATATCGCCTTCTTCAAGTGAAGTCGTTCTATCTTCCCGTTTTGGGAATAGTACAGTGTGTACACTTTTGAATAGACACTAAATACATCGCGATGTAACTTGATGCGATTAAGGAGACGGTACCAAAGGAACTCACGCGGCCCTCCCCCCGTCGTCCGCTGTTTTCCTCTGATGGCGCAGTCTAGGGAGATACTGCGCCAACTCTTTTGTTGGATTGGAGAGTCCGCTCATGATAATCGACCTACCGTCTTACGATCCCGACCATCTTCCTGATGATTCGAAACCCAAAGACTTGACTCATAAGTCCAAAGCCGTGTTCCAGTGGCCGCCAGATTGTTTGTGGCCGTTCATCGATCACGGATCGGAAAAGAATACTTAACAGATATCATAGGAGCATTGAGCTATGAGCACTTTGTTGAAGTCAATACGCCAACCGTTGGGGACTATTCTTCCTTTGAGCGAGGTTAAGCGTCGGGTGATTGTGGATGCGCTCGACAAGTGCGGCGGGAATTATCTGCTCGCGGCACATCTATTAGGAATCGGAAGAACAACAATCTATCGTATGGGTAGGATGTACCGCTATCAGCAGCCAAGGATACAAGTGGAGCGGCTGATGTCCATTTCGCAATGTAAACCGTTTTTATTATCCGAGAGAGCCCAAGGGTGAACACATGAGGACGAAGGACGCCTTGAATGTTGGGGAAAGCACGGCGCTGCTCCATGCTATCTTTCCGAGGTATCCTGACCTGCGCGGAATGAAACCAGCGCCGGAGGTGGATGGGTTCCTGCTAGACCTGCGATCTCAGAGTTCACCTGTGCATGGGTCAGAAATGCCTCTCCCTGCGGTTGACGACCGTCACAATAGTTAAAGCGCGCACCGTCCATGACGGATCGAAGGAACTCCCTCGGCCCCTGACAACAGAGTGACGCAGCGATTGCTTGGCTGCACCACTGGACAGGAGCCGGAAACACCACAAGGGAAGGCCGTGTCAGTTCTTCACTTTTCCTTTCAATCGTAAGAACCTAACTATTGCCGCTCAGTGGTGGCTTTTCAATGTTGGACATTCTTGAGTAAATCGACTGGCGTCTCATCGGTCTGACCTTCCTTCACCATAACTATCAGAAGTGTTCAAGAGTGAATATCCCTGCATAACCGAGTTGGTGCATGATCTATGCTCGCCGACGCCTCCCATTGTGAGCGTCCCGGCCGCTGGCAGTATGCTGAACGCAGACCAAGGATTCAATCCTTCCGCCTTGCGAACAACTCGGGGAATCAACACCTGATGAAAATCCGTGTTCGATTATTAAGTCCGGCATGGGGGAACAAATCATGACCAATCTCGGTCAAGCGAAAGTCTTTCCTCGCGATCAGCAAGTCTTGAACTTGCTCGTGCAGGGATGCAGCAATAAGGAAATTGGAGACCAGCTAAATATCAGCCGCGCACGTAAAACAGCATCTTCGCATGCTGTTTGTGCGTGCCGGAATCCTCGATGGACGCCCCGTGTGGAAGACTCGACCCATTGCGCTGGGAATGACTTTGCTTGCGGGCTCGCTATTGCTCGTCTCTGTGGGATTGATGGTCGATGGGACATCCCGCGGGATCTGGTTTAATGCCAGATTTGACCTCAATCCTGCCATGCTCACAGCCTGGCGCTACCCGGCGCGTGTCAACAACTTTGAGACACATGATCACGGAGTTTATTGAGCTTTAATTTCTAAGTTGAGCGGTTTGTTGATCCAGACCTCCGTTGGAACCGCAGCTGGTTTTGGAGCATGACGCACAAAGCGCTCCGGGTGAAGTTGATAGGCGACGTCGAG
>Ga0185299_10008509_pt1 | contig 10098 bp, 4 predicted proteins | sample PaiPotPPA55metaG_FD_128002 | JGI IMG/M metagenome (GOLD analysis project Ga0185299, IMG submission 128002) | Iron sulfur acid spring bacterial and archeal communities from Banff, Canada, to study Microbial Dark Matter (Phase II) - Paint Pots PPA... ...
CATAGAACAGGTACTGGTTCCCATTAAAGTAGTCCCGTCGCGCCATATGATTTCTGTGGAACCGGCGCACGCGAAATTCCGAGTCTTCACTGGACAGCCGGAGTTTTACATGCGAACGGCCGACGCACGCGAGCCTGACATGGATTTGATTCGCGCGAAGGTTCACGGCGCCACTCGGACCATCGAAAATTTGGACGAAATATTCAAGCAAAAGACGGAAGTACGCGATTCACTACCGCTGCAACGCTGGGAAGTGGCAAAGGGCGTCTACCGATTCACGCTGGGTAGGGCGCTCGATCCGGGCGAGTATGCGTTCGTGGAAATCGTGCAGGGCGAAGGCATGAGCCTCTACGTCTGGGATTTCGGTGTGGACGGGGACGCATCGCAGAAACCGGCGGCGCAGAAGGAAAAGTAAGCGGCGGTTTAAGATGTCTAAGGAACTTTTACGGTTTGCGGTGCGAGCAAATCGGCGAGCAAAGAAGCGAGAGCGGAAACGTGGAACGGTTTCTGCATCACGTACGCGCCTTTCTGGCCGAAGGCGGCGATGGTTTCGGGATCGAGCATGTCGCCGGTCATGAACACAAACCTCGGCGCCGAGCTTCCTGCTTCCGAACGCAAGCGTTCGAAGAGATCGTCGCCTGTCAGTCCCGGAAGATTGAAATCGCAGAGAATCACGTCGTAGGAATTGCCGACCAGGTGCGAGAGCGCTTCCTCAGAACTTGCGGCACCTTCGACTTTCATTCCTCGAGCCATCAATCCCTCTTGAACGATTTCGCGAATGCTATCTTCATCGTCTACTACAAGCGCGGAGTGGCCTTTCAGCGCTGCCGGCAAGGCAAGAGCAGGCAAAGATGGTGCGACGGACGGGGCGGCGGACGCCGGACCGGATATTGGCGGAGTTTCTTCGGCTGCGATAGGAAGCAAGACGCGGAACGTGGCGCCTTTGCTCGGGGATGATTGCACTTCGATGCTTCCGCCGTGTTCCTTTGCTAGAGCAAGACAAATTGTCAAACCCAGACCGGTTCCCCCGCCGGGACGCTTGGTGGTGAAAAACGGATCGAAAATTTTCCCCATATTTTCCGGCTGGATTCCGGCGCCGTCGTCGGCGAAAGAAACCGAGACTTTCATTTCGCTACGCGCGAGTGAGATCCGCAAAGTGCCGCGATCGCGGACGCTGGATATGGCTTGCTCGGCGTTGACAATGAGATTCGAGAAGACCTGCGTCAATAGGCGGACGTCTCCTTCAATCGGCGGCAAATCGCCTGGGGCTGAGAATTCGACGGAAATATTCTTCTGTTGCAAGGCCACCTGCTGAAGTTGCAAAGCTTTCTGCACAATTTCTTCGACGTTTAGCTTCGCGCGCCCCTGCGTTGCGGGACGAGAGAAGGCCAGCAGGTTCTGAATAATCGCCGCGGCGCGGCGGGCCTGATTGAGAATGATTTCCACCTGTCGGCGAGTGGAATCGTCGGTGGCGCGTTCGCGCAACAAATCGCTAATGCCGAGAATGGCAGTAAGCGGATTGTTGAGCTCATGCGCCACGCCTGCCATCATCTGGCCCATGGCCGTTAGCTTTTCCTTCTGCATGAGCTGCTGCTCGGAGAGCCTCGATTCGGTGACATCGCGTGCCGAGGCCACCACTCCAGCAATGTTGCCCGCCTCGTCGAAAAGCGGACCGGCGCTGGCTCGAAGCGTGCGCCAATTACCATCAGCATGCATACTTCGGAATTCGCTCTGGAAGTGGGTGCCGCGTCCATCTATAACGTTTCGGAACATCTCGAGGAGTTTCAGACGATCGTCCACGTGCGCCCGCGCTCCGAGAGACTCACCGATGTACTTGTGCGCCGGTTCGCCCAAGACGTCCTCGATTCGCGGACTGACAAAAGTGAACTCGCCCTCGCGATCGAGCACGACGATTATGTCGGGAAAGCTCGCGACAAGGCGTCGAACAAATTCCTCCTCGTCGTGGAGGCGTTTTTTGATTTCCAAGCGCTCCGTTACATCGACGAGCGTGCCCTGCAAACGGACCAAGCGGCCGAACGTGTCGCGGATGGCAAATCCGGAAGCGAGGCAATGAATTTGGGTCGCATCCTTGCGGAGCAACAGGAGTTCGCGGTCCTGCGCCGAGCCCGTTTCGCGCATTTCTTCAACGATCGCATCGCGCCGGGACGGGTCTACATACATTTCGCGGAAATTATGAGCCAGTAAGTCTTCCTTGCTGTCGTACCCGAGCATGCGAATGAGCGCTGGATTCGCGTCAAGGATCTGGCCATCGGGAGACGTGAAGAAGATTCCCTCACGCAGCGACTCGAAAAGCTCAGCGAAGCGGATTTCGGATTCATGCTGCGCAGTTACGTCGCGAGCCCAGCCGGTCACGGACGCTGCCTCGTGGCCAGGCCGCACAACCTGGAAGCGACAGTCGAAGTGGCGGAGCTCGCCTGTCTTCTTTGGACGCACTGCAACACAGCCTGACCAATTGCCGCGTTCGAGAAGTCGCGCCAGCGCCTGCTGGGCTTCCAGATGTGCCGGCTCGGCAAAAAAGCTATCGAGCGGCTGGCCGATCAGCTCCTGAAAGGGAACGCCGCACAAGTCCGCCATGAAGTGATTGGCAACACGAATCACGCCGTCGGCGGAAAGGGTAAAAACGGCGTGGTCGAGGCTATCAATTAAGTCACGATAACCGCGCTGCGAACGAGAAATAACCTCTAGAAGTTTGTCGACCTGCCCCTCAGTGGGCGGGCCCGAAGCGGCTTCGTGCAGGCCGCGAAGTAAACCGCGAATTTCGGATAATTCGCTCCTCTTGCTCCAGACATAAACCGCGAAGAGCGCGACAAGAATTACGAGTCCGACCGCAAGAATTTCCGAATGTGCCGATACCGTGCGCAGAGTACCCCAACACGCAGTTGCCAAACCCAAAGCCAGAACTAGGAGCAGAAGAATGCTGTTGCGCCAGAGCGCGTGCTCCGTTCGTTCGAGACGCTCCCATTCATGCGAAGCGCGCTCCCCCGGTTTTTCGGCCGATAAGGGCGACATCGAAGCGGTTTACTTCCTTTTCGCGCGAGCCCTAGTTGCGGCGCAAGGTTCTACCTCTAAAATATTACCGGGGTACGAGCAGGCGGGGAGAAAGAATCCCCGGGCTGATTCCAAGTTACATAACAGCGATTGACAAAGCCGCCAGACTCGAGCTGCGCGGAACGAGCGGCGTTTGAAAATCTTGCCAGGCCTAACTCGTTATACAATTTCGCACACGAAGAAACGCACGCGAGGAAGACAATGGATAAGAGGAAAATCAACGCCGGAAAGAAGACGGTGAAGAAGAAAGGTTCTTCCCGGGCGGCGTCCGGCGAGGACGCTGTGAAGATCATTGATGCTTACTTGCGGTAGAAGAACTTAGAGCTGAAGAAATTGGCGAACGAATTGCGGCGGGTAGTAAGAAAAACAGTGCCGGAATCGCGCGTGGCGGTCAACGCCTGGGGCGTTCCGACATTCGATTTTTACGGACCGTTTGGCATCCTGATGGCAGGGAAGAACCACATTACATTCGGCTTCACGCGCGGGACTTCTCTTGGCGACCCGGCTGGGCTGCTTGAGGGAACGGGGAAAAATCTGCGGCACGTGAAGCTGAAGACAGCCGAACAGTTGCGGGATGCTAATCTGCGTCAACTGATCCTCGATGCGGCTGCACTCAACGGCGACAGTCCAATGACTCCGTCGATGCGGGTAAAGAAGGCGGGTTAAGTCCAGAAAACCACGATGACGGACCGAAGCCCTCCCCTACAAAGACGCGAAGAAGCGGAACTGCGAAAAAAAATAGGGGTGGTCGCCGTGACGACCGCCCCTATTTTATTTGGTGAACGCGCTACGCGGCTAAACTTCAGCCGGTTTCTAGCTCTCGGCGACTGCGTCGGTGTCCTTGCGCAGGAAATCGAGCGCTGCCGCTTCTTCCGGCGTAAGCTCGGGCTCCATCGCTTGCGGCTCCTCTTTCGGAATTTCCGTGAGGAGCTGGATATTGCGGTAGCGTTCGAGACCGGTGCCCGCGGGAATCAGCCGGCCCATGATTACGTTTTCCTTCAGGCCGCGCAGGTAATCGACCTTTCCGGAGATGGCCGCTTCGGTAAGGACGCGGGTGGTCTCCTGGAAGCTGGCGGCGGAGATAAAGGAATCCGTCGAGAGCGAAGCCTTGGTGATGCCGAGGAGAAGCGGACGCCCGGTTGCGGGCCGGCCGCCATCATGGATGATGCGGTCATTCTCTTCGCGGAAGCGGAACTTGTCGACTTGCTCCTCGAGGAGAAACGTTGTGTCCCCGACATCCTCCACTTTCACCCAGCGCATCATCTGGCGGACAATCGTTTCGATATGCTTGTCGTTGATGTTCACGCCTTGGAGCCGGTAAACCTCCTGAATCGAGTTCACGAGGTAGGCCTGCGTATATTTTTCTCCGAGGACGGCGAGAATGTCGTGCGGGTTAAGCGGCCCGTCGATCAGCGGCTCGCCGGCCCTGACGCGTTCGCCTTCCTGCACGTTGATGTGGACGCCGCGAGGAATGGAATATTCCTTCGTGGTGTTCGCCGCAGCGCCGCCCTCGCCTTCGACGTAAATCTTTCGCTGGCCCTTGACGATTTCGCCGTATTTCACGAGGCCGTCGATTTCGCTGATGACCGCGGGATCTTTGGGCTTGCGCGTTTCGAAGAGTTCTACGACGCGCGGGAGACCACCGGTGATGTCCTTGGTCTTGGTGGTCTCGCGAGGAATCTTCGCGAGCACGTCGCCCGGCTGCACCTCGTCGCCGTCGACGACCATCAAGTGCGCGCGCGAGGGCATGAGGTATTTCTTGGTGCGTCCGCCGGAACCGCGGATGTTAATTGTGGGCTGATGCTTTTCATCGCCGGGCGGCAGCGTAACGACGAGCTGCGAAAGACCGGTGACTTCGTCCACTTGCTCCTCAATGGTGATGCCAGCCTGGAGGTCTTTGAATTGAACGGTGCCGGCGGTTTCTGTGAGGATCGAGAAGGTGTACGGATCCCATTCGCACATGGTCTGGCCGAGCGTGACCGGTTGGCCATCTTCAACCTTGAGCCGCGCGCCGTATACGACGTGGTGGCGCTCTTTCTCGCGGTTCTTCTCGTCGACGACGGCGATGAGGCCGGAGCGATTCATGGAGACGATGGTCTTGCCGCGGCCCTCGACGACCTTGAGATCGATGAATTTGACGAAGCCGTTGTTGCGGGCTTCGACCTTGGACTGTTCGGTGACGCGGGTAGCGGTGCCGCCGATGTGGAACGTCCGCATGGTGAGCTGGGTGCCTGGCTCGCCGATGGACTGCGCTGCGATTACACCCACTGCTTCGCCCATCTCGACGAACCGGCCGGTGGCGAGGTTCCGGCCGTAGCAACGGGCGCAAACTCCGCGGCGGGATTCGCACGTCAGCACGGAGCGAATTTTCACGCGCTCGATGCCGGCTGCTTGAATTGAGTTCGCCAGCTCTTCGGTGATTTCCTGGTTGATCTCGACGATTACGTTGCTTTCGTAGTCTTTGATTTTTTCGAGCGAAACGCGGCCAACGACGCGATCGCGCAGCGGCTCGACTTCAACGCCTGCTTCGAGAATCGGTTCGACGAAGATGCCGTCGGCCGTGCCGCAGTCGAACTCGTTGATGATTACGTCCTGGGCCACGTCGACAAGGCGCCGCGTGAGATAACCCGAATCGGCCGTCTTGAGTGCCGTATCGGCCAGACCCTTACGGGCGCCGTGGGTCGAGATGAAGTACTGCAACACCGTGAGGCCTTCGCGGAAGTTGGATGTGATCGGAGTTTCGATGACTTCGCCCGAGGGCTTAGCCATCAAACCGCGCATTCCGGAAAGCTGACGAATCTGCTGCTTCGATCCGCGCGCGCCGGAATCGGCCATCACGTAAATCGGGTTGATCACGCCTTCCTTGTCCTGTTCTTCGAGGGCCTTGAACATTTCGTCCGCAACTTTTTCGGTGACGTCCGACCAAATCGCGATAACTTTGTTGTAACGCTCGCCGTTGGTGATCGCACCATCGAGATATTGCTGCTGGACCTTGACGACTTCGTGCTCGGCCGCGTCCACCAGCTTGAATTTAACGCTGGGGATAACCATGTCGTTGATGCCGATCGACACGCCAGACTTCGTCGCGTACAGGAAGCCGAGTTCCTTCAGTTTGTCGAGAGCGACGACTGTTTTCTCGAGGCCGAAGCGCAGATAGCAATACTGCACTAGCGCCTGGACGCCCTTCTTCTTGAGCAAACCGTTGATGAACGGCATATCCGTGGGCAGATGATCGTTGAAGATCACGCGACCGACGGTGGTGTGCAGGAATTGCCTGGATAGATTGACAGGCTCGGTGTGCGAGACGTCCTGGTCGTCGTACGCATTCGTAAGGTCGATCACTTCGCCGCTGTAGCGCATGCGGATGGGAGTGAGCAGTTCCACTTCGCCCGCCTCGAGCGCCATTACAACTTCTTCGCTCGATCCGAAAGCGCGGCCTTCACCTTTGCCTTTTGGCTTGGCCTTTGTCATGTAGTAGATGCCGAGGACCATATCCTGCGTCGGAACTGCCAGGGGATACCCATTTGCGGGCGACAGGATGTTGTGGGAGCTGAGCATCAACACGGAAGCTTCCACCTGAGCTTCGGGTGAGAGCGGGATGTGAACCGCCATCTGATCGCCGTCGAAGTCCGCGTTGAACGCGGTGCAAACGAGCGGGTGAATGCGGATCGCCTTGCCTTCCACGAGTACCGGCTCGAAAGCTTGAATGCCGAGCCGGTGAAGCGTGGGAGCGCGGTTGAGAAGCACCGGGTGCTCGCGAATCACGTCTTCGAGAATGTCCCAGACGATTGATTCCTGCGCCTCGACCAGTTCCTTGGCCTGCTTGATCGTAGTGCAATGGCCGGCGGCTTCGAGCTTGTGGTAGATGAACGGCTTGAAAAGTTCGAGCGCCATTTTCTTCGGCAATCCGCACTGATGCAGCTTCAGTTCGGGGCCGACGACGATGACGGAACGGCCGGAATAGTCGACGCGCTTGCCGAGAAGGTTCTGGCGGAAGCGGCCCTGTTTGCCCTTGAGCGTGTCGGAGAGCGACTTCAGGGGCCGGTTGTTCGTCCCGCGCAGAACGCGGCCACGGCGACCGTTGTCGAAGAGCGCGTCTACTGCTTCCTGGAGCATGCGCTTTTCGTTCCGGACGATCACGTCGGGAGCGTGGAGCTCCATTAGCTTCTTCAAGCGGTTGTTGCGGTTGATGACGCGCCGATAAAGGTCGTTCAAATCCGACGTGGCGAAGCGGCCACCGTCGAGAGGAACAAGCGGGCGCAGCTCGGGGGGTAGAACCGGAATCACGTCGAGAATCATCCACTCGGGCTTGTTGCCGCTCTTGCGAAACGCTTCGAGGACCTTGAGCCGCTTGGCGAACTTGATTCGCTTCTGCAAGCTGGGATCGATCTTCATCTTCTCGCGAAGCTCTTCGGAAAGCTTCTCCACATCGACGCGGCGCAGCAGTTCCTTAATGGCTTCCGCTCCCATCGCCGCGTGGAACTTCCCCGGAAATTCCTTCTGGAGTTCACGGAATTTCTCTTCCGGCACGATTTCTTTTTCTTTCAGGCCCGTAGCTTCGCCTGGATCGATGCAGACAAACGTCTCGAAGTAGAGGATGTGCTCGAGGTCACGCATCGTAATGTCGAGAAGGTACCCGATGCGGCTCGGCAGGCCCTTGAAGAACCACACGTGCGAGCAAGGCGAAGCCAGCTCGATGTGTCCCAGACGTTCGCGGCGCACTTTGCTGAGCGTGACCTCGACGCCGCACTTATCGCAGATCACTCCGCGATGCTTCATGCGCTTGTACTTTCCGCACAAGCACTCCCAGTCGGTGACGGGACCGAAAATCTTGGCGCAGAAAAGGCCATCGCGCTCCGGCTTGAAGGTGCGGTAGTTGATGGTCTCCGGCTTGGTCACTTCACCATGGGACCACGACCGGATTTTTTCCGGACTTGCCAAACTGATGCGGATGGAATCGAAATCCGCGATCTGACTGGCACGATCATACGGGCTTGATCGATACAAGGGCTGATCCTCCTCTCCGGCTGCGCCGGAGCAAAAACCAGTTCATGAATCTTATTCGGGCGCGCTCGCGAGACATCCGCAAAGCGCGTTAGTCGCTAGTCCGCCGCGTCTACTTTTTCCAGCTGCGGCTTCTGGCGTTTCATCAATTCGACGTCGAGGCATAGCGACTGCAACTCGCGCACGAGCACGTTGAACGATTCAGGCACGCCGGGCTCGATACCCGGTTCGCCCTTCACGATCGCCTCGTAAATTTTCGCGCGGCCGTAGACGTCGTCCGATTTCGCCGTGAGCAGCTCTTGCAAAATGTGCGCAGCGCCGTAGGCCTCGAGCGCCCAGACTTCCATTTCTCCGAAGCGCTGTCCGCCGAACTGCGCCTTTCCGCCGAGCGGCTGTTGCGTGATGAGTGAGTACGGGCCGATGGAACGAGCGTGAATCTTGTCGTCGACCAAGTGCGAGAGCTTGAGCATGTAGATGTAGCCAACGGTGACTTGCTGCGCGAACTCGTCGCCGGTCATGCCGTCGTAGAGACTGATCTTGCCGCTCTCCGGAAGCTCGGTGAATTCGAGCAAGTGACGAATGTCCGATTCGCGCGCACCGTCGAACACCGGCGTGGCAAACGGAACGCCTTCACGGAAGCTGTATCCGAGGTCGATGATGGCTTCGTCATCGAGCTCCGAGATCGTCTTCCACACGGACGTGGGACCGAATGCGTCCTTGAACCATTTTCGGACTGCGTCGGCACGCGCGCCCGTATCTTCGATTACTTTCGTAACGCGCTCGCCGAGTTCTTTCGAAGCCCAGCCAAGGTGCGTTTCGAGAATCTGTCCGACGTTCATACGAGAAGGAACGCCGAGCGGGTTGAGAACGATTTCCACGGGCGTGCCGTCGGGCATGTACGGCATGTCTTCCTTCGGAACGATTCTCGCGATTACGCCCTTGTTTCCGTGGCGGCCTGCCATTTTGTCGCCGACCGAAAGCTTGCGCTTCATGGCGATGTAGGCCTTTACGAGCTTGATTACGCCCGGAGGCAATTCGTCGCCCTTCTTGAGTTTCGAGATGCGTTCGTCGGTGATTTTGCGCAGCACATCGATCTGGCGCGAAGTCATCTCTTCGATTTCGTCGATCTTCTCGATTAGAAGAGGATCTTTGTCGTTGAGGCGCAAGCGTTTGAGGTTGCGGGTCGAGATTTTTTCAAGGATGTCGCGCGTCAGTTCGGCGCCCTTGGTGAGCAGGCGCTTGTTGGTGCGCTCATCGTGCAGGTCGGCGGTGAGCTTCTGGCCGCCGAGCAAATCGGCAAGGCGCTTCAGGCGCTCGTCGGTGAGGATGCGGATTTCGTCGGCGAGGTTCTTTTCGAGCTTCGCAACCTGCGTGCCTTCGATGGCCTTGTGACGCTCGTCCTTCTCCGCGCCTTTGCGGCAGAAGATCTTCACGTCGACGATCGTGCCTTCGATTCCCGGCGGGCAGTAGAGAGAAGCGTCGCGAACGTCGCCGGCCTTTTCGCCGAAGATCGCGCGCAACAGCTTTTCTTCCGGAGTGAGCGTGGTTTCACCCTTCGGGGTCACCTTGCCGACGAGAATGTCGCCGGGCTTTACGGTGGCGCCGATGCGAATCACTCCGCTTTCATCGAGGTTGCGCAGGAAGCTCTCATTGATGTTGGGAATGTCGCGCGTTATTTCCTCGGGACCGAGTTTCGTATCGCGGGCCTCGATTTCATACTCCTCGATGTGAATCGAAGTGTAGTAGTCCTCCTCGACCAGCTTTTCGCTGACGAGGATGGCGTCTTCAAAGTTGTAACCACGCCACGGTACGAACGCGACCAGCACGTTGCGGCCGAGCGCTAGCTCTCCGCGATCCGTGCACGGGCCATCCGCCAGAACTTGTCCCTGTTTAACGCGGTCTCCCGCACGCACCAGCGGTTTCTGGCTGATGCAGGTGTTCTGGTTCGAGCGCTTGAACTTCGTGAGCAGGTAAATATCCGAGCCTACTTCGCGGCTCAGCACTCCGGACTGGTCGGACTCGACG
>Ga0185299_10008510_pt1 | contig 10098 bp, 6 predicted proteins | sample PaiPotPPA55metaG_FD_128002 | JGI IMG/M metagenome (GOLD analysis project Ga0185299, IMG submission 128002) | Iron sulfur acid spring bacterial and archeal communities from Banff, Canada, to study Microbial Dark Matter (Phase II) - Paint Pots PPA... ...
CGCCGGTCACGACCTCAAAAATCCGGCTGCTGGTGAAGGACGAGACCTGGGGCGGCGGCGCAACCCAGGAGGTGGTCGAGGCCGGCGCACAAACTGGGCTTCATCAACTCAGCTTGCAGCAGATCGAGGTCTACGGGCAGTAGCCGCTAAGCGGGACCTGTCAGTAATCACTTAAACCGGTTCTCCCGCACTTTGCGTGAACGTGGGATCGCGCGCCCACTTCTGACCACGGCCAGCATCATTGTCCGGCGCCGGCGCAGCCGGGAACGGCCTGGTCCCGGCATCCCGGCAGGACCAATCGTGAAGGGCGGCCGTGGCGTCAGCTCAACCCACGTGCAGCACCCTCGCCCGCAGCAGATCAAAGTTGGCGCGGCCGTACATCTGCCGCTTGATCAGTTTCAGCCGGTTGACCTGCCCCTCCACCTGGCCATTGCTCCACGACTGCCGGACCGCTTCGACCACGGCCGCCCAGTCCTGCTTCAGACCCTCGGCAAACCGCTTCAGTTCCGGGACGACTGCCGGCTCATGGGTCAGCTCCACCCATGCTTCCAAGTCGGCAGGATCGCGGCCGCTCAGCACACGGCCGAACTCCTGAACCAGCGCCACGTTCTCTGATAACTCCGGCCATCTCTGGTGCAGGGCGGCGAGGAACACCTCCTGCTCCGCCGAGCGGTCCTTCTCCGGCTTGAGGAGGAGCCACGCCACATTCCGGGCGGACGGACGCCAGACCGACGCGGGCTTTGATGTCGGCCGTGGGCCGGTCGTGTGGCCCGCGGCTTCGGGCTGGCGCCATGCCACCACACGTCGCCGCACCATGTACAGCGAACCGCCAAAACCCTGCATTTGCAGTTCACGATAGAGCCGGGCGGCGCTGTGACACCCCTGTTCCCACCGTCGCCGCAGGTAATCCGTGAACTCGTCCAGTGGCTGGCGCGGTTTGGGACGGCTGGCACGTTCCGGGAAACGCTCCACCCGCACCCAGCGCCGCACGGTGCATCGGCTGAGCCTCAGCCGCCGGACGATCTGGCGGAGCGAGAGTCCGTCGGCTTCAAGTCGCTTGATCTCCTCGTAGCGGGCCAGCCGTTTGGCCCGGCGCTCTTCTTGTCGTTGTTGCTTTCGAGTTGTCCGGGCCGTTTCCTCGGCGCTGTCCACGGTGGGCCCCGGCTGCTCGGGCTTATCCGCCAGAGGCATCGGGGTTCCCGTGAGGCAGGCCGAGGCGGACCAGACCGGGGTGGCATCCACTGAAGGCGACATTTGCGTTTTGCCCTCCACGGACGGCTTGGCCGCTTCGGCAATTAACGTATGCCGCCGGTCCAATGCCTGGATCAACGAGTCGGTGAGGTTCCTCCGCAAATGAAAGCGGTCCGCGACTTGGGCCGCCCCGGGGGCGCCGATCGTCGCTCCCTTGGCGTACTCCATGCCGCGATCCCGGCTTATCACCTGCGTTCCGGGGTGCAGCCGCAGCCAATCGGCAAAAACCACCGACGACCGCTCCGGCAGCAGATCGATCGGACGCTGTGCCTCCAAGTCGCACAGGATCGTTCCATACCGCTGGCCGCGGTGGAACGCCCAATCGTCAACGCCCAGCACCCGAGCGGAATGAACCACGGGCGGGGCATATCGCGCCAATCGCAGGAGGGTATCGGGGCTTACGGCCATTGCCAGCCGGCCGGCCAAGCGGGATCCGACTTCGCCGCCGGTTGCGAAGGCCAGCTCTCGCAGGGATTCGGTCAGCCGGCACGTCTTGCGGGCGTGCCGCGCCGTCAGCTCCGGCAACTGCTCCGAGAATGTCTCTCGGGGGCATGGACGCCAGTCGCAGAAGAACCTCCGGGTCTCGACCCGCAGCCGGATCGGCCGGCCGGACGCAGGCAAGTCATGGAGCGTGCGGGTGTAGTGGCTGTGGATGCGCCGTCCCATCATTCCGCAGAAGGGACAGGGACAAGAAGGCGTGCGGGCTGCCAGCGTGACGGTCACGGCCTCGGGGGCAATCTGGACCCGGTGGACCTGCAACGCCTCCGTGCCCCACAGGAGCGAAGGGTATCCCATGGCGGACTCCGTTCCGCGGGGAAAAGCTCACTGCTCACGGAAGCGAAAGCCGAACCCGTGGAGCGGAAGGCCGGAAGCGTAGAACCAGCGGTTGCTCTCGATCGGAATGCTGTCATGTTCCGGACCACCGAACATCCCGAATCCCGAACAGCGACAACTACCGGTCATGAGATTTGCATTTTGCAATTTTCATTTTGCATTTTGCAATGCATTTACCCTCAATCGAGTACCTGCAAGACCACATTCCTGATCTGCACGTGCCCCTCGCGGCTCAGTTCCTGGAAGCCGATACGGCCCTTGCGCGGGCGGTCCTTCAGCGGAAGCGTGATCTTCTCAGGCGAGTCGCGGTGGAGCGGCTTGTCCTGTTCGTCGAGATTGAAGTCCTGGATCACCTGGCCGTTCAGGACGACCTTCACATGGCGGCCCATGCACGTGATCTCGTACTTGTTCCACTCTTCGGGTTTGAAGGCCTGCTTCCTGGGGGCGATGGCCCGGTAGATGGCGCCGCAGAGCTGCACGGCCTCCCCGTGGCCGTCGTAGTAGCGCGGGTCGACGATCTGGAGTTCCATGCCGTCGTAGGCGGGGTCGCCGTGGAGCGGGGCGCGGAGGGCCACGCCGCTGTTGCCGAGCGGCGGGAGCTTGAATTCCAGCTCGAGATGAAAATCCCCGTATTCCTTGTCCGACAGCAGCCATGTGCCCCGTTGCTCCGACCCGTGCAGGATTCCCTGCTCGTCCACCGTCCACTTCGCCTCCGGCGGGGCCGGCTTGCTGACCTCATTCCACTCGCCGACGATCCACCCTTCTGGCACGCCTTGCCGGGTGAAAAGATGGACCGCCTTGGAATTGTCCTCCGGCCCCGCCGCGATCAGAATTCCGCACGCCAGCAGCAAAAAAGAGATGTATCGCATGGCAATTAGTCTCCCTGGCGCGGGGCGTCCCCGCAAGTGACACATGCACGAACTGCGACTCCGCGAGCGTGAGATGGTTCGGAGGAAATCAACTCGCTCTCCACGCACTGGCGGTGGCGGCAAGCACGGCATTCAAGTAGAGATTCACCGCGGAGTCCTTCCAGGTGAACGCGACGAAGAGCCCTCGTTTTCTAATCCCATGGCGGTGCTCAAGGTCATCGACCAATAGTATACCATCGTTGCCGCGCGACAAATGCGACAGGGTGCGACAAAAGCGCCTTCACATCCCCAGCTCCACCGCCAGCCGCAGCACTTCGGCGACGCTCCAGGCCTGGGCGAAGCAGCCGACGGGGCGGTGAGGCGGATCGCCTTCGCAGATCTCGTGGATCTGGCCGATGCAGTATTCGTTCATCTGCTCGATGAGCGGCCGCAGCCAGCGACGGGCCTGGGCCTGCGACTCGGGCGAATGTCGATTCACCCGCAGATAGGCCTCGAGGAACGGGCCGATGAGCCACGGCCAGACGGTGCCGTTGTGGTACGCCTCGTCGCGCTGCTTCTGAGGGCCGCCATAGCGGCCATGGTAGTTCGGGTCGGAGGGCGACAGCGTCCGAAGCCCCATCGGCGTGAGCAATTCCCTTCGGACCACTTCCACCACCGCCCGTTGCTGGTCATCGTCCAGCGGGCTGTTGGGCAGGCTGACGGCGAGGATCTGATTGGGCCGGATCGACTTATCCCGCCGCGGGCCGTCCATCACGTCGCACAAACCCCGGAAGGGGCTGATCCAGAACGTGCGGCGGAAACTGGCCGCGGTCTTTTCCGCCAGCTCCCGCTGCTCCATCAGGACCAGCGCGTGATACCACAGGGCATTGATCTCGACGGCCTTGCCTTGCCGTGGGGTGAAGACGGTATTGTCGTACTTGGCGTCCATCCAGGTGAGCTGCGTCGTGGCATCTCCCTGGGCAATCAGGCCGTCGGATTCGTCCATCTTGATGTGGAACCGCGTCCCCTTGCAGTAGCCGTCGAGGATGGCGCGGCATGCGGGGAGCAGCACCGACGTAAACGTCCGCTCGTCGGCGGACAGGCGGCGGTACTCGAACGCCGCGTGAATGAACCAGAGGCTCGCGTCCACGGTGTTGTAGTGTGGCTCGTTGGTGTAGTCGTCGAAGCGGTTGGGGATCATCCCCTCACTCACATAGTTGGCGAAGACGCTCAGGACCTGGCGGGCCTGACGGAAGCGGCCGGTGGTCAGCAGCAGGCCCGGCAGCGAGATCATGGTGTCGCGGCCCCAGTCGGCGAACCACGGGTAGCCGGCGATGATGCTGGTGCCGTCCGACCCGTCCGGGGCCTTGCGGTAGACGACGAAGTCGTTGGCCGCCCGTGCGAGTTTCTGGATCGCGATCGATTCGCTCTTGCATACCGCCGAAGCACCCGCGGCGAGGTTTTCCGGATCGGAGCAGGCGGCGACGACCGTCTCTCGCCGGCCCTTCAGCTCCGTGTCCCAGTCGGGTTTGACTGTCGGCTCCATCGACGCCCAGAGCGTGATGCCGGTCGCGCCCTCGGCCTCCAGCACGAATCGGCCGGGGTTGAAAAGGTCCTCGATGTCGTCCAGCCCGCGCTCGGCTTCGATGGGGTAGACGTGTCCGTACCACCAGTCCGACGCCGGCCGGAAATCGCCCGCGTCTGCGGACACATGCACGGCGTGCTGCCCCTCTGTCACCGTGACCTGTCGCCCATCGGACCACACCTGAAAGTCCGTGCCGGCGGCATGCCGCTCGGTGTGGAAATCGCGAAGACTTATGAACGGCAGCAGGCTGAATTGGATCTTTCGGCGCCGCCCGGGGTCGATCGTGTAGCGCACCATCACGACGTTCCGCATCCATGGCATCTGAAGCTCTTTGACGACCCGAACGCCTTCCACGTCGAATTCCCATCGGGCCACGTCGTTCAGCTCGAAGCGGCGGAGGAAGCGGTCGCCGCGGGGATGAATGCGCTCGCGGAACTGGTTGATCGACAGCTCCAGGAGCCGATCGGTGTCGCCGTCCAGGCAGAGGATTTCGCCGATTCGATTGACCGCCATGATTCTCCCCACCGGCGGCAGCGTGGCGGCGCACAGGACGCCGTGATATCTCCGCGTATTGCACCCCACCACCGTCGACGACGCGAACGAGCCCAGGCCGTTGGTCAGCAGCCATTCCTGCCCAACGTGCGGCTCCAGTTGCCCGTTGGTCTCGATAGAGAACAGCGCCATGGGCAGAGTCTAATCGACCGCCATCAGATGCAACAGTTTTGGGAACGTCGCGGCAAGACGATGATCTGCTCGAAGAGATGCTGGGCTGATGATCGGCATCGATACAACCCTGCTCGTCCATCATTTCGAGCGCGACACCTATATGGACCTGATCCGCCGGTTCCCTCTGAAACCGATCCGGAACGACGATGAGCATGAAAAGGCCGTCGAGGTTGTCGCGGAGCAGATGGGCCGCGACCTGGGCAGTGGGGCCGGCGACTACCTGGACACGCTCATCCTGCTGATCAACAACGGTTCGGGGTCGATGCCGGGCTGTTCCTGTGACCGGTCCGAGCCCCGTCGAGGGCCCCACGGCACGGCTGCGGCAGATGCTCGTGTTTTCACTGAACGAGATCGGGTAGCATGCTCCGGGAGCAATACCGATGGACAAGACAATCACTTTTCAATCTCACCCCGACGTCCTCATTGGGTCCAATACTTTCAGGAACGTTCCGACGATCCTTCAATATGAGGACACGCCGCTGCTGGAGGTCGGCAAGTTCGAGCCGGCCGGGTTCACGACGCGCTTTGCCGTCTTCGACAATTCCGGTGTTAAAATTGCGGTGGTGGAGGGGAGCAATATCCTCATTACCCCCGAGGGGGCGAAAGCCAAGATTACCTGCCGGCACGAGCCGGACCTGACGGTGTGCGAGCTGGAGGGAAAGCCGATCCTCGAGCTGCGCCGGCACGGCCCGCAAGCCTTGAAGGGATCGGCCGAGCTGTATGCGCCGCACGGGGTTCTGATCAAGGCAAATGCCTCCGAAGCGGCGGCGATCTTGCGAAGCGGGCAACGCCTGGTTCCCGGCCTGCAGCACCTCAGCAACTCGACCTTCGCCGACGGCGGGATCGCATTTCACGTCCGCCGCGACGGCATCGCGATCGGCGTGGGATGCCGGTCCATTCATATTGGCGAAATGCGCATCGGACCCGGCACGTCGCGTTTCCCCGGGTTCCATTGACGAGCGCGGATGGCTGCGCTCCGTCCCCACCCTCTCCCTCCGGGAGAGGGCAGGGCGAGGGCCCGCCCCGCCGCGACGTGGGGCACGGCGGCTGAAACCGGCCGATTTACGCCGCGCGGCAACGCCGCAACCCCGCATGCTCGAGGGCACGTTCCGGTCGAGATGAAAGCTGTCCCGTCTGGCCTCCTTCAACGTATTCCCTTGGAGTCCGTCAGCCTTCCGCTATGATCGGCCCCGATGGGTTGTCCCGACGCGATCATGCGGCTGATCGAGCGCTTCGATCATCAGCTCGATCAGGTCCGATCGCCGAGCTACAACGAGGCCCAGCTCCGCATCGATTTCATCAACCCGATGTTCCGTGAGCTCGGGTGGGACATCGACAACGTCAAGGGGTCAGCCGAGCAGTACCGCGAAGTGGTCTACGAGGACCGCGTGCGGGTCGCCGGCGCCAACAAAGCCCCCGACTACTCGTTCCGCATCGGCGGGAGCCGCAAGTTTTTCCTCGAAGCCAAGAAGCCGTTCATCAACCTAAGGGATGCCTGGGAGCCCGCATACCAGCTCCGCCGATATGCCTGGAGCGCCAAGCTCGCGGCGTCGCTGCTGACCGACTTCGAGGAGCTGGCGGTCTACGACTGCCGCGTCCAGCCCAAGCAGTTCGACAAGCCCTCGACCGCCCGGCGGGAGTACATGACCTACCGGCAATATGAGGAGAAGTGGGACTTCCTCGCCGGCACGTTCAGCAATGATGCGGTCCGCCTCGGCGATTTCGACCGCTACTGCGGCACCGCCCGCGGACGCGGGGCGCAGGAGTTCGACGACGCATTCCTCGTAGAGATCGAAGGCTGGCGCACGGACCTGGCTAAAAACATCGCAATTCGCAATGCGATCGGAGAGCACCAGATCAACTTCGCCGTCCAGCGGATCATCGACCGGATCATCTTCCTGCGCATCTGCGAGGACCGCGGCATCGAGCACGTGGGCCAGCTTCGCGGGCTGCTCAATGGGGAGCAGATCTATGCCCGCCTGTTCAAGCTCTTCCGCGATGCGGATACGCGTTACAACTCCGGCCTGTTCCACTTCAAGCCCGAGCCCGGGCGCGATGAGCAGCCTGATGAACTGACGCCGGGGCTGGAGGTGGATGACGCCACACTCAAGAGCATCATCAAGCGGCTCTACTATCCTGAAAGCCCCTACGAGTTCACTGTCGTCTCGGCTGACATTCTCGGCAGCATCTACGAACGATTCCTGGGCAAGGTGATCACGCTCACCGGCGGGCATCGGGCGCGGATCGAGGAAAAGCCGGAGGTCCGCAAAGCTGGCGGCGTCTACTACACGCCCACTTACATCGTCGATTACATCGTCCAGCACACTGTGGGGAAACTGCTGGGGGACGAGGGTGTGGGGGCTGGGGGTTGGGGGTTGAAGAAGGAGGCAGGCGGTGCCGCTGAAGAGTTACCGGGAACTGGAGGTGTGGAAGGTGTCCATGGCGTTAGTGGAGGAGGTGTACCGGCTGACGGCGCTGCTTCCGGCGGAGGAGAAGTTCGGGCTGAGCAGCCAGTTGCGCCGGGCGGCGGTGTCGATCCCGACCAACATCGCGGAGGGCTACGGCCGCAGCCACCGGGGCGATTATCTGCACCACCTGTCCTTCGCCCGGGGATCGCTGATGGAAATCGAGACGTTGCTGACGATCAGTGCGCGCCTGAAGCTGGTCACGCGTCCGCAGCTCCTCCCCGCCTGGGATCTCTCACAACAAGTAGGCCGAATGCTGACGAAGCAAATCTCAGCGCTGCAACGCGCAACCCTCAAACCTTAACCCCCCAACCCCCGACCCGAGCCCCCAAACCCCTGACCCCAAAAGAAGCTGCAAAGCTCAAAATCCTCGATCCCGCCTGCGGGTCCGGGTCGTTCCTGATCGGGGCCTATCAATATCTGCTGGACTGGCACCTCAACTGGTACGCCGAGCACGAGCCCGAAAAATGGGCCAAGGGCAAGGACGCCAAGCTCCGCCCGGCCCGTCCCGGCGAGCCTCCGCCGAGCCTCTTCCCACCGGCGCCCCCGACGAAACTCAGTGAGTCCTGGCGGCTCACCATCCAAGAGCGCAAGCGCATCCTCCTGAACAACATTCACGGCGTGGACATCGATTACCAGGCGGTCGAGGTCACCAAGCTGTCGCTGCTGCTCAAGGTGCTTGAGGGAGAAACCGCGGAGTCCCTCGGCCTCTTCCGCGAGCGCGCCCTGCCAGACCTGGGCCGAAATATCCAGTGCGGCAACAGCCTGATCGGCACCGACATCATGACCACCGACGCTTGGCAGCAGATGCCTGAGGAGGAACGCCGGCGGATCAATCCGTTTGACTATGAGCGAGCGTTTCCGCATGTGTTCAGCGATGGCGGGTTTGGCGCGGTGATCGGGAATCCGCCGTACGGCGCGTTCGCGAGCGACGCGGAGGCGCCTTACTTGCGCGAGCGATTTCAGACGCTGGCGAACTCGCTCGATACGTTCATTATGTTCGTGGAGCGGTCCGCGAGTTGGCTGGTCGACGGCGGGAAGCTTGGGTTGATCATTCCATCTGGATGGGTCTCCACTCCGTCGTCACGACCGCTCCGCGCGTTCTTTCTGCGCAGTTTCACGCCCGATAGCTTTGTATCGCTTCCCTTCGATGTATTCGGCGGTGCCTACATCGACGCGGTGATCGTCACCGGCGGACGTCACGAGCACGACGAGCCGTCCGAACGGCCGGTCGAATTAATCGTGTTTCCCCACCGGTACAAGATCGCCGCTAGCACTGATTTCGAAACGTTCCGGAAGGTAGGCGACGCCCGCTCGTGGTCCCGCACCACAGAAATGGAATTCCTCATTACCTGCTCCGAAACCGAGCTTGCGCTGATGCAGAAGGTTCGAAGTGTCCCCGATGTCGTCGGCGATGTGGTCTCGATCAAACGCGGCATCGAAACCTACGACCTGCACGACGACGCATCAACGCTGAGGAACCCGAAATACGCCTTCGACGGGGTTCTTCAGCGCTATTTCCTTCAACACGGCCCGAGAAAATACCTCGAGTATTCGCGCGACATTGAATCATCTAAGCCGTGGCAGTTCTTTTCCGGGCGCAGGATGCTGCTGCGTCAAGTGCTGAGCCGGAAACTTCGCCTCCAGGCAACTCTGACGAGCCAAGCATTTCTGACAAATCAGTCCGTGCAGTCGCTCATCCCAGCCCTCGAGGCGGCGGATGCCCCGGACCTGCGGTTCCTCCTTGGCTGCATCAATAGCCGCCTGCTTTCATGGTATTTCGTCAACGTCAACAGCGCAGCGCGGCGAGACGATTTCCCGAAGATCATCATCGCTCAAACACGGCAGCTCCCCATCCCGTTCAAGAAGGTGGGACGGAACGGCCAGGCCGCCCACGATCGGGTGGTGAAGTTCGTCGATGATGTGCTTGATTTCCACCGGCGTGAACAGGCGGCGAAACTCCCACAGGAAAAGGAGCAGATCCAGCGGCAGATCGACGCGACCGACCGCCAGATCGACCAGCTCGTGTACGAACTGTATGGCCTCAGCGAGGCCGAGATTAGCATCGTCGAAGCTGCGAGCGCCACTGCTCTCGATGCGGGAGGTCGGCGGTGACAATTACACAAATCGAGTTCTGGGCTCGGGAGATTATTGATAGGGTAAAGGCGGGCCGCCCATCAGAGGATGGACGAGTCGAAGTCAAGTCGGACTGGATCTCTGACCACCAAGACGCAGCGCGACGTATTGCAGGACAGGCGAACGCCGCCCGTGGGGAGCCCATTTTGTTTATCTTTGGCGTCGACGAAAAGGGGAGGGCCGTCGCGGGCGCATCCGGCACCAATACAGCGGACTGGTATGCGCAGGTCGGAAAACACTTCGACGGATTCTT
>Ga0185299_10008511_pt1 | contig 10098 bp, 6 predicted proteins | sample PaiPotPPA55metaG_FD_128002 | JGI IMG/M metagenome (GOLD analysis project Ga0185299, IMG submission 128002) | Iron sulfur acid spring bacterial and archeal communities from Banff, Canada, to study Microbial Dark Matter (Phase II) - Paint Pots PPA... ...
GAAGTGCTGACCAATGAGACGAATTCCTTCTCCGCTGAACTAGGGCTGGCGCAAGCCCAGGCGAACGAACTTATTGCTCTGGTCCAGATCTACCAAGCTCTGGGCGGCGGTTGGCAACAATAGCTCCAGCGAGACGGACAAACCGCTCGTGAGAACGTCGTCGCCGCTGCGCTCAGCGCCGAGGCCATGAAAGAAGGAAAGAAGTGGTTCTTTCCGTCAGGGCGTTTTAAAAGGAATCGGTGACCGTCTTTATTTTTTTGAACTCCTGTGCCTTTCATCGTGCCTGCTCAGAGCACTTCACTTAGAAGTCGGATTCCTGTCGCAGCTTGAGGACTGGCGGCCTTGGATTTCCCATGCGTCCGATAGAATGGCTCGCGACAACGCAGTATTGAAAACAGGTGATCTGGCGACAAACAGGCGGCACCCGAAGGCGCCGCCTGTGAAGATGGTTCAACTCTAGAAGCGGAATTTTGCCTGAAGCTGAATCGCTCGGACCGACGCGTCCGCACCCAAGCCCGATCCGAAAATGCTGGTTGGGGTGCTGACAGTTTGGGTGATCGTGCCAAACGCCGGGCTGGAGTTGTTCATCACCGGAAAGTAAAAGTCGGGGTGGTTGAAGAGGTTAAAGAATCGCGCACCAAGAGAGAATTGCCCTTTCTCCCACTTCGGGATATCGAAGGCTTTCTCGATGCCGAAGTCGGTGTCAAAGTAAAACGGACCGCGGTTCTGGTTGCGTACCTGGTTGCCATAGGTTGTGGTTGGATTGGGAAATCCGGCGATGGTCATGCACGGGTTTCCTGCTCCGGTGGAAGAGACGGTAGCCGCGGACGAACCGCAGGAGGCAGGTCCTGCCGCAGCATTCGCAAAAATGTATTGCAGGTTGCCGGTGGACCCGAAGTTTGTCCCCTCTAATGCTCCTGTGTCTGCCGAACTGTAAACCGTAAACGGCAAGCCGGTGTGCGCAAATATTGTGCCCGAGAAGGTCCATCCCTTGACTAACGCATTCGGCCCCCAGTGCGTCAGATGGCGGAAGCCATCGTTCCACGCGTAGTTCATGGTGAAATTATGGCGAATGTCGTAATCAGCATTGCCATAATTTCCGCCCGGGTGGTACGGATTCTGCGGATAGACGGGATCGGCGTATAACCCGATCGTGTTCAAGCCAAACGGCGAGACAGAATTGTTGGAAATTTCATCCAGGGCATGGCTCCAAGTGTAGTTTGCCTGGAACTGGAAGCCGCTGGCAAACGCGCGATTGGCGGTGATTGTCAGTCCGTTGTAGTTCGAATTCGCGATGTTGGCCTCGTTTGCCACCTGTCCGAATCGCGCATCAGGAATTGTTGCCGGCAGGTTGGCGAAACTGGGTCCGGCGAAGGGCCCGCCGTTCGCTTGCAATTGACCAGGAGTGCAGCAGAATGCATTCAGTGCTGCGTTGGAGAACTCCTCATGTTCGCCGCGGTTTCCAACGTAGAGTATGTTCAGGGTCGTCTTCCAGCCTATTGCCTGCTGCACCTCCAGGCTCCACTTGTAGTAAAGAGGAACGTGGACGGCCGTCGCATTATAGAAGTTGAATGCGGGCACGCAGGTCGTGGGATTCGCTCCGGTAACAGCACAACTCGTGCCTCCACTTGCATAGTTAGCTTTGAAGCCTGCGTCGGCGGATTGCGCTACCTGATACAGTGTGTTGCCGCCGGTCTGCTTGTCCGAGATAAAGCCGGGACCGACAAAGAATTGAGGATCGAGCGGCGCATTCTGCAGGAAGTTATCAATCGCGCCTGACGGCAGGGCGTCGCCGAAAACTCCAATTCCGCCACGCAACACTGTCTTCTGCGATCCGTGCGGCGACCAGGCAAATCCGATCTTTGGTTGCGGAACAATTGGCGTGACCGATGGGAATGCCTTCTGCAAGCCCGACTGGATGGCCGAATTTACAGGCGCGGTGCTATCTCCGAATGCTCCGGGAACCAGCCTCTGGAAGCAGTTAAGTTGGCACGTGGGATTCGACAGATGATCCAGCCGGAGGCTAAGCGTTAATTTCAGGTCGCTGTTCACGCGGACATCGTCCGATCCGTAAAAACCAAGCTGGTAGAGAGAAATCCGCTGTTCGGGGCGAGACGGAAAGGCCTGGAAAATCGCGTCGCCCGCGCCACCTGTGCCACCGGTTGCGAAGTTGCCGAGCGAAAGAGGAACGACTTCCGGCGTCACAAAAAAGAAGTTGCCGTCGGTGATGTCGTCTTTGTGGAAGTTGATGCCGATTTTGAAATTATTTCGTCCGCGAATCCAGCTGAAGTCGTCCACAAATTGATATTGGGTCACATTTCTTCCTTGCGGGAAGACGGTATTGTCCGGATTCAGGTTCTCGAGGCTGCCGTCATTAAAAACAATGGTGGCGCTGCCGCCATTAATAGGCAGAGCCTGGTTGGCAGCTGCCTGGTTCTGCATGACGAAAAACGCGCTATACCACAGCAACGAAGCCTTGAAATCATTCACTTTGTCGCTGCCGAATGTGTGAGTTTCGCCAATCTGCGACTGCCACTGTGGCTGGTCGCTTACGCCATTGAAAGCGGACGTGATCGGATCAGTGTACGTGGCCTGGAGTCCGTGCTCCTTCTCCACTCGCACGAACAACCGATCTTTGTTGCCCAAGTTGAAATCGACCTTGCCCACATAAAGCGTATCCCTGGTTTTAGCATTGAGTGCGGACTGCACTTGCACGGCGCAAGGGTTCGCCGCGCCGAACGCGATTCCGTTCACGGTTGTCACATCACTGCACCCTCCACCGCTCAACTGTTTCTCTCCGGCCTGTGAAACCCGGTTGTAGAGACCGAAAATGTCTTGATAGAGCGGGACGGATGCTCCCAGTCCTAACGTGTTAAGGTTTCCGAGGACTGCCGACTGAAATGAGGGTGTCGGGACGTTAACGCCACTGAAGACTGAGGGAATGTCCAATCGCAAACCTTCGATATCGAAGAAGAAGAACGCCTTGTCTTTCTTAATTGGGCCACCGAACGATCCGGCGAATTGATTCGCGTTCACAAATGGACGCGGAGCGACATCGCTGCCCGCCAGGGCATTTGCCTGATTGCGAAAGTAGTTGTTTGCGTTCAGAGCATCGCCGTTCCACCAGTAAATGGCATTGCCGTGAAAGTCATTGGTGCCAGATTTAGTGACGTAATTGATGTTGGCGCCAGCAAGGCCGCCATAGGACCCGCTGTAGCCGTTGGACACCACGGTGCTCTCCGAAACATCGTTGAGGCCGAGAGTCAGATTCGTAGCGCCGCTATTGTTGACGTTGAAATAGGGATCGTTGTCGTTTGACCCGTCCAAGGTAAAAAGATTTGATGTTGCAGGCAGGCCATTGACCTCGAAGTTGCCGCCGCCCATCATTGCGCCTCCGGCAGTGTTCATGACAGCGCCCGGAGCGGTAAGGGCGACTGCGGAAAGATCGTTGCCGGGATTGGGAAGCAGATCCAACTGCTTGGAGTTGAAGTTTGCAGTGAGGTTGGCGTCTTCCGTCTCAATCGTTGCTGCAGCGCCCGTGACCTCAACCGTTGTAGAAGAGGTTCCAAGGGACAACTGAAAATTCGCAGTGGTCGCGGCGCCGAGCGCGACACCCACCTGTTTCTTAGCCGATTGGAATCCCGAACTGGTCACGGCGACGGCGTATGTACCGGGTTTCAGCAAAGAGAATTGGTAGTACCCTTGTGTGTTGGTTTTTGTGGCGCTGGCAGAACCATCATCCAGATTCTTGAGTTGCACCGGTGCGTCGGCCACAAGTGCCCCGGAGGGATCGGTTACAGTGCCGGCAAGTTCCCCGGTTGTGATTGTTTGGCCGAACGAAACGCTCATCGACCACAAGAAGATGACGCATGCCACCGCAAATGTCACCGCTAACGATGTGCTTACCCGTTTCATACGTGATTCTCCTTAGTGTTATTTCGCGCCCCCCGGTTTGGACGGGTGGTTTCGAGACTGCACGATTCGGATCTGCAGTCATCGACACATGCTCGGACTAACAGCAGTCGCGTAACCACGAACCGTTTTGGTGAGGCTGTTCTGCCCGGAAAAGTTACGAAGCGGTTGCGATCGCATGCGAGACTACAAGCGCGGAATACAGGTCTACACCAGAAAACGAGACAGAGCCCGAACACTGTTTGTCTGGCTGCATTGACATGACCGGGCATCTACCAAAAGTGGGAAGTGCCAGTAAGGCATCTACGAAAAGCAGAAAAACGTCGGCGGATTAGGGTCGGTCTTCCAACTGACAATTATTGCCGTAACTGAACGAGTGCAGAGTCACGCCGGAGCCTTCAGATTGCAGCCCGAGCAGATGGGCAGAAAAATTGGGGCTGCGCACGATGTAATACATGTGGGCACCATCGACTTCCATGTAGGCGCCTTTCGAATCGAACTGGACATCGGCACCGGAGTTGTCTTTTGGCAAAGGAGAGCCGTCTTCAAACAGATCGACGCGCACTTTCTTGCCAGCGGGTGCATCCAGAACCGCATATACAGAACGCGCGTGATAGCGGATTTCGGCAGATGCGCCGTGCCCCTCAGAAGTTACTCCATCGTGTTCGATGCGCCACCGGCCCGCGAGCATAACTCCGCCGTCGGGAGGTGAATGCGGCGGCAAGAAATCAGCTTCCTCGCCCGTACGGTGCCCCGCGATATCGTCTACCGCGCTGCGCCCGTAGAGTTCACCAAGAAACGTTTCCTGCGTCGGAGTTCCACACTCGGCTTTGAAGCCGTCTTCGTCGGCATCGAGCGAGACGTTCATCACTTCGGGATGCGCGACTGCCAGAAGTTCCCGAATCTTCGTCTCCATTTCGAGATTGTTTCGCTCGCCTTCCACCTTCATGACAATCTCCCCTTGCGGATTGAGGAGATAGCGGTTCGGCCATCCGTTGGCCGCATAGGCTTTCCACGTCTCCCCATTCTGATCTGCGACAATCGGCCACGGCAGACGAAACCGCTGTGCGGCCGTGCGTACGTTATCCACCTTGAACCCGATTGCGAATTCTCCAAAGTGCACGCCGACGACCTCAAAACCGTAAGGCCGGTATTTGGTGTACCAGCGCTTGAGGATCGCGAAATCCCGGACACAGTTAATGCAGGTAAACTCCCAAAAGTCGATGAGGACGACGCGACCGCGATAACCCGAAATGTGGTGCGGAGTGGGCGTGCCCTGATCCAACCAAACGTCCCCGGCTCCGAAATCGGGAGCTGCATATATCTTCCAGTCCACTGGAGCAAAAGCCGGCGAACAGCCGACGATGAACAGGGCCAAAACGAATATCCTCACCTGTCGTGAATTGCGCAAGCTGGGTGTTCTCCTTCGCTGCTGAGTGATCTCCCCTGACGCGGACCGTGGTCACAAAAAGATCGGTAAAGCATTCGAGCTGCCAGTTTCTCATTTGCTTTAGCAAAAGTTACGAATGAAGGCAGATTAATGCGAGCGTACAATTTCAAGGGACAAGATCCAGTGCTCCACATTGATTAAGGGTTCGGCCATTCAGATTTCGCGATAGGGGACGCCGGATGTCTACAAAAATCCGAAAACAGCAGGCGCGGGATCTGTAAAAAACGGAATAGCCCTTTGACCACGAAGGAACCGCGATTGCGTCGGGACTGGGGCGAGCAGTTGCTGCAGGCCGGGTGTAAAATTCTGGCCGCTTCGAGAGCCAGGAAGGAATTTCCGATCTCGTTTACGAACTGAGGGAGATGATCGCAATGCAGCGAGCTGTTCTTCTTGTCTTGGTCGGGGTCTTCTGCCTTCCTTGCCACCTTCCGGCGCAGACCGACCAAGCGCAGACCGACCAAGCGCAGACCGACCAAGCGAAGTCCATCCAGCCAGCAATGTTTGGTATGTGGAAACTGGTGTCCTACGTACGCGAGGAACTTCCATCGGGCGCGAAGTCGGACGTCATGGGATCCCGTCCGTCCGGTTATATCAACTACGGCCGCGACGGGCGCATGATCGTGATCATTGTTGGTAGTCACCGCAACAAACCTGTCGGTGAAATTGCTACACCTGACGAAGCAGAAGCTCTGATCAAGAGTATGGTCGCGTATGCTGGAACGTATACGATCGACAGCGAAGCCAAAGCCGTCACCCACCACATAGAGATATCTTGGGACCAATCTCGTACGGGCACGGACCAAGTTCGAAGTTACAAATTGGAAGGCAACCACTTGACGCTAACGACGGAACCTTCGACCGACCCGGCCACCGGCAAGAAAACAGTCCGCACCTTGATCTGGGAGAGATGAAGATCTGGGAGAGATGAAGCTAACTCAGACTGGGGCAGGCGTTGCCGCCGGATTAGCGAGAATATTCTCCGCGACACGACACCGCAATAACCAGGATCGTCAGAGAACTCACCAACAGAGGAAACCAGACTTGCGCGATCCAGGGAACAGGGATGAGAAAAAGCACGTCAAGATCCCTGAACGACGTTGGCCATCGGATGGTCGCCCACAGTCCCGCATAGTAGGAGAGGTCCCAGAAGGCGAACGCCCACAGGAAGGCAGCCCATCGCGCTCGTATCGTGGCCGCAGCAAGCAGTGCGACCGTCGTCAGCATAATCATTGTGGCAGCCTCGCGGCAGACCTCAATCGTCACCAGAGATTGGGGAATTTGGGTTATGGATTTGTCCGGCTGATAGAGCTGTTGGGATCGCCGGACGTCTGCCAAGCTTTCGTTGTAGCCGGGCAGCAAACCTGTCGCAGCCCGCAAGTACACCACTACAGAAGCTTCAACAAAGCCAAATGCGACGGCAAACATAGTGATCACAACCAGCTGCCGTCGGCCAAGGAGACATCCTGCGCGCCGAAAAATGAAGGCGGCTGCCAAGGGAATGAGGATCAGCATATTGACCCACCAGGGTTGCGCCCAAATCTGAAACTGACTCATAGCGAAGCGATTGTACGCGGTGTAACTTCCTCGCGGGAAAAGCAAAGCGTGCGAGCAACACCTGCAGCCCGTCCTTGCTCAGCCGGTCGCGGTCTTCCGGCGTCGAGATCTGTTGAGTTGTTCGGGCGTAAGGTGGCATGCCAATACGAGACCCGATTTCCGGCCAACTTAACCGTTTGCCGACCACTCAGGAGTATTCGCGTAGCATGAGAATCAATGAGACCTTAGTACCTCGCATAGGTAATGATCCTCACGCCGATCTGTGGGTAGCGTCCTAAAGTTGCGTTGTTAGGCGCGGTGGGGCTTGGCATCGCACATCGGGCAGATTGGCAGCGCCATGTTCCAAGACCGTCCCTCGAAGATAAGCCATGAGACTCGGTATTCAACAGGTGACTGGCAGGCTGGGCAGCAGGCGATTCGCTTTGCAGTCTCTGCTGAGTCGAGGAACTTGATAATCGCCGCGTGGAACGATTCGGGGGTGGGCAAGGGTAGCCCTCTTTTCGGCGAAATCGCACAAGAGACCGACGCCCGCGGCTCTCATCGAGGGAAAGTGTAGCCATAATCCCGAAATTTTTCAGCCCGATAGCGCACACAGTCAATTTGGTACGTTCAGAGGTCCTAAAGTTGAGTTGGTGGAATCAGAGATAGAAAACCGCGTGTGAAAACAAGCGCTAAAGAAGTCGGCTACGTTCCCACGCGATGTAGGGATGGTCCCTCCAGTGAACGATTAGGCCATGCCCGCTTTCACACTTACACGCTGGCGAGAACGTCCAGTCTACGGGAATCACTTTCTCTTCCCACTTTTGCTTATCGGTTCCGATTGTTATATGGACTGCTGCTGGAGTGGCGGAGTTTTTACCCATCGCATTCGATTGTTAAGACTACGAAACGCCATATGTCTGCCTCGAATGGGTCGGGAGTTCCGGCGGGATATTTCCCGACATCTAATAGTGAATAAACGGACACAAGCCCACACTAGGGTGCAACGAATTCGGGAGCGGTATCCGTGGCTATCGCCGGAGGATTGGAATTTGTTCCTGAATAAATGGGACTCGGGATGGGAATCAGGCACGCGTGGGGACATTCCAGAAAATAGTGAACCGTCGCATAACGTTCCATAGCGCTGCGGATTCAGGTTGTGTTGTGGAAACAAGAGAGTTTTGTGGTGCCGGCCCGTTTTCCGTGAGGCGGGTGGAAAATTTGATCTCCCGAACCTGTCGGGGAGAAAACTAGTCGAGGCCAGTGCTTGAAGCTGTTAGTTTAGCGCCCGCGATGAGCGGCGTCGCAACGGTGTCCCATCCCGCCGACGCGTGATACCAGTGCCCCTCCACACCATGGAAAATCGTCCCGATGTTGAGCCGATACCATGCGTCACCTCTGCCTGGCAAGTAGATGTAACCGCACTCCGTGGCTGGATCATATTTGTACAAGACTACATAGACCAATTTCTCGTTGGGGAATTTCGCGTAGAAGGACACTTCGTAGCGTTGAAGTCCTTTTGGGCGCTCCGTGGCACCCTGAGACCACTCGATGACGAACCTGTCAGCTCCTTTGGGAACGGTGCCGCTTGTTCCCGGGCCAGTCCAGACATTGAAATTTGCGAGAATCTTTGGGTCGGTGATTTCGATCGGGGTTTTGAGATCCGCGCCTTTGATCGTGATTTTGGATATGTCCGCTTTTGCGAACACCCGGGCAGGGATTTGCAGCGAGAAGAAGGCGACCAAAACAAGACTTCGCCTCATCGTTCATCTCAGGCACGTCGCCCTAAATTAGAACACCCGCAATTGGAGCGGTCAATCGTTGAACCAATTTGAACCAATTTGACCGGTAAACCGACGCCGGTCTTCCTCCGGGAGATCTGAAACTGCGTTTTCTTCGCACCAGACTAAGAGAGGAAATTGCGCAGATTTGTTTGGTTGATCTTTTGTCTACTGCGTTGTACGTCTTTCTTCGCTGCCGGTCCGTTTCCAGCGCCGGTGCGGACCACCATCCAGACTGAACACTTCTCCTTCTTTGGCCATCATATCCAGCGTTTGAGCGATTGCCACGGCGGCATACTCGAGATTTTTGAACGGGAACGATCCCCTGCGTAGAATGCGTGAACGAATGTCTTCTGCGGACGCCGCTTCGTCTGTCTCCATGACCGCAATACGGCAAGCGCGGCGCAACCTTTCCCCTGAGATACTCGCTTTCCCACAGATCCCCGTTCTTGTCATGCAATCATTCTCGTTGACCACCTCCTTCACCGGTTGTCGCCTAGCACTCCTAGGCGGTTCTGAACTGAGATCCTTTGTCGCTTGCCGGCCCCCCTCTTGCAACTCGTGTAACAGAAGCTGAAAGCTGCGCCTAAGTTGCCTCAGCGCTTCATCTTGCTTAGATAGTCGACCGAGTTCGCTTCGCAAGAGCTTCGTTAGCGCAACCACAGAGCTGGGAGCGGATTCACTTGGCAAGGTGCCCATACGTATCATCGACCGAGTCCTGGGCGACAATTATGGGCACATTCTTAAGGGTTTATCTATAACACTGGGATAAACAACCAGAAATCGCGGACGACCGGACAGCGCCCTTGGATCAACGCACCGGGTGGCGGAACAAGATAACGACCTGCGCAAGAACGTTTGCAGATGCACCAGCGTGACATGATCATAAATATTCCATCCCGGATAATCCTGTAATTGTTCCGAATGTAAAGCCGTTCATCCCAATGTTGTGCGCACTCCAGGCAATGTGGAACATAATCGCGTCTTGGATTCGATCCATGGGACTATCGCTTAATAGGTCGAGAACAGCGTTGCTTCAGGAGCACAGTTTGGCAGAATACAATTCCAGTGAGGACATTGAAAGAGTCGTCGGGTGGGCTGAGGCAGAACTGGATTTGCTCTCGCTAAAGCACGCTGCGATTGCCATGCGAGTTAGAGTTATCAAGAATACCATCGTGGGCCTCGCCGATGTTTTTGGATCCACTCTAACTGATGAAGAGCTGCGCACTCTGCCTCCTACGCTCCCTGTTCGGCGCCCGGCTCGTCCCTGTCGAGGACTTACGCAAGCATGCCGACGGACGTTGATGGCGTCCTCGACACCACTTACAACTCAAGAGCTGTGTCGCAGGATCGAAGAAACAAATCCCGAAATATTGGCGCGACAAAAGGAGCCCAGGGTTTCAGTGACAGTCGTGCTGAGAC
>Ga0185299_10008512_pt1 | contig 10097 bp, 8 predicted proteins | sample PaiPotPPA55metaG_FD_128002 | JGI IMG/M metagenome (GOLD analysis project Ga0185299, IMG submission 128002) | Iron sulfur acid spring bacterial and archeal communities from Banff, Canada, to study Microbial Dark Matter (Phase II) - Paint Pots PPA... ...
CTTCAAACCTCAGGGCGTTCGCGGCGCCGGCGAGTTCGGCGCGCTCACTGCGTTCATCGGCCATCGCGAAGGCCTTCAGCTTGAAGGGCGCTGTCACGTTCATCCCCTTGCCGCCCGCAGCGCCGAAAGCCCGCACTGTCCCGGCAAAGGCATCCTGTGGCTCCACGGGGCCTTCGATCGCCGTATAGGACATGTCCTGCTGTGTCTCCTGCGCAAAGAGACCGTGGATCAACGGAGATTTCGTGTGCCCGATCGGGTTGCCGATCACCGCGTACTGGTCAGTCATCATGGCCTCACTTTGAAAAAAGAACGCCATCGGTCTGCATGGCGTCGATCTCGGCCGGGTCGAAGCCCAGCGACTGCGCCACTTCGGCGTTGTGCTGACCGAGGTCCGGCGCGACCTCGCGGATCGTCGTATCGCAGTCCGAGAAGCGAAACGGCAGGTTCGGCAAGCGCAGCGTCCCATAGCGCGGATGGTGCTGCTCAACCACCATGCCCCGCGCGACGATCTGCGGATCGGCGAGCACTTCGTCGATGCGCTGCACCTTGGCGCAAGGCACGTCGATGCCATCCAGCAGTTCCAGCACCTGCGCTACCCGTCGGCCGGCAACCCAGGGTTGCACCACCGACAGGATCTCCAGCCGATGGACATTGCGCCCCGCGAGGGTGTGGAATCGCGTATCGGTGCCAAAGCCGGCTGGTCCCTCATGCGCCTCGACCAGGGCGGCGAAGCGCTTCCACGCGTCGTCCACCTGCGCCGCGATCACCAGATCACCATCGGCGGCACGGAACACGCCGTAGAGCGTCGACGTGGGCATGTCGTGACCTGTCTGCTCAGGGAGCACACCTTGCATCGTGTAGCACTGCACTGCATATTCATGCATCGACACCAGGGTGTCGTACAGCGCCATGTCGATGTGCTGGCCCCGGCCACTCTTTACGCGACCGAGCAGCGCGGCGTTGATGGCCGCCACCGCGTGGATACCCGTGTACATGTCGCCCAGTGAAATGCGCATCAGCGGCGGCGGCTCGCCGGGCTTGCCGATCATCTGCATGATGCCGCTCTTGGCTTCAGCAATCAGCCCGAAGCCGGCGCGGTGTGCATCAGGCCCGGTATGGCCGTACGCCGAGATCGAGCAATAGACCAGTTTCGGATTTCGCGCCGACAGCTCGGCATAGCCCAGTCCCAGCTTGTCCAGCGCGCCCGGCCGGTAGTTCTCAACGAACACGTCCGCCGAGTCGCACAGGCGTTGCATGAAGTCCTTGCCGCGGGGATCCTTCATGTTGACGCTGACTCCACGCTTGCCCATATTGAGCTGCAGGAAGTAGCCGCTTTGCTGGTCATCGAGCACGGTGGCGTGCTGACGGCCTGCATCGCCGCTGCCGGGGCGCTCGACCTTGATGACTTCGGCGCCGAGCGCCGCCAGGCAGCGCCCTACGTATGGACCGGCCAAAAAGTGGCTGTAGTCGACGACGCGAATACCTTCGAGAGGACGGGCCTGCATCAGAATGCTCCCGGTCGGCGCGGCACCATCAGGCGATGCTCGCCATGCTGGACGACCTGGTCGTCCTGATTGATCAGCTCGGACGGCAGTACGACGATCCCCCAGTCGGGACGGCTCTTGCTTGCCCGCATGGCACCCACGCGGAATTTCACTTGCAGCACATCATTGACCTTGATGGGCAAAAGGAAGTCCCAGGTCCAGCCCAGCGACATGCCCGGCAGGAAGCGGTAGTCGCTCTGTGTCTTGAGGCCATCGGCGATCGATAGCCCGAATAGGCCATGCGCCACGATTGAGCCGAAGTGGCTCGCGTTCGCGTACTCCTCGTCCACATGTACCGGCGTGTGGTCGCCCGTGAGGTCGGCGTAGGCCAGAATGCGCTCTTTGGTCACGGTGTAGCTTGGGCTCACGCACTCGTCGCCTTCGCGGGCGTCGTCCCAGTATTTCTCAATGATTGTCATGCTCATGTCTCCGCACGGGGGTTGATCGCCCGGGCCTGCGCTACGCATGCGGCGGGCTTGGCCTGAATCAGTTCGACTGCGAGGCCGTCCGGCAGGCGCAGCCAGTTGCGTCCCTGGGGCATTTCGCTGACGCCGTACCGTTGCGCCGCGGCCAACGCCGCGTCCAGGTCTTCGCACATCACGCCCAGATGGGCGAGCCGGCCTTCGCTACCTTCATGGCGCGGGTTATGGATGAATTGCAGGCCGCCGAGCGTCCAGTACTGACGGGGTTCCTCGCGTGTGCCGTCCACCTCGCGCATGGTCATGCCAAGAACGTCCTCGAAAAAGCGGATGTGCCATTGGATGTCCTTCACCCAGATGGCGACATGCTCCAGATATGCCCTGGTGGCGTTCATGCGGTTCTCTCCTTTGTCGACTAGAGTTGGCGCTTCAGCTGTCGACCAGAGTTCGCGCTTTAGCGCGTTACTCCGGTCCCATGCAGAGCACTTACTCTGGTCCCATGCAAGTTGTTGCTGTGTTGTCGGTCGGTCATGGCACGCTCAATGCCCTTGATGCAGGCCACCAGCGTTGTGTTGACCGGGGTCGGCACGCCGTGCCGTTGTCCCCAGCGCACGACCGCGCCGTTGATGAAGTCGATCTCGGTGACAGAGCCTTTCTCCAGGCTCTGCAGCATTGATGTCTTGAAGGCCGGAGAGAGCCCTTCGCCGGCGAGTGTCCAGGCCTGTTCGGGATGGGTCGTGGCTAGCTTCACGCCAGCGGCCCGGGCGACGGCCATCGCTTCGGCAACCGCCGCCAGCGCGGTCGTCTTCAACAGCGGCTCGTCGTAGAGCTGCCCGTAGGTCATGCCAGTGGCGCCCGTCAGCGCGCCTGTGGCGACATTGACCAGCAGCTTGTCCCACATCGTGCCGACGATGTTGTCGCTGACCGTGGTGGCCAGCCCGGCAGTATTGAAGGTTTCGGCAATCGCCATCACACGGGGCGTAAGCCGGCCGTCGAGTTCGCCGATGTAGGTGGTTTTACCGGCAACCCCGGACTCAATGTGCCCAGGGTTGCGCATCACCCCACCGACGTAGGTCTTGCCTGCCAGCACGCGCTCGTGGCCTACGATTTCGGCGAGGACATCCTCGTGCCCGAGGCCGTTCTGCAACGACAGAACCAGCGTTTCGGGCCCGAGCAGTTCCAGTGCGCCTCGCATCGCCGCATCGGTATGGAAAGACTTGACCAGCACTACGACCAGATCCACGGCGCCGGCCTCGGCGGCCTGTGTAGTGGCCCGGACCATGACGCGGCGGGATCCATTGGCATCGTCCACCCGCAGGCCGTCGCGACGCATGGCCTCGACGTGCGTCGCCGAGCGGTTCAGCAGCCAAACCTCTTGACCGGCTTCAGTGAGTGTGGCGCCGACGGCGCAGCCCAGTGCGCCGGCACCCAAAATCGCAATCTTCAATGGTTTCTCCTTGGCATGGAGTTGAAGATACGAGTTGGTATTCATGCCGGCAATACAATGAATACAATGACCTCATTGCACTGGACAATAAACCAATGAACTCAACAGACCTCCCTGATCTGAAGCTGCTGCAGCTCTTCGACCTTCTCTACGATGTCCGCAGTGTCACCCGCGTCGCGGAGCAGCTCGGGCAGAGTCAGCCGACGGTCAGCATCTGGCTAGGACGTTTGCGGGAACACCTGCAGGATCCGTTGTTTGTCCGTACGCCTGGCGGCATGGCGCCAACGCCGCAGGCCGACGCATTGATCGGGCCGTGCCGGGAGATTCTCGAATCGCTGCGGCGCTTCGCTGCATGGGAGATCGCGTTCGACCCCGCCACCGCGCAGCGCCGTTTCCGCATCTGTATGACCGATGCGAGCCACATTACGCTTCTTCCTCGACTGCTGGCGCACGTGCGCGCGCAGGCGCCGGGGATCCGCCTGGAGGCGGCGAGGATCGACGGCAATACCGAACGGGCACTGGAATCCGGCGAGGCTGACCTTGCAATCGGCCATGTGCCCTGGCTGGGCGGCGGGATTTACCAGCAGCAGTTGTATACGCAGGACTGGGTGTGCCTGACCAACCGGCATCACCCACGGCTGCGTGCCCGGCTCGGAGTGAAGCAATACCGCGCGGAGGCGCATGTCGCCATTGCTGCGGGGACGGGAGCGCAACTGCTCGAACAGGCGCTAGTGCGCGAGCACATCGAGCGAGAGGTGGTTCTGGAGTTGCCGGGCTTCCTTGGACTGGGGGCGATCATCCAGACCACCGACCTGATCGCCACGCTGCCTCGACATATTGGCGAGACACTGGCAAAGGTCAATGACCTCGCAATCCATCCCTGCCCGATTCCTGTGGAGGGCTTTGCCGTTCGACAGCACTGGCACGCCAGATATCACCACGAAGCCGGGAATCGTTGGCTGCGCGGTCTGGTGGCTCAGTTGTTTAGCAGCGCACGCTGACCGATCGCATACCAGGACGGAGCTTCGAGCTGAACGATTACCGATGGGGATGCGCGTCACGTGAAACGCCATCGAGGACTTTTCGTATGACGACTGGCGGAAGATGCAGGCGATTCATGTGGACGGGGCGTTTCTCACGACGAAGGCTGTCTTGCGGCATATGTACAAAGACAATCGCGGCGGGGTTGTCCTTTATATGGGCTCGGTCCACTCACATCTGGCGTCGCCGCTCAAGTCGGCGTATGTGACTGCGAAGCATGCATTGCTAGGGTTATCTCGGACTTTGGCAAAAGCGGGAGCGGCGCACAATGTTCGCTCGCACGTTGTTTGCCCGGGGTTCGTTCGCACGCCGCTGGTAGATAAGAAAATCCCTGAACAGGCACGCGAACTCGGACTGACGGAGGAAGAAGTCGTTCGAAATGTCATGCTGGGAGGCACCGTCGACGGGGTCTTTACCACCGTGGAAGATATCGCCCAAACAACATTGTTCCTTGCGGCCTTTCCGACGGCTGCGCAAACTGGACAGTCGTTCGTCGTAAGCCATGGTTGGTTTATGCAATAGAGCGGCACCCTAAGTGCGGGTGTACCTGCAGCGCAGTTGGCAAAATTCACAGCACAAGGAGAATAAGATCCTAAGTGCGGAGAGGAGACGTTATGAGCGCAGGCTTTCAGCACCCGTTTCCGTCGTCGCCGCGCAGCTCGGAGCGGGGTAAGGTGGTATCCGCGCGTGAAGCCGTACGACTGATCAGACCTGGCGATACAGTCGCGACGGGAGGTTTTGTCGGAATCGGTTTTGCTGAGGAAATAGCGATCGCGCTGGAAGCGCTTTACCTCGAGGAGAACAAGTCGACCGGCGACTTTCCGCGAGACCTGACGCTTGTGTATGCCGGAGGGCAAGGCGACGGCAAGTCCAAGGGCTTGAATCATCTGGCGCATGTCGGCCTGGTTCGCCGGGTCATCGGCGGTCACTGGGGTCTGGTCCCAGGGCTGCAGCGTTTAGCGATAGATGGCCTCATTGAGGCCTACAACTTGCCGCAAGGCGTCATCTCTCAAATGTTCCGGGACATTGCCGCGCATCGTCCGGCGCATCTTTCGACTATTGGTTTAGGCACTTTCGTCGACCCTCGTCATGGCGGAGGAAAGCTCAACTCTCGCACAATTGAAGATTTGGTCAGTCTGATTTCGGTCGGCGGGAAGGACTGCCTCCTATACAAAACGTTTCCAATCAACGTCGCAATCGTCCGCGGGACGACCGCCGACGCGAGCGGCAACGTGACAATGGAAAAGGAGGCATTGACGCTTGAAGCGCTTTCCATTGCGATGGCAGCGCGAAACTCGGGCGGCATTGTAATTGCCCAGGTCGAGCGTATCGCCGACACGCACAGCCTGAATCCGCGGCAGGTCAAAATTCCGGGAATCATGGTCGACTGCGTGGTTCTGGCGCAACCAATGAATCACTGGCAAACCTTCGCCGAACCGTACAGCGCCGCGTTTTCAAGCGAGCTCCGCGTAGCAGCGAGCTCCGTCGCGGCGATGTCAATGAACGAGAGGAAGGTCATTGCCCGCAGAGCAGCGTTTGAATTGATGGCCAACAGCGTCGTCAATCTCGGTATCGGGATGCCTGAAGGCATTGCAAGCGTAGCCAACGAAGAGCAAGTGATAGACCTTTTCACGATGACGACCGAGCCTGGCGTCATTGGAGGTATCCCGGCTGGCGGTCTCAATTTCGGCGCCGCGACAAACACACAGGCGATTATCGACCAGCCATATCAATTTGATTTTTACGATGGCGGTGGCCTCGATATCGCTTTCCTGGGGCTCGCCCAGGCGGACCGCGAAGGCAATCTCAATGTCAGCAAATTCGGTCCGAAGCTCGCGGGAGCGGGCGGCTTCATCAATATTAGCCAAAGCGCCAAGAAGGTCGTATTCGTCGGGACGTTCAACGCTGGCAAGCTAGATGTGGAGATAAAGGATGGTCGCCTGAACATCCTCCAGGATGGAACGTGCCGAAAATTTGTTGATGCAGTGGAGCATCGGACCTTCAGCGGCCAGTATGCGCGTGAGCGCGGGCAACCCGTGTTGTACATCACAGAACGCTGTGTTTTTTCGCTCGGTCCGGACGGACTCGAGCTTATTGAAATCGCGCCGGGCGTCGAAGTGCAACGAGACATTGTCTCTCAGATGGGATTCGCCCCCGTCATCAAAGCGCCGCCGCGACTGATGGACGAACGCATTTTCCGTATCACGCCGATGGGCTTGCGCAGCGTTCTCCTCCGACTGAAATTGAGCGAGCGCTTTAGCCTCGACACTGAAAAGAATATGTTCTTCATCAACTTCGAAGGGCTAGACATTGTGACTCACGATGACGTCGAGGCGATATACGCAGAGGTTGAATCGAGACTGGGCCGTGTTCTGTCGCGTCCCCATGCTATCGTCAACTACGACAACTTCACCATCCGCCCCGAGATCATCGACGACTATTCGAAGATGGTTTACAAGCTAGTGAGTCGATTCTATTCGGCGGTGACGCGATACACGACCAGCAGCTTCCTGAGGATGAAGCTTGGTAGCGCGTTGAGTGAGCGGGGTGTTTCCTCTTATATCTACGAGAGTCCGGAGGAAGCGACAGCACAAAAGGATGGCGTGGGCGTGCGGCGAGTGCTGCACTGAGCTGCCCTCTTGGCTAGGAAAAGGCCGCCGCCGACACACGCAGTGAGTGTTACCAACCAACCGTAGTTTACGCGAATAACCCAGGAGACAGTCATGGCTGAACAAACCAATCCCTTTGGCGATCTGACGAAGACGCTCGAACAGTTCAAGGTACCGGGCGTCGATATGTCCGCGCTCGTGGAGTCGCACAAGAAGGATATTGAGGCGATCGTCGAGGCGAACAGGACGGCGTACGAGGCGATGCAGGCGTTCGCCCGCAAGCAAACCGAGATGCTGACCCAGGCGATGCAGGACATCCAGGCAGCCACCAAGGGCGGTGGTGCCGACCCGAGCAAACACGCCGAGGTAGCGCGCAATGCGTGTCAGAAGGCGTTTGAAGACGTGAAGGATTTGGCCGAAATCGCGCGCAAGTCACAGGTCGAGGCAATGGCGGGCCTCACGAAGCGTGCGAACGAGCACGCGGCAGAAATCAAGCAATTGTTGGAACGCAAATAGAGTGAGTGTTACGCGCATTCGCGTGAGGCAACACACGTCGGATGCCGCGTGACGCGCAGCGAAGTAGACCGTAACTCCCAGGAGACAGCATGGCCTCGCCGTTTAACATACCGGACGAGTTCGTCCGGGGCTTCTTTAAATCCGGCCAGACGCTGCTGCAAGCCTATACCGGCGCGGCGGGCAAAACCGCCGATGCGCTTGCGCCTGCCGCCAAAACGCCAGCTCTCGCACTGGCACAGGCACAGGCGCATTATTGGCAGCAGCAGATGGCGCTCTGCATGGGCATGATGGCGATTGCGACGGGGCGGCAGCCGGAGGTCGTTGTCCAGCCCGAGCGCGGCGATCGGCGTTTCAACGCCGAGGCTTGGAACACCAACCCGTGGTACAGCCTTCTCAAGCAGACGTATCTTCTCAACTCTCGGCTGCTCGACGACATGATCGAAGCGGCAGGCGTTGCCGAGAAGGAGAAGCATAAGCTGCGTTTCTACGCGCGCCAGTTCATCGATTCGATGAGCCCCGCCAACTTCGCCGCGACCAACCCCGAGGCGATGAAGACCGCGGTTGAAACGCAGGGCGAAAGTATGCGCATGGGTTTCGCGAACCTTCTCGAAGATCTGAAGCGTGGACGCATCTCGATCACTGATGAAGATGCGTTTGAAGTTGGGCGCAACGTGGCGGTATCGAAGGGAGCGGTGGTCTTCGAGAATGAGCTCTTCCAGTTGATCCAGTACGCGCCGCTCACGGACAAGGTCGCGGCGCGCCCACTCGTGATCGTGCCGCCGTGCATTAACAAGTTCTATATCCTCGATCTGCAGCCGGAGAACTCGTTCGTGCGATTCGCGTGCGAGCAGGGACAGACCGTGTTTGTCGTGTCGTGGCGCAACCCCGATGCCGATCTCGGCCACATCACGTGGGATGACTACGTCGAAAACGGCGCGATCAAGGCGATCGAAGTCGGGCGCGCGATCGGTGGCGCCGACAAGGTCAACGTGGTTGGCTGGTGCGTGGGTGGGACGATCCTGTCATCGGCACTGGCAGTGCTGCGGACTCGCGGCGATGAATCGGTGGCGAGCGTGACGCTGCTTACGACAATGCTCGACTTCAGCGATCCCGGCGACCTCGGTGTGTTCATCGACGAACAGGGCGTGTCGCAGCGCGAGCAGACCATCGGGCGGGGCGGCATCTATTCGGGCGGCGAGCTGGGTTTTGTCTTCCAGACGCTGCGCGCCAACGACCTGATCTGGCCGTATGTCGTCAACAACTACCTGAAGGGAGGTGCGCCGCAGGCGTTCGACCTGCTCTACTGGAACGCGGACGGCACCAACCTGCCAGGACCAATGTACGCCTGGTATCTGCGCAACATGTACCTCGAAAACAACCTATGCAAGGCGGGGCGGCTCACGATGTGCGGCACGCCGGTCGACCTCGGTAGCATTGATATGCCGAGTTACATTTTCGGTACGCAGGAGGACCACATCGTGCCGTGGAGGGGTGCCTATCGCTCGACGCAACTCGTCGGTGGTGACACGCAGTTCGTGCTCGGCGCAAGTGGGCATATCGCGGGTGTGATCAATCCGGCATCAAAGAACAAGCGTAGCTATTGGATCGATGGCACGCTTGGCGACGATCCTGATGCGTGGCTCCAATCGGCGGAGTCGCAGCCGGGCAGCTGGTGGACGCATTGGGCCAACTGGCTCAAATCGCACGCGGGCAAGCAGACCGTGCCACCGAAGAAACCGGGCAACGCGAAGTACAAACCGATCGAGCCGGCACCAGGTCGCTATGTAGCCAAGCATCCCCCCGAAGTCATGGGCGCGTGACCGGCGGCTAAGCGCTTCAGACCACGGAGATATCAAGGGATTGAATGCACTGCGACAAGATACTTGCTAGCGAGCATGGAGACGGCACTCTTCGCCTCCAGCCGGATTTAATCGCCCTCGCTAGTTTCTCCGCCTGGACAAGCCCCTTTTCTCCAAATGGCGAAGTAGATACCGCAGGAGAGGCATACAACCCAGACGTGAACTTTGTATGGGCGAGCGGATCCGCGATCCGCTCGTAGCGGTAGGGTTCCTTCGCAACAACGGCATCTTGAATGGCTGCTTTGCCCACGTACTTCGGTCGTTCGAGCGAGCTGTTCGAAGGGCGCATAGGGGTCGGAAAGCGACCGACGCCGGTGACGAGCAACTGCTCGTGTGAGCGCGGTGCGAATTCGACACTGTTCGATAATGAACCGACAGAACCCATCAACTGCGCGTATCGCAAAGCGCCGTTGTGTGATGCTTCGGGCATCGGACGGGCACAATTAGCCTCTCCGGAAAGGACGCGGCTTCCCGGGCAAACGTGGACGCTCACTCTGCTCACGGTCTACGCCGGGAAGCGGATTATCGAGGAATTCCTTGGTCAGGTTCCGGGTCTGCGCGTTATAGGCCCAGCGTGCAAACTGCTCGAGCAGGTTGTGGTTCTCGGCCGCGAGTCGCTGGTTTTCCGCTTCTAGCCGGGCAATTCGGTCACGCGCGACCTG
>Ga0185299_10008513_pt1 | contig 10097 bp, 6 predicted proteins | sample PaiPotPPA55metaG_FD_128002 | JGI IMG/M metagenome (GOLD analysis project Ga0185299, IMG submission 128002) | Iron sulfur acid spring bacterial and archeal communities from Banff, Canada, to study Microbial Dark Matter (Phase II) - Paint Pots PPA... ...
TTCCGCTTGAATCAGCGCTCGTGAACGATCCTTAGCTTCTTAAAGCCATGCGCGCGGGCTTCGAACAGGTGTTGCATCGACCCATTGAGACCGCCGCGCAAACCGGACAAATAAAGTATCACTTTACTTCTCCGGTAATTAAACTAATCAGTTATCTTGGGCCCGTCATTCCGGCGTCTGAGCTGTCAGACCGTCAATTGCGCTTCCTGATGTCTCAGGCTGAACAATATCGCCACAACGGCCAAGACGAGCGGACAGATCACGCTCGCTTCGGGACCCACCGTTCCTCCCGTCAGCCACTGTGACCCGTTCAAAGTCACATTGAAGAGGTTGTGCGACGGGGTAAATCCGCTGTTGGGCACCCCATAAAAGAACGTCTGGCTCCAGTCATAGCCGAGGTGAAAGCCCACTGCGCACCATAGAGTTCCGGTTCGCCGCAGAAACAAACACAACAACAGTCCAAAGGACACGACCGAGAGCGCACCGAATATGGTCTCTCCTTTATTGCTCAGGTGACTCAACCCGAAGAGAGCTGAGAGCACCGCTGCTGCGGGCCAAAAACCTATGCCAGTCGTCAGCGTAAACTGCGCATACCCGCGAAACAGAAACTCCTCCGCTATGGCTGATAGCAGGAATGCCCCGCCCCAGGCAGCCGCCGACATCAGAATCGTCGTGCCATGAATCGTAGGACTCGCAATCTGAATGCCATGCAACAGGTAAATGATTAGCACGGTTGCGCTGCTGGCGAGAAAGCCGATCCATAGACCCAACCACAGGTGCTTCATCAGTCCTTGTTTCAAGGGGAGGCCATACTGACCGATCTTGCGTCCTTCGATTTTGCTCATGATCCATGCAGCCACCGCAATGATGAATACGAAAAAAGCATCCGGCACGGCGACACTCGATGGCGTGAACTTCTCGGGCGCAAATCCCGCCGGGATCAGAAATCGGATGATAATCGCACGCGCTACCGCGCCCATCGCGACTAACATCAGCAGGAAAATCAGCAGCCGCCATCCGGCGCGCAATCCCTTGGGTCCAATAATCACCGCTGCTAGACCGATAGTGTTGCCGTCCATAAGCGTCTACTTTTTGAGCGTTTTGACCGCACAAACTGGCTGCATCCGCCGCCGTTCATACTACGCAAAGTTTTGCCGGAAAGTTTCGTTGGCCCATGCGTTTTTCAAAATAATCAATAACCAACTGGCGAAATCAGAATACCGGCTTTGCACGATAGGCGGCGGCAACGATTTGGGCGGAATGTTTCTAACGCAGCCTGAGTGCGAAACGGCACGAAACGCGCTTCGGCGTAAAGAGGACTGGCCCGACCTGTCAACGTCCGAGCATCCTTGGTACGGCCAGTATCACGGCAGCAGCGGTAAGTCCTGATAAACGCGGTGGATTCAATGGGTCGACGCAACACTCAGGTCGAACCAACTTGCATTGAAAACAAAGGCTAGAATTGCTCGCTAGGGTTAGATCGCCAGAACACTATCTGTTTAGACGAGATCATCCTTTGGGGACATCTTGAAGGTACCGTTCGCATCCACCGACTCGATGGCCCATCCATCGACGATTTGAAGATCCTTGAATTCCGGCGAATACTTCAAGACCTTGAATTCCGGATGATCGACTCGGAATTTTGCATAGAGCTCGTCGAGCGCTTTTAGGCCCACCGGCCCTGCGGGCGTCACCTTGCCCGAAGAAGCAACCTTACGGAGGCGGGAAACGGTGACAGTGCCGTATAATCGCCACTTCATGGGTTCAATTACGACGTGCGCATTGCTCGCGCTTCAGTGTTTCCACGTGCTGTTCCTCGCCTTGCATGATTGGATTCCTCTGGGAACGCTCAATGACGTGAAGACCGTTCGCCAGGCGAACCCGGGCCGCAAACTGCTCGCTGGAACGCTCATCAGTCTCACTCCCTTTGCGCTCGGGCTCGCCGCCAGCGCCATTTACTTTGGCAGAGTATATCCGGCGTGGTTGTTCTGGTGGCTCTGGATCAGCTACGGCCTTTTATTCGTCGGTGAGTTGATGGCCTGGTGGATTCCATACCTCTTTCACCCAGAGCCAGAGCGTGCGGCGCGCTATCAGGTGATGTTCAGGGCGACGCACGCTTTCCTGCCCGCACGCAACGGCATCCGGCCAAATACGCTGCATGTGATCCTTCATTTCGTAACAGTCACAACATTGGTGGTCTTAGGCACACTCAGAGCGCAGCAGAGGTGGCCCTAACTCCTGGTTGGTCGGAGTTACCGGAGAAAGTGAAGTGGTACTTTATTTGATTGCATAACAACGTCGGCTCCTTAGACCGAGTAGACTGTGTGACACCGCTTTAACGGATTAACCGGGAAGGTGAAATCATGCGAGTTCGCCAGTGGGTACTACTGATGTGCGCAGCCGCATTACTGGGGTTTCAGGGTTGCGGCTATTTTGCCGATAACTCGCGATCATTGACAGAGGCGCGACGGGCCGCGATTGAAGACGGCGTGCGGCAATTTACGGCTACGGTTGCTCACGATGTGACACAGGACGGTCCGATTGCCTGGCGCAAGTTTTTTGCGGAGGGCCCGGAGTTTTTCATGGCAGTGAATGGTATGCTCGCGTTTCCCGACGGGCAGTCGGCGGCGAAGGTGATGCCAGAGATCGCGCGCCAGTATAAGCACATCGAATTGCGTTGGGGCAACGACTTGCGGCTGGATGCTTTGACGGAGAACTTGTGTAATGTCGCGACTTCCTATACCGAGAATATCGAGCTGCAACCCGGCGTCGATGGGTTTCAAGGCACGCAAAGCGGTTATTTTACAGGACTAGCCGAGAATCGAAACGGGCATTGGCAATTTCGAAATGCCCATTGGTCGGTGCCTGTGCCTCCTTCCAAGGCTCCTTAAAAACGGTTTTCGGCCATTCGTTGCGCCAACTCCTGATAACCACCCCAACGCCGTAGATCACTATCTGCTCCAGATGGCCCAGAATATAATGTGCGCCTTGCACCAGTATGGTCCGCAAATAGCGGTCTCCTTACTGATGTGCTTCTGTGGTTCGCTCTGCCTAGAGTTCCGACGGCCAGGTCGCAACCCCAGAAAACGTTCGAGTGCGGCGCATGCGATTTTGTTTGGCAGCTGCGTCAGTGGACACGGGCGGTTGGCCGACCCTTCCGGACTGGGAGTTGTAGGAAGCGTTCGACCGGCGTCTTGAACGAGCCCGCGTCTAGACCCGCAAGAACCGAAGGGTGCAGCATCCGTAAACGCTACTGCGTTCGTTACCGCGATGTGAAAGGGGCGCGCCTCCCGCCGCAAGGCTTCTTTAACCTCGAGCGCAGCCATTGGCGGAAAACGATTTTCCGTCGGGAGGTAGCGTGGCTTTGCCTCTAATACCGGAGATAAAAGCCTGCTGAACGCGGTTAAAACTGCGTCCACGGAGCACAGCGGTGACGATAGTTCGAGTAGCCTGAATATCACTGAGGCGCACGTACCGGCAGGCGACATTGCGGTCAATAGCCATTTCAGGGACGAGCGAGACGCCGACACCGGCCGCAACCATTCCCAGGAGACTGCTGAACTGTGCGCTTTCAAACACGATGGTGGGCGTAATGCGGGCGCGTCTGCAGGTGTCAATACTCAGATTCCGGAAACAGTGGCCGTCGCGCAACATAACGAACGATTCTCCGCGGAGGTCTTTGAGGGCGAGCGATTTTGCGGAGGCACGCGAATGATCTGTGCTCAATGCCGCAAAAAGCGGCTCGGTCCGGATGGGGAACAACTCCAGGTCCTTGTGGCGCAGCGGCAGTGCAAGAATCGCCACATCGATCGACAGTTCGCGCAAACCTTCTACCAGGACCGAAGTCGTTTCTTCAACGATGCGCAGTTTCGCGTCGGGGTACCTCTTGGCGAAACCGGCCGTATAACTCGGCATCAGATAGGGTGCAACAGTTGGAATGACGCCCACGGCGACGTTGCCGCGAAAGTCTGTACTCTGATCGGCTGCACTGGATCGCGCTGCCTCCATCTGCTCCAAAATCGTGCGGGCGCGAGGAATGAAAGCGCGACCCGCCTCGGTGAGACGAATGCTGCGACCCAGGCGGTCGAAGAGTTTGGTACCCAGCTCTTCCTCGAGTTTTAGCACCTGCTGAGAGAGCGAGGGCTGGGTAATCTGGCAGCGCTCCGCGGCGCGGCTGAAGTTGCCCGTGTCCGCGATGGCGCAAACATATCGAAGCTGATGAAATTCCATAGGGTATGCCTATACCTAAAATGGGAGTTTGGTATTGGAACTATCTCTCATTTGAATGTTAATCTAGTTTCGTCGAAATCGCAGCGTGGATTTCAACGAACTTACTGGCTGAATTTAAATGTCTGAAGGAGATTATGCATGGCTGACGAAGCGAAGTGCCCGTTCCATCACAGCAGCAACGCAAACCCAACGAACCGTGACTGGTGGCCGAACCAGTTGAATCTCAATCTGCTGGCTCAGCACTCATCGCTGTCCGACCCGATGGGCAAGAATTTTAGTTACGCAGAAGAGTTCAAGAGCCTGGACTACAATGCCTTGAAGAAGGATCTTGCGGTGTTGATGACAGATTCGCAGGACTGGTGGCCTGCGGACTTCGGTCACTATGGTCCGCTGTTTATTCGCATGGCGTGGCACAGCGCCGGAACATACCGCGTGGGTGACGGTCGTGGAGGCGGCGGTCGAGGTCAGCAGCGTTTCGCTCCACTCAACAGCTGGCCGGATAACGTCAACCTCGATCGAGCGCGCCGGCTGCTGTGGCCAATCAAACAGAAATATGGAAGAAAAATTTCCTGGGCCGATCTGATGATCCTCGCGGGCAACGTCGCCCTGGAAACGATGGGCTTCAAGACTTTCGGCTTTGCCGGCGGACGTGCGGACGTGTGGGAACCGGACCTGGACGTCAACTGGGGGCTGGAAACGACCTGGATGGGAACGGAGAAACGTTATTCGGGTGATCGGGATCTCGCAAATCCCTTCGGCGCTACCACGATGGGACTTATCTATGTGAACCCCGAGGGCCCGGAAGGCAAGCCGGATCCGCTTGCGGCAGCGAAGGATATCCGCGAGACTTTCCGGCGGATGGCAATGAACGACGAGGAAACCGTCGCTTTAATCGCAGGCGGTCACACCTTCGGAAAAACCCACGGAGCCGGGCCCGGCACCCACCTGGGTAAAGAACCGGAAGGCTCGCCGATTGAGGAGCAGGGCCTGGGCTGGTCGAGTGCCTACGCCACCGGTATCGCAGGTGACGCAATTACGAGCGGCCTGGAGGTCACGTGGACCAATACGCCGACGAAATGGAGTAACGATTACTTTGAACACTTGTTCAAGTACGAGTGGGAACTTACCAAGAGCCCGGGCGGCGCTCATCAGTGGAAGACGAAAGGCAATGCAGGCGCGGGTATGGTTCCGGACGCCCATGATCCCTCCAAGCGTCACGAACCGGCGATGCTGACCACCGATCTCTCTTTACGATTGGATCCCGTCTACGAAAAAATCTCGCGGCGTTTCTACGAGAATCCAGCTTTGTTTGCCGATGCGTTCGCGCGGGCGTGGTTCAAGCTGACGCATCGCGACATGGGACCGCGCGCACGCTACCTTGGTCCGGAGGTTCCGAAGGAGGAACTGCTCTGGCAGGACCCGATCCCGGCAGTGAATCATGCATTGGTGGATGACAATGATGTCGCTTCTCTGAAGAAGAAGATTCTAGCCTCGGGGCTCACGGTCTCGCAACTCGTCACCACCGGTTGGGCGTCGGCGTCCACCTACCGTGGGTCCGACAAGCGGGGCGGCGCAAACGGCGCGCGCATCCGCCTCGCCCCTCAAAAGGACTGGAAGGTCAATCAGCCCGCGCAGCTGCAGAAAGTTCTAAAGGCACTGGAAAAGATTCAGAGCGAATTCAACGCCTCGCAGTCCGGCGGTAAGAAGATCTCGCTGGCCGACTTGATCGTGCTGGCGGGTTGTGCGGGCGTTGAGCAGGCCGCAAAGAATGCGGGCGTCACCGTGACTGTCCCCTTTGCCCCAGGCCGCATGGACGCTTCGCAGGAGCAAACCGACGTGCAATCTTTCGCCGTGCTCGAACCGGCCACCGACGGCTTCCGGTCCTACCGCAACGGAAACGCTGAGACCACAGCTGAAGTCGAACTACTCGATAAGGCGCAGCTCCTCACGCTCACCGCGCCGGAACTCACCGTGCTAATCGGCGGCATGCGGGCGCTGAACACCAACTACGGGCAGACCAAGTTCGGCGTCTTCACCAAGAAGCCGGAGGCGTTGACCAACGATTTCTTCATCAACCTGCTCGATATGCGTACAGCGTGGAAGGCGACCTCGGATGCGAACGATACGTTTGAAGGACGGGATCGCAAGACGGGCGAAGTCCAATGGACGGCAACGCGAGCCGATCTCATCTTCGGCTCAAACGCACAACTTCGGGCTCTGTCAGAAGTGTACGGAAGCTCGGACGCGCACACGAAATTCGTCCAAGACTTCGTTGGAGCCTGGACTAAAGTGATGAACCTCGATCGCTTTGAGCTCGCCGCATCCCGGAGCGTGGCGGGAGGCCAATGAATGGGCTAACCCGTCCAAACTAGTTTGTGGTGCGCGCGTTGATCATGCCGTGAGCCGCGGAATCTGACTCATTGCCGAATGCTGTCGGTAAGTCCTTCCATAAGAAGGCCGGTGAGTGTCAAGTCGGTTCTTTCGTTTTTTTTCTCTTTTTTTCTTCTTTTCTTCCTTCTTCTTTCTTCTCTGTTCAAATTGTTCCCATGGAGTCAAGCCGCCTCTGTCGCCACCCTTCCATCCGCACTCTTTTTTTGAGCGATTGTCGCTCGGTGCAAGTTGGGTGTACTCGATTCAGCAGGTGCTGCTACCTGATAATCGACCTCTGTTCCCCCTTGCGAAGGAAACTGGGCCAGGACTTAGTCGCAGTCACCTGATCTCGGCGGTCGAGCTCGGCTCTTGGATAGAATCTCCCTTTTCATGAGGTTTCGCGGGCCGGAGGCCCTAAGTGACAGTTTACGCGGGTCGAGGAGCCCGCATTGTTATGCAATCAAGTTGCCTTCAACGTCATCAGCTTCAGGCTCGTAAGACGTTTCACCACAGGATTCGGTGGCCTCGAAGACCTGATTTTTCTCGCTAAAAGACTGTGCAGCGTGAAGTTATCACCGGATGGTTCTGACTAGAGGCACGAAATTGCCTGTATTTTTCCCTGTTAGCAGGGAATTCGGCCCGGAGAAAAGTTCGCACGGGACTGCGTCCATCGCCATCCAGTTTTGTATTTCTCTTTCTGCGTGCTGGTGCGTTAGAGACAACGAAGTCCAACGGATTCCATTGGGATTCAATCCTCCTCACAGGACACGCAGGCTGCGAGGCTATGTCCGATTTGCAAAACTGGAACTAGCCAGATCGTGCGCGAGATAGATAGTTTCTGCCAGGTGGAGAGCGCGGCGGCCGGTGGATTGAAGAATCTGCTCGCGGCAACTGAAGCCGTCAGAGACGATGAGTGTGTCCGGCGACGCTTGGCGCACAGCAGGCAACAGCACGCGTTCGCCGGCGGCCTGCGCGATCGAGTATTTGTCACGTTCGAAGCCAAAGGGCCCGGCCATACCGCAACATCCCGAGTCAAGAGATTGCAATTCGGCGCCCATTTTACGAATGAGCGATTCGGCGTGTGTCATTTTCATGAGCGCTTTTTGATGGCAGTGGCCGTGTAGTAAAACTTTTCTCGGAAGGCGCGGAGGTTCATAGCCAGCAGCATAGCGTTCAAGAAACTCGCTGAGAAGAAACGTCTGGCTGCGCAGACGCGAGGCGCGCGGGTGACCTGGAAATACGTTTTGCAATTCGTCATGGAAGACGGAAGCGCAACTTGGTTCGAGGACGACGATGGGCGTGCCGGTGTCGATGGGGCGGGCAAAGATTTCGAGGACGCGTTCAAGATATTGCTTGGCCTCGTCGAGCATGCCGAAATCGTAGAGCGGGCGGCCGCAGCATGGCTGCTCGGCGGGAATCGTCACGCCAAATCCAGCGCGCGTGAGGACGTCGAGCGCCGCACGAACTGTTTCGGGATGAAAATAGTTGTTAAGAGTGTCCACCCACAAAATGACTTCGCGGACGCCTGCAGGCGCAGTTTGGCTCGCGGATTTTCTGCGATTTTTTCGAAATGACTGCAGGAAGCTGGCCGGCGCGAGCGAGGGAATCTCGCGCTCAGGGGCTAGGCGCAGTGCCGTTCGCATGATGTGGCTGAAGCCTGGCGCGTGACTGAAAAAGTTCGCGGTGCGCGGCGAAAACGACGCTGCTCGCAGCCATTTGTCAATCTTGCCGAATGCGTGGGCAAAAAGCGGGCGACGATTTGATTCATAGAAGTGGGACAGGAACTCGGCTTTGTACGTTGCGATGTCAACGTTTGCGGGACATTCGGACTTACAAGCTTTGCACGCCAGGCAAAGGTCGAGTGACTCCTTCACCTGTTTATCCCCCCAACCGCCTTTGACCATTTCTCCTTGCAACAACTCGAAGAGCATGTGGGCGCGGCCGCGCGTGCTGTGCTCTTCTTCCAGAGTCACCATGTAACTGGGACACATCGAGCCGGTGTCGTTTTTGCGGCACGCGCCGAGACCGATGCATCGCTGAGCGGCTTTCGCGAATGAGCCGTCGTCTTCGGGAAATTTGAAATGAGTTACAGGCGTGAGCGGCTTATAGTCCGCGCCTAAGCGCAGGTTTTCAGTAGGCAGGTACGGATCAATCACTTTGTGAGGATTCATCCCGTTCGTTGGATCCCATGCGGACTTGAATTCGGCAAAAGCTTTCATCAACTCGGGACCGAACATTTTGGGGAGCAAGGCAGCGCGGGCCTGACCATCGCCATGCTCGCCGGAGAGCGAGCCGCCGTAAGAGAGCACGAGGTCGGCGGCACGGTCGATGAATTCGCTGTATTTGCGGATTCCATTTTCGCTTTCGAGGTCGAAGCTGACGCGCATGTGGACGCATCCGTGCCCGAAATGTCCATAGAAAGCGGCTTGGTAGTTGAAATCGTTCAGCAAAGCGCGCAGATCGCGGAGGTATGGGCTCAGTCTTTCAGGCGCAACTGCAGCATCGTCCCAGCCGTCCCACTGCGGTGCAGCGCCGGGCGCAAACGCGGCGGCTCGCGGCCCTGCCTCGCGAATTTGCCACACTGCCCGCGCTTCGGGCTTAGTGTAAAGCCGCGCAGCGGGTGGGCCCGGCAAGCGCTTGATATGCTCGATGAGTTTCTTAGCGGTCTCCTGACATTGGCCGAGATCGTCCGAGCCGAATTCGACGAGCAGGTAGCCGCGACCTTCGGGAAGTAAATCGAGGTTCGGTGCGCCTTTCTTTTTAAGGCCGTCCACCATGCTGCCTTCGAATCCTTCGAGGCCGATGGGATGGAAATTCAGAATCTCCGGAACGTGGTCCGCAGCGAGGAAAGCGTCTTTATATCCGAGTCCGATGAGAGCACGATGCGGGGGACTGTGGATCAACTTTAGCTTGGCCTCTAGCACAGTTACGCAAGTGCCTTCGGAGCCGACAAGCGCGCGGGCAACGTGAAACCCATTCTCCGGAAGGAGCTCATCGAGGTTGAAGCCGGAGACGCGGCGGGGAATGCGGGGGAAACGCGAGCGAATGAGGTCTGCGTACTGGTCGCGGATCGCTTGCAGCTTGGCGTAAATCTGGCCCCGGCCACTTTCGCGAACGATGCCGTCTAGCTCGGCGGCGGAGGTAGTTCCGACCGTAATTTGGGTACCGTCGTACAACAGAATCTTCAGCTCCTCGACGTTGTCGACAGTCTTGCCACCTAAAAGCGAATGTGTGCCGCAGGAATTGTTGCCGATCATCCCCCCTATGGTGCAGCGATTGTGCGTGGAAGGGTCCGGCGCAAAGGTAAGACCGTGGGTTTCCGCGCGGTCGCGCAAAGTATCAAGAACCAGTCCAGGTTGAACGCGTGCGTACCTCTCCTCGACGTTGAGCTCGAGAATCTGATTCATGTACTTGGTGAAATCCAAGACGACGGCGACGTTGCAGGATTGTCCGGCTAAGCTGGTGCCCGCGCCGCGCGGAAGGACAGGGGCGCCGAA
>Ga0185299_10008516_pt1 | contig 10091 bp, 11 predicted proteins | sample PaiPotPPA55metaG_FD_128002 | JGI IMG/M metagenome (GOLD analysis project Ga0185299, IMG submission 128002) | Iron sulfur acid spring bacterial and archeal communities from Banff, Canada, to study Microbial Dark Matter (Phase II) - Paint Pots PPA... ...
GAGCCGTGAGCAATAATCGTCACGCCGTTGACTCCGAGCAACGGGGCCCCTCCATACTCAGCCGGGTCAATGCGCTGACGAATCGCGTTCATTCGACGGCGGAAAAAAACGAAATAAAGGAGCCGCCTTAGTAGGCCACTGCCGAAGACCTCGCGCAAATTGCCAAGCAGGAACGAAGCGAAACCCTCCATCGTTTTAAGCGTAACGTTGCCGGTGAATCCATCCGTAACCACCACATCGGCCTTGGCCCGATTGATGTCGCGGCCTTCGACGTAGCCGATGTAGTTTACGTGCAGCGCCATCTGCAGCAGCGCTGCGGCCGCCGAACGGGTTAGTTCGGTTCCTTTCGACGATTCCTCGCCGTTGGAGAGGATACCAACCCGGGGATGGGCCACCTTATGCACCTGCCGCCAATAGACACTGCCCATCACGGCGAACTGCACCAGGTTGACTGGCTTGACCTCGGTGTTGGCGCCAGCGTCAATCAGCAAGCTTGATCCCGCGGTAGTCGGCATTATCGAAGCGATCGCCGGCCGGTCAACACCAGGCAGGTTACCCAGAATCGCCATCGCGGCCGCCATCACCGCACCCGAATTGCCGGCGCTGACGAACCCGTCCACCTTCCCGCGTTTCACGAGGTCAAGGCCGACATGAATCGACGACTCAGGCTTCGCCAGCACCGATTCAAGCGGCGAGTCGTCCATCGCGACAATTTCGGGCGCGTGTTCGATAGTGATCGGCAATCCGCTCAGGTCGTATTCGCCCAGTTCGCGGACGATCACCTCACGATCGCCGACCAGGGCCACTTCGATCTGAAAGTCGCGCGCAGCATCGATGGCACCTTCAAGCGTAGCCTTAGGCGCGAGGTCGCCGCCCATCGCATCGACCGCGATTCTCAAGGATCACCCCCTAAAAGATCCGGCTTCAAGCTTCGGCCGGCGTGGTGAGTTCACGGCCGCGATATGTCCCGCAATGCCTGCAAATGCGATGAGGCATCGAGGCCTCACCACAATTCGGGCACACGGCTGGATTAACCGCCCTTAACGCATCATGGGCGCGGCGTTTATTGCGTTTAGAACTCGACGTGCGGCGCTTGGGTGCTTGCATAAAAAACCTGGTTGTTTGCTTGAATTCCGATTCAGCGGCCTACTTTCAAACTCCGCAGCACCGCTAGCCGCGGGTCGGGGCCGCCAATAATACATCCGCAATCGCCTTCATTGAGATTCTCGCCGCACTGAGGACAGAGCCCCCGGCATTCTTCGCGGCACAGCGGTCGCTCTGCCAGTTCCAGGAGAACCTGCTCCCGGATTAGCGGAGTGAGGTCAATTTCGTCGCCCTGGTAGAAGGAAAACTCAAGGTCGTCAGCCCTAAGGGCGAAATCATTCTCGTCGCTCATCACCTTAGGCGCGAGAACGTAGCGAAAACGACGACGGCTGGCCAGGTCGAACTCTTCCGCGCAGCGCGAGCAGGCGGCAGTGGTAGCCGCGTCGACCGTACCGGTGATAAAGATTTCGGTTCCTGCCCGGTAAAAGGAAAGTGAAACCTGCAACGGGGCTTTGACCAAATAGTCGTGCAGCGCCCCACGCGCCAGCGTACGGTTGATTTCCTGCTCAGGTTCGGCGAAAGAAACTTCCCGCCCTTCGGCGGTTATGTCGTCAATGCGAAGCTTCACGGAGGTACACCTGTTCAGGGCAAGGCGTAGCGTATGATTATGGCACGTCAGCAACCGGGCTCCAATACGGAATTAGACAGACTAACACCAAGACGCGGACAATCGGACCGCAGCAGACAGGCAACGCAGAATGGAGCACGCGCGTGGCAGATGCGCCGACCATGCAATATCAGCCGCATCGAAAATGGCGTCCAGTCGTCTGGCGGCCGCAACTTCTGCAATTCGAGCTCGATTGCCACTGGATCATGCTCGCGCGTCAGTCCGAGCCGTAATGAAAGACGGCGTACATGGGTGTCAACCACTAATCCCGGTTGGCTGAACACATGGCCCAGCAACACATTAGCGGTTTTGCGGCCGACACCGGGCAGGGTTAGCAGCTCCTCCATCTGGTCCGGGACCTCGCCACCGAAACGTTCCAGGATTGTGCGTGCCGCCGCCTGCAAAGCCCTGGACTTCTGCCGGAAAAAACCCGTCGGCTGAATGAGCCGCTGAATTTCTTCAAGCGGGGCGCTTGCCATCGCGGAGATCTCGGGAAGTCTCCGGAACAATTCAGGCGTAGTGCGATTAACCCGCTCGTCGGTGCATTGAGCCGACAGGATAGTGGCGACCAGGCATTGCCATGAAGTGGCGAAATTGAGGCTGATGCGAGCCCCGGGATAGAGTTGCGCAAGCACAGCCGAAAGCCGCGCGGCCCGCGCGAGCCGCGACTTCTGTGACTCACGCCATTGTCGCGGCCTGGGCGACTGGCGAGCCATCGGGTTTATTGCAACCCGACCCAGCCGGATGTTGCGACTGAGCGCCATCGGGTCCGAATTGAATCATATTCTGATTGGGACAGTGGACCTTCTGCCAGCAGGGCCGCATTCTGCTGCCATCGCGAGGGCTTGGTGGTGCCGACGATCGCTGTGTGCACGTCCGGCACGCTTAAAGTAAAACGAAGCGCCGTCGCGATCGCCTCCTTGGCGTCACCGCTCAAAAACTCGTAGTTCAACTTGCGCAGGCGCATCCGGTAGGATCGTGAGTACAACCCGAGCGACCACCAGCTTCCAGCCAGCCAGGCGGCATTAGCGATTGGGCGTTTGGCAATTATTCCAATATCGCGCTCGCGCGCCAGTGGCAGCACGGTTTCGATGGCCTCCTGGTCGGCGATGCTTAGCGAAATTTGAATAGTATCGAATGCCCCACACTTAGCGGCGTACAATGCCGCCTTGCCGTCCCCGCTGTAGCCGATGTAACGCAGCTTGCCCTTATCGCGAGCACGCTGAAGCGCCGCAGTAAGTTCCCCCTGCCGCAAATGTTGTTCATCACACGAATGAAGCTGCACAAGGTCGAGGTAATCGGTGCGCAAGCGCTCGAGACTGCGGTCGATGCTGGGTTCAATGAGTGCCGGCGTCCAATCGTCGAATCTCAGTCCTGACGCGTGGCCGCATTTAGTGAGAATATAGAAATCCTTACGGCGATGACCCACCGCGCGGCCAATAAGCTCTTCGCTGTTACCGTAACAAGCGGCAGTGTCGATTACGTTAAGCCCAGCGTCGAGCGCGCTCCCAAGTATGTAGGCGGCCGTCTTTAGCGCCATCCGTTTCTGTCCGAGCTCGGAAGCGCCAAAGCCAAGCGCGCTGACGGCGATTCCTGTGTGCCCCAGCCGCCGCTTTTCTATCAGTGTTTTTTTCGGCACGCCGTGGAGTCCTGACTCTTCGACTTCACCCAGGGCTTCGGCCCGCTTTCGCTCGGCCTCGCCTCCCCGGCTCAGCTTTTGCTGCGCTGGTCTGCGGCTCACCCCGAATACCTGTCGGCTTAATCATTTGCGCTGCTTGCAAAGGCTGGTTAGAGCCGTAAGCCGCGGGCCGGATGGATCACTTTCAAACTCCGCCGCGATTCGTTGATAAAGGCGAGCGGCGCCTTCGTATATTGCGGCGCCGGTGTCTTCCTCACCCGCAAAGTCAGCGATCTGCTCCATTTCCGCCACCCATCGATACGCCTTTGGGAACATCGCGGGAATGAAGCGCTCCAGGCGCACCAGCATATCGGGTTGAGTGCGCGCTAATTCCGCCCGCAGAGCGTCAGCGAGATGCTCCCGGGCTGCCGCTCCAATCATTGCTGCGCCTAAAGCAGTGAATCCTTTAGTCAGTCCGGCGTAAGCAAGTTTCAGGGCTGAAGCCGCCCCAATCGGAGCTTCTAGGATTGCGATATCCAGACCGAATTGAGCAAGGCTTGCAAACATTTGCGCGTGACGGCCGGACGCATAAAAGCGTGGTCCCTTTACCAGCACGTCAATTGGCGGCGGTCCTCCGATAATACCGGCATCAATGAGGCCGCATCCGCTTTCACTCAGCGTTGCTTCGATGCGGCGCACTGTCTTCGGCGCAATCGCGTTGCATTCAACGAACATCGGTTTGCGGTCCGTCCTGCTGAGCGGTTCGCGAAGGCGTTCTGCCACCGTGCATGCCACACCCGGCGGCACTATCGAGAAGATGAAATTGGCTTCGTCCACGAGCAACTGGTCATCATCAATGACTTCAAGTCCGGCGTCAGCAACACGCCGAACGCTTTGCTCGCTGCGTCCCTTGAGTTCGGTAATCACGCGCGCGCCCATCTCGCGCAGCCGCCGGCCGACCGCGCTGCCCATTTCTCCGGCCCCGATTACTGCGACAGTCACCCGACCGTTCGCCGAAACAGCCATGGTTCCGCCTCCGTGCAGATGATTCTTGCGGCAAAAAACGGCCACACGACATGGCACCGAATTGTCAACGAAGCCGCAGCGAAGAAACAGGGCTCGCAGTAGAGGCGTTCGGATTCCGGGGCAGGTCTCTGAGCAAGCCAGCAAAGCGCGCGACTTTTTTGAGATTTTAGTCCGATCGAATTCAATTGTCTCCTTCCGCCACACTGTTTCCCTGAGGTTTGCGTCCGAAGTGCACTTGCTCTACGAGGCAGCCGACAGTTTTCGCGGGCACGAGTCGTGCTCCGTAGGCACCCGGCTAGTCGAGGGGGGAATCGAATCGCTGAGACAGACCGGCGATATCGAGTAGGGGCAATGCTGAATTGAGGGGGGAACCTCGGACGAAGGGGAGAGCGGCCGTGGGGGGACGCTCTTCCCTCGTTCCGATGGTCCTGAGGGTCGCTTCTCGAGAGAACACCAATTTGACCGAGCGAAGTTTTTTGTTGAAACGAGATTTTACGAGCTGTGCCAGGTGCCACGGCATGGTCGAACCTGACCTCCCGGAATGCCCCAGGTGCGGTGGCCTAGTTATTGGCCTGAACTGGTTGACAAATCCGTTGCCGTGGCTGACCATCGGCGTCTGCAGTCTCAGTGTCTATGGCCCACTGGCATACGCCTTGATTCGTCTTTGGCGTTCATAGCCTCCGCCGAAACACTTCACGCGATCCACGATCCACCCCGTTAGACGGCTCGCCCGAACCGCCCAGTACTTAGGTTGCGTAAATCCGCGTAAGGTTCGTGGCGATGGAATAGGACTGCAATCCGTCCCCCTGACCAGGGGGAGGTTAGGTGGGGGTTCTTCCGGCGGTACATAGTGGCCGTGCAGCCAGAATTTCCCTGATGTAGCCATTTTGTCCATGTATTCACAGGCAGCAGGCAGGCAACCTCACCCGCGCCCCCCTGACCAGGGCGATTATCTGGCTGTTGACTCTTGGCCGACTGTTCGCTTTAATAATCGGGACAGGCTGGCGGCGCACACCGGCGGTGTGGAGTGCCATCACCAAACGTTTTTCGTGTTGCTATTCGTATGACCGAAGTCGTACACATGAAGACATGGGCCGTGCCTACAAAGTGTCAACTGCTGTCGCTGGGGTGAGCATCGTGGGTAGCGCTTTGTTCTTTCGCCTTGCGCCGCTTCAGCGACCTTCGTTTCATCGCCCGATAGTGGGGATGGGTTTTGAGATGGTACTCCCCGCACGGGCGGCAAAAGAAAAAGAGGATTGGTTGAGCGTATGGCGGCATGATCGTTATCTCATAGGCTTGCTTCCAACTAAGACATTCACAGTTGAAGGGTCCGCAACTCGCAGAGGCGCGGCTAGTCTATCAGCGACAAATTCATACCCGACTCCTATAGCAACGAGTAGTAAGGCCATTGTTCCACCCGTTTCAATCCACGATAGCCAATATCTTGCTGATTCAAGTTCTGGCATTGATGACTCGCGTCGGAATCTAGTCATTGGATTATTAGCCATCTTTTGGCTTCTGCTGAGGCATCGTCGGCGGACGCGTCAGAAATGAAAATTCCAATTGAACCGGCTTGCTGGCGTCTAGAGATGCTTGCTCTGAAGCATCCGCCAGTTACCATGCTTCAGCTTCAAGCCCCCGCTACCGCCTTGCCGAAAATATCGGCTTCGCGGCGATTGTTGTGGCGGAACTGAAACTCAGCCAAGTAGAGCGGGAGATACTTCTTGCTGACATGATGAAAACTGCCCATGATGCCGCGCTTGAAAAGGCTCCAGAAGGATTCGAGATTGTTCGTATGAACCTCGCCACGAACATACTCGCCTTGACCGTGGCTGACCGCTTCGTGCGGAAAGTACTCTTTCAGGAATCGGTAGCCGGAGTGTTCATCGGTTGCGACCAAATCAACGATTTCACTGACGGCCTTGCGCACGAATGCGTTAAGTGTGATCGCGTCGGTATTCTCGATTATCTGGCAGACTACGTTTCCCTTGCGGCTGATAGCTCCGATGACGCCGACCTTGCCGCTCTTCTCGCCACCACTGATATGGGTTTTCTTGTCCCAATGCCGGTTCTTGTCCTTGCCCCCGATAAAGGTTTCATCCACTTCCACGATACCCATAAGCTGGCGGAAATCAGGATCGTGCATCGAAGCGCGGAGTCGCATGCACATATACCAAGCGGTCTCGTAGGAGCCACTACCGATTTGCCGCTGGATCTGGAGTGCGCTGACTCCTTTTTTAGAATTGAGCATCTGCCAGAGCACTTCAAACCACGTCTTCAGTGGGTATTTCGTATCCTGAAAAATTGTTCCGCTGATGACGCTGAAACGGTAGTTCTTGCATGGTTTGCAGAGCCAGTGGAAAGGTCGCGTGTTGAGCTTGTAGACGGCGCGATTCCCACATTTCGGGCAATCGACAACACCATCTTGCCAACGCCGTTCAACCAAGAATTGCTTGCAGGATTCGTTTGTCGGGAAGCTGTCCATCAATTCTCGGAGCGTCATCATGAGTGCTAGTCTAACGCAACTGGACCCAAGAGTCAACAGCCAGATAATCGCCCTGACCAGGGGGAGGATCAAAGGCGTCGTACAAACAACCCGAACCTGCCAAGTCGAGAACCCAAACCCTTGTTGCGCGAAATCATGCAACTAACCAGGCTTTTGCCGCACAGCACAGCTATGAGAGCAATTCATGCAAGCTGAGGAATCTCTGCCGCAAATCACCATCACCATTGATCGCGAAAAGCATTGCTGGTGTATCAAGCTCGGCTCGCATTTGATTCCTATCCGCCAAGGGCGTTATGGCGAGGCCGTTGCCGCTAACGTGGTCGCCTCCGAGGTCAGAGCACTGACCGACGGGCCAGTGGCGGTAACAACCGAATCCTAATCAAGCCGCCCGGCAAGCGGCGCATGAAGCTCGCCGGGCCCCACCGTAAGTCGCAGACTCGCGGCAGTAGCCGGCGTCCGGCGACTCTGGTTTTATTCAAGCTCGATCTTGGCGGCGCCCTCACGCGCACGCCCAGCCCTTATGCTCCCTGCCTTGGCGTGTCAAACGGCACCAACAAGGGTATTGTACGAAAGCCAAGTCAGACGGGCCGCGAGCTCCGCTCGGGCGAGCCGCGCGCCTATCGGGCAATCGAACCAGGGAGGCTCAACATGGCACGCCTACAAGATAAGGTCGCCTTTATCACTGGCGCGGGTTCGGGTATTGCGCGTGCGGCGGCACGGCTGTTTGCGCAAGAAGGTGCTCGCGTAGTAATCGCCGAGTTGAAGACCGAGTTGGGTCAGATGAGCGAACAGGCGGTTCGTGACATTGGCGGCGAGGCGGTTTTTATTGAAACCGATGTTACCAAGGAGGAGAGCGTCAAGAATTCGATTCGGCAGACCATCAACCGGTTCGGCAAACTCGACATCCTGTACAATTGCGCCGGCGGTTCGATCGTGCAGGACGCACCGGTGACCGAGGTCGACATGTCTGTATGGCAGCATACGATCTCGCTCGATCTGCTCGGCACTTTCAACGGCTGCCGCCACGGTATTCCTGAATTGATCAAAGCCGGCGGCGGCGCCATCGTGAATATGTCTTCGGTCGCGGCCTTGCGGGGCTTCCCAGCGCACGTTTACGTTGCTGCCAAAGGCGGCATCATTTCATTGACAAGAGCGTTGGCAGGCCAGTACGCGAAAAATGGGATTCGCGCCAATGCGATCTGTCCGGGATTGGTGAAAACCGACCGCGTACTCCAGCGTTTCGGCGATCCCGACGATCCGAATTCCGGCACCCCGCAGGCGCAGGCGATGAAGCGCCAATTTCAGCGCTATCCATTTTCAGTGGGCGAGCCCGAGGATATCGCCCGGATTGCACTGTTCCTGGCTTCCGACGAGGCCCGCATGATCACCGGAGCAATAGTGCCTGCCGATGGCGGCCTGTCAGCGTATTGAAGCGACGTGAAGCAATAGAACGGGGGATGCAGCAAACCGTGCTGTCTCCCCTAATCCACTTTCCACCACTTAGCCGGCATCATGGCCAAACTGCAGGATAAAATCGCCCTGATAACGGGCGGCACCCGCGGGATCGGGAAGAGCGTCGCCGAGGCTTTCGCACGCGAGGGCGCGCGGCTCTTTATCGCCGGGCATCTTGACGAGCCTGCCCTCCAGCAGACGCTGGACGGGCTAAAACGGGCAGGCACCGAGGCGGAAGGCGGTTTGTTCGATGTCGGCAGCAACGACGACGTACGGCGGCTGGCAGATGCGATCGCTAACCATTTTGGGGCACTCGACATCGTCGTCAACAACGCGGGCAACATCACGCCCACGCGATTGTTAGAGATCACATCAGAACAGTGGGAAAGGACCATCAAGACTCATCTGAGCGGCACTTTCTATTGCACTGTGGAGATGGTCCGGCGTTTTCTCGAGCCCAAACGCAGTGGGAAAATAATCAACGTAACGGCACCATCAGCCCTCCGAGGTTCCCACGGTGTTGCGGATTACGCATCGGCCAAGGCTGGCATTATCGCGTTCACGCGAAACGCCGCCCGTGAGCTGCTGCCATTTAACATCCAGGTAAATGCCGTGCTGCCGGTGGCTCGAACGCGGATGACCGATGCACTGGCGAAATACCATGCCGCATTGTCCAATGCCGAAACAGCCGCCAGTCTCGGGAGCTTGGGACCACCCGAGACAGTGGTCCCGACGTTCCTCTTCTTTGCGAGTGCCGATTCAGATTACGTAACCGGACAGGTGCTTGCCGCGGATGGCGGATTGCTCGCCTGACTATTAATCCCACGCATGAAGCACTTTCGCCGCCGAGGCCAAAATTTGCTGCGTTGACTTCTGCAATGGGGCCGTGTTAGCGGCTAAAGCCGAACCCGCAATGAGACCCTCTTTGCCGCTATAGCACGGAGCAATCGGATGGCATCGAACGCCGAGGCCGGGAATGTTAACGAGCACGGCTATAAGGTTCTGACGCTCGGCAGTTATTCGTTTTCGCGTGACGAGTATTTCGCGCACGTCCAGTGGCCCGGTGGTTCACACCTGATGCCGGTCGACCGCTTTCTGCGAGCGCTCATGCGCGATGTCGCCTGGAACTTCTTTTATGGCATCGTCAATTTCGACGAAGTCTTCGGCACCGTAAATCATTACGGCACGGTCGACGTGTTCGCCGGCCTGTTCAACGCCGGTTACCGCAGCCAGAACAAGCATTACGTCGAGAATTTCGACGGTGAACTCGCACGGACGAAGTTCGGCCAGATGCTCGAAGACTGGACGGTCGAGGACTTCGACCCGTTCGCCGCACCGGAAGAGACCGGGCTGGCGTTTGGCCCCAAACACGGCAGCAACCAGCGCGCAGTGACGCGCAAACGCGTGGTCGCGCAACGGATGGCCGGACTAAAGGGCGATACGCCGCTGCGCAGCGACCAGAACGGATTTCCGATCAATCGCCAGTTCGCTGACGTCGCGCAGGACGAGCCCGACGTCCAGGCTGAGCCCGGCTTCGAGGACGAAGTACACGCTTTCAATTTCTTCGCCTATCTCTCGCGCTCAGATGTGACCTGGAATCCGTCGGTATGTGCCGTCGTGAAAGATGCGATGCTATGTCCGACCACCGAGGAATTCGCTTTGCCGGTCATTCATGGGAATGATCGGGTCGAATGGTTTGTGCAGTTGAGCGACGAGATTCATTGGGAGGTCGCAGACCGGGATAGCGGACTCCCACGCGCGCGCGCAGTGATGAAGCC
>Ga0185299_10008518_pt1 | contig 10089 bp, 7 predicted proteins | sample PaiPotPPA55metaG_FD_128002 | JGI IMG/M metagenome (GOLD analysis project Ga0185299, IMG submission 128002) | Iron sulfur acid spring bacterial and archeal communities from Banff, Canada, to study Microbial Dark Matter (Phase II) - Paint Pots PPA... ...
AAGCTCAACGAACTACCGGCGCATGCAATGCTCTCCGTTCGGATCGGCATCGATTCGGGCGCGGTGGTGATGGGCGCCAATGCCAACCGGCAGATTGATGTATTCGGAGAGGCTCCTAATATCGCCGCGCGTGTACAGGCGATGGCAGTCCCCGGCACGGTGCTGATAACCGCCAACACCCATAGGCTAGTCTCAGGGCTTTTCGTAGTCGAAGAGTTCGGCACGCAGGCGGTCACGGGCGCGGAGCGGCCAGTTCAACTTTACCGAGTAATCCAGCCTAGCGGAGTACGAGGCCGGCTCGGAGCGGCGGCAGCGGCTGGTGGACTCACTCGATTCGTCGGCCGCGAGGACGACTTACGATCGCTGATCAATCGTTGGGAACGTGCCCTGGAAGGCGAAGGCCAGATGACGCTGATTATCGGCGAGGCCGGAATCGGCAAATCGCGCCTGGTGCAGCGCTTCCATGAACAGATCGCGGGTACGCCGCATACCTGGGCCGAGGCGGGGGCCGGGGCGTTTTTCCAAAACACGTCCTTCTATCCTGTTACCGAAATGCTGCGCGAATTGCTGGCTTGGCGCGGCGATCATTCAGCAGCCGATGAACAACTTGCGCAACTCGAGCCTCGACTGGCGCTGGCCGGACTCAAGCCCGCCGAAGCTATCCCGCTGATTGCGCCGCTCCTGAATCTGCCGCTACCGACGAAGTATCCACCGTCAACGTTTTCCCCCGAGCAGCGCCGCCGCCGCCTGCTGGCGACGTTGGTCGAGTGGGTGCTGGGCTCCGCCCGCGTGCAGCCGTTGGTGATTGCGACCGAAGATTTGCATTGGGTCGATCCCTCGACACTGGAGCTGATCCAACTGCTGGTCGAGCAGGGCGCGACGGAGCGGCTGCTGCTCCTCTACACGGCGCGCCCAGAGTTTCGAGCGCCGTGGCCGTCCCGCGCGCATCATACGCAAATCACGCTCAACCGGTTGAGCGCACGCAATGTACGAACGATGGTGGGAGAAGTGGCGGCGCATAAGGCCTTGTCAGAAAAAACCATCGCGACGGTGATCGAGCGCACCGGCGGGGTACCGCTCTTTATCGAAGAGTTGACGCGGGCGGTGCTCGAAGGTGGTAATGCGAACCTCACAGGGCGCGAAATCCCGGTGACGTTAAAGGACTCGTTGATGGCGCGGCTGGATCGGCTGGGATCGGCGAAAGAGGTCATCCAGGTCGGCGCCGTGATCGGCGGCGATTTTTCCTACGAACTGCTGCACGCTGTTTATCCGATCGCCGAACCGGATCTGCAGCGCGCGCTACACAGTCTGACCGACGCGGAACTGCTATACGTGCGCGGCATTGCCCCGGACGCGACCTACCAGTTCAAGCACGCGCTGATCCGGGATGCGGCCTACGAAGCGCTGCTCAAAAGCCGCCGCAAGGACCTGCATCGGCTGGTAGCGCGTACGATCTATGAAAAATTCCCCGCGCTTAAGGAGATGCATCCCGAAGTTCTTGCGCGCCATTGGACGGAAGCGGGCGAAACCGAGCCCGCGATCGCTGAATGGTCGAGGGCGGGCAAGGCAGCGGAAGCGCGCAATGCATTCAGGGAAGCTCTGGAAAATTACCAACGGGCTTTGCCGTTGCTCGGCACGTTAGCCGATTCGCCCGAGCATGACCTTCGTGAACTGGAGTTCAGGCAATCAGTCGCTGCGATGCTTCAAATGACGAAGGGCTGGGCTGCCCCTGAAACTATTGAGTCTAACGATCGGGTTGCGGCGCTGGCGGAGAAGAGCGGCAACCTCAGGCAACTCGGCAATTCTTTGGGGTTGAGAGGTTTCATCGCCTGGATATCGGGCGACTTATCCGCAGCTGGTGCACTTGCGGACCAGGCGCTGCAACTCGCCCTCCGCGAAGGCAATCCTACTATTCTCGCCTCTCGGCATTTGCTCCAGATGATCGTGCGTTACTGGCGCGGCGACCTCGACGGCGCCGAGAAATATTTCACGACGGGGCTCGAGTATTTCGACGACACCACCTTCAGACAGGATTCCATTGGCTCCCCGATAGCAACCTTCGGTACCGCAAGCTGGACCGCGTGGACGCTCGGACGAGCCGATGTTGCCCGCGAGCGCATGGCTCGGATGATGGTAGCCGCGAACCGGAAGAACCCGCACGACTTGGTGCTCGCCGGACATCATGCCGCTTTCCTGAAGAGTTTCATGCGAGAATACGGGCAAGCAGAGGCGTTGGCGTTGCGTGCTGTCGAGTTATCGGAGAAGCATCAGTTTCCGAATGAAACAGCTATATCCCGTTGTGCGCTCGGTCAGGCGCAAGCGCAGCTAGGCCGCGCGGGCGAGGGTATTATACTGATTCGCCAGGGTATCGCTGGGGTGCTCGAATCCGGGCAGCGCTTGGGCGTTGCCTTTTATACCTTGTCCCTGGCAGCTGCGCAGGCGGCCGAAGGCGCCGTCGCCGATGCGCTTGAAACAATCGAAAGCGTGCTCTCTGCGGACTTCGACGAACCCGTATTCCGGCCCGAAGCTTTAAGGACTCGTGGCGAACTGCGTCTTGAGCAAGCACAAACGGAATTAGCCGAGACCGATTTCCGCGACGCCATCACGCTCGCAAGCACTATGGGCGCCAAGGCGTGGGAGCTCCGCGCAACTATGAGCCTCGCCCGGTTGCTCGCGAAACAGGGCCGCCGCGCCGAGGCGCACGCGATGCTCGCCGTGATCTACGACTGGTTCACCGAAGGTTTCGACGCCGCCGATTTGAAGGACGCCAAGGCACTTCTGGACAAACTCGCTACATAACCAAAGTGGGGAGACTATGCGCTGCTCGAAATGCGGGCCGGAAAATCCTGATCCCAAGCGCTTCTGTCGCAATTGCGGCACGGCATTACGAGCAAGGTTCAACGAGTCCTCTGGCGGTTTCCGCTGCGCTGTCGCTAGCACTAGGAGTGGAACCGCGTGAGGGCGAGCGCGAATACGTGACCTCGCTGTTTGCGGATATCAAGGGCTCGACCGAACTGGCTAAAGATCTCGATCCGGAAGAGGCGCGCGCGAGTGTCGATCCGGCGCTGAATACCACTATCGATGCGGTCCATATCGATGCGGCCCATCGCTAGGACGCTCCGTCGTGCAATCCGCTGGTGATGGTATCTTCGCGCTGTTCGGCGCTTTTATCGCGCATAAGGATCATCCCCAGCGCGCACTCTGCGCGGCGCTCCGCATGCCGGATGACGTGCGGGCCGCCCGATCGCGTGCGTGCGGAAAGCCGCGCGGGACCGGAAGAAGGAATCGTGTTAATGCGCGAATCAGTGTTCGCGTGGAGCTAGCCTTGTAAGGGAACCTACTGGTTGGGCTAGACTGACCCCAACGCGATCATCACGAGCATCTACGTGAAGAACGCCTCTGAGGGCGGTGCAGTTCCCAGCCGGATTGTGCTCACTGGCAGCGGAGTTGGTTAGATGCTGGAAATTGAAATTCGCATGCGGCGATCCGTCGGGTATCCAGGCCGCGGTGTGGGCGCCGTTGGGCTCGTGCCCACGTCCTACTCATAGCCGAGTTCACGCCTCACACTTCAAGGAAGCTGCTCGGATCGTCGTATGATCAGTCGACGCACCACAATGGGTCGTCCTTGGCCAAGGCATTTCATCGCATGAGTATCGATCTGCAAAAGTCGCAGGCGAAACAATCCGGAACCTGACGAATCTAATGGTTCACCGCGGGCGCGGCGCCGGTGTGGGCGCATCTGGGACCGTCAGACGCGGACGTAATTGGTCGCCATGCTGCGTCGGTGCGACCGCTGCTCACTTCTCTTACGATGGGACGCCTTTGCCATCGTAGTGAGCAGCCTGAGGACGCCCACTCCGAATCGAAAGAAGTGGTTCTTCACCATGACACCGGCGGGAGCATTTGGGGCCTTGAGACGATTGAATTTGCTGCCGTCAGTCGCAGTCGGGAGCAACAAGCAACCTCTAGCCAGGGCGCGGGACGGCAATCTCTTTGCGATCACTTCCGACGCTCACAGGTGCCTTCAAGGCCTTAGACGCGCCGGAAAGACAGCCAGACCGGTTTCAGCAGCGGCGATCGTCGCCAAGATACGACAACCAAACACTAGCGCACTTTGCCTTCTTCAAGTAGCGTGGCGCTTTGCTAGCGGGCTGCCAGCACATCGACCGCCAAGCCGTGGATCGACAGGAGTGAAGGCCACATGGGAGTCCGGACAATCAGCGCCAACTGCATCAAGCTAGCCGCATTCTCGCCTCGCAAACGCGTCCTTATCGTCAATTGCTATTTTGACGATACGCGCCGGCCCATCCGCCGAACAACCAAGATTCCGCAAGCAGTTGGACCTATCTACCTCGCCGGTGCCTTCGCTCGGGAATTGTGCGATGTCATTTGCTACACCGAATTGGCTAGCGGCCCGCTTGAAGATGAGCATCTACTCAGCTGGCCGGACATGTTAGTCTTGACCGGACTAACCAACAGCTTCGACCGGATGTTGCACCTCACTGCTTACGCTCGTACAAAGAACGCGAGAGTCATTGTCGTGGCGGGCGGACCGCCGGTTCGCGCGCTTCCGTTCTTATCAAAGCGCTTTTTCGATTACAGTTGTCTCGGAGACATTGAGGAACTCCGCGAAGTCATCATGGACGCCTTCGGGCCCGCGTACGTGACGCAGCAGATGATCCCGCGCTATGACCTGGCGTATTGGCTGGGGAGGACCGGCTACATTGAAAGCACGCGTTACTGCAATTTTCATTGTTCGTTTTGCTCCTTGACCGGAGAAGGCCATGCCTACCAGACATACGATCTCGGCCATATCCGTCAGGAGATCGTGGCTTGCGGCAGGAGGAAGCGGGTCTTCTTCCTCGACAACAATTTTTATGGCAACAGCCGGCCTCATTTTCGAGCTCGCATCGAATTGATTAACGAGCTGCGAAGCGCCGGGCAGTTTCGCAATTGGAGTGCGCTGGTAACCAATGACTTCTTTCGTCAGGACGAAAATCTGACTCTGGTTAAGGATTCGGGCTGTGAGCTGCTTTTCAGCGGCGTAGAATCCTTCGACACGCAATGGCTGCGAAGCGTCAACAAGGTACAGAACACCTCTGTACCCCAGGTCAATCTAATCAGAAAATGTCTAGACGCGGGCATCGTCTTTACTTACGGTCTGATCCTCGATGTGACGAATCGCCACATCGCTGACCTTCGCCGCGAGCTGCAGTTTATAACGGCCACGCCCGAGATTACACTCCCGTCCTTCGTTAGCCTCCCCATTCCGCTTCTTGGGACACCTTATTTCTTTGACTGCCTCAAGAAAGGAACTATTCTGCCGGCAACGAAGCTGCGCGATCTGGACGGCACGACCGTAAGCCAAACGCCGCTCGATCCTATCGGCGAGGTGGTCAAGTTTTTGGACGATCTACAGGATTTCCGCGGTTTTCGACGTCGCGTGATCAATCATTCTTTCCAGTTCGCAAGGCTTTACCACGCAAAGCTGGATGTATTGCAAATGTGCATCGCGCTCGGCAGCAACCTACTGCTTTGCGCACCAAATTTCGTGACGTCACCTAAGGGATTCAGACGCAGAAAGGGTTCTGGGCCTCGAACGTTCATCAGCAGCACGGAGCCCCTGGATCATCTTTACAAACCGGCGTTTCCAGTTGCCTCGCGATTTGAAGGTTACTTCCAACCGACGATGGTTACAAACGCCAACGGCCAGTTGCATGAAGACGTGGCCGAACTGATTGCGTGTAGTACCGGCACGTCGACTCTGCCAGCAGAACTTCCGGCGAGCCGCCACCTCGATAATCGCAAATCAAGCCCTGCAGTGGCTTAAAAGCTTGCCGATGTTTAGTGAGCTGTATGTCGTTGGAACCTTTTGGACAAGTTAGCGAAAGATTTAAGAGCGAGAGTGTGACCAATGGGGTGAAGTTGAGGGTGTCGCCAGATGACGTAGCCGCCGTCTTAACTCGATAGTTTTTCGTCTGATGGTATATCTCCGTTTCAGTAGCTTTCCAGCGGGGGAACAAATACCAGTGCTTAGTCAAAACCTAAACCCGTACGTATCGATGATGCAGCCCACTGAGAATTGAGATGCTTGCGATCGGGCCGAGCTTCTGCGGCGCCGAAAATCCGGTGCATTCTTGGGTAAGTATCCCCTTGACGTATGTACCTGCGTTTGGTATCCTCTGATCTATGAGCAAGGTCGATCGCAACAATCCTCTCCGTTCGGGCGCTTCTGATGCCACCTATTCTCTGATGGAGTTCGAGCGCGAGTATCCAGACGACGCAGCTTGCCTTGAGAAGCTGGTTGAATGGCTCTACCCCAACGGAATTTTCTGCCCTAAATGCGAGAAGGTAACCAAGCATCATCGCGCCAAGACTCGCCCGTCCTATTGCTGCCAATTCTGTGGACGTCATGAGCATCCGATGGTCGGCACAATCTTTCAGGATTCGGCCACGTCGCTGAAACTCTGGTTTTATGCCATGTACTTGATGGCTTCGACGCGATGCGGAATCAGCGCCAAACAATTGGAGCGGGAGCTTGGCGTTACGTACAAATGCGCATGGCGTATCTTTCACAAGGTCCGCTCGATGCTCGATGAAGATGGGCCACTGACCGGCAAGGTTGAAGCGGACGAAAGTTTCTATGGCGGATTGGAGAAAAACAAGCATCGGAATAAAAGGCAACACGCGGGGACTGGCGGCACTGGCAAAACGGCCGTATTCGGTCTGGTTGAACGCGGCGGCAAAGTTGTAGCTAAAGTTGTTCCGAACACCCAAGCTGCAACGCTCATTCCGCATATCAAGCAAAGAGTACTGCCCCAAAGCGTCATCTTCACGGACGAATATGTCTCCTACAACCCGCTCGAAAGGAGCGGCTATCAGCACAAGCGTATCCATCACGGTCAAGGTGTCTATGTCTCTGGCGATGCACACACGAACACGATTGAAGGCTTCTGGAGTACCACAAAGAACGGCATTCGCGGCGTCTATCACAGCGTCTCCGCGAAGTATTTGCAGATGTACTTGAATGAATATTCGTTCCGCTTCAATCGCCGAAAGAGCATCGGACGGCACAATATGTTCGAGGCATTCGTAGGCCAGATCAAAAAAGCGAGTTAACTGCGACTGCATGCCCGATTGTTTCTCGTTTGCTAAGCGTCAACGCCCATTGATATCGTTCCCGGGATGGCAAACCTAATAATTGTACTGGATCAAATACATTCCAACACCGCATTAACCGAAACAAAGAGGCAAGACGCGACCGGATACCTTCCTCCAGCGGGCGCATTGTTCCAGAGGCCCCTGTACCCCGGTATATCGGGAAGCGCAATGCTGTATTTCGCGGTGGTATCGCGATAATTGTTTAAGACGTATCCAAGCGCAAAGTTGAAGTACAGCCTTTGGTTCGGCAGGTCAGCCTCTTCATTTGTTATTGGTTCACCTTTGGCTTCGATCAACCAGTAGCAGCCATTTTTCTCCGCTTTGATATCGAAGCCGGGACCGGTGTGCTGTGCGCGTAATACATTCCAACTTTGTCCGGTCAGCCACGCCGCAACGTGTCGTACTACTTCTTCCTCTCTCATTGCTTTAAACCCTATCTGCGTTCCTCACGAAGATCGCTTTGTGCAACCGAATCGCTTCATTTTAAGTCCTTTTACAATGGTTTCTTGTCCCGCTTCCGCGTCGCTTTTTTAAATACGTCCATGACTTCGCCCTTCGAGGGGATCGGAATCTCAATACCAGCCTTACTCCGCTGACTCTTGCCGCGCACATCGAGCTTTGCGCTATGCTTCGTTTCCTTGGCGATTCTTTTTTCTTCCTCGTTTTGCATTTCAAGTACCTTAGGACAATTGAGGAGTTCAGTTAGTTTCCATGCGGGAACAACGCCAGCCATACCGGGAAATTGTGCCTCGTCTAAATGGCCCCAATCGACACCTAACAAATAAATCCGGTGGTCCAGAGCTCGCGCTAGATTACGAAAGATTGAATCCAAGGGCATCTTCTGTAGGTCCGGAGCAGGTATTGGATTTACCCTTATCGTTGGCAGACTCACAAAGACAGGCGAGCCACTAAACCCGCTGATGGAATGAACCTCTACGAGGTAACTTTCTTGCGGAAAATCCGCTCGACCTCCCTGTCGGATGGTTTCGATCTTTGAACTCGCGATATGACCAAATCGAGCAATTGGTGCGTTGCCTCCCGATTCATCTCGCGCCATAAACCGGCCAATCATAAAAGCCTCATCGCCTATACCGAGAGCGAATTTGTCATGAAACTCCTTACTAACAAAAAATGACCCATCGGACACAGAGACTGGGGAGATGAATTGAAATCGATGGATGTACTTGTCTAGGCTAATAGAAGCTATAGCAATGTCGTCACCATCTGGATGGTAGATCCAATCCTCCTTTGTGAGGGGGATCGCCATTGTGCTCGCTTTGGGATGGTTGATATTAACCCGCACAACAAGACATCCCCCATCAATCACATGTGCGTTAGTTACTGCGTAACAATGCGACCATGTATTCGGAGGCGTATCCTTAAACGGTAGTCCAACTAAAAATCCACTAGCTCCGTACGGATCCCCTGCTTCCGCATGCTCGACCGAATGATATAAATATATCCCACATTCAGTTATCTGGTCGTGGATGCGTGGCACTATCTTTTGCCAAACCCGCACGGCGAAGCCATCTGAGGCCACGCGCCAAATTTGCCTATAACCGGCAGCATAAAGCCCCGTAGGCAGCCCATCCAATTGTCGCCCTCGCAACGACAATTAACACTCCCCTCTACATACGTCAAGGGGATACTTACCCATTCTTGTACAATGAGAGATTATGGCGGGAAACGCTGGGTGGGCTAAAACAAATTCGTAATCAGCAGGTCGTCGGTTCGAATCCGACGGGTGGCTGCAAAAAATCGCGTAAATTCAACGCTTATTTTCAATACGTGACTAGTCGAGCGATCTTATTTGTCACAATCGTGTCAGTTTGGTCGCTTCGTGCACCCTCACGGCGGCGAAAGGTCGGGTAATCAGAGAGGGCCCCGACCACCTGAGAACCGGGCCGGGTTATTCTTCGCGCCCGTCGATGGGCCGATTGGGCCGGTTTTTTCCACGATGGAATGTTTCAGCACGTCGGCAGGGAGATGAAGAACCTCCAGCCGTCTGCCATCTATCACGTGCCGGATTTTGAGCTTCTCGCGCCTCTCATCGATGCTTTTGAGCCGGCCACTCTCATGGAAGCGCTTGATCAGGGTTTGGCTTCCCACCGCGATGCCGTCGACCCCAGCGGCCGCCGCCCGCGCTACGCCGTAAGCCGAGTCGATGTCCAGGAAGAGGTCCTGACCATCCAGCCATCCAACTCTCGCGCCCTGGGGCAGCCACTCAGCCCGCCCAGGGTTGCGTGCGGGCCGGCTTGAGCACCAGCCCCGAGTTCCGGGATCGTCTGGTATGCCGCCGTTGCGCGCGGCGACGTGCGCGCGCCCGGCAGCGATTGCGGTGCGCAGCAGCGTCAAGAAACGATCGACCGGATTGGCTTCTTGCAGAGACTCTGACTGGCGGTGCGCAGCAGCGGTGAGCGCGCTCCACACGCGCGCACGATAGACTTCGGCTTCGCCGCGCGTCAGCGCCTCGGCCTCAGACGCAAAATCGAGAAACCGTTCCCAGCCGATGAACAGGTCGGCGACGATGCCGGGCGTGCGGCGGTGGAGACCTGCGTGCGCCGCCTGCTCGCGATATCTGGCGTGAGCCGCGCTCATCTCGGCGCGCACCTGATCGAGCCTCGGCGCCAGCCACTGGATGTAACCGGCCATCGCCTGCGCATAGCGGCCACCGGCCGCACCCCGCTGACACGCGCTCAGCCGCTTCGGGCCGATGTCCCCGGGCGCTACTTCGACCAGGAGCAGCCGTGCGATCAGACTCTCCCCCGACGGTCTCTCTTCCCCGGTCGCCAGGATCAGGGCGCGTGGTGGATGGGCGGGACGCAGCGAGTCGTCGGACTTCAGGCGTCCGCGGCCGGCGCCGTTGGCGGCGGCGCGCAGCAGTCGATCGGCCTCGCCCTGGAGCCGCCTGCGCTCGGCTGCGCCCGG
>Ga0185299_10008519_pt1 | contig 10087 bp, 10 predicted proteins | sample PaiPotPPA55metaG_FD_128002 | JGI IMG/M metagenome (GOLD analysis project Ga0185299, IMG submission 128002) | Iron sulfur acid spring bacterial and archeal communities from Banff, Canada, to study Microbial Dark Matter (Phase II) - Paint Pots PPA... ...
GAAGAAAAGCCCGCGCACCCGAAACAATCGCCTCATCAGGCCGGGCACTGCAGCGCCTCCATGGGCATCTACGTCTTCAATACCCACCTGATGATTCCCATTCTCCTGGCCGACTCCGAAGATCCCAAATCTCATCACGATTTTGGCAAGGATATTCTTCCCCGCATCATCTCCAAGCATCGCGTGTTCGCTTATAACTTCGTCGATGAAAATCGCAAAGACGCCTTGTACTGGCGCGATGTGGGAACGCTGGACGCCTACTACGAAGCCAACATGGATTTGGTCAGCGTCTCGCCGGTTTTCAACTTGTATGACATGTCCTGGCCGCTGCGCACCTGGATTCATCAGTATCCGCCGGCCAAATTTGTTTTTGCCGATCCCGAGCGCATGGGTGTCGCCCTCGATTCCATCGTCGCCGGTGGCTCCATCATTTCCGGAGGCCGCGTGATGAAATCCGTGCTCGGCTCCGACGTCCGCGTAAACAGCTATTCCGAAGTCTCGGAATCCATCATCTACAATCACGTCAACGTCGGCCGCCATTCGCGTATCCGCCGCGCCATTATCGACCGCCACGTCAGCCTGCCGGAGCGCACCGAAATCGGCTACGACATGGAAGCCGACAAGCGCCGCTTCCACGTCACCGACTCCGGCATCGTCGTCGTCGTCCGCCAGGAATCCCTAATCGAAGAACCCGAATCCGCCTGATCGTTAGTCATGACCGAAGCCATCTCCACAACACTGCGACGGGCCCCGCATACCGGACGCACCTTTTTTATAAATGTATATTTCGCTTCTCTCGAAGCTCAACTCCCGTTGCACCCGAACGGCAGCTCGAACATTAGTACTTATACGGTAACCGCGTTATCTCTAACGACGCCGGCTGTTGCAAGAGTTTTTTCTACGCTCATTCCTCGGATCGGACATACTTCTTCGGCGGCGCAGGAATCGCGTCTGTTTTTGGAGCTGCTGTTCATCTGCGTCACCCTAAGTTGCTCAGCCCTTGCGTTCATCAATTTGGTGTTGCCCACCAGTCATCTCTTCGATCATCAATGACCATGATGAGTTTTTCGATCTCCCTTTTCAGGGAGGCGGGTAGCCTAATCAATCAGCCGGTGACTTTCGCACCATAACGCGGTTCTGGCATCCCCGCACAGGCATCACCACTTCTCCGCTGCATCTGTCCACGACGACAGAACTCGTTGTACTCAATCCGGTCCCGCAACATGATCCACATCCGAATTCCCAGCTTGCGAGCCACGGCTGCTCTCGCTTTTCCGAGGCCTTTCTGGATTAATTTGCGGCGGTAAAACTGTTTCAACTGCGGATCCCGGCGTACCGCATGGATCGCTGCTTCACTCCAGAGAAATCGCAACAGCGGATTGCCCTGTTTGGTCAGGCCACCAAGTCGCTGTCGCTTTCCGCTGGAATGTTCTCCTGGGATGATCCCTACATAACTGGCCAGTTCCTTGCTGTCTGCGAATCGCGCCGGATCGCCCAGGAACACCTCCGTCGCTAACGCGGTGATCGGTCCTACTCCAGGATGAGTCATCAACAACCGTGCTCCGGAACGTTCCCGAGCTTGCTGCTCGACTCGCTGATTCAATTTCTCGATCTCCGTCTCGAATTTCACATACATCGCCTGCAACTCATTCCGCCGATAAGCGGCATGTGCTGACAACGGCAAAGACGCGATCGCGTGTTGGCCTGCTTGGGTCCACAGAGAAGAACCGCGTCGCAGGCCGTTTGCCAAGGCAATCGCCTGCAGCGCATTTTGTATTTTGACCCGTAGCCCCACCCACTGATGGCGATGTCGCAGCAAGGCCCGCAGGTCTAAGAGTTCTTTCGTGGGTAACCAGATCGCCGGAAAGCGTTCTTCTACCAGGAGTGACAGAAGTAAGTCCGCATCCCGTCGATCATGTTTTTGTTTTCTTGGTTCGGCTGCTCGAATCGTTGCCGGATGGCCCACCAGGCATTCGATTCGGAGTTCCTCCATGAGGTTCACAAACCACTGCATGGAACCGGTGGCTTCGATTCCCACACGTACCGGTCGGGAAAGTTTGCAATAAAACTCGCGCACGTTGTTGCCCTCGTGCTGCAGAGTGGTCTTCACAACCTCGCCGGTGGTGGTGTCCAGCATCGCCAACGTCTGCTGGCGAGCGTGCAAATCACATCCTATAATTCGCATCTCGGCCTCCTTCGGTCCGAGCCTCTGTAGGGTGAACACCGAACAGTCTACTCGGGCCGTCGCGGGGCCGGCGTCGTTAAGACATCAATCAAGCATTAGAAACTGGAGTTTGTTGGTTGGTCTCACTTCGGCTCTTCCGGGAGAGCTTTTCCATATCACTTTATTAAAATACCTCGATCTCGGGTGCTTCGTTTTTTGCATGAAGGATTTTGCGATTTAAAGTTGCGTTGCGCTATTGAATCATAAACATTGCGGAGCCGAACGAAGGTCGCTAGCCGAAATATGGACGCCATCAGATCCCGACAGGAATGTCTTCGCTTCGGAACGGGTAAGCGGAGAGCGTCGGTAAGTGTTTAGTTCTCAGGCTACAGGATGTTCGGCATGTGCGGGTTCTCCGAGGACTTGTCGGATGACCTTCAGAAGTTCCGCATTATCGACTGGCTTTTGGAGATAGGCCTGCGCTCCCGCCTTGATCGCGCGTTCTTTGTTTGCTCGAAGGTCCCGAGCGGAGACGATGATAACGGGAATCACCGCCAGAGAGGGCCAAACCTTGAGTTTCTCTATCACAACGAAGCCATCGCCACCCGACAGACCTAGGTCGAGAATAATTAAATCCGGTTCGTGCTTGCGAGCCTGACGCAAGGTGGAAACCGCATCGGTTGCGAAGAAGGCATCGTAGTGGTTCGCCTTGAGGCGCATTTCCAGGCCTTTGCATACATCCCGATCATCATCCACAATTAAGATTTTTTTATTACCCATTTTCCACCATCAAAACCTGCTATCCCCCACTACTTGGTTGCGACGTCCGGCTAGAAGCCCCACATTCGGACGCGTGAACTGTGCGTTAACGAAACGTTTTCGCTGACCACATAGATAATCCAGAACGGCCTCCCCATATTGATCCATTTTGTGCCCCACCTTCTACTCTATGCTCAATCAGTGTGAGTGTTTCCACTGATTTTGAGATTCATTCGTTTTTATACAACCCTCTTCTGATTTAACCACGAGAGACGATTCACCTTTCCCAAGTGTGGGCGACGGCCACCCAGACGTACAGGCAGGATAGAAACGATAGAAAACTGGTGGACCTGCACCCCAGTACCATTGCAGGTACGTAACTCTTTTTCTACACTGACCCTACAGAATATCTCCTCTGTACAGATTCCCGTCCGGGGACGCACACCGTTCTTGCAGTAATAAGCCACCTAGCCGCAAATCTTTGCACAATTGAGGAGACCTAATGAATTTCAAAGCAGGAATTATTGGTTTACTTGTACTAATTTCTTTCTATCCCACCGCCGCACGCGCGACAGACCCGATACCTGTCGGCCGCTGGGAGATCGTCCACACTACCGGCGACAATACGGCACAAACAAATCTCTGGCCCGGTAATTTTTCGACCTTCCTTAGACCGGGCGGCACAGGCTACACCTATGGAACGTTCAGTGATTCGTTGTGTGTGATTTCCGTTGACAATAATCTCGTGCCCTCATGGACTGCTCTGGGCGGAAACACTTTCCAGATTACAATCGCAGTTAACAATCTCGGGCAGGGGCCAAATTTTTCTTTTATCTATACGGGAGTGTTCAGTGCAACGACTCCGGTCCCCGGCAGTGGTGGTGTATCTATCCCTGCCATTTCGGGGACGTACTATGCCGTGGGAGATGCTTCGGCATGCAGCATTACCACGATAGACAGTCCGGGGAATTTCGTGGCCACGTTCTTGCCAACCATCTCAGACGGCTCCACTGCCGGGTCCCTCGACGCTTACTCGGCGGATAACGGCTCAGCGTTCGATTCGACTGTGAACACGACCATCACGTTTAGTACGCCGCCCGCCCTCGGACAACTGGCGGGTACCGTTGCATTGTCACCAGACCCAACGTTCCATCTAAACGCTTGCTTCGCATCTACAGGCGGCGTCACCATTCCGTTAACTCTTAATTCGAGTAAGTCTCTCCAATCGGGCATTTTTGAATACATGTTCGCAGATGGTTTTGATCCATCGGGTATTCCGACGACCCTGTTTCTCAACTCATTCTCGGCCAATTTATACGTTACGAGCCGAAACACCGATCCAAGCGCTGCTCAGATTACGTCCACCGAATGGGCAGTATCAGCCGCCATTGGGGAAGATAATCCTAGTGCTGGCCCGACTGGAGTCAACAGCGACGGAACGAATTCTACGATGGTCATGTTCTACGGTGTCATTGGAGGTGTTTGTGGCGGCGCAGGTGGAGTTGACGCTCCGTTTCATTTCCTGTCGGGTAAGCCTGTGTCTCATCCGTCGAAACCCATTTCGCATCATCGCTTCAGAGAGCCTCGCGACCAGTCCGGACAGAAGTACGAGCAGGATCGACAGCAGTAACGTTGTTTGCCAATCTATTTGCAGCCCGCGACTGATTCCCTATTGCGGGGATCGCGGGCATCAGCCGAAAAGGTTCCCGAGGCGGTTGTTCCTTGGATATTGGTTAAGGATGATATGGAAAAGCCCAACGCATTTGCGGCATTTATGGTTATGCTGCCTGCGGACGGACCTGCATTCCAAATTCCGCTGGCGGAGGTGGTGGTGCCGGATGTGTCATGCACGACAGACCAAGCGCTGCCGTCAGAAGTCAGTTCAACGGAGACTCCACAGTTTGTCGAGACCCAGTGACTGGTTGCGGTGGCGTGGCTTTGGCCATTCAGGATGCCTTGAGAACCAGGAGGCGGGGCAGTTTGGCCGCCTCCACATGAAACCATTAAGAGAGACGTGACTGTTACCATCGCAAGAATGCTGACGATTGAACGATTCAAATAACGGTTCCTCCGCTTCACTGGGTGCTTGCGGGGTTAAAGCTAACATATTTATTAAGATGTATATCTAGGATACGGTAATTCGCGAAATTTCGGTCCACGGGATTCCGGTGCATATAGTGCAATTTCTCTTTCAATTTCTTCTCGCTCCACACGTTGAAGTCATAGAAGCGGCGCTGCCAGAAGGCGGGTGCCGCTACGCTGCCCGAGGCGAAGGTTAACTCCATCTGTCTTCCCGAAGAGGTTTTCTTTCTGCGCAAAGATCGCGACACTTTCTGTTTCACTACTTGTAAAACCTTGGAGGGGTTGCCGTGCTCTGGTTCACCCATCAACAGATGGACATGTTCGGGCATCAGTACGTAGCCAAGCAGCGCAAATCCGTGCCGAGAACGAACCTCATCTAGAATCTTCACGAAGCGGTTGCGGGCACGCACGGTTCCAAGATATGGACGTCGCCGATAACAACTGAAGGTGACGAAATGAAGATCACCCGATCCATAAAATCGCCGCAGCGCATTGCGTTTCGCTTCTTCCACACCAACCACCAAGTCAAAATCCGCACCCTTAAAACCGAAGGGTGCGGCACCCGCCCACCTCCGCTATCCGTCATGATTAGTGACCTAATGGTATACTCCGATTGGGCTTGCGAGAAGAAAATCTAATGCTCACCCGCCAGGCAACGACCAGTTACACCTGGCTTTCATGTAAGCTTTCACCTTCCATCGAATGGTTGTGGTAAACTCGGATACGTAAATACCTAGACATCACCCGGGTGCTCTCTTTCATATCAACTATCAGGCTGGTCGCATTTCTCCCTATCGTTCTAAGCTGAGCTTTTTATTGACGGTGTTAGCTTCAGCGACCACCCCGATGTCCTGTGGGAGCGGCAGCTCATCTATCGGCGGGTCGATTCCTGGTTCACCAGAGCCCCTTTGATCGGAACAGATTTCGCTGGCACAACCGGCCACGTTTTCGTCATGACAGTCGGAGCTGGCGGAGAACTAGCGGCGGCTCCCGGCTCGCCGTTCACAGCGGGATTTGAGTCTGTGGCCGTTGCGGTCTCAGCGGCTGCACATCTCGCATTCGTAGCCAACGGCGGTGACAACTCGGTTTCGGTATTCAAAATCTCGACGGCTGGGGGGCTCAGCTCGGTTGGGCCTGCGGTCCCATCAGGAGCAATTCTTCCATTGCATCTGGCACTCAATAACGCTGGTAATCTTCTGATAGTGGGAAATGGCAATGGAGGCTCGATTTTGTTTCAGGTCAATTCGACCAGCGGGGCAATTACTCAATCAAATTCCGCAGGGCTCGGCTACAGCGGAGCGGCCTTTTCCCCTGACGGCAAGGCCATCTTCTCGCTCACTTCCCAGAGCTTAACGTTTTCTGTCAACCCCGCAACCGGGGCGACAAGTGTCGTTTTCAACGGCCCCAGTTTGGGACCGGTAATTCCAGGACCGATCGTGGTCCATCCTTCGGGAAAATTTCTCTACGTGCCGGTCAAGGGAGCAATGTTCATTCCCCCGGATCCGAACGCGAAAGGGGGGATACTCAGTTTCAGCGTCGGGTCGGATGGAGCCTGGAGTCCGCTCGCAACGTCACCGCTGGATTCGAGAACAGACTTCACTTTTGCTGTGATTGATCCTTCTGGATCGCACGTTTATGCAATCAGCGATGTTGGTCCATTCGTTTATGGCTTTAACGTTGACTCCGCCACCGGCGAACTAACAGCAATCTCGGGATCTCCTTTCCTCATCAACGCAACGAACACTTTTGCGCTTGCCTTTGATCCCTCAGGCAAGTTTCTGTTCGTATCGCAACCCGGTGCAATTTCGTCATTCCACGTAGGTCAAGACGGCGGACTGATGGCTGTAAATGGCTCCCCTTTTGCATCTGGCGCTGAACTGAGTTCGCTCGCGTCGTTGCAGCCTTGAGAAGAAAACCAAAGGGTAGGCCACCCGGAGCTATCCTAGCGGTATAAGGGTGTGCCACCCGCAGATCATTTTCGGCTACGTACAAGCCTCTGTTTCATCATTGACAGGGCTAATCCCTGATCGGTATAAGAGTGCGGTAGTGTGCGGCCTCGATAGTTGAAGGAGACAAAAAATGAAAAAAAGAATGGTTGTGTGTGCATTCTGTTTGGCGGTAGCTTCCTCGCTATTTGCTCAGAAGAAAGAAGAATCCCGAATTGCCAACTCGGCTGATGTGCTGGGGCAGTTGATTGCTGGGGACTTGCCGAAGAACATCCTTGACCAAGCCGATTGTGTGGTCATCTTCCCCAGCGTCAAGAAAATAGCGGTTGGCATCGGCGGCAGCTATGGACGTGGCGTCATGGTCTGCCGCACGGGTGCGGAAATGAATGGCGACTGGGGTGCTCCGGCGATGTACAAGCTCGATCAAGGCAGCATTGGAGTCCAACTGGGGTCTACAGCCACCGATTTTGTGCTTGCGGTGATGAATAAAAAAGGCGCAGAGCAAATCTTGAATGGAAAGACAAAACTTGGAACAAATGCCGCTGCGGCTGCTGGTCCCACAGGTGCGCAGGCAACCGCTTACAATGCCAGCGCTATGAATGCCGATGTTCTGACGTATTCGCGTTCCAAGGGATTGTTTGCTGGGGTGTCCTTGGACGGTGCGTCAATGGACAGCGATAACGATGCCAACAAATCTCTTTATGGCAAAGACCTTAGTGCCAAGGACATCGTGGAAGGTGGGCAAGCTCCGACTGCCGCAGCCAAACCGTTAGATGAAGTACTCACGAAGGCGTCACCAGCTCGCAAGTAGGATGGCGGCTGGTGTTAAGCGGGCCACGAACTGGCTACGAAAAGCTCTAAAATCGTCACCTTGGGTGCTCTGGTCATATCCAGAAAATAGAAAACCTTACGTCTGCCCCTGCATCCTTTGCTGTTGGCCGACATTCACTCACGCTGCCTTCGAGACACATGGCGCGCGTGAGTGAATGCCAGTTCAGTTATTCAATCAGCAGCTTGGGCAGTTTCCGCGGCCCTTACTGTTTGCTTCTGGTCTTGGGCTAACTGTTGTTCTTCTTGCTTGGAATACACGAGTTCGTGACCGCTCGTGTTGCCGGGATAAAACCATTTTAGGAGCGTTTCGGGCCTTCCCTCCGGCTGTTCCGCCAAGACGACGACGGTGTCGCCGGTGGGCTTGGGGCGTTCGGCCGTAATGGTCTGAAGAGTCGCATACAAGCGAGTGCCTCCAGCATTGAAGATACGGACTACATCCAGGTCGTTTGGGTCCGCCAGTTTGAACAGGTAGGTCCCGGCCGGCAGAATCTTCCCCGGAATCTCTATCGGCTGGCTGAACGTAATTTTGGTGGACTGGTCCGCTTCCTCGGCGTGAGCAGCAACTTCCAGGAACAGCACCGATGCAATGGCGAAAGCAATTAGCAAAGCAACTTTGTTGATTTTCATTTTTTTCCTATCTCCTTTTCAGTTTTCGATTCGATTTCACTTTTTTAAGTGGCGCTAGAGCATGTGCTTGAGGACCTTGCCGGTCCCTTTCACCGTAGCCTTCGTCGCTTTATAAGTGCCCTTGCCTGCGACTTTCGCGGAATGGGTGACAACATGTTCGGCCCCGAATGACGCACCCCCAACAGCCAAGCAGAGTGCAAATACGGCGATGAGCTTTTTCATGACGTCTCCTTTACGGGTGGTGCGGCTGAGTGCTATGGAAGGCATGTAGCTCGCGTTCCACAACCAAGCTTCCGTTCTTCTCACCGTTCATCGCGCCCTCGTTTTTTTCACACCATGAAGAAAGGCAGCCCGGGTGCCAAACTCGGAAATGACTGCAGTTTGTGTGTAAGCGACTTATTTTGGGGAGGTTAGGAACGGTGCCGGGCAGGCTCGGAAGAGTGTCTGGAGTGTGGGAAGTGTCGATATGTTGGTGTCGATGTCAGAATAAGAAGGTCGCGAGTTCGAATCTGTCCGAGCACCAGTGGTCTCCACATAAAATAGAAAGCGTTACGTGCGTCCGTGCATCCCGCAACGTTCCCTTCATCCGGTGGAAATGGATTACGTGGCTGGCGGCGGACACGTGTCCAACCCGTTGGGCACCAAACTGTCAGACAATTTTCCCCAAGGCGCCGGGTCTCGCTTAACGCACATCTTTTCAATCGCTTCCGGCGCATCGACGTTTCTTGGATTGGCTGCAAAGTTGCGCCTTAAACTGACCAGGTGAGGTTGCCTTTTTGCCCTCACACATGACAGAAGGAGACGACATTGCTTCCCAACACTCGCACTTTGCTCGGTCTGGCCGTTGCTGTTGCCTTGTCCGTGGTTGCTGTCCTGAGGCTGAATGCCCAGAATCCCCCAAGTCCAAGCGTTCCAGTCAAGTCGAGCTACCAGTTTCCGGTGGCTGAGGAAGATTTTTCATCATTCTTTAAGCGAACCAGTGGCGATCAGCCGGAAGTCCGCAAACGGCAGATGAGCTTGCTGAATGAACGATACGATCTCAGCGATCGTCCCGACCCGAATGCCAAGCAGAGCCGCGGTAAGCCAGTCCAGGCTGGCGTGCGCGTCAAGCTGCCGGCCGGGGCCAGCTGGGACCAACTTTCCTCAACGAGTCCAGAAGACATTCGATCGAAGGGATTATTTCCGGCGGGTTTTCTGCCCTTGCCCCATCCCAAGAACGTTGAAGGGGGCATGGTCTTTCCGCATTTCGCAATTGATGAAATCAAGAAGCAGACGGGAAGAGACCTGGCGCGTTTTGACGTGGACTTCGACATACCCGACCACTTCCTTCCAGAATTTCCCGCAGCAATTTACCTGACCACGCGACCCGACCTCGGAGACGTCTCCCAGGGACAGGTGGTCACCTCCAGCAACTATTACACGCTGTTCGACGGCATCCTGAATCCCAAACAACTGGAAGGACTGCGCTTGCTGCTCACGCCATTCGCGCAGCAGCAGTTCAACGAGACGGCGGATCGCCGCAGCGAACATCCAAGTTTGGGAGTGTCGTGCTTTGATTGCCATCAAAACGGCAGCACCAACGCGGCCACTCACCAGGCGGGAGACGTTCGTCCGCAGGAAGTACGGCACCGGATCGACACGCCAGCGTTGCGCGGAGTCAACATCCAGCGGCTCTTCG
>Ga0185299_10008520_pt1 | contig 10087 bp, 7 predicted proteins | sample PaiPotPPA55metaG_FD_128002 | JGI IMG/M metagenome (GOLD analysis project Ga0185299, IMG submission 128002) | Iron sulfur acid spring bacterial and archeal communities from Banff, Canada, to study Microbial Dark Matter (Phase II) - Paint Pots PPA... ...
AATTACTGATCTAGGATCACTGGGAGGTAATTACAGTGAAGCCTTGAGCATCAATGACTTCGGACACGTAGTGGGCGATTCATGCCTTGACCTGGCTTGCGCTGACGTGCACCCATTTTACTGGACACATGCTACAGGGATTCAGGATTTGGGCACACTGCCAAATGGCAATACATACGCGATTGCCACGGGTCTGAACCTACTGGATCAGGCGGTAGGTTCCTCTGCTTTTATGCAGCCCTTTGCGGGAAACACTCACGCTTTCTTGTGGACGGGAATTGAAGGAATGCAAGATTTGGGAACGCTGGGCTGTCCAGACATTACGGGAGCCAACGGTATTAATCTGTTTGGCCAAGTGGTTGGTACTTCGACGATTGAACCCTGCCCCGGCGGCGGTCAATACCGCGCATTTTTGTGGACGAAGAGTGAAGGAATGCGCGATCTGGGTACACTATCTGGCGGAACTTTTAGCTTGGGTAACGCGATCAATTTTTTCGGACAAGCGGTCGGTTATTCCGATTGCTTAAACTGCACTGGTTATCATGCGTTCCTTTGGGACATTGCAGGAATGCAAGACCTAGGCACGCTTCCGGGTGGCTCGTTTAGTGCCGCAACCGGCCTGAACGATTTCGGTTCAGTTGTTGGCAATTCTGATTTTGCTCAGAGCGGAGGGCTGGCCGATGCATTTCTATGGACACACCGAGAGAGGATGAGTGATTTGGGTACGTTGCCAGGCGGGAAATGGAGTAGCGCTGCTGCTATAAACGATTTTGGTGAAGTCGTGGGAGGTTCGGATTCTGCGACCAGCGTTACTCACAATTTCAAGCGGCAGCGGAATGGCAGAGCGACGAGCAACGCAAGTCACGCATTCATCTGGAGTGCCGCTACGGGCATGCGTGATCTGAACGACCTCATTATTCCGGTGCGGTCTAGTTGGCTTCTAACAGACGCTCACGCGATCAATCTACAGGGCCAGATTGTTGGAATCGGCACAATCAATGGCCAGACCCATGCCTTCTTGCTAACACCCAAAGGCCACAAACACAACTAGCCACCCCGCAGAACGCCAAAACAATTAGACAAAGCAGAGGCAGCCAGATCGCGCGCATGCAGCACTATACGAAGGACTGATGGCCCACTCAAGCCAATACCAAGCTTGAGCTGTCCACTCGCCCGCCAGAAATAGAACTGCTTTGAAATGTACGTTTTATGTGGAATATACTATGGAATAGATTCCACATATATGAAAATCGTTCAAATCGTGCTGGATAGAAAGCTGTTACACGCCGCCGACCAAGCCGCGAAGCGCACCAGGCGAAACCGTTCCGCTTTGGTGCGCGACGCCCTGCGGGAACATCTCCGCCGGTTGGAACTGCGAGCCAGTGAAGAACGCGACCGCCAGGGCTACTCGCGACATTCGCAAGCCGACGCGGAAGCGCGGGGTTGGGAATCGGAGGCCACGTGGCCGGAAGAATAGCCCGAGGCCAGATCGCTCGAGGCGAGGTTCGGCTCTACCAGTTTGCCGCGCCCGACAAGAAACGGCCGGCCCTCGTGCTCACCCGCAACAGCGCCATCGCGTATTTGTCCACAGTCACGGTTGCGCCCGTCACTTCCACGATTCGCGGCGTGCCATCGGAAGTCGTTCTCAACGAGGGGGACGGCATGAAGTCCCCGTGCGCGGTGAACCTGCACAATGCAGTTACGGTGTCGCAGCAGCGCCTGGGGAAACGTGTGGCCCAGCTTAGTTCCGCACGGATGAATGAAGTGTGTGCTGCTCTGCGCTTCTCTCTGGGTTGCGATGCAAACTAGTTACTGAGAGCGTTCCGTCTGTCCTTCGAATTTCCCGAATTTCAAATAACTGCCCACTCAAGCCAAAAGCAGGCTTGAGTGGGCCACCCGCCGTGAAAGGAGCGTGCCAATGCTTCAGCGATCGACTTCAAAGTTCGTCCGCACGAGAACACCGCATGGGGCTGAAGGTAGCCCAAAGGTAGGTCAGCCCCGGCTGTGAATAAGCTGTGATCCACGTGCAGGATCGCTTCCTGTGAGTTGCGCCAGACTCATGCGTGGCCTAGGGGCATTTTGGGAGATCACCGGCTACAAATCCTGACACAAAACCAACTTTTCCCTATAGCACGTCCTTACTTCGCCCAACAGAATGTAGATGACCGAGCCAGGGAACGCTCCTACTCGACCGACGCTGGGTGGCGTTCAGTCGGCCAAGCTCGGCTGAGCCCAGGAGTAATCAGGGGCACGCTCAATGGAGACCTGCGCATTGGCGCTAATCTTCGGCGCGGCATCCCGCCTACGCGATATTCCGGCCAAATACAACGTCCATGAAGCGAACTGAACTCCAATCAACTCGACAAACGAGTCCGCGTGCAGTCAACACATCGAAGTCCGCTTCTATGGGAGCGGCCACTCCGTATGCCTGGAAGCTTGTCGCATTGCTTTCCTTGGGTGGATGCTTCGAGATCTATAACCTGGCCCTGACTGCCACTCTGAGCCCGGGCCTGATTCGCAGCGGGATCTTCCATGAAGACTCACGTGGGCTCTGGGGACTTACGGACCAAGCCGGCTTTGCTGCTGCAACCTTCGCTGGACTGTTTGTCGGCAGTGCGGTATTGGGGGCTTTCGCCGACAGATTCGGGCGTCGCACGATCTTTATATTCTCGATGCTCTGCTACTCCGTTACTACTCTCGGGATGGCCCTCCAGCATTCAGCCGTTGGCATTGACGCCTGGAGATTTTTCACGGGCATTTGCCTTGGGTTGGAGCTCGTGACCATTGATAGCTACATTGCCGAGTTGGTTCCCGCAAGCGTTCGCGGAAAAGCTTTCGCTATCAACCAGTGCATTCAGCTTCTTGCCATCCCTGTAGCGACGTTCTTGAGTTGGCTGCTGCTGCCTCGCGACCTGCTGGGCGTCGCCGGTTGGCGATGGGTTGCCATTGTCGGGGCGGTCGGCGCGCTGGTCGCTTACTATATCCGGCGTCAGGTGCCGGAGTCACCGCTTTGGCTTCTGCAAAAAGGCAGACTCGAAGAAGCCCAGGCTGTGCTGAAGAAGATCGAACCGAATTCAGATGGTTTAGTTGCTCATCGTCCGCAGGATGAAGGCTCTGGTCAGGAAGTCTCGGCATCCACTTCCTTCTCTTCGCTTTTTCGAAGTCCGTATGTAGGTCCTACGCCGGTGCTGATCGTATTGAACATCTTCCAAGCCAGTGGGTTCTACGGTCTGATGAACTGGCTCCCGACACTACTCATCTCTCGGGGCTTTACGATCCTGCACAGCCTGCGCTACACCTTCATCATTTCAATCGTTTACCCACTGAGCCCACTCCTGTTCGTTCCCATAGCCGATAAAATCGAGCGCAAGTGGCACATCGTTCTAGCGGCCAGTTTTGCTGCAGTCCTCGGATTGCTCTTCTCGCGCCCGGCAGGCAGCCTCATGCTGGTCACGCTGGGAATATTGCTGACGATCTCGAATAATTGGCTTTCCTTCGCCTATCACGCCTACCAAGCCGAGACGTATCCGACATCCCTGCGCTCCCGTGGCGTTGGTTTCGTTTATTCCTTCAGCCGCCTCTCGACTGTTGTTTCAAGTTTCCTGATCGCGTTTCTTTTGCGGCGGTTTGGCCCCTCTGGAGTCTTCGGATTTATCGCGTGCAGTATGGCCATCGTAGTTGTCACGATCGGACTTTTTGGTCCTCATACAAGGGCCATGGCAACGCAGGAGTAACGGTTACATCAATATCGTCGTCTTGAAGTTACCGTCCCTTAACGAATCTCCACATTCATCAACGGCACGAACTGCTGACCGCCATGCATATCTCCATCGCCGGGTTCGCCCTGGGTCAGCGGCCGGGGGATGCTGAACTTAAAGGCGAGCGCGTTGTCGCATTGGAAAAAGCGTACTTTGTCTTCCGGGCAGCCATAGAGTTTGGCGAATGAAGCTTGCGTCAAGGCTCCGGAGTTCTTCACTCGATCATAACTGGCTTGGTCAGCAAACATGACGTCGAACGTCAGCGTGAAGGGGCCGGCGTTCTTACTTCGAATCAAAGCTGCGATATCGGCCAGTTTCATGATTGGGTCGAGCCATCCAGATCTTCGAAGTGCATACGAAACATCTCCAGCGGCGTCGCGGGAACCGCGACGTGATTGAGGTTGAAGCGATAGACCGGACCTCGGTCAATTACGGCGGGGTTGTGAAGACATGCGAATGCCGTGATGGAGCCGGTCCATTCTTTGATCGGAAAGTGGAGTAGCGGCTGGCGGCTCAGTTCGGCAAGCTTATGCGCCATCTCCTGGGTTGGCGCCGTTGCCTCAAGCACGATTCCCACCTCATGCGGCAGATTCTTCACCTCAGGCTCCAGCTTTCCCATGACCGCGTTGATCCCATAGGTATGAAAAACGAGGTTGTACGAGCTCTTGTCGGCCTTGTCACCAAGTACACGGGCCACCATGTCATCAATATAGTTCCGTACTGAACCAAGCCAACTATCCAACTGGCGGATCACGTAAGGATCGCGGATCCCGCCTACAATGATGCTCTGGTAGCCTGCCAACTCGGCCCCTTCGAGCTTCACTGTATAGACCGGTTCGGGAAAAAATTCAGTGCCGCGAATCTGCACCGTCACGTCGTCGATCGCTTCAAAAGTTGCATTCGTCAGGTCAAGGATTCCAGAGCACTCGTGATGCAGGAAAGGGTCGGCGTTTTCGTACAGGCCATGAGCCGCCACGCTTTGCGGTGTGCAGCGCAAGCCATCTCCGTAGGGGCGAATTGTGATCTGGTCATGACTCACGGTTGCAGAGATCACGCCCTTGCCCAGGGTTTCACAGACCAGGGTGCCGCACTCGGACACTTTGCCGGCATGCCACGCCAGCCCGGGCGGGAATCCCCGCATGATCGGAATCGCCGCAAATAAAGCAGAGTCGCTGCAGCGTCCAGCCAAAACAAAATCCGCCCCGTCCGCAATCGCCCGCTGGAGCGGCTCCACGCCCATCATGCCTACGATGCGACTGCTGCGATCGATGACGTTGTCGCATAGGGGAGGCGCCGGGTTCAGCGGAACGATGCGGCTATCCTTGAGCAAGTCCTTGAGGTAAGTCTTGTCCTGTTCCGCATAGATCACCGCGGTGCGCAGCTTCAGCTTATTTTCCGCGACAATTTCACGCACGATCTCCATGACCCAGTCAACGTGTACGTCGCCGCCTGCTGTCCCTGCCGAGCCAACGATTACGGGAATGTTTGCCTTTCGCGCGGCTCGCAGCATCAGCGACAGGTCGCGCTTTACGGCCTCGCGGGGAAAGGCAGGAACGCCCATTCCCAGTGAAAAGGGGCCTGCATCGGTGGTCCCTGCATCACAGGCGATGAAGTCAGTCGGCTGCGCCAGCGCCTCGGCCAGAGCAACATCACTGATCCCTCCTCCCACACTTCCCACCGGCGCTATGAAGCGGATTTGGCCATTACCTGACATAGAATCGAGATTCATGTATACATGGTATCAGTCAAACTGTCTACAGTGCAGACGACACTTGCTGTACTATTGCGCGTTTGAAGTGCTCTCCGATTTAGTTCATTATCTTCCCTGAAATGGAGTTGGTCGCTGGCATCCCCTGCAATAGGGCCTCTTGAGCGTGGGCAAGGTGCTTCCGCATCAGCAGTTCGCAGGCATCGGGGTCGTGCGCTTCAAGCGCCTGGAGAATGGCCTCATGGTCCGCTTGTCCCAGCGGGATGCGTCCGCGATTGAGAATTCCCGGGTATCGATAGAGACGCATGATGCACCAGATATCTCCGCAGAGCAGGTCAATCAAGCGCTGGTTCCCGCTCGCTAGGGCAATCTGGTAGTGGAAATCGAAGTTGTGCCAGTCGCTGTAGAGATCCAACAGTTTGTCGGCCTCGACCTCCCGCTGCCGGCGCAAGGTCGAGCGAAGCTTCTCCAGCCCTTCCTTCGTAACCTTCTTAGCCGCCAGTCGGCAAGCTTCGACCTCCAGGGCCTCGCGCACTTCGAGCAGTTCGGCGAGCTCCGCTGTTGTGAGGGTCGCGATGGATGTGCCGCGATTAGGATGACGAACCACCAATTTGCGGCCTTCCAGCCGGCGCACCGCTTCCCGCAATGGTCCACGGCCGACGCCTAGTTGACTAGCGATTCTGGCCTCGCGAATGCGCGTGCCTGGCGGGAACTCTCCCCGGAAAATGGCTCCTTCCAGTCTTGCGACCAGATCATCCACGAGCGGTTTCGGCGTCTCTTTATTCGTTTTCGTTTTCGTTTTCGTTTTCGCTTTCGGCTTCGACAGAACCCACCTGCCTGCCATGCTTTGGAGTCGTGTAGGGAGCGAACGCCCTCGTGCAACCTTCGCGAGATCCATCTTACCCATAATTCGCCAAATTCCCCTTGACAGAAATGAACGGCCTCTCCTAGAATCCTACCGACAAACTGTCTACAGATATATTGTATTACTGCAGACAGATAGTGCGCAACAATCAAGAAAACAATCAGCAAGAAGATGGGGTTCTTATGGTCCAAGACGACTTTCAGACCTCGCGACCGTACTTCCTCTCGATCATCTCGCTCAGCCTGATTCTTCTGTCCGTCGATCCAACAGTGTGTGCCCAGCTAGCCGGAACAACCCTGTCGGGCCAGGTTTCGGATCGCTCTGGGGCCACCGTCGCGTCGGCGAGCGTGACGATCAGGAACATGGCGACTGGCGAAGTCCGTAAAGTGGACACCAACGAGAAAGGACTGTACAGCGCGCCGAGCCTTCAGCCAGGCACTTATTCCGTTACTGTTTCGGCTCCGGGCTTTGCGACCCACGTGGAGCGCGACCTGCAACTCACGGTGGGTGCGATCCGAAATCTGGATGTCTCTCTGACGATTGGAACCACGGCCGAGCAGGTGGAGGTGCAGGCGGGTGCAGCGGATGTTGAAACTGATACATCGATTATCAGCGCAACGGTTGACCAGGAGCGCATCGTCGATCTGCCGCTGAATGGCAGAGACTGGACGCAGCTCGCAGTTCTGCAGCCGGGCGTCATCAGCGTTCGAGCCCAGGAACCAACCACGGGTAATTCCAACCGCGGCGTCCGGGGCTTTGGCAATCAGTTGGCAAGTAACGGCCATAGTCCTTACGAGAACACTTATCGTGTGGACGGCATCAACGAAAACGATTATTCGAATGGGGCGCCGGGCAGCGTCATTGGCGCCAATCTCGGCGTAGACGCCATCCAGCAGTTTAATGTGGTGACCACATCCTATACTGCCGAGTACGGACGTACCTCGGGTTCTGTCATCAACGCCGTCACGCGATCCGGCGCAAACGATCTGCACGGGAGCGCGTATGTTTTTGATCGCGACAAGATATTCGACGCCAGGAATTTCTTTGATGCACCCCAAATTCCGCCCTTCCATCGCGTTCAATTTGGCGCAGCAGCGGGCGGCCCGATTCAGAAGAACCGTACCTTCATCTTTGGCGACTACGAAGGAGTCCGCCAGTCACAGAGCGTGAATTTCAATAGCGTCGTGCCGTCGCCTGCGGCCCGCATGGGCCAGTTGCATGGCGCGGATGGAACCCCAGTCACGGTCACGGTGGATCCCAATATTGTTCCTTATCTCGGACTCTATCCTCTTCCCAATTCCGGCCTCAATCCAGGCACGTTTGGCGACACGGGAAACTATGTCACGACCGGCCTGCTTAACCTGAGCGAGAATTTCGTCACCACGCACATCGATCACACTTTCTCGGAGAGGGACAATCTGTCCGGAACCTACCTTTACGATAACGGCCCTGAGACAGTCCCAGATAGTCTGGGAAATACATTGAGCCGACTCAATGCAGGCCGCCAACTGGTGAGCATCACCGAAACGCACATCTCTAATTCCAAGATATTGAACGTTGTTCGCCTGGGATATAACCGCAGCGTAGGGGACATCCTGGTGCCCCTGAAAGCTCTTACGCCCGCTGCCGGAAATGCGGCGCTCGGTTACACGAGCGGAACCTTTGCTCCAGCCATCAACATAGACGGGATTGTCTCGGCTGGAGGCCTCGGAAATCTCCGGCAGGCATCGGTCAGGTATAACTCCTACCAGCTCTATGATGACGTAGCGATGACCCGGGGAGCGCATTTGCTGAAAGCCGGCTTCGCGTTTGAGAGAATTCTCCCCAGCGCGAAAGCAAAATCGCAGAACGGCACCGCCAACTTTCAGACCACAGGCAACACAACTGCTCTCGAGAACTTCCTCACGGGCAACTTGTTCTCCGCTATTGTTCTCCCGAGCGGAACGTCTTCTCCTGTAGAAATACAGGACAATCTGTTTGGTGGTTACATGCAAGACGACTGGCGCGTCCGCCGGAATCTGACCTTGAATCTGGGATTGAGATACGAAATGCTCACCATTCCAACCGACCGGAAGAATCGCGCTGGCCTCATCAACACGCTAACGGCTCCTCCGGGCAGCGGGCCGTGTCCGGCCGTGATCATGCCGACAACGGTGCCGGGCTGTGTGGTGCCGGTCAAGCAGTTCTGGCAGAGCAACCCCACGATTCATAACTTTGAGCCGCGGGTGGGATTTGCCTATGACGTATTTGGCAATGGGAAGACGGCGGTTCGCGCGGGTTTTGGGATCTATGACATGCTCCCGCTCCCTTACGTCTATGCGACCTACGCGGCCATCTCCGCTCCTTACTCGCAGGATGAAATAGTTCCTGGGTTTCTGCTTCCACCGGGCGGTTTCCCGAGTGCGGTTGCCCTGGTTGGGGCGGCGACCTCCTCCTTCCGTATTGGACACTACATCGAGCAACATCCGAAGCGGACCTATTCGCTCAATTACAACCTCAACGTTGAACAACAGATCTCGCAAAATCTCTCTGCACTCATCGGGTACGTCGGGTCTCACACTTTGCATACGCCGTTTCAAGCTGAGGACATGAATCAGGTGGCTCCCTCCAATGTTCCAGTCATTGATGGCCGCTATATGTTTCCCGCAGCGGGAGTGCAGCAGGATACGAATGCCACTGAGATCTTCGGTCTGCTCTTCGATGGCAATGCGAACTATAACGGCCTGATCACCCAGATTCGGGCCAGGGCGTATCAGGGGCTGTCAGTGCAAGGTACCTACACTTGGGGTCGATGCACAGATCTCGGGTCGGGCACGCAGTCTCCATCGACCTATCAGAACTCTTTCGCCAGTCTCATCTACTACGACAAAACAATGCGAAAGGGAGAATGCGACTTCAACGTCACCCAGAACTTCTCCGCAAATTTCCTGTACGCGCTACCCTCTCCGCAACATGGGTTAATGCGGACGATAGCCGGTGACTGGCAAATCGGAGGAATCATCGTGGCGAGCACAGGCGTGCCTTTTTCCCTGATGCAGGCTGGGGACGTTCTCGGGCAGCAGGGACAGAGCTTTGGTGCAGTGCCGGATGCAGTCCCAAATTGCGATCCCATCAATCAACATTTCAAGAGTGCAGGTTTGAATTACATCAACCCAACGTGCTTCACGTTCCCCACAGTTCCGGTTGGTTCGGCGATCGCACCCCTCTGCAACCAGGGAGGAACGACTCCGATCAATGGCCAGGTACTCTGCCTGAATGCCCAAGGGAACGAGCGTCGCAACCAGCTCGTTGGTCCACGACTGGTGGACGTAGATTTGTCGCTGGTGAAGAACATCCGAATTCCTCGCATCTCCGAGGCGTTCAATCTTCAGGTACGGCTGGAAGCCTTCAACATCTTCAATCGTGCGAACTTCCAGGCCCCAACCAATCACACCACTTTCGGCGGACGGCTCGGCTTCAATCAGGAATCTCCTGGCACTGCTGGCCTCTTAGACTCGACGGCGACTCCATCCCGCCAGGTCCAGCTCGGAGCCAAGGTGATCTTCTAGCTCCACCGGAGTAGCAAGCGGCGCTGGCTGTGGCTCGTCCTGGGCAGGAACGGCGCGGCGTTCCGTACTCAGCCGGATCAGTAACCATAAGTTGGCTTGGCTTTGCGTAAGCTTCCCGTTTTCACGTCAGCCGCCAGGAATTCAGGCGGCTGCGTGTTCGCTATGAAAGGCGTGCCGACATACACGAGGCCTTTTCTCTCGCTCGGGT
>Ga0185299_10008521_pt1 | contig 10086 bp, 2 predicted proteins | sample PaiPotPPA55metaG_FD_128002 | JGI IMG/M metagenome (GOLD analysis project Ga0185299, IMG submission 128002) | Iron sulfur acid spring bacterial and archeal communities from Banff, Canada, to study Microbial Dark Matter (Phase II) - Paint Pots PPA... ...
AAGATGCCGCATCTGGTTTCGGCCCGTTATTTTATGACATACCCGATCCAATATCCGAGGACCGCTACTACACCTCGCTGGGAGTGTGCGCTACTTCTCCGGGGCAGTGTATTGGTGATGTGGGACAAAGTAATTACGCATATAAAGGCAGTTATGCCGGCATGAAGAGTTTTCGTTTTTTTGGATGGCCAACCGCCGGGGGTAGTGACGGAACGCAGTTTGAGCAACGAAATAGTTTCTTGCGAAATTGGTTGCAGCGAGGTGGAGCGGGGACTACAGGAAGCGTGCCCGGACGTTACATTTGGGCTTCTCATTGGTACCGAATGATTGTTGAAAAATCGCTTCCCCGGTCAGACACCCCCTCCACGCATGGACCTAACGCAGGGTTCCGTTCTCTTTGTAGCAGTCTAGCGACGTGCAATAGTTTGTCGTTTTTTCCTTGGGGGGATCCGAAAAATAACAGTCTTCCCCCGGTGTGGAATGGCGGAATGAGGAACTGGGGGGACGCTGCAAACGGGATGGATCATTCCACCTATTGGGGAATCTTTACCTATTACTTTCTGTCGGGTGATGAGTGGGTGAAAGAGCAGCTTTTGCAAGGTTTCAAGGACCGCTACCAGAATTCCTTTGTTGCCTATAACAATCTGGGTGCCGCTGCGGCGGGAAACAATGCTCCGGGCCACGGGCATATAAACGCGATCCGTGCAACCGGACACTGGTTTTCGGGGGCCGCACGCATGATGGAATTTCTTCGATCCATTGGCGACCCGGACGCGGATACTCCAACCACGGTCCTGACTTCCCCGGGCACGTCTCCCAGCAATGCCACAGTTCTACAAGGTATTGAGCAAAACATCGCAGCTCAGGTCGCATTACCCTATATATCATCGGGCTATCCCAAAGGTTGGTCGGAAACGACTGTGGCAAATTGTCAGACGGTAGGCTCGCCTACGCAGTTATGCTCGCAGGGTGTAAGTCCGGTTCGAGGATTTGTCCGTTCCGGAGGAGGCGGAGAAAGTTGTGGCAATTTCGGAGGGAAATTGCCGTGCGATAGTGCCTATCACAGAGCCGAAGACTCATTCCAACTCGGAGTGTGGACAGAAGGGGTCTACGACATGTGGCTCGCGATGCGTGACCTTCTTGGAAAAGATTGGCATCTGCAGGTCGGCGGAGTCAGCGATGGCGCTATGGGGCCATTTACTGTCACAATTTCCGAAAAGAATCTCACAGACAAGTTGTATGGCGCCTATCAGCAGATGAGCGAAGAGAACTGTATAAATACAGGGATATTCTCAACCAGTGGATGCGTCTATACACAGTTTAGCGATTTTTTGAACTCTCCGCCAGCGTGTACGTCTAGTGGTGATTGCCTACATATTTGTATTACCGGGTGTAGCGGCCTTGATCAGTGGTTTGCGCTTGCGGCTGCGGCGCCGACGACTAATTCTACGCTTGATCTTTTCGGAAAGCCCTGGCAATTCCTGTTCGAATCGCAGTTGCAAAGACCAGGCGCTATTACTCAGGAACTCGGGTCGCATATGATGCAGTTCGGAGTGAACTATATTCTCGCGGACGGTTCAAACGCCTCAAATCATTATGCGGTGAATGGATCAATCCCTGTTCTCAGTGAAGTGCCGGTAACCGTTAATCCGAATCCCTGTGTGGGTCCATCAACTGGAACGGGAACCTGCACCATCACTTGGACAGCGCCTGCGAACTTGTGTTCTGTCGGCACGAACTGTCCGGATGGAGTTCAATATCGTTTAAAATATCTCCCTTGCCAGGCCGGCGTTTTAACGATTTATGGCAATGATTGCCCCGTCGGCGGGAAGGCCATTGTACCTGGGCTCAAATTTCATTCTGACACCTTGACGGCCGGATTTCCGGCACCGGACTCTACGGGTTCATGGGAATATGATCCATCGAAGAACTGGAATTGGGCATTTACAGCCAATACACCAGATTGTGTGGCCGGACAAGGAAGCCCTAACTGCAATCCTACCTCCCCGTCAGGAACCAGTTACACTTTCAATACGAAACCCAACACGACCTATACCTTTTCCCTTACTGCTTATGTTGCCGGTACCACTTCCAGCTCACTCAATACTTCTATTACATCGCCTACGTCTGGTAACACGGTTTCAGGCAGCAACATCGTCGTCTCGGCAAACGCTTCGGGAGCCACAGGTGTTGCCAGCGTTCAATTCCAGTTGGACGGTGCGAACCTCGGCACTGCATCGATCGCGACACCGTATTCCGTGAATTGGGATACAACCAAAAGCATCAATGGCTGGCACATCTTAACGGCTGTGGCGATCGACAAGGCAGGCAATCGAGCCACTTCCTCCAATGTGGCGGTCACTGTTAACAACGATAGTAGCGTAGCCCCAACGGTTTCGATTACGTCTCCCGCCTCTGGAGCGAAAGTGTTGGGGAAGAGTATAACCGTAGCTGCGAATGCATCTAGCAGCATAGGCGTTGCTCGCGTGCAATTTCAGCTGGATGGTGCCAATCTTGTTTCCAAATCTTCGGCACCTTACTTCGCGTCCTGGGATACCACCACGACCAGCAACAGCTCGCACATTCTCACCGCCATAGCTTTCGATACCGCTGGTAACCATACCACCTCGAACGCAGTCTCGGTGACTGTCTCGAACGGAACCATTTCTTCCCCGACGGTGTCAATTGGATCGCCGACACCAGGAAGTAAGCTCTCCAACGCCGTGTCGATCTCCGCAAGCGCGTCCAGTAGTGTGCGCATCGCGGGTGTCCAGTTCAAGCTGGATGGCGGAAATCTGGGAACTGAAATTGGGACGGCTCCCTATTCGATGCCTTGGAACACGAAGAATGCGAGCAATGGCATCCATACGCTAACTGCAGTTGTATTCGACACAGCAGGTAACAAAGGCGTCTCGAACGCAGTCTCGGTGACTGTCTCGAATGGAACCATTTCTCCCCCGACGGTATCAATTGGATCCCCGACACCAGGAAGTAAGCTCTCCAACACCGTATCGATCTCCGCAAGCGCGTCCAGCGGTGTGCGCATCGCGGGTGTCCAATTCAAGCTGGATGGGGGGAATCTGGGGTCTGAAATTGGGACGGCCCCCTATTCGATGTCTTGGAACACGAAGAATTCGAGCAATGGTGTCCATACGCTAACTGCAGTCGTATTCGACACCGCAGGTAACAAAGGCGTCTCAAACGCAGTCTCAGTGACTGTCTCGAATGGAACCATTTCTTCCCCGACGGTGTCGATTGGATCCCCGACACCAGGAAGTAAGGTCTCCAACACCGTATCGATCTCCGCAAGCGCGTCCAGCGGTGTGCGCATCGCAGGTGTCCAGTTCAAGCTGGATGGGGGGAATCTGGGGTCTGAAATTGGGACGGCCCCCTATTTGATGCCTTGGAACACGAAGAATGAGAGCAACGGTGCCCATACGCTAACTGCAGTCGTATTCGACACCGCAGGTAACAAAGGCATCTCGAACGCAGTCTCGGTTACCGTCTCCAACGCAAGCAGCAATCTTCAACCACCTACGATTACCTTCACTTCGCCGGCACGTGGTGCCACTGTGTCAGGCATCACCAGCATCGAGGCCATCGCCTCAGACTCAGGCGGTGCACCAAGCGTGCAATATCGAGTGGACGGAATCAATCTGGGATCGGCGATCCTGGATCCACCTTACTTGGTCTCTTGGGATACTTCGCGGGCTAGCAACGGACCGCATACTTTACAGGCGATTGCCCGGAATTCCGCCGGAACGATTAGTTCGACCTCGATGGTAGTGCAGTCAGATAATTCCGGTTCGTCACCAGCACCGCGTCCCGGGAGCAAGGCCATCGCGGCAGTGGACTCCTTGACCAAGTTCACTATCCAAGGCAATGAACTCACCCCATTAATTGCCAATTGTTCCGAATGCCAGTTCAAGAGCCAGTCGGATTTGATCGCCGGCCAGACTACCGTGGTCCTTTTAAGGACCGGGAGTGCGACACCGGTCGCCGACGAAATCATCCTTCACCATGGAGTTTTAAACGGGACGATAACAAGTGTCGGCATGGACCAATTTGAAATGCAGGTGCAGGGAACGCCGGGACCGGGGGCCGTTTTGGTACTGACAACCAACGGTATCACTGACTACGAGAATTTCCCCGGCGGTTCATCTGACCTGAAGATTGGTCAAAAAGTTGCGATTCGCGGACTATTATTCAAATCCGGCCCCAAGAGTGAACCGACAGTTGTCGCCCGAAATGTCGAACTGTTGGCGGCTGAAACGGCTAAGTGAGGCTCGGCGCCGGGCAGAGCGTTCTCGAGGACGGCTGGTCTGAAGTTGGACTCATTACCCGCGCTATGGAACTGGCGCGGCTCTGCGCGTAAGCACAGGATAGAGAGGGATCACCGCCAAAGGTAGCTTCTCCGGCGACGAAGAAAGCTGATTTGGTTTCATCTCTAACATTTCCACGTGGTCGTTCCAAGGATCTACTTTTATTTTTGATCCCAATGGCAATGCTGCAATTTGATCCACAGCTGTTGGTTGTAGCGGCGGTGCAGTGGCAACGAGTTCGGAATCGAAAAAAGCGGAACTGCGGAGATGAGGACTGATCAGACTGGTTAGCTGCTTGGATTGGTTATCGATTTGCCGTAGGAACAGCCCTGCACTGGCAAGTTTGTCCTTGTACGACGAATTCTTCAAGAGTTCTAAAGCTTTGTGATTAGCTGCGCGCTCATCGTCTTGGCTGACGGAAAATGGGAATCGCTGCAAGCTTTCCTCATCTGGAAAGATTGCTTGATCTGCAAATGCCCAGATCGGAACTTCCGATCTGCCGAGAAAAATGTGGGCCATTTCATGTGCCAACATGGCGGCCAGGCTAGCTTCGTCGGGAAGAACGTCGAGTAAGCCGCGGCTAATCACAATAGTGTGGCCGATGGACGAAAGCTCGAGAGGCGAAACCAGCAGGACGCGGCAATGAATTTCTGGCTTAATATCAAGGCTGTTTGTTACTTGAATTTCGTTGATTACGGCATCAAGCGCCTTTTCTACATTGGCTGATGGCGAGAGCAGGCCCGAGTATTCAAGGCGTGCCAGCACTCTTTCTTCTCCTTCTTTCACAAATTCCCGCTGTTGCTCGACCGGCGAGCTATTCTTACTTTGATCCGTTTCATCCTTCACGTTCGAGGATTCAACTTTAATATTAGTAAACTCCTCCTCTAGCTCGGCGTTCTTGCGAGCGTATCCCCACAGTCGCGTCTGGGAGTTTTCACTTACGTGGCCAAACACGTTATTGGACAGTCCCGCTTCGCCATTGTAAATGTACGTGGGAAGCCAGAGGCCGGCACCAGCATTTTCGCGCCAACTATCGAAATGAAGATTAAAGCCGAATTTGCGGACGACCGGCTCGAATACTCCGCTAAAGCGCACGACCGTATATTGTTCATCCTCGACCCAGATGCGACCCTTGAACCGACCATTTCCGGAATTTGGCGCCGGCGTAATGTCAAAGACCAGGCAGCGCACGTCACCCAGAGATTCCCGACGGAGGTATTCGAATTTATAGTGTCGGCGATCAAATCCTGTTGGATCGATAAAAATCATTTCCAGAAAACCAGCCGGTATATATCTCGGGCTCACTACACCAGCTAGCAAGTTGATGGGATTGCGCCGCTTTTTAGGTCCCGACTTGTCCTCCATGGAATGAAGGACAGTCCCTTCCGCTAAATCCGCAATACCAATAAAATAATGGTCCTTTATGGGCACAAATCCGAGATTGCGATCCAATCGAACGTCTTGGACGTAGGTTTCGATAAGCGGACGGTATTCGCGCACCTCTTGCACTTCTTGACGCTCGCGGGCGGCTATTCGGTCTACCAACTTGTCAATGGGCAATTTTTGTAATTTTTGTTTCTGGGCAATTGATACGGGCACAAACATGCAGCTTAAAGCGAAGGCGGTAGCTACAGGTAACCAGGACATAAATGCGATGTCACCAAGTGACTGCTAGACTCGTCGAATTTGTGGAACTAGATTACCTTCAAATCTAAGGATCAGAGGGTCTTTTTTGTAAAGGCCAGGGCAAGTCCTTGGAAAAACGGGGGTTACATTGGCGTGAAATCTCGACGATGTACCAAGAACGGCGTAAAATACCATAACTTAAATGAGAAGTACAGCCGCGATGCGTAGCCAGCGATGGACTAATCCAACCGGCGTCAATCACCCCAACCCTGTTCGTTAGTACAGGAGCGGACTTCCCCCCAGACTGGTCTGTTTCTGCCTCGTCGACCAGCAGAATTCTACCATCAAGGCTTGTAAAATTCGTCTAGTGAAGATGAGGCTGAGCGTGATGAAAAGACAAACTCGTTTGACGGTATGTTTTCTCGCATTGCTTGTTGCCGTAGCTGTCAGTGGTTGCGTAGGTGCGGCAAGCCAATCTGCGCGTTCGGTTTCGAGGTCGAACGGGACCGTGACCGCGTTGTTAACTGATGGGCCCGCCGACGGAGTAGTGGCGTTCAACATTGAAGTGACAGGCGCAGCGCTCGTGTCTTCGACTGGGGTTTCGACGGACATATCGCCCGGAGTGCAGGAAATTGAGATGCGTCATCTGCAGCTAGCGCCGACGTTAGTTTTTCAGGGCAGCAATGTTCCCGGTGGAAACTTTACGGCGCTCAGTATGACCTTTGCCAATCCGCAGATTACGCTTGCTGATGCTCAAGGCAACGTTACCGTCTTAAACGCCTCCTCGACGCCCTCCGTGCGGCTAAAGAGCGTCTTGGCTAACCAGCCAATCAATTTGGAATTGCAGGCGATGGGCGCAGCTCATCTTTCGATCGATTTCGACTTACGCCGGTCCTTACAACGCGACACGATAGGCAATTATGTAGTGACACCAACAATTAGTGCTAATGCATCGAACGATTTGACGTCTAACCAGAATATCGAAAACGCCGAGGGAACTGTTATATCAATCCCAGAACCGAATTCGTTAAATTTGCAACTTCGAGACACCGGACAAGTTGTGCGAGTTTTGACAAACGCCAGCACTATATTTGCAGGCAATGCGGGGCAGCCGTTCTCAGGCATAGAAACAGGACAGGAAGTTGAAATCAATGGTGGGCTCCAACGCGATGGAAGCCTTCTGGCGACCCGAGTTAATTGGCTTTCACCTAGCCCTCTGTTATGCTTCCGTGGCGTGGTGACCGGTGTTGTGCAGGATCGTTTAGGCACAACATCTTTGGGTGTCATCGTTCAGGACTAACCGGTTTCTGGATTTTAACTAGGCGTTGATGCATCGTCTCGAGTAATTGGCATTAAATTTAGACTCATATTCTCGACAACTTCTTCGAGTGCACTTCTCGCAACGCAGCGATCTTCAAAAGTCAACTTCCCGGACTTCGTTTTTCAGCGGCGTTAGTAATTATCTAGCCTTGGACGACCTACCATCGCGATCGGAACTGATTTTTGTCCTTGCCGGGCGACCGGAACGCAAAGCCTACGGCATGCAACTCTTTTCGCGAGGAATCGCACCGAGAATTATCCTGAGTGTGGGGCGCTTTGAAGTCCGCAACATGGATGAATTCGGTTTCCGAGACTTGAAGTTACGTGAAATGGTCAAAACCATGTCACCCGAGAAGCGTCACTTCTTTATAGACCTCTCCAAGGTGTCGCGGACGGTGATACCTGCCGGGATAAAGAGGATCGGAACGTTCGGCGAGTTGTCCGCTTTAGCGACTTATCTAAAGTCCGCGAATATCGAATTGATGACTATCATCAGCACGAGTGTGCATTTGCGTCGCGTTCGCTGGTGTTGTCAGAGAATAAGCGGTCTTCGCGAGCAGAAAATTTTGTATGTTCCCGTTCCTGAAGAACTGAGCTCATTTCGACGTGACGGGTGGTGGAAGAAACGCGATCATTGGTCTTATGTCAGTACTGAGTTATTAAAGCTTCTTGCTTATGAGTTAAGGTTTCGCGGCGAATGAATGTATGCATGCCACGTCGGACGGAGAACATTTTGCGGTCTTCATTACGAACGCCGCGAGCGAGAACGTATAGGTAGTGTTGGGTTGAGTGGTGAACACGTAATTGTTGCCGGAAGGACTGTGGGGGTGGCAATTTTCAAGGTTCTGTACGGCCAAGCAATCTGGGACATCAGTGGCAAAAGCCCAGTTCCAGTTGTGCGCCGGATCAATTTCCCATGAACCGGAACCGTCCGGCGCGGGAAATCCTGCAGTGAGGATGTCGGAATGGAAGTGTAGAGTCGAAACGATGTTTTTGCCGTCTTTCGGACAATCATTGCCGTGAATGGTCAAAACGCCATCTTGGCATGGGAGATATTTTAAACGGTATTGAACTCCATTCGGGCAGTTCGTGCCCACAGAACACAAGTTCGCAGGGGCTATCCAAGTGAGGGTGCATGTCCCTGTTCCAGTTGATGGGCCCACACAAGCATTCGGATTAACAGTTACCGGCAGTTGAGTGAGAACAGGAATTGTTTGATTTAACGCATAATGATTTGAGGCGTTTGATCCGTCCGCCAGAATATAGTTCACTCCGAACTGCATCATATGCGACCCGAGTTCCTGACCAATAATGCCTGGTCTTTTCAACTGCGATTCGAACAGGAATTGCCATGTTCGGCCTGTAAGGTCGAGCGTGGAATTCGTTGTAGGCGCGGCTGCTGCCAGAGCGAACCATTCGTTGAGGCCCGAACAACCGGTGATACAGGAACGTAGACAATTGCCGCTCGAGGTGCAACCAGGCAAAGCGTTCAAGTAATCGCTGGATTGGTCGTAGACGCACCCACTCGTGGAAAATGTCCCTGTATTGACGCAATTCTCTTCGCTCATCTGCTGATAGGCGCCATACAGCATGTCTGTGAGATTCTTTTCGGAAATTGTGACAGTAAATGGCCCCATAGCGCCATCGCTGACTCCGCCGACTTGCAGATGCCAATCTTTTCCAAGAAGGTCACGCATCGCGAGCCATATGTCGTAGACCCCTTCCGCCCACACGCCAAGTTGGAATGAGTCATCAGCTCTAAACGACTTCCTGTTACAAGGTGCGATGTTTCCTGGACAACTCTCTCCACCTCCTCCGGAACGGACAAATCCTCGAACCGGACTTACGCCCTGCGAGCATAACTGCGTAGGCGAGCCTACCGTCTGACAATTTGCTACAGTCGTTTCCGACCAGCCTTTGGGATAGCCCGATGATATATAGGGTAATGCGATCTGAGCTGCGATATTTTGCTCAATACCTTGTAGAACTGTGGCATTGCTGGGAGACGTGCCCGGGGAAGTCAGGACCGTGGTTGGAGTATCCGCGTCCGGGTCGCCAATGGATCGAAGAAATTCCATCATGCGTGCGGCCCCCGAAAACCAGTGTCCGGTTGCACGGATCGCGTTTATATGCCCGTGGCCCGGAGCATTGTTTCCCGCCGCAGCGGCACCCAGATTGTTATAGGCAACAAAGGAATTCTGGTAGCGGTCCTTGAAACCTTGCAAAAGCTGCTCTTTCACCCACTCATCACCCGACAGAAAGTAATAGGTAAAGATTCCCCAATAGGTGGAATGATCCATCCCGTTTGCAGCGTCCCCCCAGTTCCTCATTCCGCCATTCCACACCGGGGGAAGACTGTTATTTTTCGGATCCCCCCAAGGAAAAAACGACAAACTATTGCACGTCGCTAGACTGCTACAAAGAGAACGGAACCCTGCGTTAGGTCCATGCGTGGAGGGGGTGTCTGACCGGGGAAGCGATTTTTCAACAATCATTCGGTACCAATGAGAAGCCCAAATGTAACGTCCGGGCACGCTTCCTGTAGTCCCCGCTCCACCTCGCTGCAACCAATTTCGCAAGAAACTATTTCGTTGCTCAAACTGCGTTCCGTCACTACCCCCGGCGGTTGGCCATCCAAAAAAACGAAAACTCTTCATGCCGGCATAACTGCCTTTATATGCGTAATTACTTTGTCCCACATCACCAATACACTGCCCCGGAGAAGTAGCGCACACTCCCAGCGAGGTGTAGTAGCGGTCCTCGGATATTGGATCGGGTATGTCATAAAATAACGGGCCGAAACCAGATGCGGCATCTT
>Ga0185299_10008522_pt1 | contig 10085 bp, 9 predicted proteins | sample PaiPotPPA55metaG_FD_128002 | JGI IMG/M metagenome (GOLD analysis project Ga0185299, IMG submission 128002) | Iron sulfur acid spring bacterial and archeal communities from Banff, Canada, to study Microbial Dark Matter (Phase II) - Paint Pots PPA... ...
GGCTTGCGGCCAGCACGTCCCGCTTTCCGCAACGCGGACTTGCCGTGGGTGCGATAGTCGTGCATCCAACGAGCCACCGTTTGCGGGACAACGCGGAGCTGTCGAGCAATCTCGGCCTGACGCAGTCCACGCTCCAACATCTGAATCGCTTGAAAGCGTCGTTTCTCTAAGGCTTCAAAATCGCGAGGCACTCCAGCAGGGTTTCCCATGTCCCATTAGACGCAGGATATCCGAAAAAGGTTCGCTATATTATGCGAGACTCAATAATACTGGACATCAATCTCTCGCGGGCTCGCATATCTAGTTTATGATTGACATTAGATTCTCTGCGCGAGACCTCGAGGCTCAAATTTATTGCGATCAAATCTCGGCCCTGTGAATCGCGGCGCACGCAACACGCCCACAATCCTGGGCGTTATCCCCGCGCGCGGTGGTTCAAAGGCAATTCCCAGGAAAAATCTTGCACTTCTCGCCAACAAGCCATTGCTAGCCTGGACGGTGGAAGTGGCCATCCAATCCGATTCGCTTGACCGCGTGGTCGTATCAACGGACGACCCGGAGATTGCCGGCCTCGGTAAAAAGTTGGGCGCTGAAGTGCCCTTCCTCCGCCCAGCTGAATTAGCCACCGACACCAGCGCTAGCCTCGATGTAATTCTGCACGCCATTCGCTGGTTTGATGAGAACGAAAAATACATTCCTGACTATGTTCTTTTGCTCCAGCCAACATCACCATTGCGAACCGCGACCGACATACGCGACTCCATAGAAATCATGATCACGAAAAAAGGTGATTCCGTAGTGAGTGTCTGTGAAACGCATCAACACCCCTTATGGATGAAGACCGTCAATGACGAAGGTAAGCTGGTCGACCTCGGGCCACAATCCCCGGCGCCTGCCAGAAGACAGGATCTCCCTTCGGTGTTCGCTCTAAATGGTGCAATCTATTTGGCGCTCCGGACTTTTCTCTTGAGCGAACGTACCTTCATTTCCGACCGCACTTACGCGTACGTCATGCCTCCGGAGCGCTCCATCGATATTGATACGCCTTGGGATTTTCGCGTGGCGGACCTGATCCTTCGTGATCGAGAGCATCGTGAAACCGTTTGAAATAAATGAGCGCAAGATCGGGCCAGGACAACCCACCTTCGTCATCGCCGAAGCCGGCGTGAATCATAACGGTCAATTGCCTCTCGCCAAGCAGCTCGTGGACATCGCTCTCGAAGCTGGCGCAGACGCCGTAAAATTTCAAACTTTTCGAGCTGCTCAATTAGCAAGCCCTTCGGCGGCCAAGGCCGACTATCAAAAGCAAACCACCGCCCAAAACGAATCTCAATTAGAAATGCTGCGCCAGCTCGAACTTTCAGAAGACAACTTTAGGAACATCCAAAAATATTGCCGCTCCCGAGGGATAATTTTCCTCTCCACCGCATTCGATGAAGATAGCGTCGATTTCTTGGCGGATTTGCATGTTCCCGTCTTCAAAGTTCCGTCCGGCGAAATAACAAACACGCCTCTGTTAGAACGCATCAGCGCCAAGAAGAAGCCCGTAATTTTGTCCACCGGAATGGCCACCCTCAGCGAAATCGAGGAAGCCCTGCGATGTCTCAGCGAGTCCGGCGCGCCACAAATAGCGCTGCTCCAATGCGTTTCTGAATATCCTACTGACGTTTCAAAAACGAATCTACGGGCAATCGCGACTTTGACAGCATGCTTTGGTGTCCCCGTAGGTTTGTCGGACCATAGTGTAGGCATAGAAGTTCCAATCGCAGCGGTAGCTCTGGGGGCGAGCATCATCGAGAAGCACTTCACCTCTGACCGCTCGCTCCCTGGCCCTGATCATTCTGCTTCGCTGGAGCAGCGCGAGCTCAAGACGCTGGTAACCGCTATCAGAAATGTCGAAGCCGCTCTGGGTGATGGCGTCAAGCAGCCCACCGCGGAAGAATTGCGCAATGCGGCGGTAGTTCGAAGGAGTCTGGTAGCAGCAGTAGACTTGGAGGCCGGTATTCCGCTGGAGCGCTCCATGATCGCCTTCAAACGCCCCGGAACCGGACTTTCGATACAAGTCTTGCCCTATCTTGTCGGTCGCAAGTTGCGCCACAGCGTAAAAGCTGGCGCCATGCTCGAACTGGGGATGTTCGAGTGAGGCGCATTGCCGTCGTCACCGTGGCGCGTTCCGACTACGGCATCTACAGATCCATTTTGCATGCCATTCGCAGTGACAAGGAACTGCAGCTGAGCCTTTTAGTCGGCGGAATGCATCTTTCTCCTGAATTCGGAAATACCGTCACAGACATAGAGGCCGACGGTTTTGAAATCGCAGCCAAAATTGAAATGCTTCTTTCCTCCGATTCCCCTGAGGGCGTCGCCAAGTCCATCGGACTCGGTGTGCTCGGTTTTGCCCAGGCGTACACGGATGTGCGGCCCGACCTGCTGCTTTTGCTCGCTGATCGTTTTGAAATGTTGTCTGCCGCGGTCGCGGCCCTCCCGTTTGGATTTCCTATCGCCCATATCCACGGAGGTGAATCCACAGAAGGCTCTATGGACGAAGCCATCCGCCATTCCATTACCAAAATGAGCCACCTTCACTTTGCGTCTACGGAAGCGTATGCCCGGCGCATTGTTCAAATGGGAGAAGAACCGTGGCGCGTGACCGTCAGCGGCGCCCCCGCGCTCGATAATTTGCCAAAAATTCCGCTCCTGAAAAAAGAAGCTGTGGAACAGCGCTTCGGATTCAGTCTGAAAGATCCGACATTGCTGGTCACGTATCACCCCGTCACTTCGGAGCCTGAGAACACCGCCCACCATATGGAAGAACTTCTCGCAGCGTTGAACGAATCAGGCTTCGCCCTGATTTTCACCGCTCCTAATGCAGACCATCAAGGCCGCAGCATTCTTCAGAAAATCCACGACTTCGTCCTGCATCATCCGCGCGCCTGGTTCGTTACCAACCTGGGTCACGAAGGCTATTTCAGCCTGATGGCGCAGGTTGCTGCCATGGTTGGAAATTCCTCTTCGGGAATGATCGAAGCGTCGTCGTTCGGGCTTCCGGTCGTAAACATTGGTAGCCGGCAGCGCGGCCGGATACATGGACAAAACGTATTGAACGTTGGATATGAGCGAAAAGAAATTTCGGAAGCCATACAGCGGGCCACTCAGCCTTCTTTTAAGCTCGGCCTCGCCCACATGAAAAATCCCTACGGCGAAGGCCAAGCCGCGGAAAAAATCGTGAGCAAACTCAGGAACGTGCCCCTGAATCGAGAGCTTCTCGTCAAACACTTCCACACCATCGAATAAGCTCAGCCCAGACGTTGACGCTCAACACACCGCTATCAACATTGTCAACCGTTAATAGAGAGTGAGTTATACTTTAGCGCGTGAATGGAAACTCGTTCTGATGGCTTTAGCTAAAGCCTCTTCAAAGGTTATCGGCCTTGGCGCCGGTGGCCATGCCAGGGTGCTCATCGAAATTTTAATTGCGTTGGGCACCGTCGAGATTGTCGGCCTCCTGGATGTTAATCCCCGGTTGTGGAAAACTGAACCATTGGGCATTCCCGTGCTTGGATCTGATGAGCTATTGCCTAAGCTTTTTGAGGATGGGATTCACCAAGTCTTTATCGGCGTGGGCAGCACCGGCGAGAGCAATCTTCGCCGCAACCTTTTCGCAAAGGCTCAGCATCTGGGATTCGTGGTCATAGCCTGCATACATCCAAGCGCGGTAATTTCCCCATCGGCCATATTTGGCGAAGGCCCCAACGTAATGGCCGGGGCCGTAGTCAACTCGGCAACTCGCATCGGTGCGAACGTCATCGTAAATACCGGTGCCATAATTGAACACGACTGCTTGCTGGGAGATCATTCTCATGTCGCCCCAGGTGCCCGGCTCGGCAGCGCGGTCACCGTCGGCGAAGGTGCTCACATCGGGATCGGGGCTACTGTCAGGCAATGCATACGCATCGGTCGAAATTCCATCGTAGGTGCCGGTGCTGCCGTTGTTTCTGATGTGCCGGACGACATCGTCGTCGTAGGAGTTCCGGCGCGTCCGTTACGGAAAGTGAAGGCATGAGGGGCGAAGAATTAAATTCTTTTTTCGTTGAACTCGATACCACCGTTCAGGAAGTCCTGTTTCGTATCGACCGGAATCGGCAAGGCATCGCTTTGGTCGCCGATTCGAAACGAAGGCTGATCGACACCCTGACCGACGGTGATTTGCGCCGCGCTATCCTGGCAAGAATTAGTCTCTCCGCCCCCGCCTCCGAACTGCTGAAGCGAAAAAATGGCAAAGGTTCTCCCCTCACCGCCAGAGCGGGCACCAGCGCTTCAGAACTGTTGCGTTTGATGAACGAGCATCGCGTCAGGCATATTCCTCTTTTGGATCCCCAAAGACGCGTCGTGGATATCGCGCTGCTTACCGAATTGGCAAAAGTCCAGGATTCGAATCTCCGCGGTGTAGTCATGGCCGGTGGCTTGGGAACTCGTCTGCGCCCCCTAACCGAAGCGCTCCCCAAACCAATGTTGCCCATCGGTGGCCGCCCTATTCTGGAACACATCGTGGAACAGTTTCGCGCTGCTGGTATTCATCGAGTCAACTTTGCTATCAACTATAAAGGCAAAATGATTCAGGACTACTTCGGCGACGGCAGCCGCTTCGGCATTAGTGTCGGCTACACCCACGAGGATCAACCTCTGGGCACCGCCGGCGCGCTTCGCTCGTTGAAAGACTTTAACGAGCCAATCCTCGTAATCAACGGCGACATTCTCTCGCGCATGGATTTCAACGCGTTTTTTAATTTCCACAAAGAACAAAATGCCCAAATGACCGTGGCCGTTCGCCTTCATGAGGTCAGAGTTCCTTACGGCCTCGTGGAAACGGACGGCGTCGCAGTCACGGGTCTCATCGAGAAGCCGGTGATACGGCACTTTGTCAACGCCGGCATTTATTTATTGAACTCCGAAGTTCGCGCCTATATTCCCGCGGACCGCCGGTTTGACATGACCGATCTCATTGAGCGCTTGGTGCAGGAAAAGTGCACCGTAGTCAGCTTTCCCATTCTGGAATATTGGCTCGATGTGGGAAGGCACGCCGACTATGAGCAGGCCCAGGAAGATGTTCGCTGCGGGAGAATTTTTTAACGGTGCTGCTCTGAATTACCGGTGGTGCCGGCTACCCTGGTTTGACGTTAGCTCCTCGATTATTGTTGGCGGGTCATCACCTCCGTTCGTTAAAATACGGAAGGTGTTAGGGTTGACTCTGCCCGTTAGTCAAAGACGACATTCATGAAGTCGCCCAGTTGCTCTGTCACAACATTATTCGGCAGCGACTCGCGATACAAAAATTGACGATGGATAAAGATTCTTCCTCGAATCAAGCCGCTTCCAAAGATTTCGTTCCCCTGTCCGTTCCCGAAATTGGGGGCAATGAATGGCTATACGTTAAAGAGTGCCTCGACACTGGATGGGTGTCTTCTGTCGGCAGTTATGTCGACCGTTTCGAGAAAATGATTGCCGAAACTTGCGGCGTCTCCCACGCCGTGGCCACTGCAAGCGGAACCGCGGCTTTGCATGTCGCTCTACAACTCGCCGGCGTAGGCCCTGACGATGAAGTGTTACTGCCCACCTTGACGTTTATCGCTCCCGCCAATGCCATTCGCTACGTGGGCGCGCGCCCGGTAGTCATGGATGTGGATCCGCATTACTGGCAAATGGATCCCCAGAAGGTTCATGATTTTCTCACCACCGAATGCGTCTATCGCGCAGGAAAATTACACAACAAACTAAGCGGACGCCAGGTGAAAGCGATCCTTGCAGTGCATCTCCTTGGTCATCCCTGCGATATGGACCCACTCGTTGAATTGGCGCAAAAATTTGAACTGAAAATTATCGAAGACGCCACCGAAAGCCTGGGCTCGACCTATCGAGGCCGCCCCACAGGCGGCATTGGGACCATCGGCTGTTTAAGTTTCAACGGCAACAAAATCATCACCACCGGTGGTGGCGGCGCGATCATCACCAATTCTGAATCGCTGGCCAAGCGCGCGCGTTATTTGACCACGCAAGCGAAAGACGACCCATTCGAATATATTCACCACGAAGTGGGTTACAACTATCGCCTCACCAATATTCAAGCAGCCATGGGCGTAGCGCAGCTTGAGCGCCTGCCGCACTACGTCGCCGCGAAACGCAACACCACCGAAATTTATAACTCTCATTTCTCCCGTGTGGCCGGGCTCACGCTCCCCAAAGAAGCGGAATGGGCGCGCAGTAATTGCTGGCTGTATACGGCGTTGATCTCGGCGCACGCGTTTGGAGAAAACAGTCGTGAATTGTCACGGCGCCTGAAAGCCCAGTCCATCGAGACGCGCCCTTTCTGGCGCCCCGTCCATCGCCAGGTTCCGTACCTGGATTGTCAATCCTACAAAATCGAAGTCGCTGACCGCTTGTACGAGCAGGGAATTAGCTTGCCCTGTTCTGTCGGCTTGACCCGCGAGCAACAGGACCGCGTCATCAATGAAATCCTTGCCCTGCGGGGAGTTTCCATCGCGAATCAGAAGGGAACCAGCACCTCCGCAGTATAAATAAAGTTTCCCGAAGAGGAACGTCACTCCTTGGAGCCGCGCGAAAGTTTTACAGGAGAGTTAGTGTCAAAGCGAACCGCACTCATTACTGGTGTGACCGGCCAAGACGGCGCGTATCTTTCCGCCTTTCTCCTGGAGAAAGGCTATCGCGTATTCGGCACCTTCCGCCGCTCCAGTTCCAGAAGTTTTGAGCGCCTGGAATATCTGGGGATCTTGAATGACGTCGAACTCATCCCCCTCGATTTACTAGATCAGAGCTCTCTATTCTTTGCCCTCCGCACTACCGCGCCGGACGAAATTTATAATCTGGCGGCGCAGAGCTTTGTCGGCGCTTCGTTTGAACAACCCATCGCCACGGGAGAAATTACCGCGCTCGGAGCAATCCGCCTACTCGACGCGGTCCTCGCCAGCGGCTTACGTCCCCGGTTCTACCAGGCCTCCAGCAGCGAAATGTTCGGCGACATGGGCCACGGTGAGAAGCAATCGGAGTCCACGCCCTTTCAGCCTTGCAGCCCCTACGCCACCGCTAAGCTTTACGCGCATTGGGCCACCGTTAATTACCGCAATGCTTACGGAATGTTCGCGTGCTCGGGAATTCTTTTTAATCATGAATCCCCCTTGCGTGGCATCGAATTTGTGACTCGCAAGATTGCCGATGGCGTCGCGCGCATCAAGCTCGGGCTGCAAACTAAAATCGTTCTGGGAAATATTCACGCCAAAAGGGACTGGGGCTACGCCCCGGATTATGTCCAGGCCATGTGGCTCATGCTGCAACGCGACACGCCGTCGGATTATGTGATCGCCAGTGGCAAATCTTATTCCGTCGCCGAGTTCGTCAGCATGGCCTGCCGTCAGGCTGGCTTACCAAATGATCCCCAGAGCTATCTCGAACTCGATTCGAATCTCCTGCGCCCCAGTGAAGTCGGTTACTTGCAAGGCGACCCCACTAAAGCTATGAATGAACTCGGTTGGAATCCCTCCAACACGCCGATTGAGGATTTGGTCCGCATCATGGTGGAAGCCGACCTGCAACGTGTGCAACGGGAAATTCGCGACGGTCGTCATCAAAATAAAGTGCTAAGCGCGAAATTCGTCACTCCCCACCGGGAATGATCTGGAAATCATGAAAATTGGCTTTGTCTATGACGCGATTTATCCTTACCAGAAGGGCGGCGGAGAGCGAAGGATCTATGAAGTGGCGCGGCGTCTCAGCGCTCGTGGCCACGAAGTCCACATCATCGGCATGAAAGGTTGGACCGGAGCAGATTCCATCAAGAGTGATGGATTGATTTATCGAAGCTTGGGCCGATCCATTCCTCTATATCACTCCTCAGGCCGCCGCTCTATTTCGGAAGCCTTGGAGTTTGGCCTCCAGGCCTTGCGCCTGCTCGGTTTTGAGCACTTTGACGTGCTCGATTGCGGCCAGTGGCCCTATTTTCATTTGCTCCCTGCCCGGGCCTTTTGTTGGTTGAGTTCGTGCCCCATGGTAGTTTCCTGGTATGAAATTTGGGGACGCCACTGGTTCGAATATCTTGGCCCGCTTGGCTTTGCTGGCGCCTTGGTGGAGAAGGCTTTCGTCCACCTGCCCAATCGCATTTTTGCGGTATCCGACGCCACGCGGCGCGACCTGATCGAAACCGGCGCTCGTCCCCATCTGGTCGAGATGATCCCGAATGGGATAGACTATAAACGTATTTGTTCGATACTCCCTCCCGCGTCCAAATATCATGTCTCCTATATCGGCCGTTTGAAGAACCACAAGAACGTGGACGTGCTCGTGGAAGCTATCGCTCTCGCAAAAATTTCCATTCCGGACATCTCTGCTGTCATCATTGGTGACGGACCCGAGAAAGCTACGTTGCTCGCAAAAGCTGGTTCTTTAGGCGTCGCCGAGAACATAAACTTCACCGGCGCGATCGAAGATTTTGATGACGCCATCCGCCTGCTTAAATCCTCCCTCCTGTTTGTGAACGCATCCACTAAAGAGGGTGGCGGCAGCATCACATTATTTGAGGCCAACGCATGCGGCCTGCCGGTGATCGCCGTTAAGTCCCCGCACGGCATCGACCCGAATTTGATTCGCGAGGGCGAAAATGGCTATTTTGTAGATGAGTTATCGGCGAAGAAAATCGCCGATAAGTTGGTTGCGCTGCTGGCTGACGCAGAAGCGATGAAAGCCAACGCTTTACAAGCGAAAACAATGGCGGCCCAATACGACTGGGATGTAGTCGCCGATCAGCACGAGAACGCTTACCAGAAAATAGTCATCGCACGTAAGGTGAAAGAATGAAACGAATCGAACAAAACGGTGACCTCATCGCTCTGATCATCGACACCGCCGCGGACTTTAAACCTGGCGTCCATTTTATTTCCGATCCCAGTTGGCCGCTCCAACTCGGCCTTATAGCCCATCGCGGCGGACACTCCATCCCCGGCCATCGGCACTTCGAACGCGAAAACATTGGCAAAACCATGACGCAGGAATTTCTGCTGGTGGTGAGCGGAGAGATGGAAGTCGACTTCTACGACACAGACGGATCACTATTTCGTTCTGAAACGTTGCTCCCCGGCCAAGCTCTTTTGCAAATTCGCGGCGGTCACGGCTTCCGTTTTCCCGCGTCTAGCCAGGTCCTCGAATTGAAAATTGGTCCCTATCTTGGTTTGGATCAGGATAAACAACTCATCGCCCAGACGGTTGCAAAGTCGTGAGGCCTCCAGTCCAGGCCCTATCTGAAACCCTAGCTGAAAAATGATTCGAATCCATCGGCAAGTCCCAGGAGAAATATGGCAGCTTCAACTTCGATGACCAAAATTCCAGTCTGCCAACCGTTTCTAAACGGCAACGAAGCTGAGTATGTCCGGGACGCGGTGGATTCGACGTGGATTTCGTCGCAGGGCAAATATCTCGAGCGTTTCGAAAAAGATTTTCCTGCTTATGTCGGAATGAAGCATGGAACCTGCACATGTAACGGAACAACCGCGTTGCACCTGGCAATGCGCGCTGCCGGCATTGGACCAGGCGACGAAGTCATACTTCCCACCTTCACCATGATTGCCACCGCTTTTGCGATCTGTTACTGCGGCGCCACCCCGGTTCTTCTCGACGCCAATCAGGACGACTGGAATCTGGACGTCTCCCAATTGGAATCGGCCATCTCGCCGAAAACCAAGGCCATCCTTGTCGTTCACATTTACGGCCACCCCACCGATATGGATCCCGTACTCGAATTTGCCTCTCGCCATAATCTTCTTGTGATTGAAGACGCTGCCGAAGCCATCGGTTCGGAATATAGAGGCAAGTTGTGCGGCTCGTTCGGGCGCATTTCCTGTTTCAGCTTCTTTGCCAATAAAATTATTACCTGCGGCGAAGGCGGCATGGCGTTGACCAATGACGCCCTCCTGTACGATCGCCTGCGCTACCTCAAAAACCTCAGCTTTCCCCTCGGCAAGAGCCGCGAGTACGTTCATGAAGAGATCGGTTATAACTATCGAATGTCAAACTTGCACGCAGCT
>Ga0185299_10008524_pt1 | contig 10084 bp, 8 predicted proteins | sample PaiPotPPA55metaG_FD_128002 | JGI IMG/M metagenome (GOLD analysis project Ga0185299, IMG submission 128002) | Iron sulfur acid spring bacterial and archeal communities from Banff, Canada, to study Microbial Dark Matter (Phase II) - Paint Pots PPA... ...
CGCGTCGAGGAGTATCGCGTGGCGCTCAGGGGCCTCCGAGACTGGGAGCCCTACTTGAAGAAGCATTCCGGGCTCCCGGGAGCGCGAGCGAACCTGGAGCTCGTCCAGGCCGTGGGTGACGAGGCCGACGCCGATCGCCTGTGGCAGCTGTCCGGCTCCACCGACGAGTACCTGGCGCTTTGTGGCACGGCGGGCCTTGGCAAGGTGGCGCTGATGGAGCCGGCGACCGTGATGACACGGTTGCGCGAGCTCGCGGCGGACCCGCGCTGGCGCGTACGCGAGGGAGTCGCGACGGCTTTGCAGCGCATCGGCCGCGAGAGCATGCCTTACCTGCTGACCGAGATGCAGGCCTGGGCCGGCGATGGAGCCTACGTGCAGCGAGCAGCCGCGGCGGGACTGTGCGAGCCGGCCCTGCTGAAAGAAAAGCAGTACGCGGTCGAGACGCTGATGATCCTCGACCAGATCACAAGCTCGCTCGCCGCTAGCCCGGATCGCAAGGACGACGGGTTTCGAGTGTTGCGCCAGGCGCTCGGATACTGCTGGAGCGTCGCGGCGGCCGCCGCTCCGGAAAACGCGTTGCCGTATTTCGAGAAATGGATGCAGTCGAAAGACAAGGACGTGGCGTGGGTGATGAAGACCAACCTCGCCAAGGCGCGCATGGCCCCCGTTCGCGCGCAAATGTCGTGATAGCGGGGGGCCAAGAGACCCAAAGGTTCAAGTCTTTCGGCTCTCGCGATGGGCCTCGCTCAGGTCCAACGTGAAGCGTGAAGGCGCAGTTGGAGATGGAAGCCGAAGGCAGCTCAGAAGCAGTGCTCGACACGGTCGAGAAGCTGTCGGCGGATCAGTGCCTGGAATTGCTGTGCTCGCACGACTTAGGGCGGATCGCGCTGGTCATCGGCGACCAGCCTGAAATCTTCCCGGTGAACTACGCGACCGACCGATCGATCGTGGTCTTCAAGGTTGCGCCCGGAACAAAGCCCTCCGGCGCGATGAACCGCCGGATCGCCTTCGAGGTCGACGAGGTCGACTCGCGGGCGGGAATCGCGTGGAGCGTGATGATCAAAGGCACGGTCCTCGATGTCACCGCGAGTCGGGATCCGTTCACGGCATTTCTCCGGACCGCCGGCATCAGGACGGCGCCGCCCGGCGATCACCCCCTGTGGATGGCGATCTATCCGTCCGAGATCTCTGGTCGCCGATTCCGTTTGCGCTGAGGGGGGCCTGCGCAACTGGCATGATGGGATGGGATGACGGACGCCGGCATGCCTGACATCGCGAACCTCCATCCGCTCGGCCCGGAAGAGCTGCGGCTGATCAACGCGTACTGGCGAGCGGCCAACTACATCTCGGTCGGCCAGATCTACCTGCTGAACAACCCACTGCTGGCCGAACCACTCACGCTCGACGCCATCAAGCCAAGGCTGTTGGGCCATTGGGGCACCACTCCCGGCCTGAACCTCATCTACGCGCACGCCAACCGCGTGATCAAGCAGCGCGACCTCGACGCGATCTACATCATGGGACCGGGCCACGGCGGCCCGGCCGCGGTCGCCAACGCCTACCTCGAAGGCACCTACACCGAGGTCTACCCCGACATCACCATGGACACCGCCGGCATGCAGAAGCTGTTCCGACAGTTCTCGTTTCCCGGGGGCATCCCGAGCCACGTCGCTCCCGAGACTCCCGGGTCCATACATGAAGGGGGCGAGCTCGGCTATGCCCTTGTCCACGCGTATGGAGCGGCCTTCGACAACCCGAACCTCACCGTCTTCTGCATCGTCGGTGACGGAGAAGCGGAAACCGGTCCACTGGCGGCGAGCTGGCACTCGAACAAGTTCCTCAACCCGCGGCGCGATGGCGCCGTCCTCCCAATTCTTCATCTGAACGGATACAAGATCGCCAACCCTACGGTGCTCGCGCGGATCCCTGAGCACGAGCTCCGCGAGATGCTCGAGGGCTACGGCCACGCGCCGATCTTCGTCACCGGCGACGACCCTGACGAGGTGCACCAGCAGCTCGCCGCGGCGCTCGACGAAGCGCTCGACGAGGTGGCGGGCATCCAGGATGCCGCGCGTTCGCATGGCGCGACGTTGCGGCCGCGCTGGCCGATGATCGTGCTTCGTACCCCCAAGGGATGGACCGGTCCCAAGATCGTGGACGGTCTCCAGGTGGAGGGCACGTTCCGAGCGCATCAGGTCCCCGTCACCGACTTCAAGACGAAACCCGACCACGTGCAGATCCTCGAAGACTGGCTGCGCAGCTACCGTGCGGAGGAGTTGTTCGACGCGGCCGGCCGCCTGGTGCCAGAGCTCGCCGAGCTTCCACCGCGCGGGGCGCGCCGGATGAGTGCAAACCCCCACGCCAACGGCGGGGAGCTGCTCAAGCCGCTGCGCCTGCCCGACTTCCGCTCCTACGCGGTCCAGGTGGACAAGCCCGGCACGACGACCGGCGAGGCGACCAGGGTGCTCGGCGCTTACCTGCGGGACGTCATCCGCGACAACCCCGACAACTTCCGGATCATGGGTCCGGACGAGACCTCATCGAACCGTCTTCAAACGGTGTTCGAGGCGACCAACCGCGCGTGGGACGCCGAGCTCGTGCCGGGCGACGACCATCTCGCCCCGGACGGGCGCGTCATGGAGGTGCTGAGCGAGCACCTGTGCGAGGGATGGTTGGAGGGCTACCTGTTGACGGGTCGCCACGGCCTCTTCAACTGTTACGAGGCGTTCATCCACATCATCGACTCGATGTTCAACCAGCACGCCAAGTGGTTGAAGGTGACGCGGCAGATCCACTGGCGGCGGCCGATCGCGTCGCTCAACTACCTGCTGTCATCGCACGTTTGGCGCCAGGACCACAACGGGTTCTCCCACCAGGATCCCGGCTTTATCGACCACGTCATGAACAAGAAGGCCGAGGTCATCCGCGTGTACCTCGCGCCGGACGCGAACACCCTGCTGTCGGTGGCCGACCACTGCCTGCGCAGCCGGAACTACGTGAACGTGATCGTCGCGGGCAAGCAGCCCGCGCTCAACTACCTTTCGATGGACGATGCCGTCGCGCACTGCACCCGGGGGCTTGGCATCTGGGACTGGGCAAGCAGCGACGCAGGCAGCGAACCGGATGTCGTGCTCGCGTGCGCGGGCGAGGTGCCGACCCTGGAGGTTCTCGCCGCCGTGGACCTACTCCGGCAGCACCTGCCGGAGCTGAAGGTCCGGGTCGTCAACGTCGTCGACCTCATGCGGCTTCAGCCTCCGAGCGAGCATCCGCATGGATTGCCGGACGCGGAGTTCGATGACATCTTCACGAGCGACAAGCCGGTCGTGTTCGCGTACCACGGCTACCCGTGGCTGGTGCACCGGCTCACGTACAGGCGGGCGAATCACAACAACATCCATGTCCGCGGATATAAGGAAGAGGGCACGACGACCACGCCGTTCGACATGGCCATGCTCAACGACCTCGACCGCTTCCACCTCGTGATGGACGTGATCGACCGTGTCCCGAGCCTCGGCACGAAGGCGGCGCACATCCGCCAGCACATGGTCGACGAGCGTTTGAGGCACCGACAGTACACGCGCGACCACGGGGAAGACCCGCCGGACATCACCGACTGGAAGTGGCGCTACTAGATATGCGAGTCCTTGTGGTCAACGCGGGGTCCAGCTCGTTGAAGGTCAGCGTGGTCGGCCCCGAGGACGAGGTGAGCGGCGAGCAGGAGTTCGAGGCCGTCGGCGGGCAGGTCGAGGGCGGAAGGCTCGACGCGGCCATCCACGCGATGGGCGGCGTCGAGGCGGTGGGCCACCGCGTGGTGCACGGGGGGCAACGCTACCCGGAATCGGTGCGCATCGACGCGGAGGTCATCCGCTACCTGGTCACCATCACGGACCTCGCGCCCCTCCACCTCCCCGCATCCCTGGCCGCCATGGCTGCGGTCCGCGAGCTCATGCCGCGCATCCCGGCAGTCGCCTGCTTCGACACCGCCTTTCATTCGCGCATGCCGGCCGCAGCTTCGACGTACGCGATCCCGCTCGAATGGCGGCAGCGCTACGGCGTCCGGCGCTACGGCTTTCACGGCTTCTCTCACGCCTGGGCGGCGCGGCGTGCGGCACAGCTGCTCGGGAGCCCGGGAACGGGGCTGAAAGTCGTCACCTGCCACCTGGGGTCGGGTGCGTCGGTCGCGGCGGTGTGGGGCGCGCGCTCAATGGACACCACGATGGGATTCACGCCGCTCGAAGGACTCGTCATGGCCACGCGCTCCGGCAGCATCGACCCGGGCCTGGTGCTGTGGCTGCAAAAGCACGCCGGCCTGTCCGACGGCCAGATGATGGACGCGCTGGACAGGCACTCGGGCCTGCAGGCGCTGGCCGGCACCGGGGACATGAGGCAGCTGCTCGAAAACCTGTCGGCGGGCGACGAGGACGCACGTCTCGCCTTCGACGTCTACGTCCACCGCCTCCGCGCGTCCATCGCGTCGATGGCGGCCGCGATGGCGGGCTTGGACGTCCTGGTGTTCACGGGCGGCGTGGGAGAGAACGCATCGCCGGTGCGCGCGGCCGCGGTGTCCGGCTTGCGGTTTCTAGGAGTTGAGATCGACCGCGAACTAAATGCAAATGTTACGGGTGACACCGACATCAGCTCTCCGTCGGCCGCGGTGCCAACCCTGGTGATCAAGGCGCATGAAGATATAGAGGTCGCGCGCGAGGTGCGGAAGGTGCTCACAGCGAGTCCTCCCTCTCCCCTCTAGGAGAGAGGGATGGGGAGAGGGCCGCGAGAGGAAGACTAAATGCGCTCGAAAACGACGATCGGAATCTCGCGCGCCGTCAGGCTCTGCTGCTGCGCGAGGTAGGGCACCGCCTTAGTGAGTTCCTCCCGCTCATCGGATCCGGCCGTGCTGGCCCGGACCTCGAATCGTTCCGGCCCGGCAAGCTCCACGGTCGCACTCGGGTTCGCGAGGAGGTTGTGGTACCACGCGGGCGCTTTGGGAGCGCCGTTGGCCGACGCGATGACGACCAGCCGGTCACCCTGCCTTCCAAAACCCAGTACGACCGAACGAGGCTCACCCGAGCGCGCGCCGGTCGTGGTGAGGATCAGCAGCCCCCGGCCCGCCATGTCACCGGTGAACTGCCCATGGTTGGCCCGGAAGTCGGCGATCAGCTTGACGTTGAAAGCCTTCATGTCGGCCGGGATGACGGGCGCCTTCCGCGGTGTGTCACTCATGTCTTATCAAGGTTAGGCCGAACGATCCGGTACTTGATGTGCGTCACCGCGGGCGAGGCGACCACCTTGACCGGCTCGAGGACCGGGTCGCCAACGTCTTCCAGCAGCCGCTCACCGGCTCCGAGAATCACAGGCGCGATGTGGAGATAGAGCTCGTCCAACAAACCTGCCGCGAGGTACTGCCGCACAGCGCTGGCGCCACCGGCGATCGAGACCTTCTGGTCGCCCGCGGCTGCTTGAGCCTGCTCCAGCGCTGAATCGATCCCATCGGTGACGAAATTAAACGTCGTGCCGCCTTCCATCGTCAGGGGTTCGCGCGGATGGTGGGTCAGCACGAAGACGGGCGTGTGGTAAGGCGGGTCGGGGCCCCACCATCCCTTCCATTCGTGGTCCCACTCTCCGCGGCCGGCGCCAAACATGTTGCGACCCATGATGTAGGCGCCGATGCCCTGGGCGACCTCGTTGGCGACCTCGGAGTCGGGGCCGTCCTCGCCGCCCTCCATTCCTTGCATGCGGCGCCAGCCGGCGGTCGGGAATACCCACTCGTGGAGGCGCATACCGCCCTCGCCGATTGGATTGTCAAGGCTCTGATTGGGCCCGGCGACAAAGCCGTCAAGCGAGACCGAGATCTGGCAGGTGACCAAGCCCACGCCCCAATCATCGCCGGTGGCGGCCTGCGGTGCTTCGCGGAGCGAGAAGGGGTCGGGCCGGGACCCGGCCCCCTCTCTAGGCCTTTTGTGGGCGCTCGGTCAGCCGATGATTGCCGCCCCAGCCCTGCACTACAGCCTCGCGTCCCTTCCTTACTGACCACTCCCTACATCGCTCACAGCACCAGGACCGGTCAATCGGGCGCACCGCGCCGAAGAACTGCCCAAGGAAGCCCACGCCATGCTCAACGAGACAGCCGCGAGGTTTGGTCGGTCAGGCGCACGGGGCTGCGTCGGGCTCAATTCGCAATCAGAGAGTGCCCCGCGAGGGATTCGAACCCCCGACCCTCTGCTTAGAAGGCAGATGCTCTATCCACTGAGCTAGCGGGGCGGTGCCGCCATTCGGGAGAATACCCAAGGGGCCGGGGAAGTATGAGCGACTCACTCGAGCGGCTGAAGGCGATCCTGGCTGAGGTGACGGACCTGAGCCGGGCGGCGGCATTGCTCGAGTGGGACCAGGAGACGAACATGCCGCCGGGCGGGGTGGCGGCCCGCTCCGACCAGCTCTCCACGCTGCTCCGGCTGTCCCACGTGCGCTTCACCTCCGACGAGGTCGGCCACCTGCTCGGCAAGCTGGAGGACGAAACCTCCGGTAAACCATTCGACTCTTACGAGGCGAGCCTGGTTCGCGTCACACGCCGCGACTACGAGCAGGAGCGCAAGCTGCCTCCCGACCTGGTGGCGGAGGCAGCGCGGGCGAGCTCGGCCGCGCGGCCGATGTGGGAGAAGGCGAGGCGCGAAGCGGACTTCAAGATTTTCGCGCCGGCCCTCGAGAAAAATGTCGAGCTCAACCGGCAGATCGCCGACGCGCTCGGGTATGCGGAGCGCCCCTACGACGCCCTCCTGGACCGTAACGAGCCCGGCCTCACGACCGACCAGCTCGAGACGATCTTCGCCGAGCTCAAGAAGGCGATCGTGCCGCTCGTCGCGGACATCGCGCGCCACGCGGACGCGGTCGACGACCGAGTGCTCTATCGCGGGTTTGACCCCGGCGCCCAGCTCAGGTATGCGCTCGACCTGGTCGCGAAGCTCGGCTACGACCTCGAACGCGGACGCCAGGACATCTCGACCCATCCGTTCTCGACGTCGTTTGGACCCGGTGACGTTCGCATCACGACGCGCGTCTCGCGCGACTTCTTCAACGAGTGCCTCTTCGGGTCGATCCACGAATCGGGACACGCGATGTACAACCAGGGCATCGGCGACGACATCGACCGGACTCCCCTGTGGGGCGGCGCGTCGCCGGGCGTGCACGAATCGCAATCGCGGCTCTGGGAGAACCTCGTGGGACGCAGCCACCCGTTCTGGAAGCATTTCTTCCCGAGCCTGCGCGGCAAGTTCCCCGAGCAGCTGCGCGGGGTGGACGACGAACAGTTCTTCAAAGCGGTGAACAAGTCGTACCCGTCGCTGATCCGAGTCGAGGCGGACGAGGTGACGTACAACCTGCACGTCCTGCTCCGGTTCGAGCTCGAGAACGAGATGCTCGAGGGCAAGCTCAAGGTCAACGACCTGCCCGAGGCATGGAACTCGCGCATCAAGTCGTACCTGGGCATCAACGTGCCGAACGACCGCGAGGGCGTGCTGCAGGACATCCACTGGTCGTTCGTGGGGTTTGGCGTTTTCCCCGGATACACGCTCGGCAACCTGATCGGCGCGCAGCTGATGGAGAAGATTCGCACCGACATCCGTGATCTCGATGGGCAGATCGAGGCGGGCCAGTTCGCGCCATTGCTGAGCTGGCTGCGCAAGAACGTGCACCGGCACGGCCGCAAGTTCACACCCAACGAGCTGCTCGAGCGGGCTACCGGCAAGCCGCTGGAGGCCGGGCCGTGGATCGCCTACGTCCGTGAGAAGTTCGGGTCTCTATACGGGATCAAGCACCGGTCTGAGCCGAGTCGCTAGTCAGGTCCTCGGGCCGCCGGCCCGAAACTCATCGTCGGCGGGATGGTCAGGAAGCGTCCGTCATCGCCGCGGACCAGCTGCCACCCACCCTCGTGCACCATCCAGTGGTGCCGGGTGCAGAGCAATGCCAGGTTCGGCGCCTCGTTCGTGCCGCCATGGAGCCAGTGCACGAGGTGGTGCCCCGAGCACCAGCTTGCCGGCCGCTCACAACCCGTCCAGATGCAGTGTTCGTCACGGATGTTGAGGGCCTTGCGGGCCGGGCCCTGAATCGTGCGCTTGGCCCGCCCCACGTCGATGACCATCGAGTCCGACCCGAGAATGATTCTCGTGATGGACGCATCACAGGCCAACCGTTCGACCGTCTTCGAGGAAATGGGGAGCGAGAGCTCCATGTCGGCCGCGGCTGCGCCGGGAAGGCCTTGCAGCGTCTCGAGCGTGGCGGTGACCATGAGGTGGGTTCTCTGGCTGCCCCGCTGAGGGATCAAACCCGCGTCCAGGGAATGCATGGCGAGCTCGACTGCAGCGTCCGCCATCCGGTGGTCCAGGTCGCGGACGTCGTGGGCGCCGGACTTGCGCGCCAGCGGCTTCAGGGCGGTGAGCAGCACCGCGCCACCTTCGGGATCGAACTGCCCGCTCAGAAGCACGGTGCCGTCCATCCAGGTGCTCACTTTGAGGCGCCGGTTCTGCACCAGTTCGGCCTGCTCCTCGGTGTAGCCCCTGGGGTCGGCAGCGTGGCGATAGTGGGTGCAGATGTAGTGGAACTTGCCGGGTGAGTTTTCGCGCGCCTTTTCGATGAGGGCCTTCTCGTCGAACCGGTCTCCGAGCGCCTCCGCCGTCCGGGCCATGACCGTCATATGTGCAAAACCGATCTCGCCTTCGACCACCGCCCTGATGGACTCGGGCATCCGGTTGAGCGCCTCGCCCACGGCAATGCTGTTGGCGGCTGCGCCGCTGGTTACGCGGCAGTTGAACCGGATCCAATCCATCGGGCTTATGAAGCCGTCGTCGTCGTACTTCTCCCTGGTCGCAAATTCGGCGGCAAGGCGGGCGATATAAAGGTCCCTGAGATCTCTCGCGTGGTATTCGCGGCGCAGCTCTTCAGCGATTTCGTGGTCGTAGAGCTGCTTGAGATCGGTGGCCGGCTCGATTTCCATGAGTCGATATTACGAACATCTGTTTGATTGTCAGCCCCGCCTGTTAAGACCAGAGCTAGCCCCGCTATCCGAAGTCGATGGGCGCCAGGACTTCGCGGTTGACCTCGAGCTTGAAGATGTCCGGCCGGCCATAGTGCCCCGCCACGTCGAGCGTCCGTTTCGCGGCTGATGCGACCACGGGGTCGCATTCCGAGTAGAGGATTCCGTGCTCCTCGTGCAGCGGGCCCGCCACAATCCTTCCGCCCGGGCTCACGATGACCGAGTCGCCCGGGTTGTACCACTCCTCGAGGTCCGGGAACAGCTGCGCGCGCTGCGGAAAGTCCTTCGGGATGTCCTTGCCGCGCATCGCGGTCCCGTTGCCCAGCACCCAACACCGCCCTTCGGCCGCGATGTGGCGCATCGTCGAGATCCAGGTGCTGCCCTCATCCCAGGTCGGCGCGACATAAATCTCGCATCCCTGCGCAAAGATCGCAAACCGCGCGAGCGGCATGTAGTTCTCCCAACAGATCAGGCCGCCCACCCTCCCTGACGGCGTGTCGCTCACGCGCAGCCCGCTCGCGTCCCCGGTGCCCCACACCATGCGCTCAGGATTCGTGGGCATGAGCTTGCGATGCCGGTTGAGCACCTCGCCGTCGGGCCCGATCAAGACAACCGTGTTGTACAGAGTGCCACGGCTGAACTTGCCGTCGCGCTCGTGGATGCCGATCGACACCGTGACCTTCAGGCGCCGCGCGGCCGCCTGGATCGGCTTCAGGTCTCCCCCGCTCAGGTCGACTGCGTTCTCGATCAGCCGCCCGTGGATCTCACCTGTCAGCTCGAAATCTGTACCCGGTCGCAGGCGCCACAACCACTCCGGGTAGCCCGGCAGCCAGGTCTCGGGAAACGACACCAGCCGTGCGCCCGAAGAGGCCGCCTCCTCGAGCAGTTCCACGCCGCGCTCGAGCGTTTTCGCGCGGTGCAGCGTGACCGGCGGATGCTGTACCACCGCAACGCGATGAGGCGTCGCGGCCTTCTTCACCGTCTTTTTGGGCATGGCGCACATGTTGCGTGATGCCGGTCAGATTTTGTAGGGGAAGTCTCCCGCCCGCGCGACCATGCCCG
>Ga0185299_10008527_pt1 | contig 10080 bp, 11 predicted proteins | sample PaiPotPPA55metaG_FD_128002 | JGI IMG/M metagenome (GOLD analysis project Ga0185299, IMG submission 128002) | Iron sulfur acid spring bacterial and archeal communities from Banff, Canada, to study Microbial Dark Matter (Phase II) - Paint Pots PPA... ...
AACAGGTGGTCCGTGCGGTGGTTGCATCGGCGTCTACAGTACTCAATGAGGCTCATCGTGAGGACAGTTCTCATGAAAACCAAGGCGGGATTTTTAATCGGCGTGCTGCTCGCTGTGATTCAGCCGGCCCACGCAGCGGATCTGGTAGTTTTCTCGGCGGCGGCGCTGAAGGGCGCTTTTGAGAAACTGCCGGAGCAATACTTTGCGGCGAGTGGCGATCATGTACGCTTGATCTATGGCACCGCAGGCCAGGTGCACGATCGAGCGGTGTCGGGAGAAGCTTTCGATCTCGTCATTGTTCCTCCCACGCCGCTGGCCAATTTGGTCGAGCGTCATCTGGTGCAGGAGGGGTCGCAAAGAGACCTCGCTCGCGTGCGACTCGGTATGGCGGTCAAGACCGGCACCGCCGCGCCCTCGATCGGGGATGACCAGGCGTTCGCGCATGTCTTGCTCGACGCTCCGTCGATCGGCATGGCCAACCCGGCAACCGGAGCGACTTCGGGTATATATCTCGCCAAGCTGATCGACCGCCTCGGGATTGGTGACCGGGTAGACACCAAGATCAAATACTACGCGGAAGGACAAACCGCCATGGAGGCCATGGCGCGGGGCGAGGTGTCCCTCGGACTGGGGCAGATCAGCGAAATCAAGCCTGTTCATGGCGTCACGCTCGTCGGGCCTATTCCAGAAGACCTGCAGCTCAAGACGACCTACGCGGTGGGTATCGGCACCAACAGTGGGTCACCGGAGGTGGCAAAAAAACTGCTCTCTTATCTCACCGGACCGGCAGTGCGGGCGTCGTTGAAAGCGAATGGATTCGACCTTGTTTCGCCGGCGAACTAGCTGGAACCGGACCTCGTTAGCCATATACTGCCCGGCTTCCCAGGCACTATTATTTAGGTTTGCCACTTAGAAGGAACGATCTTGGACAAAGCGCGTCGCACCCTCCTTAAAATAGGTACGGGGCTCGCTCTCAGCTCGGCAGTGATCACTCGAGCTGGAGCGACTCCTGCAGCAATCAAGGTTCCGGCAGAGCCAGGACCGGCCGGCAATGCATTGCGGTTGGTGACCTATCGCCATGCTGCAGCAGAAGCGCCGCGCCTTGGCGCGGTGACGGCGCAGGGTATGGTAATTGACCTCGTCGCGAGTGCCCGGGACTTGGGTATGGCTCTGGCCTTCGACCCGGCGAGCATGCTTTCGTTGATAGCCGCCGGTCCCGATGCCATCGCGCAGGCGCGTCGATGCGCCGCCTCCGGGCGGCCGCACGCGTCGCTTGACAGGGTGCGGCTCTTGGCGCCGATCCCGGTTCCTGCCCGCAACGTCTACGCTGTCGGGTGGAACTACCTGGAGCATTTCGGCGAGAGTCTGACCGCAAAGCAGGCAGATCTGCCGAAGCACCCGGTGTTCTTTACCAAGGGCACGCACACCATCAACGGTCCCTTTGACCCCATCCCCTTCAATCCGTCGGTGTCCGTGAAGATCGATTGGGAGGGCGAATTGGCGGTCATTATTGGCAAGCGCGGCTATAACATCGCGGAAGCCGACGCGATGCAGTACGTGTTCGGCTATGCCGTAATCAACGACACGACCGCGCGTGACATGCAGGTCGATCACGGCGGCCAATGGTTCAAGGGCAAGAGCCTGGACGGTCATGGCCCGATTGGCCCCTGGATCATTCCCGCCAGCGACATCGACTACAACAACCTGCAACTGACCACGCGTGTGAATGGTGTGGTGAAGCAGCAAATCAACACGAGTCAGATGTATTTCAAGGTGCCGCGCATCATCGCCGAGCTGTCTCTGGGCCTGACGCTCGAGCCCGGCGACATCATCGCGACGGGAACACCATCAGGCATTGGCGCCGCTCGCAACCCGCCGGAGTTCCTGAAACCTGGCGACGTGATGGAAACCGAAATCGATCGGATCGGCGTGATTCGCAATGTGATTCGTCAGGTCACTACGTAGCGGCAGGTGTCGCGAGGGAATAGGGGAAAGTCGCCCGGGGCAATTGACCTGGGCGTCGGCCTGATCGACAGGCCGGCGTTGGCGTGGTCAAAGCTGGCGTGGTCAATATAGTTGGACAGTCATAGGAAATCAGAATGAGCGATGTGGGCGATGTGAGCGAGAAGCAGAACGTATTACAGCGACGTCGTTTTTTGCAGGGCGCGGCGTTGACATTAGTCACCACGACCGTGATGCCGATAAGCGCCAGCGGTGCAACCACGCAGATCGTTGCCGAAGATCACTGGGCGCAAAAAGGCGCGGTGAAACTGTACCTGTACCGCAAGCGCCTCGCAGGCGACGGGAACGCAGGTGCGAGCCCGAAGCCGGTATTGTTCCTGGTGCATGGCTCGTCGTTCTCGGGGCGGGGCGGTTTTGACCTGCAGGTACCCGGATTGGCGAACTACTCGTTCATGGACGAGTTCGCAAGATACGGCTTTGACGTCTGGACCATGGATCATGAGAATTACGGCCGTTCGTCCAAGACCGAATCGAACTCCGACATCAGATCTGGCGTCGAGGACTTGAAAGCCGCGCTGCCGATTGTCGAGCACGTTACCGGACAGAAGAAGGTCATGTTCTACGGCCAGTCTTCTGGCTCGATCCGTCTGGGTGTCTTTGCAATGGAAGAGCCGAAGCGAGTCGATCGCATTGTGCTCGATGCGTTCACCTATACCGGGGAGGGCGCGCCCGAGATCATGAAGCGGCGCGCGAACATTGCGAAGCTTACGGCCAGCAATTTCCGGCCCACCTCGCAAGCGAGCTTCGACGCCATTTTTTCGCGCGATGACCCGTCGACGGTCGACCCGGCAGTGCCAAAAGCCTTAGGTGACTACGAGCTGAAGCTGACGAACCGGACGCCAAACGGAACCTATGTCGATATGGCGATTCACATGCCGATGGTCGACCCCAAAAGGCTTCAGTGTTCCGTTTGCATGACGAGAGCCGAACACGATGGCAATGCGACGGATGCTGAGTTACTCGATTTCTTCTCGCAACTGCCGAACAAAGACAAACAGTTCTGTGAGATCAAGGGGGTCGCCCATGTCGCGGTGCTTGGCATCAACCGGCACCGTATCTGGCACGCCATGCATGCCTTCTTCACGATGCCGCCGCAACGTACCGCGTAAGCGAGTGACTTGCACCGTCGGTTTGGTCGCGGTAGCGAGCGCGGAGTAACTGCGATCGCCATGCAAAGGACAGTTTGCTGGTGGCACGAAAAAGCCGCTGGGGCGTCCATGGTCACCACGGCTGCGATACCGCTGTCACGCGCGCGACGCGCCGGTTGAAGTTCGGGATGGGCCGCGATCTGCGCAAGCAAATCGGGCGACGCATTGACGAGCAGCCAGTCCTCGCCGTTCGCGCTGACCACGATTGACGACTGCGTACGCCGCTGCGCGTTCAGCGTACCGTTGCGAACGCCGTCGCAATTCCGGCAGTTGCAATTCCATTGCGGAAAGCCGTCGCCCGCGGATGAACCGAGTACTTTCAATTTCATATGGGGTTGTGACTCGCATCGACAGAACGACAGTCGGACCAACGCACGAGGCATCAAATCAAAAACCGCCTCGCTGGGGCATCGTTCGAGATGACATCTCGCTGCATGCCACCTCGAACCTCTTTCGACGCGATACTAACGAGTTGCTATATACATAGTCACTTCAAAGCCAAAACGCATGTCGGTATAAGCGGGGGTTGTCCAAGTCATCACTAGAGCTCCTTCGTTAAGTTCAAAAAAACACAGCCATCTCAGTCAGAAAACCACCTGACCTTCCCTCTATGCTCCGGAGCACGATTTGCAACGGCCCGGGCTATAGCCTTATGAACAACCCAATGTGTTGGTCTGCACCACGTTCAAGCTGGGACGCTATTGCTGCGAAAAACCTGCGGTCATTTGTCTCGCGGGCAAACGACGTTATTGTCGACATCTCCATCGCCAAAAAAAGCCCCGTCTGTCCCGATCTGACCGCCCGTCGGCATCGTCTTCACGCCGTCGGGCAGTGGCGGGTTGTCCGCGACCCACGTTATGGCATAACCATCATCGTAAGTTGCATGGTAGGTCTGCGAGCCGCGCGTAAATGCCAAAGTCTTCTTGTTCATGTTCACCGCAATCTTGTCCCCATTTGGGCAGGTTTGCGTGAAGACATGCGGATCGGCCGCGGCATGGGCCAGCGGCGAGATCAAAAGTACGGCGATCGACCAACAGCACGCAAGGACGGCAGTCGCTTTCATAATCATTGTCGGCTCCTATTCGTTCCGGCCGGGCGCGCCGCGCGCGTCCCGCCGGAATCCATTCGTCTTAAATCCCGCGAATCACGCGGGAGCTAGTGGGCTTATTTCAGGCTGTTGAAGTACGCGGCCAGATTGGCAATCTCCATGTCGCTAAGCGGTTTGGCGATTACCGACATGGTTTCGTTTTGCCGCGCACCCGAACGAAAATCCTTCAGTTGTTGAGCTAGATAGTCCTCGTCCTGTGCGGCCAGATTCGGCGTCTGCGGAGCGACGGCGTGCCCGTCCGGTCCATGGCAGGCCGCGCACTGCGCCGCACGGGATTTCCCGGCGGCTATGTCGGCCGCCATGCTGCCCGACGCGGCGAAAGCCGATGTCGCGAACAGGGTGAAGGTCAGAAAAATCTTTCGCACATGTGCCCCTTACTTGCCAACGTAGGAAATGCGGTAAACCGCGCTCGCGAAATCGTCCGATACCAGCAGGGAACCATCCTTCATTGGCTCCACGTCCACAGGACGTCCCTTGTACTGGCCATCGGGCGTGAGCCAGCCCGAAGCAAAGACTTCAATGCCGGCAGCCGTGCCGTCGGGCTTCAGATGCGCAAACATGATGCGCGCGCCAAGCGGATGCTTGCGCACCCATGAGCCGTGCTCTGCGTCGAAAATCCCGCCGGCATATTTCTTGGGGAACGACGCGCCTTCGTAGAAAGACATGCCGAGATCGGCCGCGTGCGGAGGCAGGTTAACTTGTGGGAAGATCACGCCGGCCGGTGGCGTCTTGTCCTGGTATTCGACCGTACGGTCGTGACCGCCGCCGTAGAACGGATAGCCGAAGTCCTGGCCCGCCTTGGTGGCACGATTCAGTTCGCCGGGCGGGCGGTCATCGCCGAGCGTGTCCGTCTGGTTGTCAGTGAACCAGAGCGTCTTGTCTTTCGGATTGAAGTCGAGCCCGACAGAATTGCGAATGCCGTGCGCATAGATCTCGCGGCCGCTGCCGTCCAGGTTGTAACGCACGATCGCGCCCATGCCGGCCTTGTAGTAGGCGTCGTATTTCTCGGGCGGCAGCACGTTGTAGTGTTCTCCGACCGCCACGTACAGTTTGCCGTCCGGCCCGACCCGGCACACTCGCGCGCCGTGGTTGTAGGCTTCGTCGCCGACTGGGATCAACTGACCCTGCGGCACCACGTCCTTTTCCGTGGGCGTGGCGCTGCCCGGATTGCTGAACGAGAGGATCCGGTTAAGTTCGGCAACGAATAGCGTTCCGTCGGCCGCGAAGCAAACGCCGTTCGGATCCTTGAACCCCGTCGCCGCGGAGAATTCCGTGACCTGGCTCACCTTGCCGTTACCGTCGTCGTGCATGACCCATACCGCATTCTTGCGCGTGCCGATATACGCCGTGCCAGTCGTCGGATCGACCGCAATGGCGCGCGCGCCCGGCACCATGGCATACAACTCGATCTTGAAGCCCGGCGGCATCTTGATGTTCTTGAGGTTCTGCTGTATCGATGCTGCTGTCTCGGGATCCTGCGGGAACGTACGTGGTGCGCCTTGCGCCCATGCGCCGCTCGATGCCATGAAGGCCAGCGCTCCTGCTGCAAAGATCGTTCGCTTGAAACTTGGATGCATTCGGGTCCTCGATTTTTTCAAAGTTATGACACGGCCTCGGGCAAAGCATCGAGTCCGCGGGAGCGCACGGCATCACCGTGCATACCGTAATTCATGGAGGCGCGCGAGCGCTGTCCTGGACTTCCGGCGTTTGGCAATTGTCAGTTTTTGTAGTATGTTAGTAATCCTATGAAACGCGACAGTTTAACGTTTGCGCTCGAAGGCAGGACAATTTTTCCGGACGCCGGCCAGCCCTGCGCCCGGAGAAAGACTGTCTTGCCCCGCCTATATGCGCAATTACTTACCGGCGATCTTGTGGTTCGACATCAGCTCGACTGCCTGGCACAGCGCAGAGTGATCCAGTTTGCTTTTGCCGTTCGCCGCGCACGTGTTCATCAATTCCTGCGCGGAAGCGGTGTGAGGAAGTGCAAGGCCCAGCGCTCTCGCTCCTTGTAACGCGAGATTCAGATCCTTTTGATGCAGTTCGATCCGAAAGCCCGGGTCGAACGTACGCTTGATCATGCGCTCACCATGAACCTCCAGGATTCTCGACGCCGCGAATCCGCCCATCAACGCCTGTCGCACCTTGGACGGGTCCGCGCCCGCCTTGGAGGCGAACAGCAAGGCTTCCGATACAGCCTGTATATTCAATGCCACGATAATCTGGTTGGCCACCTTGGTTGTTTGACCGTCGCCGTTTTCGCCTACCAGCGTGATGTTCTTGCCCATCAAGTCGAAGAAGGGCTTCACCGCTTCGAACGTATCCTTGGGACCGCCGACCATGATCGTGAGCGTTCCCGCCTTCGCGCCCACTTCGCCGCCGGACACGGGCGCGTCGAGATATTTCGATCCCAGTGCGTTGATTTTCGTTGCGAACTCCTTCGTGGCCATCGGCGAGATCGAACTCATGTCGACCACGACCTGGCCTTTGCCGAGGCCGCTCGCCACGCCGTTCTCGCCGAACAGGACCCGTTCGACATCAGGCGTATCCGGCACCATGATGAAGATGAACTCCGACTGTTCGGCCACTTCCCGGGCCGAAGCGCATTGCGTCGCGCCCGCATCTAGCAGGGGTGCGGGCACGGAACTGCGAGCGTGCACGAACAGCTGATGACCCCCGCGCAGCAGATTCACTGCCATCGGCGCACCCATGATGCCCGGCCCGATAAATCCTACCTTTGCCATGACGTTCTCTTCCTTAGCCGTTACTTGAGCACTTGGGGATTGATGCAATTGAGCGGCGCTTCGCCCGAGAGCACGCGGATCACGTTGTCGGTGGCAATCTTGCCCATCGCAAGCCGCGTCTGCGTGGTGGCGGACGCGATATGCGGAACGATCACCACGTTGTCGAGTTCCGCGAGTCCGGGCGCTAACACAGGCTCGTCCTCGAACACGTCGAGCCCAGCACCCCAGATGACCTTTTCTTTCAATGCCGCGACGAGCGCTTTCTCATCCACGAGTGGACCCCGCGCCGCATTGATCAGCACGGCCGTCGGCTTCATCGCGGCAAGCTCCGCGGTGCCAATGTAGTGATGCGTATCAGGCAGTAATGGCAGATGTAGCGACAGGTAATCGGACTCACGCAAGAGCGTAGCCTTGTCCACAAAACGGGCATTGTATTGCCGCTCGAATTCCGGATTTGGCTTCGCGTCCGTGTAGATGATGTTCATATCGAACGCGGCTGCCTTACGCGCGAACTTCGAACCAATGCGGCCCAGGCCGGCAATGCCGAGCGTCGTATTGTCGACGTCCTGACCTATGAAGGCCATCGGCGCCCAGCCATGCCACTGGCCCGCGCGGACATACCGCTCCGACTCGGAGATGCGCCGCGCGGTAGCTAACAGCAATGCCCATGCATGCGTTGCCGTTGCATCGTCCAGCACGCCGGGCGTGTTAGTCATGATCACGCCACGCGCGGTTGCCGCGTCGAGATCGAAGTTGTTGAAGCCTACTGCGTAGTTCGCGATGATCTTGCATTGCGGCCCGGCGGCATCGAGCACCTCGCCGTCAATCTTGTCCGTGAGTAGGCTGATCACGGCATCGCGGCCGCGCACCGATTGCAGCAGCTCTTCTTTCGTGAGCGCGCGATCGTGCGGGTTGACTTCCACGTCATAACGTTCCCGTAGCGTATCGATGGTCTGCTGCGGGATCATTCGGGTGACGTAGACGCTAGACTTTGACATTGTCGGATTCCTGGATTGGGCTTGATATGGCTCGTACAACTACGAGCGTAGTGTTGATAGCTGGACGAAACCTGTACCGGCGTCCGCCAGCAGTTGATCTTCGGCCGGTGTTAAACCGCTGATGCCGACAGCGCCGATCGCGCGCCCCGTGCCGTCTTCGATAAGGGCGCCCCCCGGCAACGCCGTCAACAAGGCGTCGCAGAAATAGCCTATAGGAATGTCCTCGCGGCGCAGCCGCTCGAGAAACGCCATGGTCGTTGAGCCAATGCGAGCGGATGTGTAGGCCTTCTGTTGCGAAAGCGCGATGCTGCGCACGGGCGCGCCGTCAGCGCGGGCAAAACCGATGAGAAACCCTTGCGCATCGCACACAGCAGCGCAAACGGGCTTGCCGAAACGCTCCCTTGCCTGCGCCACGCAATGGTCGAGAAGGCGTTGCGCAAGTTCGAGAGCAAGCTCTACGTTGGCCATGCAGTTCCTCGGGTTGAACGCGCGGGTCAGCTATTAACCGCGGGCTGCGGGCTTTCGGCGGCGGGTGCCACCGACGCCGTAGCCACCACCTCTTGCGCATCGAGCGCCCGGCGCTTGATGTGGCGATGAATGAACGCGGTCAGGATCGGCGTCAGAATGGCGGTCACGATTACGGAGGCCGCAACTTGGATGGTCGCAATGGGAGCAATGGCTGCGTACGTCGGATCGGCAATCGCCACGGCCTGCGGCGTGCCGGCCGCATTCCCGGCGGTACTCGACGCCGCAGCACCCGCGACACCCGAGCCGCCGAGCAAGCGGTCGGCGGTGATGCAAACGATCCCGGTGATGACCACCACCGCTACACCCAGGAGGATACCCGGCAGGCCAGCGGTCGTGACCGACTTAAGGTTGATGCCCTCGCCGAGCGTAAAGGCCATGAACGGCACGATGATCGGCTCGTGATTGCCAAAGAAATCGCGCAATTCTTCGTCCAGATTGCCGAGAATCGCGCCCGCGGCGATCGGGGCAATGACCGACACCATGGTCAGCCAGGGAATGACCGCGAGCCCGGCACCCACCAGCACAAGCATCGTGACGAAGGGACCGGTTTCGATACTCTGGGCGACATACGTGCCGGCATCCTCCTTAGTTCCGAAGGTGCTGGTAAGCGCGAGGAACATACCCCCGTTGGTGTCGTTCATCGCCGCGAGCAGCGCTAGCGTCGTGAGGCCAAGGAAGTTTCCGTGGAACAGATGCGCAACACCAAGCGCCAGCACCACCGCAATCCCCACCTTGGCGAACATGATGCCAAGGCCGCGCTTGAGCATCTTAGGCGCCGCGCGCAGCGTCATCTTGGTGCCGGCCGTAAAGAGATACATAGCGAGGATAGTGGGATATCCCACATTCGTTAGCGCCTGCGTAAAGCCGCCAATCTTCAACGCGTTCGGTGCAAACGTATTTAGCAACATGCCAATAAAGAGCGGCACAACCATCAAACCGCCGGGTACTCGATTCACCGCTTGATAAATGCGCACTGTCGTCTCCTCCTGAAGCTTCGGGGTCGCCCTTCGGGCAACGAGTATTCGGCTCGTTCGATCTCTACTTATGTAATTGTTATGCTAGGGCCGCGCGGGCGGCTCTTGTTTGCTTGTCTTCGTTCGTTCTGCCGATGTCGTTCACCGCGCCGCCTGTCTACGTTCAGTCCGTCAAAGCGCCGCTAGCGCGCGTTAAACCGCTTCAACGCCACTACGCGGGCTTGAAAGCACCGGCACAGGCAATGCGCCCAACGCCGGAACAAAACGCTCCTCTGACACTTGTGCAAGCACCACGACGTCGACCTGATCGGCGAGCGCGGCTATCGTCACGTTTAAGAATCTCGTCGTGGAGCGCGCCGTCGCCGCTGACACCGCCTCGAACGCGCCCTCCGCAATCAGCTCGGTTACCTCGACCGTGCGACCAAGCTCGGTGGCCTTGCGGCGAATCAGCCGCACTGTCGGGTCTTGTTCAACTCGCGAATCTTGAGCAAGCCACGCAGCGTATGGGTCAGACGCGCCCGGCCATGGTGCGGATCCTCGTTGGACGATATTGCGGCCACC